>Ga0209212_1000088_pt1 | contig 186519 bp, 171 predicted proteins | sample RifGroC2_FD_183996 | JGI IMG/M metagenome (GOLD analysis project Ga0209212, IMG submission 183996) | Groundwater microbial communities from Rifle, Colorado, USA - Groundwater C2 (SPAdes) (version 2) | ecosystem: Environmental > Aquatic > Deep subsurface > Groundwater | place: Rifle, Colorado...
GCCCGTCTCTACAAAATGCTCTTTTTCCATATCAACTCTCCTGTATTGATGGTTGCTCCAATTGTATTAAATTTTTCCCCTTCCGTCAATTAACCAACCATTTTGTCACTTGTTTTTCAACACTCTCACATTATTACTTGACTCTTTCCATCAATAACTGCTATCATCATTTTGATGTCTATTAAAATTTGGGCAACACATTTGAAGAGAGGAATCGGTCAAGCAATTCGCTGGTTGGCTCCTGGTTTGGGAGTTAAGCGCTGGTTTGCACTTATTCTTTTGGGAATTACATTACTTGGGGTTGGTCTTGGAATATTATTGCTCGATTTTTATCGTAATGCGCCAGAAACATGGTGGCTTCCGGTAATTACATTTCTCTCATTGAGGTTTTTGCCTAGACTGGCACGCTTTTTGATATTTGGGGGAATTGGTTTGGGACTCATCGTTACAGGTTTATGGGGCGTAAACAGGACATTGGTCATTCCTTTCCTTCGCCCTGGTCAGAGATTGGTTGATCAGGTATCTGAATATCGCCGCCGTGAAAAAGGGCCACGTGTGGTAGTCATAGGCGGAGGGCATGGAATTTCAACTGTCCTGCGGGGATTGAAGGATTACACGCACAATTTAACAGCAGTTGTTTCAGTTGCCGACGATGGTGGTTCTTCGGGTGAATTGCGACGAAGCCTGGGAATATTACCTCCTGGAGATATTCGTAATTGCCTGGCTGCATTATCCAATGATGAGGATCTCCTGACTCAATTGTTTCAATACCGCTTCAGCGGTGATTCGGGTTTAAGTGGTCATTCTTTTGGAAATTTATTCATTTCTGCCCTGGTGGATATAACCGGGAGTTTTGATGAGGCAATTATTGAGTCCGGCCGTGTACTATCAGTACATGGGAAAGTAATGCCCTCCACCCTGGATAATGTTCATCTGATTGCAGATGTACAATTACCTTACATTGGGACAGAGATCCAAGTGCAAGGTGAGAGTCAGATCCCAAAGACCACAGGCAATGTAAGGCGAGTGTGGTTGGAGCCAAATGATGCCACCGCCTTTCCGCCAGTTCTTCAAGCAATCCTGAATGCAGATATGATCGTGGTTGGGCCAGGAAGTCTCTACACAAGCATTCTCCCAAATATCCTGGTTCCAGATTTATTGTCAGCATTTCAATCAAGCAGAGCCTTAAAAATTCTGGTTTGTAATATTGCCACTGAAAAAGGCGAAACAGATCAATATTCCAGCAGTGATCATGTACAGGCTTTGGAATTAAATTTAGGGGAATCTGCTTTTGATGTGATCATTTGCAACAATAATTATCCCGCTGCAAAACCAAACGATGTAAAATGGGTGGAGATAGACGAAAAAATATTGTCCGATAAAAGGACGTATTGCTCAGATTTATTGGATATTGAAAATCCGTGGAGACACGATTCCACCAAACTGGCAAAAGTTTTAATTGACTTGTTGTATGAACGAACCGGTCCAATGATTTGAGGATCCAAAAACCATTACATTATTTTTTGGAACTGATTTCATTGACACTCAATTGTCTGCCTTCGCATGAGAGCCAGACATTTCAAGGAAAAATTTATATTCTTGAGAATATCGAGAATTCCAAAACGAAACCCACTTTTTATGATAGGAGATGAAGATGAAGACAAGAGTAGGAATAAACGGTTTTGGCCGCATTGGCCGCCAAGTGTTGAAGGCTATTCAGGATTATTATCCCGACCAATTGGAAGTTGTAGCTTTTAATGACATCGGTGATCTCAAAACAATGGCTCATTTGTTGAAATATGATTCCAATTATGGACGGTTTGATGGCACGATTGAAGTGGGGGAAGGTGAATTAATTGTTAATGGGAAGAAAATAAGAGTATTCAAAGAAACAGACCCGGCAAAACTGCCATGGTCTGACCAGGGTGTGGAAATAGTGATCGAGAGTACCGGCTTGTTTACTATTAAAGAAGATGGTGTCAACAAGAAAGGAAAAACAGTACAGGGAGCTGTCAACCATATCACCCGGGGGGGAGCTAAAAAAGTGATTATCTCTGCACCAGCCGAGGGTGAAGACTTGACAATTGTGCTGGGGGTCAATGAAGATAAATATGATCCTGCTAGGCATCATGTCGTTTCAAATGCATCCTGCACAACAAATTGTCTTGCGCCCACAGTGAAGGTTATCTTTGATAACTATGGCATTGAACGTGGTTTTATGACTACGATCCATTCATATACCAATGACCAAAAAATCCTGGATCTGCCCCATTCTGATCTTCGCAGAGCTAGGGCAGCCGCCATAAACATAATTCCAACATCCACCGGCGCGGCAAGAGCTCTCAAACTGGTTATCCCGGAGTTGGAAGGGAAATTTGACGGTTATGCTTTGCGAGTTCCCACCCCAACTGTATCCATTGTAGATTGCAGTATTCAGGTTACGAAAGCGACAACTACAGAAGGGCTGCGCCAGGCATTTCGTGAGGCAGCTTCCAAACCGTCATTAAAAGGCATCTTGCAGGCTATCGATGAACCCTTGGTAAGCATGGACTTCAAAGGTGACCCTCATTCTTCTTCTATTGATCTTCCATTTACGATGGTACTGGGAAAGAAGGAAAGCGATTTTGTTAAAGTAGTTTCCTGGTATGATAACGAATGGGGTTACTCTGTGCGTACCGCAGACCTTGCTGCTTTGATGGCAAAATCGCTTTAAACCAATTGCACAGAGCATGTTCCAATTAATCGAGGCGTAATATGTTCGACAAAAAAACAATCCGCGATATTGATTTGCAAGGCAAGCGCGTCCTGGTCCGGGTGGATTTTAATGTGCCGATCAAGAACGGTTTGGTAGGGGATGATACACGGATACGGGCTGCGCTGCCAACCTTGGAATATTTAATCGGGCATCAGGCCATCCTTATCCTATGTTCACATCTGGGCCGTCCGGATGGAAGCCCAGATGTGAAGTATTCCCTTAAACCTGTGGCAGAGCATTTATCCCAACTGCTGTCGAAACCGGTTGGTTTTGCTGATGATTGCATTGGAGCTATAACGACTTCCAAAGTAGCAGCTTTGAAACCGGGAGATATTTTGGTGTTGGAAAATACCCGGTTCCATGCCGGGGAAACAAAAAATGATGCAGACATGGCGAGACAATTGGCTGCACTGGCAGATATTTTTGTAAATGACGCTTTTGGTTCCGCCCACCGAGCGCATGCTTCCACCGAGGGAGTTGCCCATTTTTTGCCTGCTGTGGCAGGTTTTTTGATGGAGAAGGAGATCCAATATCTGGGCGATGTAATCTCGGCGCCTGAAAAACCTTTTGTCGCCATCCTTGGCGGTGCCAAGGTCAGCGATAAAATTGGAGTAATACGTAACCTCTCGGCCAAAGCAGATGTGATCCTGATTGGCGGAGGCATGGCTAACACCTTTTTCAAAGCCGAAGGGTACCCTGTGGGTGAATCCCTGGTGGAAGATGAAGCACTAGATCAGGCGCGTGAATTTCTGAAAATAGGAAAAACACAAATTCGGCTGCCAGTGGATGTAAAAATTGCAGATAAGTTTGCAGAAGATGCTGCCTGGAAATTGATGCCAACTGGACCGATCCCAAACGGATGGATGATTTTGGATATTGGTCCTGAAACTGTAATAGCTTATGCTAAAGTGATCAAAAAAGCCAAAACAGTTATCTGGAATGGTCCTATGGGTGTTTTTGAATTTCCAGAATTTGCCAAAGGTACATTTGGTGTCGCTCAAGCAATTGCAAACAGTCAGGCAACCAGCATTATCGGAGGCGGTGATTCTGTCGCAGCAATACAACAATCAGGCTTGGCTGGTAAGATCTCCCACATCTCAACGGGTGGTGGGGCTTCTCTTGAAATGTTGGAAGGTTTGTCCTTGCCGGGTGTGACTATTCTGTTGGATAAATGATTTCAATTTTCCTGAGATGGGGTTCCTTCTCAGGAAAACCATGGAGTTTACGCCTGACATTCACCAGATCGTACCTCCCTGAATGCTGGGACACCCTCCAAAAAATGGGGGGCAAGGAAGGTACAAATACGTTTTATTGTGCAGCATCTTGACTTGGCGGTAAAGTCTTAATACAGACCAGTCAGATCTAATTGTTAGAATATGGGCAATTATTAATGAAACCACATTCAACCTAATTTTCAGGAGATTAGAATGCGTAAACCAGTAATCGCCGGCAATTGGAAAATGAATAAAACCGTTGAAGAATCCCGTTCACTGGTTTATGACCTAAGTATTGGATTAAGGGATATCAAGGGAGTGGAAAAAGTATTGCTTCCACCGTATCTATCCATTCTAACGGCTGCCGCATTGCTAGAAGGAACAGATATCGGTTTGGGTGCTCAGAATCTCCACTGGGAAGAAAAAGGGGCTTTCACAGGTGAGATTTCTGCACAGATGATCGCAGAATTTTGCCAGTATGTCCTCATCGGACATTCGGAAAGACGTACATATTTTGGCGAAAGTGATGAAACTGTTAATAAGAAGATTTTCTCAGCCATTGCACATAACTTGATCCCCATTGTATGTGTGGGTGAGACGCTTGGGGAGAAAGAAACCGGGCAGACTGGAGAAGTCTTGGTGAGACAAATCCTCAATGGTTTGAAAGATGTGACAAAAGAATATGTGTCTGCCATTATCATTGCTTACGAACCTGTCTGGGCAATAGGGACTGGAAAGGCTTCTTCGGCTGAAGATGCCAGGAATGTCATCCGGGATATTATTCGGCCTGTATTACAGGAGATGTATGGGGTTCAGGCAGCAAATTCTACCCGTGTTCTTTATGGTGGATCTGTTACAGCTGCAAACGCCTCAGGTTTTTTTGTGCATGAAGATATTGATGGAGCCCTGGTAGGTGGGGCAAGTTTAAAAGCAGATGAATTTGTAAAGATCACACAGGCTGGCGCAGGGTAAGATACATGCAACCCGCCATGATCTGGTCAAACCTGAACGGTTTGATGTGGCTTTTGCTGATGTTGGTTCCACTTATATTCTTGCAAAGGTTACTTTACCGGGAATTCCAGGCTGTGTTTATTTTGATCACCCATAAACCCGGTATGGCAATTTCCCTTTTTGCACTGGTATTCCTGCCGGGTGTATTCTTGCATGAATTGAGTCATCTGGTAGTAGCTCGTTTGGTGGGTGTGCGAACAGGACGTTTCTCTTTATTGCCGCGCCCAATGCCCGATGGTCATCTTCAATTAGGTTATGTAGAGACATCACAAACCGATTGGATCCGGGCTTCCCTGATAGGCACTGCGCCATTAATTGTCGGGGGATTATTTGTGGCATTTGCAGCCAATTATCGAATGGAATTACCTTTATTATGGGATGTTCTACGGAAAGGCCAAATCGAATTATTCTGGATGGGTGTTGTGGCATTACCCAACCTGCATGATTTCTGGTTGTGGTTTTACCTTACCTTTGTGGTCAGCAGCACCATGTTACCGTCCAATTCTGACAGGCATGCCTGGTTGCCATTGGGTTTTGTACTGATTTTATTGTTTGGGTTGGCGGTCTTGGTTGGTGCCGGTCCATGGATGTTGGATAAATTGGCTCCACCGATAAATTCAATGCTGAGAGCCCTGGCCATGCTTTTTGGAATAAGTGTAATTGTGCATGCGATCTTATTACTTCCGATTGCCGGGTTCCATAAAATACTTGTACGGATTACCGGCTTTGATATCGGGTGATTGCAAACTCAGCGGGACAATCTAATTTGGAGTTCTTTCGCTTCTGAGAAATCAGGCGGTACCGAACTGGCGATCACCAGCATCCCCCAATCCAGGAACGATATAGCCGTTTTGGTTAAGGTGGTCATCAATACATGCTAGATAAATTGGAACATCTGGGTGTGTTTTCTGCATTATCTCAATACCTTCTGGTGCACCGATCAATCCAACGAACTTTATCTTTTTTACACCCCAACGCTTTAGCACATCAATTGTAGCAATTGCTGACCCCCCGGTTGCCAGCATTGGATCCAATATCAAGCATACTGACACCGTTGGTTCAACCGGTAATTTGTTGTAATATTCCACTGGTTTTAAGGTTTTTTCATCCCTATAAATTCCAATATGCCAGACTTCTGCAGACGGCATCAATTCCCAGAAACCTTCAACCATTCCCAATCCTGCCCGCAGGATTGGAACCAAACCAATTTTCTCTTGAAGTTCATAGCCATTTGTAGCAGTCATGGGTGTCTCAACATTCCGAGGGGTGACAAGTAAATCAGCCGTGGCTTCGTACGCCAGTAAGGCTGCCAATTCCCTAACAAGTTCACGAAATTTCTTGGGGTTTGTATTTATATCCCGTAGCTTGGTTAATTTATGTGCTACAAGAGGATGCGTGGAAGAAAAAACATTAGACATTCTGCCTCCAATAAATGTTGAGTTGGTCAATTATACATCCAACAATGGCTTGACGAATTTAACAATTATCGAGTAAGCTATATAAGAATAAGTTTACCCAAAGGATGAGAAAATTCTCTAGTAAACAAGAAAAATAGAAACATTTCGAAATGCTTAATTAAACAGCAAGATGCTTCAAGAAGGGATTGGAAAAGACCATGACTCTTCGAGTCTTAATTGTAGATGATAATGAATTGAGTTTGACATTAGTCTCTAAAATTTTGGAGTTGGATGGATATGATGTCGATATTGCGTCCAACGCGTCTGATGCATACAAAAAGATCCAAACCTACCTGCCTGACCTGGCTATTCTGGACGTTATGATGCCTGATATGAATGGTTATGACCTTTGTAAAAGCCTTCGCAAGGAACCTTATAATATAACAATTCCGGTGATGATATTGACTGCAGAAGGCAATAATTTGGATAAAGAACGAGCACTGGCTTGTGGAGCTAATGATCTGTTGACAAAACCATTCAATATAGATGACCTGAGGGCGCGTATCAAAACACTTCTTGCAGTGTGACGGTAATCCATGATTGTTTCCACCCAATAAAAAGGCCAGGAGGAACTAATCATGTTGCTTGGTATGAATCTAATCAGCGGTTTTATCCTGGTAATTGTGTCAATTCCGATGATTTTTAAAAAATCAAACCTAATGGATTATACGGATTCCTTGTAAAGAGAACTCTTTAAAATCCGGAGACCTGGTACGCAGTTAATTCTTATTCAGGCAAATGGCTGTTGGCAACTGGAATTATTGAAATTCTGGCATCCATTGTTGTCTATTACATTCTTGGGATCAGCCTGAATACCTATGCATTGATTGTTTTCGCAATATTTAGTTTCGCTTTCGCAATAGCAATCATCGCTAGTGTTCGTTACATGAACAGACTGCCCTGAATCAAGCCCGGGTTAAGTATTCACCAGATATCAATAAATTTAATACTGATGATTTCATGAGGTTTGGCAAGAAAGGAGAAAATTCCGGTCTTGTCAGGCTTTAAATTTGAAAGGGTTTCTTCTGCAAGGTTAACCAGATAGGCAGACTTATAATTTTTCCAAAGTTTGAGGTTTACTGTGATCGCTTCTCCAGTCAGGTTGTAGCCCCGAACCAGCCAACCTTTTTGATCCTGGGTTTTCTTGACGGAACTGATCACAAAAGTACCGGGTTCTATGGATACAAAATAACCTGTAGCTGATAAATGGCCTTCGTGTATGGTTGATTCAACCACTCGCATTGGTGTATTGAAGTTATATGCTAACTGGAAAGGATTATTCCGTTCTTGGTTAGAATACCAGGAGCCAGGATGAGGGATGATGCTGTAATCGAATTCCCATTTCCCTTGCATTTGGGCACCAGGAGTGGGGAGGAAAGGCCCTGCATGGCCTTTGCGATTTGCAAAATCATCACGCGAAAGCCAACCCACACAGCGCAGAAGCGTTAGGGAAATTTCTGTTCCATTTCCGGTTCGAATTACTTCCACTTCCGGTAAGCCTCGGTTGGCGATCATTAACCCATCCTGACCGTTGGAGATATCTGTAAAGGCGCGCTGAGGTACCTCCGGACGGGGATCCTCAATCCAATCAGAACCAAACTCAGGCACTCCGATTGACCGGCGGATAACTTCGAAATGCCCATCATGGTCAGTTATGATCTGGTTGCCTGAGTTTTGAGAGTTATCATGAAAAGGGAAATGCACCCGCAGGCGATGATCATTGTTATTGTTATCAATCCAAGTGTGAATGTCAACACGGGGAATGCCGGGAGACAACCTTGCCATGGTCCTTATAACAATTGGGTATTTTCGTCTGGCGCGCGATTTTCTATCCGATTCCAACTCGACAGGTGCCAGGATTTCCAATTGCGCTTCCAGGATTTGCTGTACATTATCACGCCTTACGTTCTTTTTCTTTAATCTTGCTTCAATAAGAGTGTCATTTGCTGGAGGACAGTAATTATATTCATCACCTGCATCTCCTCCGTCGACAAATCGATTCAAGTTATGAAACATATTCCCGCTTTTCTTGTCTTCCAACGTTAAAGAACCAGATTTTTCAAAGGTCAGGATGAAAAACTCATTTTCAATTTTATAAGGAGGTTTGTCCTTTTCCTTCAATAAAAAGGCGAGCAAATTTTGCCCAATTATCGTTTGGGAAATTCGTAGGAGAGCTGGAGTGAGCGCTTTAAAAAGGGGATTGATTTTTGTGGAAGCGACTGGTTTGTTTGGTTTGTGGCATACCTTAATGGTCTTCCATCCCAAGGCTGGTACATCCTGAATAATAAATGTAACACGGATGGTATTGAGATTTCGAGCGCGTATGTGAAAATTCATGACCGTCGGATCAAGTAAATAATCTTTAATCATTTCAGAGCTTTGTTGCCAGGCATCCGGGTTGGGAGATACACCCTGAGCCAATACCGCCTCAACCAGGATCGTTTCAGCTTGACGTTCAATTTTTATAGTCTGAATGGATAGGTCTGCAACTCTACCATCATGGAGATTACCGATGATGCTTGTCAATCCTTCTCTATCTAAAACAACATTGATCAATTCATTGGAACCAGAACCAAGGTGTTGAAAGGGAATGGAATTACCGATCTCATCAACCAAATCAAAAGCGGATATTCCTGATGGAGCAGTTATTTCACAATTTATAAGATCAGTGCGGTTATTCAAACCCGGATTAAAAACAATCAGGGTGGCAAAAGCATTCCCGGATCCAGTTGCTTTCGTATTAATGCAATCCACCAAATGACTGAGACTTTGACGGGTGATCTCTTCTCCGATTTGATCCACCTGGTCGAAACGAGATCGCATTTCATCGTGAACCTGGTCTATGGAACAACCACAAATGGAATCGTGAGGGTGATTTTCCATTAACAGGCGCCAGGCATGCAACAAGATAAGATCGGGTTGGTGGATCAACTTGTCTGAATTTGGGGATGAGACAAGTTGAGCAAAAGTACTAAAAGGTTCAGCCCATTTTTCCAGTAATGTCTCGCAAGAATGGTTTCGTTGTTTTATCCACATGCGCGTAGACAACACTCCAGGCAATAAGTGGTGCCTTTTTGGAGAACGCAGCTCTCCTGAAACAGTCGGGATCTGGGTGTGTGAAATGGAAGCTTGCACAGCAGATATATATTGCTGCAAGGTTGATTGGATCAGTTCATCTCCCCCAAGGTACCCTTTTGCTGCCGCAATGGCCTGGGAGGTTTCCGGGGGTGGTTGCATATGGTCGGTGCCTTGCATCAACAAAAGATGAGGGGAGTTTGAATATGGTTTGAGAGAATCGCGTAAACGACAAACTTCAACCGGGAAACGGGACGGGTCAGATGTAGGCAACCCGGCAGCGTTGTCATAACCATCCCGCAGGTAGGAAACAAAAACCTTGGAGCCGTCTGGAGACTGCCACCAGAGCTCACAGGGTTCGCTGGATAGCCCACGTCGAAAGACCGCAGAATGAATGCCAAATCCATTCAAGATCTGGGGCATCTGACCGATGTGACCAAACGGGTCAGGGATATAGCCAATCTCCATTTTGGGACCGAACCTTCGGCAAGTTTGGTCACCCTGCAGCAAATTGCGAATAGTAGCTTCAGGACTGACCAGGAATTCGTCTGGAAGAATATACCAGGGACCAATGATCAAGCGGCCTGAGCGGATATATTTTTCTAATTTTTTATTCATTTCCGGACGCATAACCAGGTAATCATCCAATACAATGGTCTGTCCATCCAACATGAAATGCTTATAATGGCTGTCATGATCAAGAATATCCAGCAGACCATCCACGAGAATTACCAATTTCAGGCGAAATTGCTGGAAGGTTTGATACCATTCGCGATCCCAGTGGGTGTGGGAGACAAGGTGCAATGTGTTCATTCAATCTCCTTGAATAAAGGCAGATTATTATTTTGGCGGGGAAAGTAGATCTGCTAGTATTTCTTCCCAGTATTTGAATAATAATAAGTGGGCTTCTCCTGGGATGAGCCTGGCTGAGCTGGTGGATATTTTCTTTGAAAGATAACTTGCCATGGAAACAGGTGCTTGATTATCAGCCAATCCATGCCAGATTTTTACTGGGACTCTTATTTCCTCCAATGAAAATCCCCAGGGACGAGTCAGAAGGCGCGTATCCCAGGCGAAACCACGCAGACCCGGCCTGAAAGCTTCCACTTCACTATGGAAACAATTATTTCGGATTTCGGGCTTGTTCATCAGGAGTGAATCCGCCTGTGGACGGTTTTTGGCCTGTTGGTCCATATCCTTCCAGGGGTCACGGCTGCGCTTGTGGAATAAACTATAAATAAGAATCTCCCAGATTGGCCAGGGAAAGTAACGCCCGAATTTAAAACCAAACCGGTTGATAGCCGATATTTCTGAAGATGGATCGATCGCTTCCACCGGTCCTGTACTGCTGATCGTAACCGTACTGAAAACCCTGTTTGGCAAGGCATGGGCACAAGCAAGCACATACGGGCCGCCCCCAGAATGACCGGCTATTGCAAATGTGTCCAATCCGAGAGAATCGGCCAATTGAAATATGTCTTTTGGCCAATCTGTGATTTTCCGGTCAGGTTGAAATGTGGATGAACCATAACCTGGCCGGTCAACGGTTATCAAGCGTACACCGAATTTAGAGGTTATCTGGGTGGGGGGATGGAAAAACCGGGATCCGGGTGTGCCGTGAAAGAAAAATACAGGTTTCCCGGTCAGATCGCCGTACTGGGCGTAGGCAAGCTGGCGGCCATCTATGAGGTTCATCTGATTTATTTCCATGCCTCAACCTAAAGCTTTACCTTCTCTATGGTTAATTGGCGAGCTTCCTCAAGTGCGTTGTCTCTAATGGATATAGGAAAACGATTGTTTATAGGGGAAAGGCGTGCGCCAAGGGCAGTTGGTTGATAGAAACCCCAATTTGTGATCCAGCGAACGCCACCCGTTAAATCGACCGATTGGCGTAATTCTGCAAGCGTGCCTGTATCCCAACCTCCAAATAAACCATAGAAGAACATATAAAGGGGGAAGCTGGGTAATATTCCAATCAGGAAAATAAGGACGCTGGTTATTTGATCCCCTTTCCATATATAACTAGTTACCCAGCTAAGAATGCCAAAGTGAACCAAGCCAGTCAATATAGGAGCACCCAGTGATTGCCAGAAATAAAAGCGTTGGGGATAACAGAACTTGTTATTTACAAAGTAAGCAGTAATCCCTTTGGCCAGCAACCCAATAAAGTAAGCAATGATCAATGCAGTCACCTGGAAGCGTCTGAGCAAAATCCAGGCGAAGATCACCCGGATCACTTGTTCAGCAAATACCAGGATGGATTTCAGGTAAGGTTTATTTGATCCCAACTGGACATTATCCCCCACCCATGAAGGAAATTGGATGGCTCCCCAGATGATCAAAGGGATCACATACACGGCTGCGCGTTGAAACTCAACTCCTGAGGCGCCAATAATAAAGCGCGGGGCAACTGCCAGCAGGACGGCGCCTAAAAATGCACTTACCAGACCATTGTATTTATAAGCCATGACTGAATAATATTGGCTTAAAATTCTTTTTCCATTGGAGATTGCCTCAGATATGGCAGGCATGACGCCATCATTAAGGGTTTGGGTTACATTGAATGCAAAGATAAAGTTTTGCGCCAGAACCCAGTTCCCCCAGATTTCTGCATAGTTGATCAGGCGAGCTTGGGTGATCCAGATTTCAGCAGCCTGACCCGCTGACCAGGCGGCTGATCCGAGCATCTCAAAAACACCGAACTTGAAGCTGTTCTTTACGATTTCCCAGTCAAAATGCGCCAGGAAGAGAATACGGGCATTGTATCCAGCCCTTTTGTATAGCCAGAAACCGACCAGGAAGGTCATTAATTCGGCTGCATAAGCGGCAATGCCCAACCCCAACAATCCGCCCATTGACCCACCAAAAATCGGATGAGCCTTCCCCCAGGCAAACATAATGGTAACAAATATGGGCTGGACCAGCATGGGAAGGATGACATTCAAACTAATATCCAGAAAACGGCTGTAATCCAATCTCTGGAAACCAGTCAGCGCATGGCGCATGACCTGATAAAACCCCGGGAGCTGAATAATTGAGTGTATGACTACACTCCAAATATATATGGCGTAAACCGAGCGCGGACCAAGGGTGGTAGCCAGACTGATGACAATGGCTACCTGAATGGCTCCTGAAAGCGCCTGCCACCAGATGAATAGCTGCCCGTACTGAATCCCTTTTTTGGGATCATGCACGCGGTATTCTGACAGGTATTTAATAAAAGCTACACTTGTTCCCATGTCGAAAAAATACCAGGTAAGGTTAAAAAATTGGGTTACCCTGCCCCATATTCCAAGAGCCTGTGCTGATGGGAGAATGTAAGTCGGGAGGATCAGATTTTGATAGATGATCAGTGGAATGAATAATATCAATCCAATGCTGAGCGCGACCAGGAAACCTCCCAGAGGGCGATGGAATCCGACATTCTCCCAATTGGATTTTTCCACTTTGTTTTCGAAAAGAAACCGGTCGGAAACGATTCGATCCAATTCTTCCGGATGCTTCAGACTGAACCGGCGGACGAAGAAAAAAATCACAAAAGTCGATACAATCAGGGCGAACATGATTCCCAAGAGAGCGATCTTGTCGCTGGTATGTGGTACGGGAGAACCGGGGTAATCCGCAAAGGAGAGAGGTGCTTGACCATGTGCACGAATTCCAAGATAATAGATCAGGTAATTGTAGTAAGCCCAATCCTGGAATTGCGGATTATCCTCTGAATTTAGAAAGGCATTGAATATAAATGCTTTTCCGTTGTTTGCAGACCATAATAGCCACTCACCACTTTCGTAGGTGGAAACGAGTGGCCCTACAGATGAAATGGGGGTTGTGATTTGAAGGCGGGCGCGTATCTGGGGAGAACCATTCCAGATAATATCCGTTTCAATTGGATCATTTACTTTTTCCAGACTTACTAGGCTGACTGGATCATCCTTCAAGGTTATGGTGAGCGGAATCCCAAGGAGCGTTTCCAGGTCTTGCTGGGTAATATTTGCGCTCATGATAAGGACAAGACCGGTTCCCGATTTCAGGATGGATGCCAGGATTTCAGGAGCGGGGATGACTCCATTCAGAAATAAAATGTCCGCCTGGCTGGGATCATCCACAAATGTAAAAACATCTGCGCCACTCAAAGTGAGAGCGGGTTTAACAAGGTCTGTGTCACCGGCATAATAAACGCGAATTGGATCTGATGCTTTTACCGGGGAAGCAATTCCAAACACCAACGCAAATAATAAAAAGAAAAGTGTCAGGCGTTTCATGGCAGCATCCTTTACTATAAAATTCAGGCTTTAAAACCGTTATTGCGAATTACATCTGCAAACCAATGACCGCTATCTTTTATTGTTCGTTTTTGCGTTTTGAAATCCACATAAACGATGCCAAACCGCTGACCATAACCAAGCGCCCATTCAAAATTGTCCAAAAAAGACCAGACAAAATAACCCATTACCGGGACACCCAACTGAATTGCTTTGTGAACCTGGAGAATATGATTTTCGAGATAGCGAATTCGGCGTTCATCCCGCACCCTGCCATCAAAATCTACCCCATCTGGAACAGGGATCCCATTTTCAGTAACCATTATTTCGGGCATCTTTTGCTGTGGGTTGGATGGAGGACCATATTTTCCCCAGATGTGCAGCAAAAGCTCAGATAATCCATCGGGATATATTTCCCACATTCCCGAATATTCATTTCCTTCCGGGTGTATTTGAGATGCTGAAAAAACGGGGAATTTTGGATCATGGCGAATGACTGTGCGCGTATAGTAATTTACACCCAGGAAATCAAGCACATTGATCAATTTTAGATCCCCCGGTTTTATGACCGAACCGACCAAGGCACTCAATAATTTTAATTCCTGGACAGGTGAAGTACCCAGCAGGAGAGGATCCAGGAAGGCGCGATTCTGGATTATGTCGAATCGTTCGGCTGCAGCAATATCTTTCTTGAAAGATGAGGCAGGATGGACGGGACTGAGGTTTAGGACAATGCCAACTTTTAAAGGCTGCCGGGAGGCAGCCCGGATGGCCTGGGTTGCCAATCCATGCGAGAGCAATAAGTGGTGGACAGCTTTTAATGCTGAGATTGGTTCTTTGATCCCTGGCGCATGTTCGCCAATAAAGTAACCTGCACCGGCTGTAACAAATGGTTCGTTATGAGTAATCCAGTTCTTAACTCGATCGCTGAATTTATCTGACATGAAACCGGCATAATCTGCAAAGTAACTGGTTGTTTCTCGGACAGACCAGCCACCTTTATCTTGCAGCCACTGAGGCAGATCCCAGTGATATAGGCATAAATAAGGTTCTACTTGATTTCTTAATAGCTCATCAATCATGCGATCATAAAAAGCAACGCCTTTGGGATTTATCTGGCCGGTTTCATCTGGAAAAATGCGCGGCCAGGAAGTTGAAAACCTATATGTTTTTAAGCCCAGTTCTGACATCAAATGGATGTCATCTTTAAAACGGTGATAATGATCGATGGATACATCGCCATTCTCGTTGTTGGCTATTTTCCCGATGGTGTGAGAGAAAGTATCCCAAATGGATAAGCCTTTGCCATCTTCATTCCATGCACCTTCGATTTGGTAGGATGAAGCTGCTGTCCCCCAGATAAAATCTTTAGGAAAAGAAATATCTTTCTTCATGGAGCTCCTTCTTGAGCGGGAGTGATTTCTGATTATCAAGCATACAGGAATTTTCCAGCGGACGCAAGTAAAATAAGACTTCGGTTATAATCGAACATATGAACGACATTAACAAACGCTCCGTTGATCCTGAACCCAAACCTGATGATCGCCAGGACAACACACTTCGCCCTCAGCGCCTGTTGGATTTGATCGGGCAAGAGAATGTGAAGGAAAACCTGTCCATCCTGATAACAGCGGCACGCCAAAGAACGGAATCCCTTGATCATGTCCTGTTTTATGGCCCCCCTGGTCTGGGCAAAACCACTTTGGCGCATGTCCTTGCCAATGAAATGGATGTAAACATCAAAGTAACCTCCGGTCCTGCAATTGAACGCGCGGGGGATTTGGCCGCCATTTTAACCAATCTGCATGCAGGAGACATCCTTTTCATCGACGAGGTCCATCGTTTGGGAAAAGTTGTTGAGGAAGTGCTTTATCCTGCCATGGAAGATTTTGCACTGGATATTATCATCGGCAAAGGACCTTCGGCTCGTTCCATCAGACTAAAATTGCCGCACTTTACTGTGATAGGGGCAACTACGCGCATGGCATTAATTACGGCTCCTCTCAGGGCTCGTTTTGGGGCAGTGTATCGCCTGGAATATTACAATCCTGAAGCCATGCATTTAATTGTAAAGCGTGCCGCAGGCTTACTTGAAGTGGAAGCGCAAGACGAAGGAATTCATGAGATCGCTTTGCGGGCGCGCGGTACCCCGCGCGTAGCTTTGCGTCTATTGCGTCGAGTACGCGACTACGCCCAGGTGCGCGCAGATGGGGTCATAACTCGGAAAGTGGCAGGTGAAGCACTTAACCTGTTGGCGATTGATAACTTGGGTTTGGACGATGTCGATCGTCGCGTGTTGAAAACGATCATTGAAAAATATGATGGCGGGCCGGTGGGATTATCGACTATCGGCGCCTCAATCAGTGAAGAACCGGATACCATCATGGATGTAGTTGAACCATACCTGCTCCAAATGGGTTTTCTGGATCGAACACCTCAAGGACGCGTAGCCACTCGACAGGCTTATGAACATTTGGATATCCCCTATAACGATGGTGTACAACCGAGATTGATCTAAATTTCTTGGATTGGATGGTTGAATCCACCATCTTGTAGATGGGATAAGAAAACTATTGTTGATATTGGTAGATTCGGCTTAATGAAAACAATTGATTTTAACTACGACTTGCCTCAAAAGTTTATTGCCCAAACCCCGGTCGAGCCTCGTGATCACTCCAGGTTATTGGTTATAAATCGCTCAATTAATAAGATTTCTCATCAGGCTTTTTATAACCTTGATGAATTATTATCACCTGGAGATCTTCTGGTCTTGAACCAGACCCGCGTTATTCCGGCACGTATTTTTGCCAAAAAGAGTTCGGGTGGAAAAGCTGAACTATTGTTATTGCGCCGGGAAAGAGAGACTGTCTGGCAGGCATTGGTTGGTGGAAAAGGTTTGGACCTGGGGAAGATGTTACAAGTGGATGACGGACCAAAATGTGAGATCATCGAGGTTATGGATGGTTCACGCCGGCTGATAAGATTTGAGAATCCCATTGAGCCGTTCTTCCCAAAAATTGGTCATATCCCTCTGCCTCCCTATATCCGCAAGACATTAAGGGATCCGGAACGATACCAGACGGTGTTTGCACAAGAACCTGGGTCAGCCGCTGCACCGACGGCCGGGTTACATTTTACGCAGGAATTATTCAATAAATTAATGGATCGGGATATCCAAATTACCGAGGTGACTTTGCATGTTGGACTGGATACCTTTGCCCCAGTGACCGAGGATGATCCGGCGGATCACCTTATCCATAAAGAATGGTGCGAGGTCTCCCAGGAGGCCTGCCAAAAAATAAATGCTGTCCGAAAAAATAGCGGCAGGATTATTGCAGTTGGGACAACATCCGTACGAACATTGGAATCTGCTGCAGAAAACTCAAAGGTGACCGGTCGCAATTCGCCATTAACTCCTTACTCGGGAAACACCGGTTTATTTATTTTACCGGGTTATGAATTCAAATTGGTGGATGTCATGATCACCAATTTTCACCTGCCAAAATCCACTTTGATTATGCTGGTGAGTGCCTTTGCGGGAAAAGAAGCGATTTTCAACGCGTATGAGATTGCTAAAAAAGAGAATTACAGGTTTTTTTCCTTTGGAGATGCAATGTTGATCCTATGACAGAACAATTGTATTTTGATGATGCCTTGTGTCTGGAATTTACTGCTGAAGTAACCGAAATACTCCCCGGAAAAGATGGGAAGGTATCTGTGGTAATGCCTGGCACTTATTTTTATCCAACCAGCGGTGGGCAGGATCATGATACCGGTAAAATCGGGATAGCCAATGTTTTGGATGTAGTTAAGAGCGAAGATGACAGAATCATACACATTTTGGATAGGGAGATCCTACCGGGGATATATTCTGCCAGCATTGATAAAACGAGACGCTGGCAAAACATGCAGGCTCACACCGCCCAGCATATTTTGAGTCGGGCTTTTGAACTTGCTTTGAACCTGGAAACATTATCCGCTAATATTAATTCTGACAAACCCTCAACAATCGACCTGAATGTCAGTAATATTTCAGCGAGTGATTTCAATAAAGTGGAAGAGATTGCGAATGCCGTGCTCTTCGAAAACCGGCAGGTGAAAAGCTACTACATAACTGACAACGATGTCTCTCAAATCCCATTTAGAAAACCTCCAAAAGTTTCAGGTAAGATCCGGGTGGTGGAAGTGGATGAGTATGATTATTCGGCGTGCGGTGGAACACATTGCCCCCAAACTGGTATGGCGGGTTTGATAAAAATTCTTAAGTCTGAAACCCAAAACCATAAAGTACGGATCCATTTTGTGGCGGGATACTTGGCTTTGCGGATATTTCAAAAAACTTATGACACAGTGAGAAATATTTCGAGCGTGATGGGTTCCAACACGGATGAATTAACGATATCAATTCAACGACAGGCGGAAAGTTTACAGCAATTACACTTTGAGCTGGATGCCTGTAAATCGAGAATTCTAACCTTCGAAGTGAAACAACTGGTAGAATCGGCCATTCCGATTGGAAACTTGATGTTAATAACGAATTTATTCCCGGATAAATTACCCGTTGAATTGCGTAAATTGGTTGCCATGATTCGATCCAACGAAGGGTATGTCATTGTTTTGGCGGCTTTGGAGGGAAGGAAATTATCCATGGTGGTTGGAGCCTCGCAGGATGTTCATCTGGATGCCAGAAGGATATTGAACCTGCACCTGGAAAAATATCATGGGCACGGTGGCGGAGATCAGCTTATGGCGCAAGGTGGATGCGTTCTTTCTGAAGAGGGCGTGGACGACTTATTTAAGGACACCATAAATATTGTTAACAGCATGGATCAAGCCTGAATTGTAGACGGTTTTTATTACAATGCGAGTGCAGAACCTGAAAAATGAATAATCTCCATAATTTATCTTCCCTTGAAAATGAGATCATTAATTGCAGACTATGTCCACGTCTGGTAGCCTGGCGGGAAGAGGTAGCCATGCAGAAACGCAGAGCATATTTCAATTGGGACTATTGGGGAAAACCGGTACCGGGTTTTGGTGATCCAAAAGCCCGGGTGATGGCTGTGGGTCTTGCCCCGGGAGCACATGGTTCGAATCGAACCGGAAGGATGTTCACTGGCGATGCCTCAGGTGATTTCCTTTACCCGGCTTTGTTTAGAGCAGGCTTTGCCAACCAATCCAGGGTGGAAGATCTTAACGATGGCTTGTTCTTGAATGACTTGTTTATCACGGCAGTATGTCGCTGTGCACCTCCTGCGAATAAACCCAATAGTGATGAAATGAATTTATGTCAACCTTTTTTAATGCGGGAGATCGACTTGATCCAACCCAAGATTTATGTTGCGCTTGGACGGATTGCATATGAAAGAATTCTAATGTTGTATTCTTTTCGACCAAGCGATATGGAATTCGAACATGGTGCAACTTATTTTCTGGATGAACACCATACCCTGGTGTGTAGTTATCACCCCAGCCGGCAAAATACTCAAACCGGACGACTTACCAAGGAAATGTTTGATCAAATATGGTTGAGTGTCAGGAAGGTATTGGAATAATAATGAATGGAAATCCTAATAATTAAGTTTGGCGCGATCTTGATCACACAAGCTAATACTAAGATTGTAAAATAAGTTTTAGGATAAAATATTATACGGTTTTGTGCTTGGAGTTTTAAATGCGTGCAACAGATATAATCATCAAAAAACGTGATAAAGAGGAACTCTCGAAAGAAGAAATAGAATTCTTCATCGAGGGTTTTACCAGTGGAGACATCCCAGACTATCAGGTATCCGCCTGGGCCATGGCTGTGCTTTTAAATGGGATGACAAATCGTGAAGTAACCGATCTAACCCTGGCCATGGCTCAGTCTGGTGACACTCTTGATATGGGTAAGCTGGTCAAGATTTCGGTGGATAAGCACTCAACTGGAGGCGTGGGAGATAAAACCAGCTTGGTGGTCCTCCCTGTCGTGGCTGCCTGTGGTTTGCCTGTTGGAAAAATGTCTGGACACGGTTTGGGATTCAGCGGTGGAACCTTGGACAAAATGGAGTCAATCCCAGGCTACCGAACCAATCTAAGCCTGGAGGAATTCGAACGTCAATTGTTAGAGATCGGACTGGTACTGACAGGACAATCACGTACTCTTGCTCCGGCTGATGGAAAGCTGTATGCTCTGCGGGATGTAACCGGGACAGTTCCAGCTATTGCATTAATCGCATCATCCATTATGAGTAAAAAGATCGCGGCTGGTGCACACGCCATCGTATTGGATGTTAAGACAGGTTTGGGTGCCTTCATGCAGTCCATAGAAGAAGCGAGAGAACTGGCGAAAATGATGGTTTCCATCGGTGAATTAGCCGGGAGAAAAGTGGTTGCTCTATTATCTGATATGAACCAGCCGCTTGGGTATGCAGTTGGCAATTCTTTGGAAGTTTGTGAGGCAATCGACACATTACATGGCGAAGGCCCAGCCGATTTTTGTGAACATTGCCTTGTCTTAAGTGCTCATATGTTATTGCTTGGAGGAATTGCTTCAGATATGGTAACATCTTTGAAACTTGCAGAAAAAGCAATTCAAACTGGGACTGCATATGAAAAATTCAAAAATCTTGTAGAAGCCCAGGGTGGGGATGCAACTTTTGTTGATGATTCTTCTAAATTTCCAAGAGCAAGGTTTATTGAGAAAATTGAATCACAGAAAAAAGGGTATGTTTCACAGGTTCATGCCAGGCTGATCGGTGAAGCCTCGGTGATATTAGGGGCAGGGCGGACAAAAAAGGATGACAACATCGACCATTCTGTCGGGATTGTGGTTCATCGAAAAGTTGGCGATTATATAGAACCAGGAGATTTACTTTATACTTTGCATGCCAACAGTCAGGAGCAAGTGGAAGAAGTCAAACAATACCTGCTGGATTCTTTTATAATTCAAAATGACAAAATATCTCCATTGCCCTTGTTCTATGAGTAATTAACCGGTGGTTATTTTAAAAAATACTTGCTTAAACACGTAGAATCGTGCATACTAATAGCAGGAGTAGGAGTGAGCAAATGACGAAAATTTCCCTGCGAGTTTATAATCGTGAAATAGAAGCCATGGTTGAAGGTGGGAATATAGGTGAGGCCATAGCTCATTGCCAACATATATTAAAAACATTCCCAATGCATCTGGAAACCTATCGATTGTTGGGAAAGGCATTTTTGGAAGCTCGCCGGTATACTGATGCAGCTGATATATTTCAACGTATCTTAATGTCTGTACCGGATGATTTTATTTCTCATGTTGGCATGAGCATTATCCGGGATGATGAAAGCAAACTGGATGAGGCAATCTGGCACATGGAACGTGCCTTTGAAGTTCAACCTTCTAACCCGGCCATTCAAGACGAATTGCGGAAATTATACGGTAGGCGGGATGGTGTAAAGCCTCCAAAAGTACGTCTGACGCGCGATGCGCTGGCAAATATGTACACTCAGGGAGCCTTATATAGTCAGGCGATTGCAGAGATCCGGGCTGTCCTGGTGGACGACCCAAACCGGCCAGATCTGCAGGTGATGTTGGCCAGGGCTTATAGCAAGGACGGGCGAAAAAAACAGGCCATAGAAATATGTACAGATTTGTTAAAAAAATATCCGTATTGTTTCGATGCACTCAGGATATTATTGGATTTAATGCCTTCAACGGACCAGCACGAAATCACCCAGACTTACCGACACCGCATCAAGGCCATTGATCCATATGCAGGATTTGTCACTGGTTCCATTTTTAATTCTGACAAAGTGGCAGACACTGCAGTTAATTTAGAGTTCTTGGATTATGATCCAAATAACATGGAAAGCGAATCCCAGCCACCTTGGGCTTCGTCCCTGGGAATAAAGCTGGAGCCTGATAACACCCAGCAGGGTGTACCTGATTGGCTTTCAGAAAAAACTACAGAAGAACTACCGATTTCAGAAGAAGATAGTTCCATTCCTGTAAAGGATGAAGAAGAACAAGCAAGTTCTGAAATCGTGGAAATGTCTCCTTTGATGCGCTCATCGGGGTGGGAAAAATCAACCGATTTAACCTTTGAACCTCCAGTTTTTGAGGAAACCGAATCAGAAAGCGATGAACCAATTGCACGGGCAGATCTCCCTGAATGGCTTAAGGACATGGCTCCAAAAAGGGAAATGTCAGAAGCCGGTCAGGCATCCGATACATTTGGTGCTACGTTGGATGAGGCACCAACCAGCTCTGTTCAGGGAGTTATCCATCTCGATGCCGATGAAGAATCTGGTATTACGAAAGCGGACTTTTCTGAAGATATACCGGGTTGGTTGAAAGATATGGGAGATGATAAACCGATCCAGGCAGAGGTACCAATGGTATCACTAGCGATGGATGCTGGCCAGGAAGTTAATGGTGAGTTAGCTTTAGAACAAACTCAGGAAACCAGTCAAAAACCAGACGAAGAATCTGGTATTACGAATGCGGGTTTTTCTGAAGAAATGCCGGATTGGTTGAAAGATTTGGTAGATGTGAAACCGATCCAGGCAGAGGCGCCAATGGCATCACTAGCTATGGATGCTGGCAAGGAAGTTAATGGTGAGTTAGCTTTAGAACAAACTCAGGAAACCAGTCAAAAACCAGATGAAGAATCTGATATTGCAAATGTTGGCCCTGAAGAAGAAAATCCAGATTGGTTGAAGGAAATAAGATCTGACGAACCAACTAATACAGAGATGCCAATGGCATCCCAATCCTTGGATGTCGGTATTAGTGAGTTTAAAACGGAACAAACCCAGGAAACCAGTGAAAAACCATTTGAACAAACAGTGGACTTTATCTCTGAATTGTTGGGTGAAAATCAACAAGAATCGACAGATGGTGGTAATGACGTGAAAGAAAGGGCGGACGATGAAGAAGACTTGCCTGATTGGTTAATAGATAGCGGACTTGATAAGCAGGGTCAAGGAAGAGAGAAGGAAAATGAACCTCTCTCTGAAGTTCTAAGCCAGACAGACGATATTCCTCCTTCTCAAAACCAGTATGAAACAACTCTTGAAGCCAATACTCAGGAGGATGTACCTGTTTGGTTGAAGGAAGTCGATTCGACCATGGAAGAGCAAGCAGCCATTGATGAAACAACAACCATTGGAGCAGTTGAACCTGCAGTTCCATACGGGGATGAAGATCAGACTGATATTCCTGAAGCAATTTCAGAACCCGGAGGATTTGCAGAAGTTTTGCCCCCCTCGATCGGTGAAGAAACAACCATGGATTCAAAACCATTCGAGGCGAAAATACATCCAATGGATGATCAGGATGCTGCCTTGGCATGGTTGGAGAGTTTGGCCGTCAGACAAGGTGCAAAATCTGAAGAACTCCTGACCAAACCAGAAGATAGATTGGATGAGCCCCCTGAGTGGGTGAGAAATACTGTTGAAGAATTATCAAAACCTGCTGAAGATAAGGCATTAATCTCATATCAAGATGAAACGAAATTTGTTGAAACGACTAATCAAGAAAGCAACTCCGCCAAGATAGAAGAGGATTTTTCTAATGCAAAATTACCGGGCGATGATAAGCTGCAGGTGTTGGATGCAGGAAGCAGAGAGGAATTGGTAGAAGGTGTTTTATTTGAATCAACCGTTCTTGAAAAAATTTCTGAGGAATTCGTCCAACCAGAGGAAGAGCTATCTTCTGAAATTCCTCCTTCAATTTCAGATGTACATACCATTGGATTAGGAGATGAATTTTCACCAGAAGGCGGACTGGAGGCTGACCAAACTTTGCACCTGGATCACACAGATAGATCAGAGCCTGAGTTTGCAGCCACAGCGGATGCAGACGTCTCTAAATGGTTGCAGGAAATGGATGTTCACGATGCAACCATCGAAGAGAAACCAGATTTTCCAAATGTGGAGGAATTTTACGGCAAAGATGTGTCCGAGCCACTTCCAGACTGGTTGCAAGATTTGGAAAAAGAATCTTCTACTGATTGGATTTCAAAGTCTGATAACTTGTCTGAAATGGAAAAAGATGCCGCTAAATCTGAATTGGTATCTGATCATACAGATATTGATGATCTAGGAGAAATTTTTCCAACGGACCCCACAGATTGGGCTATTGAACAAAAAGAGACCGAACCTGAAATTGAGCCGCTGGGCGATTCTGTGAAACCAGTTGCGCCAGATGAATGGCAACCAATGCGTGCAGAAGAACCAGCACCCAAATCAGATTTAACTGAAATATCCAAAATAGATTTAGTTTCAACCAGTACGGAACCTCCCAGTGTTGGGGAACTAGCCGGTACAGGCATGATATCAGAGATTCCAGCGAAAGATATTGAGAAAGAAGCCGAAACCCTTGAGCGGGCTCAAAATTTCATTGAAAGTGGCGATCTAAAGAATGCCATCGATGAATATGACCGTTTGATCAAAAAGGGGCAGTTGCTGGAAGGAGTAATACACAATTTGCGTGAAACCACTTCCCGATATCCGAGTGATATTGGCATCTGGCAATTACTGGGCGATGCTTATATGCGGGCAAACCGACTTCAGGATGCTCTGGACGCGTATACCAAAGCCGAAGAGTTACTGCGTTGATAAGGGAAAGTTAAATTGGCGGTGAACCTTTCTGCATGATAAAATATAAACCTCGGGCAATCCCCGAGGTTTATATTTGCTTATGGAGAGTAACATCACACAAAAAAGGGGTGGTAGGTTGTGAAAGCGAGAGAAGCTCGCTTTCACAACCTACCCTTCCCCCGAATTATTAAAAAGATTCTTTGGAGGTTATGTTGGAAAAAACATTAGTACTTGTCAAACCTGACGGAGTCCAACGCGGTTTGATTGGAGAAATAATCAATCGATTGGAACGGAGAGGATTGAAATTAGTTGCAGCGAAGTTTATCACGGTGAGCAAGGAATTGGCTGAAAAGCATTATTCCATCCACAAAGGAAAGCCTTTTTATGATGGATTGATCGCCTATATTTTATCGGCTCCAGTTATGGCCATGGTTTGGGAAGGTCCAATTGCAATTGACGCAGTCCGGCAAACCATGGGGGCAACCCGACCAACAGAAGCGGCACCCGGATCAATTCGCCATGATTTCGGACTTGAAATTGGAAGAAATCTTACTCATGCGTCAGATACAGTTGAAAACGGAAAAAAAGAAGTAGCACTCTGGTTTACTCCTGAAGAAGTGGTAACTTGGGAGCGGGCCATTGATTCATGGGTATTTGAATAATAAATTTAGAATTGGTAAAAATAAATATCAATAAGCATTTACCCGCATTCTGAAAAAGGTCAATGCTTATTGATATTACTGGACATGCAGGATTATTCTCCCATCATGCCAGAGATCTTCTAATTTATAATAGTCGCGTTGATCGGGGGAAAAAAGATGGACAAGGATTGATCCAAAATCAACCACCATCCAGCCGCATTGAGAATTCCCTTCAATCTTCCCCTTTATTTTATGTTTTTCGTTCACACTCATTACAACGGAATCTGCCAGAGCATCCAACATTCGATCACTGGTTCCGGTACATATGATGAAATAATCAGTAAATGATGCGATTTTTTGAATATCGAGGAGAAGAATTTCTTCCCCTTTTTTCTCTTCCAGTGAATTAACGATTGTATGAGCGATATCAAGCATATTTAAATTTCACCTCTCTGAGTATTTTATTTCCCAAATGGGATGATATGGATGGAAGTATAAATCGGGCCGCCAGGTTTTAAATCACTCTTGAATATCTTTATTTCACTGATGATTAGCGGATCAATGCAATCAAGATTTATTGATTTAAAATCCATTAACATTTTTTTCGTATTTACCATTGGAAAACTGTTTCCAATCCGCCCCAACGTGATATGAGGAGAAAATGACCTGGTTTCAGGTTGATGCCCAAGTTTGGATGCAATTTCTTCTATTTTATTGTAGACAGTAATTAGAATGGCAGGTGTGCTTACACCGCCCCAAATTATTCTGGGTTTCCTTGCATTTGGGAAAATACCCATTTCCGAGAAAGAGATTGTAAATGGTTCAATCTTTATGGCATCAAAGCCAAGTGATCGGGCTAATATTTTCAGGTTTTGTGGGGATTCATCCCCAAGAAACTTCAAGGTCAGATGGATATTTCCTGTTTGAACCCAGCGAACATCTGGTTTTGGATAATCTTGTCTCAGATTGGCTGTCTGCTTGATGATGGCATCCTGAGTTGTGGAAGGTATTTCTATTGCCACGAATGAACAGAGCTTCATTGAGATAAAAATAGCATAATAAGTAAAAACTCGCAAGAGGTAGTTTTCTGATTTCAGGTGGGTTTGAAGGCTTGATAGTCTTCTGGAGTGTCTATATCCTGCAAGATACTATCATTATCTATGATTATATAACTTATAACAGTTCTATGCTGGTCAAGAAAATCACGCGGGGTGAGCGGGCGCTGGAATTGGATAAATTTTGACCACAGGGGTTGAGAGATCAACCAGGGATGACCTCGACGCATTAAGTAACTCGGGATGATTATCTGTGCATCCGATTGACGATGTGCAGATATGATCCGACGAACCGTATCTTCTTGAATTTGAGGCTGATCACCTAATACGATCAGGGCGGAAGTGTATGAAGGTTTGATTGCTTTCAAACCATATTGGATCGAAGTTAACATATCTTCACGCTCGAAGGATTCATTTTGAACAATTCTGGCGGGATATTTACTAGTGAGTTGTTGTATATGCTTATTGAGTGGAGTTTGGGCAGTCTGGGTTACTATAAGGATATCCGGGATTTCGATGGCTGCCAGGGTTGATACAACTTCCCCAAGGATGGTTGTATCTTTCCAGGGGAGTGTCAATTTAGGGTGACCCATGCGAGTAGATAAACCAGCTGCCAAAATAATTGCAGCAATCCCATCCATCTCAGTCAATTAAAAGCCTCTCGTAATCTGTTGGAGTGTCCACATCCTGCTGTAAAGAAATGTCATTCCACTGAATATAATCAGGGGGATATTTTGAGAAGATTCCCCGGCCACCGATATCCCCTTCCAATTTTCTCAAATCCAGAAAAGTCACCCTGTCAAAAAGAACCGGATTTCCTCGTCTGCCATCCACCAATGGGGCTATGACAGGCGCCAGGGTGCGGCTATGCTCTTCCACCAGGCACCGCAATACAGCCGGGTTTACCTGAGGCTGATCGGCAAGTAAGAAAATTGCACTCCCCGGATTTCCAGGTAAATGATTTGAATCACCTTTTTGAGATTGGGATATATGGGATCCAGAAATGGCATCGATTCCTGCCCGGATGGATGTACTTTGCCCATTCTGCCAGTTGGGATTGTAAATAATTCTAATTTTGTCGGATAAGCCAATTAAGGCATCCTTTACAGTGATTGCATCTGCTCCGGTTACTATTACGATAGGTGATAAACCAGCATTTATCGCGGAACGAGCGATCGCCCGGACAAAGGGAACCCCTTTATAATCCAGAATTTGCTTTGTTTGACCATAGCGCGAGGAGGAGCCTGCTGCCAGGATGATGGCAGCAGTCGGTTCAATTACTGCGTGGATTTTATTTTGTTTTAACTCGGCAACAATTACTTCAGCAAAGCTATTTTGGACAATTTTTGCCAATGTCCCTGCCCGGGCTTGAAGGGCGGGTGTGTCTGCCTGGTTCAGTAATAGAATTCTTCGTGCCCGGTTTGGAATATTCTTCAATCCTCCTTCCTTGTGCGCAAGGACTCTGGCCAGAGTTATATTTGAAATTAAGTCTCCTTCTGCTAAATTTCCAAGATTAGAAAATAAATCGGGATGATAAACCGACTCATTATTTAAAGGTTTATCAAGTCCGGTTAATCCTGCAACCACCACTACAGTATCCACAAAATCGGGGATGGGAGGCTCATTAATTCCCGGGGCTTTAATGGGTAGTTGGCGTGATCCATCACATTCCATTAAAAGGGGTAATTGGTGCCTCTCACATAATCCATAAACCCATTTTGTTTGATCGTTGTTCAAACCTGTAAGACGATTTGATTGAGGTTCCTTTGTGATCAGGATGACCCCGGATAAATTATCTTCAATCATCTCCAAATCATTATCCTGGCGAATTATAAAATGATTGACAGCAAAGTCTGTTTGCCAGGCGCCCAGGTGAGTTGTAGTTGTGACCACCACAGGTTTTGACACTTCTTTTGCCACGATGGAAAGCGCGCTTGTTTTTCCACCCGCACCCACAAAAGCTATCCGGGGAGTCTCCGCAAGACGCAACGCCTGTGATAATCTCACATCAATCTTCAGCCTTTACTCTATGAGTGTGGAGAATATTTGTGTCACTCAAAATGACCTCAAGAACACTACCTCCTATTGCCATAGCTTTATCAGATACAAATTGGACGAGATCAATATTCGTCCTGTGATCCATATCACCAATTTTCATTCCCTTTTTCACATTTATGCCTGAGTGGATCAGTCCACGCAGCAATCCAGAGAATGGGGCAAGAACGCTATGATCTTCAATGGTGGCTATCAAGTGTCCGTTTTCCAGAATATTCCCAATTTGTACATGTGTAAGAATTGTACCGCTAACGGGTGCACGCAAAATTCGAGTTGAATCACCAGACGGTTGACCTGTATCAGGAAGCGCATTACCCTGCCGATATATATGCCCGAGAAAATGCCCGCGACTTGATTCTATCACCACGTGACAATCATACCCGGCGGTAAATCCAGGGCCGATACCGATCACCAGGGGAATGGTGTGAATAAAATTAAGACCCTGTGGTTTCTTCTCCATGCGTGCATCGATTAGTACTTGAAAATCAAATTTAATTACATTAAGAATATCAAGTTTCTCATCCACCAGAATGGGGATTTCTTGATTTTGCAACGAGTTGGATATGCTGTCAAACGAGAGTACTTTCCGGGAATTGATCCCCTCTACATTGGTGAAACCAGCATAGATTGCTTCGGAGAAGGAAACCGTGCGGCGCACTGTCAGCGGGTGCTCCAGTTCGGTCATGATCACTCTAAAACCTGAATGATACAGACGTAATGCCACTCCTGAAGCAATATCTCCTCCACCGCGTATAAGAATTACAGGATCCATGTAGTTAATTAAACCACACTCCTCCGTGAACGGAGGAGTGGTTTTCCAAACAACTCTTTATCAAATCAGTAATTTAAAATTGACGAAATATATTATTTATGAAATTTTTCCCAAGCCGCGCAAGACTCTTTCAGGAGTGAGGGGAAATTCATTAAACCAGACTCCAGTTGCATCATGAACAGCACTGGTGATTGCCGCGACCAGTGGTAAAAATGGCAGCTCACCCAGGCCGCGAGCTCCCCATGGTCCAATCGGATCGGGAACCTCTACAATGACAGATTCAACTTTATCCGGTATATCCAATACAGTTGGGATGAGATAGGTGCTGAGTTGATCGGTGAGTACGCGTCCATCTTTCGATAGATAATTTTCCGAAATGGCATATCCCTGAGCCTGTACCACCGCCCCCTCGATTTGTCCTTCTACCTGTGCTGGGTTGATGGCCTGCCCAACATCATTTGCTGAAACCACGCGAAGTATTCGGATGATACCTGTTTCGGTATCCACTTCAACTTCAACAGCCTGGGCAACATAGGCATAAGCAAAATTAGGTTTGGAAAAGCCTGTTTCTTTATCGAAAGGTGTTGTTTCGGGTGCATAAAAAACAAACTCTGCAACAGCCGGGCGTTCTTCCTTGTCCCATTTCTTAAGTGCAAGTTCAGCGGCGCCTTTTATTGCATTGCCAGACATGAATGTCATTCGGGAGGCAGACACGCTCCCCGAATTATTAGATGTTGCAGTATCTGAGGCTACCAGTTTGATTTTATCAACAGTGACACCTGTTGCTTCGGCTGCCATTTGCACCATAACCGTATGCGTACCCTGACCAACTTCAGCGCTACCATGCCAGAGAGTGGCTTCTTCTATCTCTGATATTCCACGTAATTCAATGCGGGCCCAACAATTTTCCTTGTACCCAAAACTAAAACCGACATTTTTAAAACCACAGGCAAAACCTTTGCCTCGCCGGAAAGCATCGTTTTTAGTTAACGTGGATGCAGAAAGTTTTCCCGGCTGCCAATCAAATTTTGTAGCCGCCGCATCGATCACCTGTAACACACTAACAGGTCCCGGTACAATTGTGCCAACTCCGAGAGTATCTCCATCACGGAGGGCGTTCAGTCGACGAAATTCAACGGGATCCATTGATAGCTTTTCTGCTAATTTGCTCATTTGTGATTCGGCCATAAATAGGGCTTGTGGGGCGCCAAATCCACGAAAAGCTGCACCAGGAACATTGTTTGTATAAACTCCGTATACATCTGTTTTTACGTTGGGGATGAAATATGGGCCTGTTGATGTGATGGTTGAATTCCCCAGGACTTTGTTGGTAGTATACATGTACGCGCCAGCATCCGCGATAATTTCCGTGGAGGCTGCTACGAGTTTTCCAGCTTTAGTCGCCCCCCACCTGGTTTTCAGGGTCATGGCATGCCTTTTACCGTGACCAACGATCGATTCCTGGCGGGTCCAAATAATGCGCACCGGTCTTTTTAATTTCCAGGCTGCCAATGCCAACACAATTTGTACAGACATATCCTCGCGCCCACCAAATGCGCCACCAATGGCAGGGTAAATTACCCGGATTTTATCAAGTGGTAAATCCAATGAATGCGAAATTTGTTCACGGTCGGCATGGGTCCATTGACCACCTGCCTGAACAGTAATTCGACCTTCATCATCCAGGTATGCCAGGCCTGCTTCCGGTTGCAAGTAAGCATGTTCCTGAACAGGTGTTTTATATTCATCTTCCACAATCACATCTGCAAGAGCAAATCCCTGGTCGATATCCCCTTTGCGAATTTTATCATGCACACAGATATTACTTTCTCCTAATTCAGGGTGGATGACCAGCGCCCCCGGCGCCATTGCGGTAACAGGATCGGAAAGGATAGGCAAATCCTCATAAGTGACTTTTATCAAGCCGCGTGCCAGAGAAGCAATCTCTTCGCTTTCAGCCACGATGGCGGCTACCTGATCTCCGACAAATCGAACAAGATCTCCGTCAACCCTTGTTGAGCCAGGTCCACATAATACAGGTTGGTCGTTTTTTTGCAATCCATATTCATTTACGGGAATATCCCTGGCTGTAAAAATGGCCACAACACCAGGTATTAACGAGGCTTCTTGCATGTCTATGTTCAGAACCCGTGCATGGGGATGCATGGAAAAGAGGATTTTCATATGAAGCATTCCAGGCAGAGTCAAGTCTCCTGAGAAGGGAGTCGCACCGGTGACCTTGCCATACGCGTCAATGCGTAGGGTCGATTTTCCAACAAAGGATAGGTTCTGCATGAAACCTCAAATAGAGAAATGTTACCTGGATTTTTTCACTTTTCTACCTTTTATTGGTGGGGCATCAAGAGGAGAAAGGGCAGGCGGTCCAACAACTCGATATAGGATGGAATAAAAAAGCGAAAGAATTCCCGACATTAGAATTAAAATTACAAGTGTAAAAATTATTACGGCTAAGAAATTGGGAAAAGTGGCTATCGGACGGAGAAGACCGGCCAATAAGGATACTTTCCATACCCATTCTGGAAATTGTACAAAACCCAGGAGATTTACTGGAATAGGCCAACCTTTATTGAGCCCTGTTTTAACCAACTCCAATGCGCCAATATACGATAAAGCTGGTAGGATGATGGCCATCAGGCATCCGATTCCCCTCCAAATTGGATGCATGGCAGGCTTAAGGTCTTTTGGCGGTTTTTGATATTTCGAATACTTACCCATTTTTTATCCTCCATTTTCCTTTAGTACTATCATGTTAATTTTACTGGCTTCTTCAACTGCTTTAATTATTTTGTAATATCCTGTGCAACGACATAAATTACCCGTGATTGCTTGTTGTATTTCATTGAGCGATGGATTCAATCGTTCTTCAAGTAATTTTGCCGCGGACATGATAAAACCGGGTGAGCAATACCCGCATTGAACCGCACTATTCTGGATAAAAGCTTCCTGGACGGGGTGTAACCCTTGATCATTTCCCGAATTGGAAAGTCCTTCGATGGTTATTATCTCGGCTCCGTGGGCGCGGGCAGCTGGAACCAGACAGGCCATGACAGCTTTGCCATCCAGGAAAACCGTACAGGCGCCGCATTCACCTTCTGCACACCCCTCCTTTGTGCCGATCAATCCAGCATCTTCGCGCAGGAGTCGTAGTAATGTTTTTTTATGGGCTCCGCTGAAAGAATACTCTTCACCATTGATTTGTGTAAGAATCGTCGAACCAGATATATACGACGGTGGTGAAAGTTTTATCGGTGAGGATGAAGAATTCTTACCCCACAACAAAACAGGTTCTTGTGGAAAATCGTCTTTTCCTTTGCTGTTATGAAGACTACGCAAACCTCGCAGGGTGAGAATACGCACCATTTCACGGCGATACGCAGCTGAAGCACGGATATCATCAATCGGACGGGCAGCATCCATGGTCAATGTAGCTGCTTGAGAGAGAACTTCTTCTTCATCCAAGTTCTTACCAATTAGAAACGCCTCTGCTTTGAGAGCGTGAATAATCGTTGGCGCAACTGCCCCGAGGGTTATGACTGCGGATTGTATGATGGAATTTTCAAATGTAAGAAGAATGGCTACATTTACAACTGCTATGGCCTGGGCACGGCGGAGAGCTAGTTTGATGAAGGTTCCACTTTGGTTTTTTTGCAAGGCTTTAAACCAGATATCAATCAACATTTCATCGGGTTGTAAAATTGTCTTACGTACACCGCTGTAAAAATCCCCCAGCTGAACAGTTCTTTTACCGAATTTTGATTTTAAAACTACGCGCGCATCCAAAGCCATGAGAGCTGTGATAGTATCGTTTGCTGGTGAAGCAGTTATCAGGTTTCCTGCTACTGTACCCCGATTACGAATTTGAGGCGCGCCTACTTCCCAGCAGGCGCGGGCCAGAGGATAAGCCCGTTCTCGGATCAATTTGGATGCTACACAATGATTGTGGGTTACCAGAGGCCCAAGGTGGATAATATCATCTTCAGAAAGATCGATTCGGTCAAGGTCAGGAATGCGTGAGATGTCTATGAAAGAATCAACTTTTGGATGCAGACCATGTTCTAATTCGAGGATCAGATCGGTTGCGCCTGCAACGATGCGTGCCTGCCCACCCTTGATTGACAAAAACTGGATGACCTCATCTGTGTTGGTTGCGCAACGGTATTCATCCCACATTTGAAGGTGCTCCTTTTTTAACCAGGAATAAAAAAAATAAGATACAGGTTTATTTCTGTATCTTATTTCTTACATACTATTTTTCTTCGCTCCCGGTTAGCACTTCATAACGGCGGTTAAATGTATCGGTTGCCTGACGTGCAAGAGAAATTAAGTTGCGGATGGCTGCTGGTAAACCAGCTTCGTCACTGAGAGTGGTTTCTACATTGTCCAGCGCACGACCAATCTGTTCAGCCATATCGAAAAAAGCTGTGTCAAAAGCATATAACTGGGCAAGCTCATCTTCGTTGATCTTTACAGCATCAAAAAATCCAGAATAACCGTATGTAGCAGTGCGGATTTTGTCGATAAATGTCCGCAGTTGAATGGCTGCTTTTTCCATGTCATCGAGAAAAGCTATTCCACCCTGGGTGATCAAATCTGTCTGAAGGGCAGAGGTTCGTTTCCAGAGTTCTTCAAATCGATCAGCAACGGTCTCACGTAAGAGCTTGTCGGCTGCACGGCGATTTTGACGTTCAATATAACCTTTAAAACCGGGTATGTAACTTCCCAGCTTCTTCACAAAATCCTGATCTCCAGTCACGCGGTCAAAAAGATTGCCCATTTTTGTGCCTCCTGTACTTCAAATAATTTATCAAAAGGAATAAGCTTGTTTATTATAGCCTGAGATTGCAGTTATAATCAAGTCTATATTCCAAATTTCACATCCTCTCGACTCAAAGTAGAGTCAATCACCTTCTGTTTGTGAGAGAGAATATGAGTTTTCATATTACTTACGAGGATAGAAAAATAAAGTTGTAGATAAAATATGCAGTACTAGGAGGTATTCGTGTCTAACGAACTGGTAGACCTTTTGGCTCTTGTTGACAATAGTGTAAAAGTTGATCATGGGAAATTAATAATTAGTAATGAGGAGAATTTACAGACAAAAATCCATCGGTGGGTTGAAGTATCCACATTAGAAACAGGTTTACGCCAGGGTTGGGCTCGTTATCTGGTAAGGCTGGCAGCACAAGAGCTAGGTATCCACCCAGCCTCGATCCATGATTTATACAGGGCACGAGGCAGTGAAGATGTTTTACCTACATTTTCCATACCTGCCATTAATTTAAGAGTACTTTCTTACGATGCAGCCCGTGCTGCTTTTCACGCAGCGATGCCTTTGAATTCATCAGCAATTATTTTTGAAATTGCTCGTTCTGAGATAGGTTATACATCTCAACGACCCGTGGAATTTTCGACAAATATTCTGGCAGCAGCGATAGCTGAAAAATATCGAGGTCCTGTGTTTATTCAGGGGGATCATTTTCAAGTTTCTGCCAAGAGGTATGCAAACGACCCGCTTGCAGAGTTGAGTACGATCAAGGATTTGATCCTGGAAGCAATTAAAGCTGGATTTTATAACATCGATATCGACACCTCAACTCTTGTGGATATTTCCCAAGCGGATATTTCAAAACAGCAAAAGTTAAATGTCGAGCTTTCGGTATATTTCTCCAAGTTTATTCGAGAGAACCAGCCCGAAGGTGTAACCATCTCCATAGGCGGAGAAATTGGTGAAGTGGGGGGTAGAAATTCCACGGTGGAAGACTTAACGGCATATCTGAAAGGTTACAACGATTCTATGGCTGTCCAAAGCCCTGGTTCTCCTGGGTTAAGCAAGATCAGCATTCAAACAGGCACATCTCATGGTGGGGTCGTCTTACCCGATGGAACAATTGCAAAAGTAATGGTCGATTTTGATACATTGAGAAATCTCAGCAGGGTCTCGCGTGCTGAGTATGGGTTGGGCGGAACAGTTCAACATGGCGCCTCCACTCTCCCGGAGGATGCCTTTGGGAAATTTGTGGAGTACGAGGCTGTTGAAGTACACCTGGCAACAAATTTTATGAATATGTTCTATGAGCATGCACCAAACGCCTTACGCGAGAAAATTTATTCTTATCTTGACAAGAATTACGAGACTGAACGTAAGTCTGATATGACAGATGAACAGTTTTATTACAAAACTCGAAAAAATGCCATTGGACCTTTTAAAGAAGAGATATTTAATTTACCCCTGGAGTTCCACGAGGAAATGCAATCAGCCTGGAAGGAAAAATTTGAGGTTCTATTCAAACTTTTATGCATTGAAGGAACCAAAAATCTGGTTGACAAATATATACCTCCAGTAACTGTTCTGCCTCGAATTGAAGATTTCCTGGGAAGCGACTATCAAAAAGAGGATGTCAGCGACCTGGCAGATTAATCCAACTAAACCCAGGTAACAATAAACAACATGCCACGTGAAGAACAGGGTGTCTCAATAGATCGATATATGATCATTCCCCGTACCTTGATATTTATTCGGTGCGGGGAATCCTTTTTACTTATTAAGGGGGCAGCTCATAAGCGCTTATGGGCAAATAAATACAATGGTGTGGGGGGACATGTCGAGTGCGGTGAGGATATTTTGGCTGCTGCCAAAAGGGAGCTGTTGGAAGAAACAGGCTTATCTACTGAGATATCTCTGTGTGGTGTTGTTACAGTTGACGCTGGAGAAGCTATTGGAATCGGGATGTTTGTATTCAGCGGGGAGTATACCAAGGGAGAAATAAAATCATCCGGGGAAGGAAGCCTTGAGTGGGTGAAGATCAACGAATTAACCTCACACCCCCTGGTTGAGGATGTGCAATTATTTCTCAATCGGATCATCAGGATGGATGCCGGGGATCCGCCATTTTTTGCACATTCATTCTATGACGCTGAGAATAAATTGGTGGTAAATTTCAGGGATTAACTAAGAGAAAGAAAATGAAAAGGGGTGAGTAACTTTACCAGAAATTCAAGATCAGTTTTAAAGTTCTCCCTTGTCCGGGCGAGATTTAAATAAACATTTTGCCATTATGTTGTTATATCACCTTCTGAGAATGGCTGATCCCAAACTCCCCGTACAACTATTTGCTGGTGAAACTGGTATCTTTTGAGGCAGCTACCTTCTGAAATAGCTAAATGTCTCAATTTGCAAATATCAAGGAAGTGCGAAGTTCGTATACGAGGGTGGTTTAGAATCCCTTTCTGACTGTTTTTCGTTCTGCCAATTTTAGGTCACATCAGCCAGTTCTATTGAACGGATACTTAAACCATATATGACAAATTCGTCGTCTGGTGCAAGCGATGGCTAAGGTCGCAATAGACTTCGACTCAATGATTTATTTAGTGTTTATTTTCTTTCGTAAAATACCAGGAGAGTACTACCGTATTTTCTTTGATCATATTCCTTCAGGTTATTAAGAGATAGGTTCTCATACTCTTTGGGATGGATCTGTACAATCACCCATGCATCGTCACTTAACCAGCCCATATTGCCATCCAGGGCCAATATCGCTTTGCTCCACAAGCCCTGGTATTGAGGTGGCGCAATGTAAGCATAATCAAATATTCGGTTTGGAGTAGATGATAAAAGTATAAAGGCATCTCCACGCCGGATCTCAGAGACTGATGAAAAACCCACATGCTCGACATTCGCCTGTATGGTTTCCACGGCTTTGCGATCCAGATCGACGAAAAGCACGAAAACAGCCCCTCTGCTGAGAGCCTCGATCCCTACCGCACCGGTACCTGAAAAAATATCCCACCATGTTGATCCCACCACATCTCCACCGAGGATGTTAAAAAGGGATTCTTTAACGCGATCCGTAATGGGACGGGTGCTGTCACCGGGAACATCCTTGAGCTTTCGTCCTTTGGCAGTACCGGAAATAACCCTAAGACTCATATTCATCAACCAACTTTCTGGAAGCCATGATATTTCCATGAGGCGCAATACAGGGTACAACACAACCCGTTCCAAGCAATAACCGGCTCCCATTTACCTGTGAAATTGCATCCTTAATTTCATTGCTGATTTCTGAAGGGGTACCTAAGCTAATGGTCTCACGCTTCAAACCTCCACACATAATTCCTTTGTAATTTAAGAGGGCTTCCTGTAAGGATGGGGAGGTATCACGATCGTGCCAGTTGATGATATTGACTGGATAATCATTTACCATATCAAAATAAACATTTGTCCCGTGCAGGTGAAGCATGTTACACCAAAGGGTCTCGGTTGTTTTGAGCAACTGAAGATCTTGTTGTCTTCCAAAATGTTCATACTCAGATTTTGTGAGCAGACCAGCCTGGGCATGCTGGACGGCGTAAAAAATGCCATCGATCCCTGTTTTGATTGCGGCTTCAATGAACATTTGCGTACTTTTGGCTATTGTTTCCAATCCCTGCAGTACGGCTTCGGGGAATAGACGAAGGTGGACAAGCAGCAACTCTCCACCGGCGAGATTCTTGGCCTGTGAGAGAGGGTTGAAAATCGTCTGGATGATTGGGGTGTTTGTGTCTATTTGTTTTCGTAAAATGGATAGACACTCCAGTTGTTGTGCAAGAAACGTTGAAGATGGATAAAGTAAAGGTAGATTTTCCCAGTCTTTTGGGGAGTGGATGACGTGTTTCGTATAACGCCGGGTGCCTTCCGGGTTGCCCTCCCAGCGATCCTCTGCACCCCAATCCTTCAAACAAAAAGAAGACGCCGGAGTGACTTTTACCAGATCAAATTCATATATGTTTTGATAGTTCAAAGTAGCAACTGCCAGGCTGGTTGGATCCTGGTCGTCCACGGGGAAGTGACGCCATAAGGCAATGGGTAGTCGATCCAGGGGTTCATTGAATAGTAAAGCCTGCATGCGGTCACGGTGTGTTAATTTTAATGATCCCATGTTTAATTCTCAATCCTGGAAAGAAGTGTTTTCATCTCTTCTTCTTCGTCATTTTGTTGCGTAAAGTAATCTAGCATATACTTTGATCTTCGCATCCTGAGAGCCATGGATGCAACCACGCGTAAATCATCAACGGTGACTTCACGGCGACCATCTGCAGCTGTATGCGCCCGGGCAGCCTCAAACCATGTGATCTCTGCGCGTAGAGAATCAATCCCCATTTTTTGGATGATATGGATGGCTTGATGCGCAATAGGATCTGGCAGATTTACATTTGGCAAGTGTTGGCGTGCAGCCTGGATTTCCTCGCTGATGGAATTTGTCACTTCAGCGAACTGCGCTCCCAATTGACGAGGATTTGTCAGGTAAGCCTGTACCCGGCGGTAAGCTTCGAGACGTTCGTCAATATTTTCAAGCCCTCTAACAACCAGGCGCAATCCGAAACGATCCAATATTTGGGGTCGCAGTTTACCTTCTTCAGGGTTCATTGAGCCGATCAAAACAAATCTAGAGCGATAAATTGCGGAAACCGGGCCGCGCCGAACAGTGTAGGAACCTTGTGCGGCAGCATCCAGGATTGCATCCACAATATTGTTATCAAGCAAATTGATTTCATCAATGTATAACAGATTCAGATCTGCCTGAGCCAAAATACCGCGATGGATTCTTTGCCGCTCGTGCAAGGCTACTCTTTCGTCAATGCCCCCAATAACGTCATCCAAGCGGGCATTTAGTGGTAATTCGATCAGACGAACCCGGTCTGGTTTCGTCAAGGGTTGGTTCTCGGCAAATTTTTTGGCACAGTCGGGACAAACAGCATCCATGCCACCTGCCAGTATATCCACAGGCAGACAGCCATAATGGCACATGCTTCGCTCAACGCTGGGTAATAAATCGAGCAGACTGCGCACGGCGGTTGTCTTGGCGGTACCGCGCGGCCCGATGAGTAGAATGCCACCTACGGAGGGATTGATCAGCCCGAGCAATAACGCCAGTTTCATTTCTTTCTGTCCTACGAGAGCAAGAAATGGAAATGGTACTGCTTCTTCCAGCCCCGCATCTTCGGTATCCACCGGCGATAAACTCTTGCCGGATATATAATTGACCAATTCGCTCAGACTGCGAAATGGATGGGCGATGCGTTCTTTGGAGTCCTGTTCTTCATTACCTGGAGCGGGTGTTATCATTATCCTATTGATTACTTAACCTGTGTTCCTGACGTTTAATGGCTGCTACCATTCTTTCTTCCTGCTCAGGAGACTCGATTAACAAGGGAGGAACTGCCACTGGTTTACGATCATCATCCAGGGCAACATAGACAAGATAAGCCTTGTTGGTATGCGTACATTCTCCCGTTATTGGGTTTTCTGCCGTAACCAACACTTCAACTTCCATGGACGTATGTCCTGTATATGTGACCTCCGCGTCGAGTGTTACAAGATCTCCAATACTAATAGGCTGACGGAAGGTCATCTGGTCTATGGCTACGGTAACAACGCGGTGGCGAGAATGGCGCATGCATGCCAGGGCACCCACCTCATCTACAAGTTTCATGATCCATCCGCCATGGACATTACCACTGTTATTGGCATGTTCCGGGTGCATCAATTGGGAGATTGTGACGTGCGAGGCGCTTGGTGGCGAAGAGGTTAATTTTTTTCCCATCGTAAGTAATTCCGCAATTTTGATTTGTACCAGATTAATTTGAGATTATGGGATTTAATCCAGATCTTTCCGGAACTCACCTGCATCAAGAGGGTGTAATTTCTCCGGCTCTTCGAGTAAAACGTCAACCGTGCTGTAAAGCAATTCGCTCATCAAAGGCGCAAGTGGGATAGTAGCCGGAGGCATAACGTGTTGAGGGGGGGGAGGTGGGATCAGGTTTGGCTTTTTTTTATCCAAAAATCTTTTGCATAAGATCCGATGATCATTGCTGAAATAGCCAACATAAAAGCCAAGAACAGAATATACCTCTTGGTTGGGAGTCGCCCAACCCACCCATTCTCCAAGGCGGTTATACAAGTATGGATATAACATGAATACTTCAACGTCACCTTTTGAAGTGTAAAAAGGGATGATTCTTTTGTCAGAAGTGAACATAGATAAGTTAATTTCCTTTAAGAATTAATATCATTATACGTCCAATTTCGGTTTACGAAGAAATTCCATAACATAACAATTGTGACCGCAAGTGCCAGGGTTCCATTCTTGGCCAGGAATTCTGTTGAAAATGGGTGTGAGGTTGCCATATGACTCAACAATTGGAAAATTTTGGGCTCCAAAAAATATAGGATTGGGACACGGATTGCCACGCCTGCCAGATTTACCAAAAAAAACATTATCAACTGGTTTGTAATAGGACGAGACCTTGAATCCGGGTAAGTCCAGAAGCGGTTCAAAATGAAATTGCTGATTATTGCACAAACAAAGGAGATACTTCCAGCAAAAACCAACTCCATATTTAACAGGTGCGATAAGAAATTCATGACTACGAAATCGACCACTGCGCCTATCGTGCCAACCGCCATGAAGCGCAGAAAACGATTCCTTTCCTGCTTGTTTTTTACAAGGATCATACCAGTCCCAACTTTGATTTAAAGTAGGGGATCGTTTTTTGGATGCCATCTTTAAGCTCTATTTTGGGTTCCCATCCCAGGATTTCCCTGGCGCGTGTGATGTCTGGTTGCCTGCGTTGAGGATCCCTCTCGCTGCGATCATCTGGGAGGAAAATAATCTCAGCTTTATTTTTTGTGATAGATTGGATAGTTTGGGCAAAATCCAATATGGTTATCTCCTCAGCATTGCCGATGTTAACCGGGTAGTGTTCATCTGATAAGAGTAAACGATAAATTCCATCAATTAAATCATCTACATAACAGAACGACCGGGTTTGCTTGCCATTCCCATATACTGTAAGCGATTTCCCCATTAATGCTTGGTTTAATAAATTGGGTAACGCGCGACCATCGTTGAGGTCCATCCTGGGACCATATGTGTTGAAAATTCTTGCAATACGTGTATCCACATGATGGGTGCGATAATAAGCCATGGTCAGTGCTTCCGCGAAACGTTTGGCTTCATCATAAACTGCTCTGGTTCCAATCGTATCCACATTTCCGCAGTAGGATTCCTTTTGAGGATGTTCGGTTGGGTCGCCATAAATTTCGCTCGTTGATGCCAGTAAGTAACGAGCTCCATTTGCCTTGGCAAGACCAAGTGTATTATGCGTGCCAAGGGCACCAGCTTTCATGGTCTGGATTGGCAGGTTGAAGTATCCACTGGGAGATTTTGGATTTGGGCTGGCTGGTGACGCAAAATGTAATACTGCATCAACCTTTTGAGGAACAAAAATATAATTCGATATATCATGTTTGTAAAAAGTGAATGCAGGATTCCCGGCCAAATGCGCCAGGTTATCTGGACTTCCAGTGACAAAATTGTCCATTCCTACAACAGAATGACCTTCTTTTATAAAACGGTCACATAAGTGTGAACCCAAAAATCCAGCAGCCCCGGTGATAAATATATTCAAAATACCTCCTGATAATAAATGCGAAGTTTTCTAATTGGGATTTTATTTCCAATCAACCCGTTCGATCAAACCATCGCCGGTAATTTGTTGCGAAAAGTCACTGAGCGTGTCTAATAACCAGATGTTTCCCTGATATAGGATAGCGAGATACCCGGAATTTGTTGAAGAGGAACCAGGAGCCCAAACCGGGATCTGAGGTTCGATGCCAGTTAAACCTTCGGGTGGAAAAATTGTCTGACGATTGGAACCATCTCTGTCCATGATGACCAAATGGTAACGGCTGGTTTCGCTTTGATCCGGGAAAATTGCCTGAAGGAACGCTACTTTAAAATTATTTCCGTTGGATATATTTAATTCTGGAGAGCAGGAAGGATAAGTAAACATACCCGTTTGTTGAACCAATTGGACATTTGTGCTATTGACCATGGAAATGGCTGCCAAATCAAATAATGGTGATTCTTCAGCGCTGACCAGGCTTGCCGAAGGGGCATGAGTAGTGATATACAGCGAATTGCTATCTGCGCACCAAGTTATCCCAGGAATCCATGCCCAATCCCTATGAGTTTGAAGGGGTGTGATATTTGTTATAGGCGCTAAAAGGCCTTCTTCTAAATCGATCAGGCCAATTTCATCTGGCCTGGAGTAGGCTATATACTGCCCATCCGGTGACCAAGCAAAACTGGTTCCCCACCAACCATAAGTGCCGCCTGAATTTGCTTCTACGATCACTTTTGGTTTGCTGGTCCACCCGCTTGAACTAAACGCCAATGTGTAAAGGTCATTGTTTGCCTGCCATTTGGGTGAGGTATCGCGTGGCTCAACAGTTGAATAAGCAATCATTCCTGGTGAACCTGGAATCCATGCTGCAAAATGAACAATATTCGAAACTTTTAAGTTGAAAGGGACCGGCGAATCTTTTTCTGTGCTGACAACCCAGAGAGTATTAATTTCTTGATTGGCTATTTTAGTAGATTTTCTAGTGAAAAGTAACCAATCAGCCTTGGGAGAAAGAGCAAAAATTCGACCATCAAGATCCGCAGTTGTAACCAGAGGGCGACGAATGGCAGTCGAGCCATCCATGATCCAGGCATTTCCAGCAGATAAATAAGCCAGTTTTCCGGGAATGGAAAGGGGAGCAAATGGGGCTTGAACTCCGGTCATAACAATTTCTGGGACTGCAGGTTGAATGATAGTGTCTTTTACGACTGTGCTCATGGTTTCGAAGTCATCTTCAAAAACAGTACGGTACGTAAGCTCCTTGAGTCCATTAACACCCGGCTGGACAAGCCGTGTTTCCTCCTGGGAAATGGATTCGCTTCGTAATTCCTGGTGGATAAATGGGATAACTACCTGCTCGGTTTTGAATTCCTCGCGTACTCGTATTACATTAATTGAAATCCCATCAGTCAGGAGCGTATATAAAGGTGGTTCGACCCTATCCAGAGATCCAAGATTAATCCCCAGGGAAATCAGAACTTCTTGGACCGTACTGCCAGCTGGAAGATTGGTTTGCTGGGTAGTACCATCCACAGTGATACTTGCAGAAGTATCCAACTGTAAAACTTTTGGTGAACCACATCCTGTATAAAGAATTGACAGAGTGAGAACCAAAAGGAGTTTAATCGAAAATCCCCTCTGAAAATTATTAAGATGGGATGCGTGGAAAGGAAGGTTATTTTTTAACATCCAGTTTCTTTTCCTGACCGGATAATTTTCAGATAATTGTTTGAATTAGAAGACATCTTGACCAGCTGTATCTTGCCTAAGGCAATGGATTGGAAAATGTTGAGATGGTATAATGTAATGGCTATTTAATCCGGCCGACGACCATCATGGCGCCATTTGCTATGACGATACTTTCCACCTTAAAACCTGTTGCAACCGGACCTAATGAACCTGTGTAAGCTTCTGTCACCAGGGTTGTTATTACTTCTTTGAGACTATCTGGAACAGGTAATGGCCCGAAATCCGCAGAAGATAATTCCAACAATAGTTTTCCATCAGGGTCGATACTTGCAGTCAAAACGATACTGGCAGTTGCTTTTAAGAAACCCTTAACTACTGTTCCATAAATTTGAATTTGTCCATTTTGCAGGTAGGCTTGAGGTTGTGTGATATAAGGATTTTCCTGGGAATCCAACTTATTTGCCAGAAATGATGTTAATTGGGATTCTGTAATGAACAAGGTGACCTGCCCGGTTTGGGTACCGGCCGATACTGCCGCTTGGAATTGCTCCTCCATACTCGTCAGCTCGTCGGTTGATACCGGAATTTGCGAGGCAGGATAATCTGGCCCACCGACATTGATCATGCAAGCCATCGATATAAATAGCACTACAAACGCAACAAATAAGGGATTTTTTTTCTTGAGCATATTTCCTCTAAAAACAAGAAAGCTGAAACGGGAGTAATTATAGCATGAGCGAATCTGAAAACCTGCAGGAAATCCAATCAGAGTTGATATCTTCGATTGAAGCCTTGTTATTTGTAGCTGTTGAACCAGTATCCCCAACCCAGCTTGCGACCGTATTAGAAATCACAACCTCCGACGTTGAAGAATTACTCTTGGTATTGCAGGAAAATTATCATAAGAGAGGTATTCGCCTGCAATGGCACGCTGGGAAGGTTCTACTTACATCGGCACCAGAAAAATCGGAAATAATTGAAATGTTTCTGGGCTTGGAAGTTTCAAGCCGACTCAGTAGAGCTGCATTGGAAGCCCTGGCGATTATTGCTTACAGGCAACCTGTTACACGCCCAAGCCTGGACGCCATCCGTGGAGTGAACAGTGACGGTGTTCTGAGAAGTTTACTGAGTAAAGGATTGATCCAGGAGATTGGCCGGTCTGAAAGCCCTGGCAGACCTATTTTATATGGAACAACACCAGATTTTCTTCAGTACTTTGGCTTAAGTTCATTGGGCGTATTGCCCCTATTAAAGGTCAGTGATTTTGGAACCCACGAAGTCTATTAAAGGAATGATATGACCCAGGAAAGATTACAAAAGATTCTTGCAAGGGCAGGATATGGCTCCCGCCGATCTTGCGAACAAATGATCATCGCTGATAGGGTGCGGGTAAATAAAAAAACAGTTACGTTGGGTGATAAAGCCGAAGCAGGCTTAGATGAAATCACAGTGGATGGGCGCAGGGTGGAATTTCCTGAAGTATTCACCTACATCGCTTTAAACAAGCCTCGGAATGTAATTTCTGCAGTTTCCACGCCAGAGCAGCGCAAGACGGTGCGGGACCTGGTTGGGGTAGAAGGAACATTGTATCCAGTGGGCAGACTGGATGTGGATAGCGAAGGATTGATCCTGCTAACAAATGATGGCGAAATGGCAAACCGATTGACCCATCCACGTTACGAGCACGAGAAAGAATATCGCGTCCTGGTTGCGCGCCATCCCGATGAAGCTCAAATAGAATTGTGGAGAAGAGGAATCGTCCTGGAGGATGGGTACCGCACAAAACAAGCAGGGGTGTGGTTTGTTTCAGCTTCAGGAAAAGGAGCCTGGTTGCGTGTTGTACTGCGCGAGGGGAGAAAACGACAGATCCGCGAAATGGGTAAGCTTACTGGTTTGCCGGTTGTGAGTATCATCAGAATGCGCATAGCCAGCTTATTGCTGGGAAATTTAAAACCTGGTGAATGGCGTTATCTGACCCCTGAAGAAATTGCGGATTTAAAGAAAGAACCGGAACACCTCAATAGAAAAGCCAGGAGTATACTTCGGGAAAAGTAGCATGCATCCTGGCTTATTTTGTTAATAAAATTTTAATAGGCAAATGCTTTTATCAGGTAGGCCATATGCCTGGCATGTTTGAGATACAGGTCAATGCGAATATTCTCATTGGGGGCGTGGCCGCGAGTGTCTGGGTAACCCATCCCGGCAGTTGCAACCGGCAGTCCCAGATCATGCACAAATGGATAGTTTGGGCCTGAACCTCCTGAAAGGGGAATGATCTTCATTTCCACGCCATAAACCTGTCGGGCAGTATCCAAAACCATTTTTATAAAGGGATCGTCCGGATCAGTACGTGCAGCAGGTCCGCCTCCAAGAAAATTGATCTCTACATCCTGGAAACCTTCATTATCAAGGTGAGTCCTTAGCTGTTTAAGAATTTGCTCGGGGGTTTGATTGGGAATCAGGCGAAAATTCACTTTTGCCGAGGCTTTCGCGGGAAGTACGGTTTTTGATCCAGGACCCTGGTAGCCTGAAGTTAATCCGCAAATGGTGCAGGTTGGTTGAAAGACTTCTGCAATGCGCAAATCAACCCCATCCGTTAATCCATTGATGAAATATTTAATGCCATAGCGATTCTTGTATTCTGTCGAGGTTTCAGGAAGAAGCTGCATTAATTGACGATCACGTTCTGTAGGAGGCACGATGTTATCATAATGTCCCGGGATAAGGATGCGTTCATTTTGATCTTTGAGAGTGTTAAGCGCCCAGACCAACCTCCAGGCAGAATTTGGGAAGATCGAACCCCCCAAACCGGAATGAACATCAATTTGAGCAGTTGTTACAGATAGTTCTACATAACAGATCCCGCGTAGTCCCAAATACTGCAAGGGAGTTTCTTCATGGTCTACACCACCAAATTCCCAAATGCACGCGTCGGCTGCCAGGAGTTCCTTGTTCTTGCGGACAAAATCAGGAAGGTGAATGCTTCCAGTTTCTTCCTCGCCCTCGATTATGAATTTAATATTACAGGGTAGCTCACCGAACTGGTCGAGGAGGGCATCAATGGCGAAGAGACGACTGGTAATATGACCTTTATCATCGCTGACACCTCGACCGAACAATTTTCCATCGCGCAAGCTTGGCTCAAAAGGGGGTGTTTCCAAGAGGTCAAAGGGCTCGGCGGGTTGAACGTCATAATGGCAGTAGAAAAGTAATGTTTTATTCTTTGAGCCCTTTCGTTCAGAAAATACGACCGGAGCTCCGCCAGTGGGCATCAAGCGAGTTTCAAATCCCCTTTTTCTCATTAGTTCAGCGGTCAGTTCCGCACATTCAAGCATTCCCAGGTTTTGGGCGCCAACGCTTGGTTGCGCAACAAGCCTGGATAATTCATATATACTCTGATCGAGATTATCTTCCAGGTATGAATCTAAGTCAGGGTAAGCAACCATTTATTTTCCTTTCGTGAATGAATTAATTTTGGCTCAATTACCAATAATCCAGTTGATGGAATAGTAGCCTGCAAAAGAAAAACAGGTCATTTTTATTAATTGCCCAATCCAGCAGAAAAATAGAAAGCGGAGGAAGGGCATTTTAAGCCCTCCTGCCGCGATCCCTGCAAGATCGAAAAAAGGATTGGGGATTGCGGCAAACAATAACACAGCAAATCCCCCATATCTACTGACGAAAGGTTCGACCTTCTTGTAAATATTTATTCGATCAATTATTGCCTGACCGCTGAACCCTGCCAGGTATCCAGAGATTTCACCAAGTGTTCCTCCGACGCTGGCAGCCAATGCAACTCCAAAGGGATTTAAAAGATTGCCCATTGCAAAAACAAAAGCAATGCCCGGAGCCGGGAGCAATACAGTTGAATTTGCCAGGAGGGTGACCAGAAATATTCCCGGATACCCATAGGCTTTAAATTTTTCGATTTGATTGCTATAGGCGTAAATTAAAACAGTCAGGCCAATTACGAATAGTAACGCCAGGAAACGCAGAGCGATCATACGTCGGTTCTTGGCGTTACTATTACTCATTTTGTTTATTTTTCAGTAATCATAACAGAGCGAAGAACAACCCCGGGGTATTCGGGACGCATGGGATCTCGGGGAGGAATTAAGAGAAGAACATCCATTCCAGAAATTACCTGCCCAAAGACACTGTGTTTGTTATCCAACCATGGCGTGGGTATATAGGTTATAAAAAATTGAGATCCATTAGTGCCTGGACCAGCATTAGCCATGGAAAGAATGCCGGGTTTGTTATGTTTTAAAGCTGGATGAAATTCATCAGCAAAACGGTAACCGGGACCACCACTTCCGCTGCCCGTGGGATCGCCACCCTGGGTCATAAAATCAGAGATCACACGGTGGAAAATGGTCCCATCATAAAATCCTTCTTGAGATAAAAACACAAAATTGTTCACTGTTTTAGGGGTCTTGTCTGCGAATAACTCTACGACAATGTCACCTTTATCGGTGATCAAGGTTGCTGTATATTGTTTTTTGATATCGATCTTCATTTGAGGGGGAGTTGCCCATTGCTTTTTTTTTGTCATTTTACAAATCCTTTTGGTTGTGATGTTATTTGAGCAGACTTTCGATTCGCGACACTACCATGTCTAGGGCAGCAGTATTAAAACCACCTTCTGGAATGATCACATCTGCATATCGTTTGGAAGGCTCGACAAATTCAAGGTGCATTGGCCGGACCGTAGTCAGATATTGATGGACTACCGATTCCATTGAACGGCCTCGTTCGGAGATGTCCCGTTGAAGACGCCTGATAAAGCGTAAATCTGAATCTGTATCAACAAAAATTTTAACATCAAACAGTACCCGCAGGATTGATTCTGTAAAGATCAATATCCCCTCGACCAGTACTACCCGGCGGGGATTTACTGTAAATGTCCTGTTTGTACGGCTATGAGTGGCGAAGTCATAAATGGGTACCTCAACCGGTTGACTATTTTTTAATTGTTCGATGTGTTGTACCAGGAGACTGGTTTCCAAAGAGTTTGGGTGGTCAAAGTTTATGGCTGCACGTTGGGCAGGTGGAAGACCACTCAAGTCCTTATAGTACTCATCATGTTGAAGATATGCTATCCGCTCGGGACCGACGCGTTGGAGAATGCTTTGCGCAACGGTAGTTTTCCCGGAACCGGATCCGCCGGCGATTCCAATGATCAATGGTGTAGTCAACTCAACCATTGGTTAATTATACCTTGATGTAGGATGAGTGATTGAAAATGGATTTGTCAAGTGATGCCAGTAATTACTTGACCTAAAAAGTGAAAACAAGTAAAATTTCAGAAAATATGTGTCGGAAAAGGATGTATAATTATAATAATATGTATGAAACCGACGAAATTGACACAAAAATTGTCGTATTACTCATGAAAGATGGCAGAATGCCAGCTGCTGAGATTGCGCGTTTGATTGGAAATATCTCAGAAAGGGTTGTTCGCTATCGGATAGATCGCCTGGTGGCTGAAAATGTGATCCAGATTCGGCCAATCATTAATCCAAAAGCATTTGGGTACACTACCATAGCAGATGTCTGGTTGGAGGTTGAATCAGATTGTATTCAGGATGTTGCTCAGCGTGTAACTCAATTTGAAAACGTAAGCTACGTTGCTTGTTCGATAGGGGAATCCGATGTAAGCATTCAGGTACTTGCACGGGATACTTCGGAGGTGTACAAGTTCGTTACGGAAATATTACGAAAAATCCCAGGTGTTCGAAAAACCACTACTGCTATAGTTCCAGTCATTCTAAAAGATATATATGAATGGAATATCCCCAAGGGTAATTCCTCAAAGATTTAAAGAATTCCTGCTTTGGATTTAAACTGTAATTTAGGAGATTTTTATGCCGATCAAACGCGAAAAAAGCAAAATTTTGCAACAACGTGCTTTCAAATCGATGCCTTTAGGGGTGAATTCCAATTTTCGGTATTGGGGGGATGACATCACGCCTTATGTTGAAAAAGCAAAGGGAGCTTATTTATGGGACGTGGATGGGAACAAGTATATCGATTATCGCCTGGCATTTGGACCCATTATCCTTGGGCATGCATATGATGAAGTAGATGCGTTTGTAATTGGGGAAATTAAAAAAGGCTTACTGGCAGCTATGACTTATGAGTTGGAAGTGGCCTTGATGGAAAAAATCGTTGAAATGTGCCCGGCGGTTGACATGGCACGCCTGGCTTGTTCGGGCACAGAGGCAACCATGCATGCCATTAGAGTGGCGCGGGCATTTACAGGGCGGGATGTGGTTATAAAGTTTGAAGGCAATTATCATGGATTTCATGACTATACGTTATGGTCCACCTATTCTCCAGACCAGGCTTATGGCAGTGAGCGCAGTCCCATTTCTATTCCGTCCAGTTCTGGAATCCCCCGATCGATAACTGATTTGATCATCACCCTGCCGTTTAATGATTTCGATGGACTTGAACGAGTTTTAAAAAGCAGGGGTCATCAGGTTGCAGCTCTCATCACCGAGCCTTATCAGGGGAATTGTGGTGGAATTGAACCGCAACCCGGCTTTTTACAATTTATTAGAGAGAAGTGCGACGAATATGGCATTGTGTTTATCCTGGATGAGGTGAAGACTGGTTTCCGAATTGCAAACGGTGGCGCCCAAGAATACTACAATATCCGACCTGACCTGGCGACTTATGCCAAGTCCCTCGGGAATGGTTACCCGGTTGCAGCATTTGGCGGCAAGAAAGAGATCATGAGCATTATTGGGCATGGGGTGGCTCAAGGGGGAACCTATACCAACAATAAACCCGGTGTGGCGGGTGCATATGCAACCCTGTCCATCCTTAAAAATAACCCTGTCCTGGCAACGATTGAAGCGCGCGGCAGACGATTGATGGATGGTCTCAAATTCATATTTGAAGATGCCGGTATCCAAGTGTTTTTCAGCGGGCACCCGTCCATGTTTTCTTTTGCCATCGGCGTGGGATCGGTAACCAATTCACGAAATTGGAGTGATGCAAATGGAGAATATTATTTGAAGCTGGCAGATGCAGCCATTGATCAAGGGGTTATGCCAGATCACGATCCACGCGAGCCCTGGTTCTTGTGTTATTCGCATTCAGATGAAGATATTGATAAAACCCTTGAGGTGTATGCGGACATTGTGAAGGTGGTTAAGCCTTAGTTACAAAAATATATGATTTAAAAATAATTCCGGAGGATTTTGTGAGTCCAAAATTAACTGCGCAAGAAATCGTTGACTTCAGTTCGAAATACACCTTCTTTTCCTGGTCTGTACAATCTGCTGTTAATCCCATACCCATCGTCAAAGGCAAAGGTGTGTACTTTTGGGATGCCAACGGGAAAAGGTACCTTGATTTTTCGTCCCAATTGATGAACCTGAACATTGGTCACCAGCATCCCAAGGTGGTTAAAGCCATCCAGGATCAAGCCGGGGTATTGGCGTATGCTCACCCATCCATGGCAACAGAACCGCGGGGACTTGCAGGAAAAAAAATCTCTGAAGTAGCACCTGGAAATCTGAATAAATCCTTTTTATGCCTTGGCGGTGCTGAGGCAAATGAGAATGCCATAAAATTTGCCAGGTTTTATACAGGCAGGAATAAGATCCTGGCGCGTTACCGCTCCTATCACGGTGCTACTTATGGGGCAATTGCATTAACGGGTGACTACCGCCGGTTGGCTGTCGAGCCAGCCATGCCAGGAACTGTCCATTTTCTCGACCCATATTGCTATCGCTGTCCATTTGGATGGACCCGCGCTACCTGCCACAGGGAGTGCATAACCCATGTGGAGGAAATAATCCAATATGAAGGCCCGGATAAAATTGCAGCAATCATCATGGAGGGAGTAACCGGCTCAAATGGATTGATCGTACCTCCGGATGATTACTGGCCAAGAGTTCGGGAGATATGCAACAAATATGGAGTTTTGTTGATCTCTGATGAAGTTATGAGTGGTTGGGGACGAACTGGCAAATGGTTTGCAGTGGATAATTGGAATGTTGTGCCAGATATCATCACTACTGCGAAAGGAATTACGGCTGGATACGTGCCACTGGGCGCCGTGATCGTTTCAGATGCCATTGCTGAATTCTTCGATGACAAAATGTTATGGGCAGGGCTCACCTATAGTGCACATCCGCTCTCTTGTGCAGCAGCCGTGGCAACCATCGAGGTATATCAAGAAGATGGTTTGATAGAAAATGCGTCACGTTTGGGAAAATATCTTGGAAATCGTCTCGAAGAGATCAAACAAAAGCACGCTTCGGTTGGCGATGTTCGCTATATAGGTCTATTCTCTGCCCTTGAACTGGTCAAGAATAGGGAGAGTAAGGAAATGATTGATCCGTTGACGGATATTCAGAAAGTTTTGCGGGCTGAAGGATTGTTTACTTTCAACTTTCACAATATTCTTTTCGTGGTACCTCCGCTTTGTATAACAGAAGCTCAACTTGAAGAAGGCTTGAAGATTGTTGAGAAAGCACTCGAACAGACAACCGATAAGATGGTTGGGTAGAAGGTATTAATGGAAAAAATTCTAAACTATGTGAATGGAGAATGGATATCATCCGGGGCAAAGGAATATGCGGATGTGATCAACCCGGCTACTGCGGAACTCCTGGCTAAGACCCCCCTGGGTGGGGCAGAAGAAGTGGACAAAGCCGTCCTTTGTGCTGCCCAGGTTTTTAAGGAATGGCGCCGGGTACCTGTTTTAGAGAGGGTGAAACCTTTATTCAAGTTACGCGAACTGCTGATTGAAAACTTCGATGATCTGGCTCGAACTATTACGATGGAATGCGGAAAAACCTTTGAAGAAGCACGCGGTGAAATGCTGAGAGCTGTGGAAAATGTTGCCATGGCTACTGCAATGCCAATCATGATGCAAGGATATAACAACGAAGATATCTCGGCTGGCATCGATGAAATGATGATTCGCCAGCCATTGGGAGTAGGGACAACGATCGCCCCCTTTAACTTCCCTGCCATGATCACATTTTGGTTCATGCCATATGCTCTGGCCACAGGAAACACCTTCCTGGTAAAACCTTCCGAGCGGGTTTCAATCACAATGCAGAAAATATTCCGATTGATCGACCAATCCGGTTTTCCGAAGGGTGTCGTGAATATGGTAAATGGTGCCAAGCCGGCTGTTGATGCCATCCTTAACCACCCGGGTGTCAGGGCGGTGACATTTGTTGGCTCAACGCCAGTGGCTAAATATATATACAGCCAGGCATCTGCAAGTGGCAAGCGCGTTCAAGCCCAGGGTGGGGCAAAAAATCCTACAGTGATTATGCCAGACGCAGATATGGACACATCCATTAAGATCATCGCTGACAGTGCCTTTGGGTCGGCAGGTCAACGATGCCTGGCAACCTCGGTAATCATTACTGTTGGAGGTGCACGTGAACCTTTTACTGAAATGATCCTCAATGTCGCCAGTAACCGTGTGGTGGGTTATGGTCTGGATAATGGGGTGGAGATGGGTCCTGTCATCAGCGCCCAATCCAAACAAAGGATTGAAGGGTTGATCGGTGGAAGTGCAGCGGAAGGCGCCAGGATCCTTGTGGATGGGCGCGATTCGAAAATCTCTGGATATGAGAATGGATATTTTGTCCGTCCAACTGTGGTCACTGATGTGAATCCAAAAAGCGAACTGGCTTTTTCCGAAGTATTCGGTCCGGTTTTAGGTCTAATGCACGTGGAGACCCTTGACGAAGCCATTAAATTAGTCAATGATAGAAATTACGGAAATATGGCTAACATTTTTACTCGTGACGGGGGGGCTGCCCGAAAATTCCGGTACGAAGTGGAAGCTGGAAATGTAGGTGTCAATATTGGGGTAGCTGCTCCCATGGCCTTTTTCCCTTTCAGCGGCTGGAAGGATAGCTTCTTTGGAGACATGCACGGGCAGGGTATGGATGCGGTTGAATTCTTTACTCAAAAGAAAGTTGTGATTGAACGCTGGCCAAAAGAGTGGTCAAGAAAATTTTAACTTTATTGAAATCAATGCTGGAGGACTAAATGTCACAAGCACTGCAGGATGCCCTGGATTATTCTGGAAGATGGTTGGACATCATCCATAAACCAGAAATTCAAGAACTTGAGGGGAAGAAAATAATAGAAGAATCCCAGGTGAATTTTGCCGAGCACTTCAATAAAGGCTGGCTGGAATATCGAAAATCTGTCACGGAAGCTGGTGATTGGGCTGCAACTGAATGGACTGGTCAGGGAGCAACCTTTTTTGATGTTCTTGGCCGGGAGTATCTGGATTGCCTGGGCGGTTTTGGGATGATGAACCTGGGCTGGAATCACCCGGAAGTTGTGGCTGCAGTTCGGGATCAATTGACCCTGCGCACCTCTATGCCAAGCCAGGAGTTGCTTGATCCTCTGCGTGGTGTGTTGGCGCGCCTGATGGCATTGATTACCCCTGGAGATATAAAATATAGCTTTTTTGCAGCCAGCGGCACAGAGTCTATTGAAGGCGCCATCAAATTGGCAAAAATGTATACCCGGAAAGATGCATTTATTGTTGCGCTTAATGCGTTTCATGGGAAAACAATGGGCTCTCTTTCCATGATCGGCAAGGCAGATTATCGTGAGCCCGTTGGTTTACTATACGGTGGACCCGTGTATCATGTTCCATTTGGGGATGCGGATGCCGTTGAGAGACAATTAGGAACCTGTAAAACAATTGGTGTGGGAGTGGCAGGCGTTTTGATGGAACCAATCCAGGGGGAGGCTGGAGCGATTGTTCCGCCGGATGATTTTTGGCCCCGCATTCGCGAGGCTACCCGTCATTACGGTACCTTGCTCCTGGCAGATGAGGTGCAAACAGGTTTAGGGCGTACTGGAAAATTATGGGGCGTGGAACATTGGGGTGTTGTACCGGATATTCTTTCAGTTGCAAAATCTCTTGGCGGTGGGATCATGCCGGTAAGCGCTTTTTGCTCAACTGAGGAAATATGGCAATGCATGATGTATCCCAACCCATTTATTCATACAACCACAACTGGCGGAAACGCACTGGCGTGTTCAGCTGCCATAGCAGCCATTAATGTCACGTTGCGAGATCGATTGTGGGAGCAGGCTGCTTCCAAAGGAAGTTATTTTATATCCAAGTTGAATGAACTGGCAGCAGATTTCCCCCAAATTTACAAAGAGATAACTGGTAAAGGTTTACTGATCGGCCAACATTTTCACTCACCCGAGATTGGGTATCGGGTGGCATCCGGATTATTCAAACGAGGTGTGTTGGTTTCAGGTACATTAACCAGTGCCCATACAGTTCGGTTCGAACCCCCCCTGGTGATTACAATTTCCCAGATCAACGAAGTGCTGAATCGCTTGAAAGACACTTTGAATGAGATCAGCCTTGCTCTTTAACCCTTTGGGCAGTTGCATATAAGCGAAATAAAGAAAATTTTTGTAATGAGTTGTCTCATAAAGAAAGAACATGAGATATCTAATAAAAAATTACCGGAGAAACAATGAGTGAATTTGCAGTTGAACTTCAAGATGTGATAAAGCAATTCCCAACGCCAGAAGGTGGCCAGGTTTTTGCTGTGAACCATGTTTCAATGCAAATAAAAAACGGGGAATTCTTTTCCATGCTGGGTTCATCTGGCTGTGGCAAAACCACTTCTTTGCGTATGATTGCTGGTTTTGAATGGCCAACTGAAGGTGAGGTGGTTATAGCTGGCACTCCTCAGGGACATACCCCGCCGTTCAAACGCCCTGTGAATACAGTCTTTCAATCCTACGCTTTGTTTCAGCATATGACGGTTTTTCAAAATGTGGCATTTGGGTTGGAAATGGATCATGTAGCCAAGAGCGAGGTCAATGACCGCGTGGGCAAGTCTCTTGATATGGTTCAATTATCCGGCATGGGAAAACGATTTCCAAAGCAATTATCAGGTGGGCAACAACAACGGGTAGCCCTGGCGCGGGCAATAGTAAAAACCCCCAAAGTTTTGTTACTCGATGAACCTTTGGGAGCTTTGGATTTAAAGCTTCGGAAAGAAATGCAATTGGAATTAAAGGCGCTTCAACAACGCCTGGGGATAACATTTGTGTATGTCACCCATGACCAGGAAGAAGCTCTAACCATGTCTGATCGAATAGCAGTGATGAGTTTCGGAAAAGTTCTACAGATGGGCACGCCGGTTGAGATCTATGAGAGGCCGAATTGCAAATTTGTTGCTGATTTCATCGGCACTTCAAATTTTCTGCATGGAACTGTTAAGTCGGTGGAAAATGGCAAGGCTAGCGTTTATATTCAGGAACTCGACGCTGAGGTGATGGGATTAGTTTCCGGAGATATCAGTGTAGGAGAGACAGCTGCTGTTTCAATCCGACCGGAAAAAATTCGTCTGTCTGAACAATCTGCTTTCAACCAGAATTGCTTTGAAGGGGTTGTTTCAAGTACAACTTATATTGGCTCTGACACACATGTTTATGTGAATGTAAAAGGCAATCGCATCAAAGTTTGGGAACAGAATAAGATTTCCAGTCTGGATCCCAAGGCTTATTACTCTGTTGGACAAAAAGTATGGCTGACCTTGTTCCCGGAAAATACATTGATCATGGCGGATAAGTGAGGTTGGTATGCTAAAACGTCTTCGAGAAAATAAAGCATTTCAAGGAACGATCCTGGCCATCCCAACATTGATTTTTATGGTCGGTTTATTGATCATTCCTTTGATTCTAACTGCCATCATCAGTTTCGGTACACGTTCTCCGGATGGAAATGTGATCTATGGTTTTAGCCTGCATAATTATGCGCGCATATTTGGGATCAGCAGTGAATGCCAAAATGGTAAATCCATTTGTTTCGATCCTTTATACATGCAAATACTTGGGAGATCGCTCAGCCTGGCATTTAATACGACCGTTTTAGTAATTCTAATGGCTTACCCGTTATCTTACTTTATTGCGCGATCGCACCCCAGGCGAAGGAACACCTTCTTATTCATGGTACTCGTACCCCTGTGGACCAATTTTGTCATCAGGGTATATGCCTGGATGATGCTTTTGCGTACCCAGGGGGTGATCAATGGTGTGATCGGATGGGTGGCTGGTTTATTGGGATTGCACTTTGTGCCACTTGAGATGATCTATACACCCGGGGCAGTGCTGGTGGGTATGATATATGAATTTTTACCCTTCATGATCTTGCCAATATTTACCTCGTTGGAGAAGATTGAGACACCTCTTTATGAAGCCGCAGCTGACCTGGGAGCCAATCCTTTCCGAACATTCCTACGAGTTACCTTACCACTCTCCATGCCTGGAGTTGTTGCCGGAACGATCCTGGTATTCATACCCGTGATGGGTACTTTCATTGTGTCGGATCTATTGGGTGGAAAACAAGTCATCCTGGTTGGAAACCTAATCCAACGCCAATTCCTGGATGCGCGTGATCCAACCTTTGGATCGGCTGCCTCCCTGATACTGATGGTTATGACTTTGATCGTCACTTACTTCTATACACGAAAATTCGGTTTTGGTGAGGAGATAATTTCAGCATGAATCCATATCGCCGATCACCATTTATTCGCATATCCACGGTGCTTGTGTATATCTTTTTGTATGCACCCATTTTGGTTCTGATAATATTTGCTTTTAATTCTTCCCGAACCAATGTCCTGTTCGGTGGGTTCATAACCCATTTTGGACCATTATCAATGAATGGGAGCACTGTCATTCAAAGTCCTTGTGGCCCCTTCCATTGGTTCTGTGAACTGGCCAAGAACCGGGAGGTGATGGGTGCCACCAAAAATACCCTGACAATTGCCTTTATTTCGACGATCAGTTCAACGATCATCGGTACCATGGCGGCTCTTGCGTTGCAAAGATATAACTTCAAATTGAAGTCACTTACACAGGTATCCCTGTATATACCTATCGTCATCCCTGAAATCGTAATGGGAATTGGAATCCTGGTGTTATTCAGCCAGGTTTTTACCTTCCTCAATGGAGTATTTGGGATAACTGGAGATGACCGTCTGGGAATGGGATTGCAAACTGTGATCGTCTCGCATATTGCCTTTAGTATTCCATTTGTGACCTTGGTCGTCCAAGCCAGGCTGCAAGGCTTTGATAAATCAATCGAAGAGGCAGCCATGGATCTTGGTGCGAATGAACTTGTTACTTTCTGGCGAGTTACATTTCCAACAATTTTGCCCGGCATTCTTTCTGGTGGATTGTTGGCTTTCACCCTTTCGTTGGATGATTTCGTGATCACTTTTTTTACAACGGGTCCGGGTGCCACCACATTGCCGATATATGTCTATGGTCTCTTGCGAAGGATCATTACTCCACAGGTGAACGCCTTGTCTGCAGTATGGGTTATGATCGTTTTTTCAATTATGCTGCTTATGCAAAAGCTCGAAAATAGAGCTTCTTAGGATCGTGTAGCCCATGGGTGGGTGTTCCACCCTATGTTAACTATTTTATATTTTTCTAAAGGAGGAAGAAATGAAAGACAAGTTGATGAAAGTGTTGGTGGTAGTTGTTCTGGCAAGTATGTTGTTGGCAGCATGTGGCGGTGGAGCCCCGGCAAGTGATGAATTTGTCTGCCCGGAACCAGAAAACAAGATTGAAGTTACATCTACGGAGCTGAACATCTTTGTCTGGACCGAATATATCCCTGCCGAGTGGAAGACCTGTTTTGAACAGGTGTATGGGGTCAAGATAAACCATGATGAATATTCCAGCAATGAAGAAATGTATGCAAAATTGCTAGCAGGTGGATCCAATTACGATCTGGTACAACCAACCGACTATATTATCGGGTTGATGATCCGGCAAGGATTGCTGCAACAAATTGATCAAAACAAACTCCCCATGGCTAATTTCAATCCGAACTATCTAAACAAAGCCTTTGACCCGGGTAATAAATATACAGTACCCTATATGGCTGGGACGGATGCGATCATCTATAATGCAGATATCGTCACAACCCCTCCCACTTCTTTCGCAGATTTGTGGAATCCAGAATATGCAGGTCGATTGGTGTTCCTGGACGACTCACGCGTAATCATAGGTATGACCTTGCTGACCCTGGGATATGATATTAATACCACTGACCCAGCCCAACTGGAAGAAGCCAAAGTCAAACTTGCGGAATTAATTCCGAATGTAAAACTCTTTGATAGTGATAGCCCCAAAACTGCTCTCATAGCGGGTGATGTGGATCTGGGTATCACATGGACAGGCGAGGCTTTTACTGCCCAACAGGAAAATCCTGCTTTTACATTTGTTTATCCCACAGAAGGTGCGGTTTTATGGCAGGATAACTGGGCAGTGCCCACCGGAGCTTCCCACCTGGATGCTGTATATGCGTGGATAAGTTATACCGGTCAAGGAGATATGTTCTGGTTAATGTTACGTGATTTTCCATACATCGTCCCAAATCAAGCAGCTCTTGATTTTGCTGAAACCAACCAGGCTGAACTGTTTGATGCATATATGAATTCCACCATTACCAATGTTCCCCAGGCAGCAATTGACAATGCACATCTTATCGAAGATGTTGGGGATGCAACACCACTTTACGATCAAATCTGGACTGAAGTGAAAGGTGGAGAGTAAACCCTCCTGATGAATTCGTTCCAGGTTACAGAATTTTCAATAGGGGATTACATAAATTATGATATAGGCGCGTGACTGTTGATCTGGTTGTTTGCCAGACCAGCAGCCACGCCTGTGTTTAAATCAACAATATAGCTGACAAATTGATGAATAGTTATAATAATACCGCAAAAAATACATAATCAGCATAATACCGTTGACATTAATGACGAAAAATGATAATATGAAGTATGGAAAAAGACGAATCTCCCCGATACCCGATTGAACTTGACAAGATAGATGCATCAATCATCGAGAAACTGCGGCAGGATGGTCGCACAGCTTTTGCTCAAATGGCACAAGAGCTAAATGTATCCCCGGGAATGATACGGGCAAGATATAACCGCCTGGTTGAAAACGGCTGCTTGAAAGTTGTGGCAATCACCAATCCTCTTCAAATGGGTTATGAGACCATGGCTATGATCGGGATCCGGGTGGATGGGAATAAGTTGTTGGAAGCGGCAAATAAAATTGCAGCTTTTGACGAAGTTATCTACCTGGTTATTACCAGCGGATCATATGACATCCTGGCAGAAATCAGGGCGCGTGATCATGTCCACCTTTTGAAGTTTTTAACAGAGAAACTTTATCAAATTGAGGGTGTGCGTGAATCCGATTCGTTTTTACACTTAAAGATAATGAAAGAAATATATTATTAAATTGTTTTTCCAAAAACATCCCGCAGGTTGCTGCGTTTAAAGCCTGTCTTTTAAAATAAACCTGCAGGGCGCTGCATGATTTTTTATTGGAATTTCTGATACCAAGTTAAAATCTATAAAGGAGTTGAAATAATGAAAGTATTACTTGTCGGTGTCGGTGGTGTTGGAGAAGCAATTGCAGCAATAGCCAAACCGCGCAAATGGATGGAGTTAATTGTGCTTGCAGACTACAATCTGGTGCGTGCCAAGGAAGTACAGGCAAAGCTAAAAGAACCCAAGCGCTTCCCGGCAGAGTGGATCGATGCCAGCAAACAAGAACTCATAGAAGAAATGGCAAAAAAATATGATGTTGATCTCATCATGAACGCCTGTGATCCTGTTTACAACGTGCCTATATTTGACGCAGCTTTCAATGTGGGCTGTAATTATATGGATATGGCCATGACCTTGTCCACGCCGCACCCCGAAAAACCATTTGAGCAATGCGGTATTAAATTGGGCGATTACCAATTTGAACGCTCCAAGGCATGGGAAGAGAAAGGCATCCTTAGCCTCGTGGGTTTGGGTGTTGAACCGGGAATGGCAGATGTATTTGCAAAATATGCAGAAAAGCACCTTTTTGATGAAATTGAAGAGCTTGGTATTCGCGATGGCGCAAATATTGAAATTCAGGGATATGAATTTGCCCCCAATTTCTCCATCTGGACAACCATAGAGGAATGTTTAAATCCTCCGGTCATCTGGGAAAAAGAGAAGGGCTGGTTTACAACGGAGCCTTTTTCCGAACCCGAGGTATTTGAATTCCCGGGAGGAATAGGCAAAGTTGAAGTTGTGAATGTTGAGCATGAGGAAGTTCTATTGATGCCCCGCTGGGTAAAATGCAAGCGTGCAACATTCAAATATGGATTGGGCGACCAATTCATAGGAGTATTGAAAACTTTGCACATGCTGGGACTGGACAATAAGGAAAAAATCAAAGTCAAAGGTATTGAAGTGGCTCCACGGGATGTTGTGGCTGCCTGTCTTCCCGACCCGGCTCACCTGGGAGACAAAATGTCTGGAAAAACATGTGCCGGCACCTGGGTAAAGGGTAAAAAAGATGGCAAGGATAAGGAAATATATATATACCAGGTGGCTGACAATTGGGATTGTATGAAAACTTGGGGCTGCCAGGCAGTTGTCGCCCAAACAGCTTTTAGTGCTGTGATCGGCATGGATTTACTTGAACATGGAATTTGGAAAGAAATTGGCGTAATTGGCCCAGAAGCATTCGATCCGGATCCTTTCATGGAGAAGATGGTAGATTATGGGTTCCCGTATGGAATAAAAGAAATGTAAAGGAAAAGGACGTAATCCTGCAACAAAGATAACCTTGGTGTGGGATTTTGCATTTCCTGCGATTCTGCCTATAATACAACCATTGGAAAAATAATTAGATATTCCATAAGGAGGTTTAGATGCCCTACGGGTATAATGGAAAAATTCTGCACATCAATTTGACAACCCATGAAATCCATGAAGAAACCCCACCCGAATCTTTCTATCGCAAGTATTTGGGTGGTAGCGCCATGGGTTTATATTATATTCTGCGCGAAACACCATCTGGTGTGGACCCATCGGCGCCCGAGAATGTGTTGACATTGTTCGCTGGTGTGACCACAGGTGCGGCGATTTCAGGGCAGAGCCGGATAAATGCAAATGCAAAATCTCCAATAAGCGGTGCCATAGGTGATTCTCAAGGTGGAGGCTTTTTCCCCGCAGAATTAAAGTTTGCGGGTGTGGATGGTATTGTTATTAAAGGAAAATCTCCCAAACCGGTTTACCTGACAATATTAAGCGGCGTGTATGAATTGAAAGATGCCGCACATTTAATGGGGAAGGTTACTGGTGAGGTTGACGAGATCTTAAAAAAAGAACTGGGGGATAATAAAATTGAAATTCTCCAACATGGGCCAGGGGCTGAAAATGGTGTTCTGTTTTCCAGCCTGGTGAGCATGTCCAATCGTAATAATGGTCGGACGGGTATGGGGCTGGTGATGGCCAGCAAGAATCTCAAAGCTGTGGTTGTACGCGGCACCAAAAAACCAGCCATAGCGCATCCGAAGAAATTGACTGAACTGCACCGCGCTGGTCCAAAGATCCTTCCAGATAACCCGGATATGCCGGGTATGACTGAATTTGGTACCCCCGGAGTGGTTATGTTCCAAAACACTCTCGGCACATTGCCGACCAGAAATTACAATGAAGGACAATTTGAAAATGCCGATCCGATCAGCGGGGAAGTAATGGCCCGTACGATCCTCAAGGCAAGGGATACTTGTTACGCCTGCATCGTACGCTGCAAGCGAGTGGTTGAGATCAGCGAGGGAAAACACCTGGTAGATGCGCAGTACGGCGGACCAGAATATGAGACACTGGGGACATTTGGATCCTATTGTGGCATTGATGACCTGGCTGCGATTTCCAAAGCTAACCAAATCTGTAACATGTACGGTGTGGATACGATCGCCTGTGGAGCTACGATTGCCTTCGCAATGGAATGTTTTGAGAAAGGCATAATATCCACTGAAGAAACAGGCGGCATTGATCTTCGCTTTGGTAACCCAGATGCCATGTTGGAAGTTCTTGATCAAATTGTGAAAAACCAAGGTAAATTGGGCAAAGTTTTATCGCAGGGATCAGAGCGGGCAGCTGCTGTGTGGGGTAAGCAGGCAGAAGAATGTTTGATCACAGTCAAAGGAGCTGAAGCACCAGCACACATGCCGCAAGCCAAACGTTCCCTTGCCCTCATCTATGCTGTCAATCCTTTTGGCGCAGATCATCAATCGTCGGAACACGATGCGTATTATGAAGAAGGAGTTGCTGATCTTAATCTTAACCGGTTGAAGATGCTTGGTTTACACGAACCACAACCACAGTATAGTCTTACCCCAGAAAAAGTTCGCTTTGCCATGCAAGGTGAACTATTTTATAGCATGATGGACTCACTGGAGTTATGCCAGTTCGTGTGGGGACCAGCCTGGACCCTCTATGGTCCAAAAGAAACGGTTGAAATGCTTAATGCAGTTACCGGTTGGGATGTAACGGTGGATGAGCTATTATTGGTTGGGCAGCGCCGGCTAAACCTGATGCGAATTTACAATGCTCGTGAGGGATTGGATCGAAAAAATGACAAATTGCCCAAGAAATTCTTTAAGGCCTTACAAGGAACCGGACCAACCGCAGGCGTGGCTTTAACGGAAAATGAATTTGAAGCCGCGCTCGATCATTATTACGCACTAAATGGATGGACTCCAAATGGAATTCCCACCCGTCAGAAACTGGTTGACCTTGACCTGGATTGGGCAAGTGAATATTTGCCTGCATAATTAATGTCATTCGGGCGCGGATGAATCTTGGCAATCTCCCGCCCGATGATAAATTACCCGATTGGATAAAAAAATGAACCTTTACGAAGATAATTTTTCGCAAATGGCACCTGTGTGGTCGCGAATATTTCCTATTGAAGCAGCTCGTGCTGAGGGCTGCTATATCTATGCCACGGATGGCAGGAAATATTTGGATTTCACGTGCGGCATAGGGGTAACCAATACCGGTCACTGTCACCCGGCGGTAGTTGCAGCCATCCGGGAGCAGGCTGGATTGTTCCTGCATGCGCAGGCGAACATCGTTGTACATCAACCCATGCTTAAGTTGATAGCTGAGCTAAAGCAGGTTGTCCCGCCGTCCATTAATAGATTCTTCTTCAGTAATTCTGGTGCAGAAGCAGTAGAAGGAGCGGTTAAATTAGCCAGGGCTGCTACAGGGAAAACAAATATCATCGTTTTCTCGGGCTCATTTCACGGTCGCACTGCTGGAACGATGGCTCTGACTACATCCAAGACAATCTACAGGTCTGGATTTCAACCCCTTCCGGCAGGTGTTTTTGTAGTGCCATACCCGTATAGTTATAAGCTTAAAATGAGTGATGAGCAGACCACAAATTTCTGCCTTGCTGCATTGGAGGAGCTGCTGTTATCGCAAACTTCGCCGGCAGAAACTGCAGCAATATTAATTGAGCCTGTATTAGGGGAGGGTGGGTATGTTGTACCCCCGGCACCATTCCTGAAAGGATTAAGGAAGATTGCGGACGCCAATGGTATTATGGTGATCCTGGATGAGATCCAATCCGGGTTTGGTCGTACCGGTAGGTGGTTTGCGTTTGAACACTCTGATGTTGTTCCGGATATTTTGACGGTAGCGAAGGGAATTGCTTCAGGTTTACCGCTATCCGGTGTTTTTAGTTCGAACGATATCATGAAAAAGTGGCAAACTGGATCGCATGGGGGTACCTATGGAGGCAATGCAGTTGCCTGTGCCGCAGGTGTTGCCACCATACGTGCCATGAAGGATGAAGACATGCTGGGAAACACTACCCGGCGTGGAACTCAACTAATGACAGGCCTGAGAAAATTGCAAGAGCAATATCCAATTATCGGTGATGTACGAGGACTGGGGTTAATGGTTGGTACCGAGTTTTCCGATGAAAAAGGAAAACCTGCAGACAAGAAGTTGACAAAAGCAGTTATCCACGCTTGCGAAGAGCGGGATTTGTTGTTGTTATCTTGTGGGACTTATGATAATGTCATCCGCTGGATACCGCCCCTGATTGTGTCTGAGACACAAATCAACGATTCTTTAAATATCTTTGGAGATGCACTGAAAGAAGCAACAATGTAGTTTTGCTGACCTGCGGAACATTTGTCCGGAGAAAAAATGCCAATTCTTAACCGTGCTCGTCTAAAAAGGTTAATTCAAGAAGAAATCCAAAGATTCCAGCAAGAGCACCCGAAATCCAACGAATTATATCTGCGCGCTCGTCAATCCATGCAGGGGGGCGTTCCCATGTTATGGATGATCCGTTGGCCTGGCTCTTTTCCCATCTTTGTTAAAAATGCCAGAGGAGCACATTTTGAAGACGTAGATGGGCATTCCTATATCGATTTTTGCCTGGGTGATACTGGTGCCATGACAGGACATTCTCCAGTGGAATCGGTTGAAGCTATCAGAAACCAGGTTGGAAATGGCATAACCTTGATGCTCCCGATGGAAGATGCAATTTGGGTTGGGGAGGAGCTTCAACGACGCTTTGGCTTGAAGTTTTGGCAATTTACACTGACAGCCACAGATGCCAATCGTTTCGCTATTCGTATGGCTCGCCATATAACCGGGCGCCCGAAAATCCTGGTTTTTAATTATTGTTATCATGGATCCGTAGATGAAACATTTATAACCCTGGATGAGAAGGGATTGCCTGGTCCAAGATCTGGTAATCTGGGTCCCCCAATCAATCCAATTGAAACCAGTCGGGTGGTGGAGTTTAATGATATTCCGGCATTGGAAGAGGCGCTCATCCATGGGGATGTGGCAGCAGTGTTGGCTGAACCAGTGATGACAAATATTGGCATTATCCACCCACAACCTGGCTATCATGATGCTTTGCGTAAGTTAACTCGCAAATACGGATCCTGCCTGATCATAGATGAAACCCATACCATCTGCACTTCGCCTGGCGGTTACACAGGAAAATTTGGTTTGGATCCAGATTTTCTTACCTGCGGAAAACCACTAGCAAGCGGGATCCCGGCAGGAGTCTATGGGTTCACACAACAAGTCGCCGATGCTTTCTGGGCACGCATCCAGCATGATGAATCTGATGTGGGCGGGGTTGGTGGCACACTGGCCGGAAACGCCCTTTCTATCGCCGCGATCCGCGCAACCTTGGAACATGTACTTACTCAAGCCATGTATGATCGTTGTGAGGCTTTGGCTGATCATTACGAGCAAGGAATACTGGACTGTATTTCGGATTATGAACTTCCCTGGATCGTAAAAAGGCTGGGATTCAGGGTTGAATATTGGTTTTGTGAAACAGCACCAATCAATGGCGGAGAAGCCAATGCAGCCGTGGATAGTGACCTTGACCGATTTATGCACTTGTGGGCGTTAAACCGAGGTATCCTCATGACACCTTTCCATAACATGGCGCTCATAGCCGCGGATACAACTGAAGAGGATATCGAATACCATACGCGGATATTCCGTGAGGCAGTCCAGACCTTAATTGCTGAATAAGAAATCACGGGGAACAATGGTATAAGGATATTAGAAGAGAACAGGAATAATGATGGAAAATCGACCATATAATCTCTCGGTTTGGCGTGTAAATATGCACGACAAGAACATCAGGCAAGAATCGGTTCCCGAATCATGGATACGTCTTGGCGGGCGAGGCTTGATCGCACGCATACTCCTTGATGAAGTGCCCCCTGAATGTGAACCCCTGGGAGAATATAATAAATTAATATTTTCTCCGGGTTTGCTGGTTGGGCATATGCTTTCTTCCTGCGATCGAATATCAATTGGAGGAAAGAGCCCTCTGACCGGAGGTGTTAAGGAAAGTAATGCTGGCGGAACGACCGGTATGCAGATAACGATGCTGGGCATCAAAGCTTTGATAATTGAAGGAATGCCGGTTGATAATGACTTTTCTATTCTTTACCTGGATAAAGATGGTGGGCGTTTTGATAAAGCAGAAGAATTTAGAGGCTTGGGGGTTTACGAAGCTACCCAAAGGATCAGAGAGAAATACGGAGAAAAATCTGCCATCGCATTGATCGGCCCTGCGGGTGAGATGAAATTAAAAGCTGCTGGAATTCAAAATCTGGATAAAGATGGCACTCCAGCAAGAATCGCAGCCCGGGGTGGATTGGGAGCCGTAATGGGTTCAAAGGGATTAAAGGCGATCGTAATAAACGGGTTTAGTGGAGAAAAAGCTCCCATTGCCAACCCCGAAGCATTTAAACTTGCTCAAAAGGCTTATACCAAGTCGCTATTGGAGCACCCTCAAACAGCATTGTATCGGGATTATGGTACTGCAGCCATGGTGGAGATGTGCCAGGCTTTTGGTTCATTACCAACTCGTAATTTTTCTGCCGGGATATTTGAAAAGGCTGAAGACATCAGCGGGGAAAAAATGCGGGAGTTATTACATGCGCGCGGGGGGGCTTCAAATCCAACACATGCCTGTATGCCGGGGTGTACGATCCGCTGCTCAAATATTTTTGGTGGGGAAGATGGAAAAATGATCGTGTCTCCGCTGGAATATGAGACAATTGGTTTGATGGGTTCCAACCTGGGAATTGGTGATCTGGAAACAATCGCACGGATGTGTTACAAGGTGAACGACCTGGGTTTGGACTCCATTGATGTGGGAGCTGCCTTAGGGGTGGCGGCAGAAGCCGGATTATTGCAGTGGGGAGATGGGGTTCGTGCTATGGAGATGATCGACGAGATCTATTCTGGGACACCTTTGGGTAGAATGATTGGCTGCGGAGCATCGCTTACTGGAATGATACTGGGAATTGAACGTGTGCCGGTGGTGAAAGGACAGGCCATGGCTTCGTATGAGCCGCGTGCAATCAAAGGCACGGGTGTCACTTATGCAACCTCACCTCAAGGTGCTGATCATACCTGCGGCTTGACCATCCGGGCAAAAGTTGATCATTTAGATCCGAAAGGGCAGGCTGAAATTTCGCGCTCAGGGCAAATCAATATGGCTGGTTACGATACCCTGGGAGCCTGTATTTTCGCTGGATTTGGTTTTGCGGCATCTCCTGAGTCAATCCGGGATTTATTGAATGCCCGTTATAACTGGAATATCGATACAACAATTCTTCAATCATTGGGGAGAGAAACTTTGACTATGGAACGCGAGTTCAACCGGCGCGCCGGGTTTACGAAGATAGATGATCGCCTGCCTGAGTGGATGAGATTGGAACCAGTCCCACCGCATAATGCGGTGTTTGATGTCCCCGACGAAGATCTGGATATGCTTTTCAATTGGTAATATAAAGACACTCAAGTAAATGTCTAACCTGAGTGTCTTATCATACCAAATGAGGAGCCACCGAAGGGAGTCGAACCCTTGACCTGGCGTTTACGAAACGTCTGCTCTGCCAACTGAGCTACGGTGGCGTGGCTGGCGGCGGAGATTATACCAGTAGAATATTATTATCAGCAAGCTATCGGTCATTTTTTTTCAGGATTGAAATCAGGTATATCTTATGCTCAGAATAGCAATGTTGTCTTACCACACCTGCCCTTTAGCAACTTTGGGGGGTAAAAACACAGGTGGCATGAATGTCTATGTACGCGATTTAACACAGGCTCTTGGTCGCAAGGGAATCCATGTGGATGTGTTCACCCGTTCCCAGGACGAACATGTCCCGCACGTACTACATGACCTGGGGTTTGGTAATCGTGTAGTGCATATACCAGCTGGACCAGAAGTGCCGCTACCAAAGGATGAACTTGTCACTTACATCCCTAAATTTGTGGATGAGATTCAATCTTTTGCATCCGAGAAAAAATTGCATTACGATTTGATTCATAGTCATTATTGGATGTCTGGTCTAGCAGGGCGGACCTTAAAAGCTGCCTGGGACATTCCCATGGTGCAAATGTTCCACACGTTGGGAGAAATGAAAAATCGAGTGGCAAAAAGCCCAGCAGAAAAGGAAGGTAAATACAGGATAGAGGTCGAAAATCAGCTATTGGTTACTGCAGATAAAATTGTTGCTGCCACCCTGGCAGAACGGGCACAACTTGAATGGTTGTATAAAGCAGATGTAAAGAAAATTGTCGTAATTCCGCCTGGTGTTGATGTCTCACATTTCTATCCCATTCCAGTTGATGAAGCCCGAGCATTTATCGGGGTTGATCCTGGTGACCAGATGGTTCTTTTTGTTGGAAGAATTGAACCTCTAAAGGGTGTGGATATACTTATCCAGGCAATATCTTGTCTGAATTTCAGGGATATTACTTCCAATGGACCAATCTTGTTGACAATAATTGGCGGTGATCCAGATGTTATTCCAGCCGATATGTCTGTCGAAATGGCAAAACTCCAGAAGATGTGCGATGATCTTTGCATGGGGAAAATGGTAATTTTCTTGGGGAAGAGAGGGCAGGATACATTGCCATATTATTATTCAGCAGCAGATGTTGTAGTGATGCCTTCACATTATGAATCATTTGGAATGGTAGCTTTGGAAGCCATGGCTTGTGGAACTCCAGTTGTTGCATCTCAAGTGGGAGGGTTGGCTTTTTTGGTACAGAATGGTGTTACCGGATATCATGTCCCCGATGATGACCCAAGCGAACTATGCATGAGACTAAAACAATTGCTTGGAGACCGCGAACTCAGGAAGACTCTTGGCAGCCAGGCAAATAGCTATGCCCAGGAGTATTCTTGGGAAAAAATTTCTGATCAAATTGTTGATCTGTATAAAGATGTCTTGTCAAAATAATTTCTGGATTCCCCGTATTATCCGGTTAAATCTGCATTTAATTACTCTTTTATTTTGACATAGAAAAGAGTAGAACCGTTGGTTTCCACACTTCGTTGTTCAAAAATGTCTTTATAACTTCCTATCAATCGTGAGAGTTGCTTGTGTCCATAGGTACGTGGATCAAAACCAGGGTCCAGTTGGTACAGAGCATTACCCATCACTGCCAGTAAAGACCAACCGTCTTCCTGTACAGACATTTCAAAGGCTTTAATTAGTAATGGAATAGGCTCCTGATCAACTGTTATTTTTTCCTGGGTTTTTTTGGACTTTATTCTTGGGTTTTTTTCTTCAGTTACAAGGTTTTCTGTATAAACAAATACATCACATGCATTTACAAAAGGTTTGGGGGTTTTCTTCTCTCCAATACCCATTGCAAAAATACCAGTTTCGCGAATTCGGGTTGCAAGACGAGTATAGTCGCTGTCGCTGGATACCAAACAAAAACCATCCACAACGCCAGAATGCAGAATATCCATTGCATCAATGATCATGGCTGAATCGGTGGCATTTTTTCCTACAGTGTAGCGGAATTGTTGAATGGGCTGAACGGCGTGGAAGTTCAGAACATCTTTCCATGAGTTCATTGAATTCGTAGTCCAATCCCCATAAATCCGCCGGAGGGTGACCAAGCCATATTTGCCTGCCTCCACTAACATCTGAGATAGTAAACTTGCTTGCGCATTATCCCCATCAATAAGAATGGCGATTTTATGTCGAGAAATTGAGGTTATTTGTTCATCTGGCATATTTTAATTATACACCTTATCCTTAATAGCACGCTGGTTCTTGTACATAGGGAAAGTGATTCCACAAAGGCTAAATCTTTGGATTTCCAATTTACCAGAAGGCTGGAAAAATGAAATTTTGGGGTGTGGAAGGTGAAGAAGCCACGCTTATACCCCTTAGGATCTGGAACTACTTCCTACGTTCGGCTTCCATAAAAAGACAATTCGAAAACAGATTGAATTGGCGTCTGAAAGTGTGCCCCCGGTGAGATTCGAACTCACAACCACTGGATTCGAAGTCCATTACTCTGTCCGTTGAGCTACGGGGGCAGATGAACGGATGGTATTATACCTTAATTTTTTCAAGACAAATCCCTTTACGCAGTTTTATTAGCGTGTTATAATCATACTTCATGAATATTTCCAATATGAAAAAATAATGTAAGGATAATCTGATGGTAAATCTCGATCTTAATTTTCAAACCACCAAAAACCCAAATATACCTGACCTTTACCCGGGCGATGCAGTCAGCGTCCACGTCCGAATTAAAGAAGGCGATCGGGAGCGCATTCAAGAGTTTAAAGGAACCGTGATTCGCATGCGCAAAGGTGGCAACAATGCCAGTTTTACGGTTCGACGGACAGCGAGCAATGGTATCGGTGTTGAAAGGACTTTTCTAATTCATTCTCCACGTATTGACAAAGTTGTTATTGAGCGCCACACGCATGTGCGCAGGGCACAACTCTATTTTCTACGCCAGCGGACTGGCAAAAAAGCTAATCTTAAACAGCGTTTTGACTAATAGAATAAATTTTATTCAAAATAGCGCAGCACATTTTTTGGGCTGCGCCTTTAATTTAACAAAGAGCTGCACTCGGAAATGAAAAAACCCATCATTGGAGTCACAACTTATAAGGATGTAACAATTCAAGGTTATCCAACTGTTATATTACTCAGGGCGTATGTTGATGCTATTGTAAGAGCCAATTGGGTACCTGTGTTGATACCTTCCTTATTTCCTGAAGATGCAAGGAATGAATTATTTCCAAGACTGGATGGGGTATTATTTACAGGTGGGGGGGATATCTCCATTGAATATCATGACGGTCAGTACCATTCTTCAATATCGAATGTCGATGAAGAACGGGATAAATTAGAATTGACATTAATGCAGGCTGCCATCAGCCTGGAAAAACCTTTTTTAGGAATCTGTCGGGGCTTTCAGGTGTTAAATGTTGTTATGGGTGGATCTCTTTACACCCACATTCCTGCACAAAAACAAGATCCCATCAAACATGATTATTATCCCGATTATCCGCGAAATTATCTGGCTCATAAAGTTGCGATTAGCTCTGATTGCGAAATTAGTAAAATTCTAGGTTCATCGGTTGTTGAAGTAAATAGTTTGCATCATCAGGGTATCGAAAGTTTAGCTGATGGAATAAAGGCTGTTGGGTTTGCTCCTGATGGTTTAATCGAAGCAGTGGAAGTTCCCGGGCATAGATTTGGAATAGGAGTTCAGTGGCATCCAGAATGGTTGACTGAGCAGGTGTCGATGCATCAGTTATTCACTGCTTTTACCGAGGCTGCCAGAAACAAAAATTGATCATGAAAAAAGAATTGATCCCGTCTTCCCCGATAGGAATATTTGATTCTGGTGTGGGTGGTTTATCTGTTTTGAAAGCCATCCGAAATCAGCTGCCGAATGAATCAATACTTTACCTGGCAGATCAATCCCATGTGCCTTATGGGCAACGCTCACTTGAGGATGTACGCCAGTTTTCAACTGTGATCACTCAATTCCTGCTGGACCAGGGGACAAAACTTATCGTTGTAGCGTGCAACACGGCATCTGCGGCAGCTCTTCATCATCTACGTATTACTTTCCCGCACATTTCATTTGTTGGAATGGAACCGGCGGTAAAACCAGCTGCTGAGTTTTCACTTACCCGACGCGTTGGTGTTCTAGCGACGCCTGCAACTTTCCAGGGGGCTTTGTATGCTTCTGTAGTTGAGCGGTTTGCCAGGGATGTAACCATATATCAACATACTTGCCCTGGTTTGGTTGAGCAGATTGAAGCCGGCGATTTGGATACATCTAAAACCAGAGCTATCCTTGAAGATGCTTTGTTGCCGATGGTTGAGAAGGGAATCGACACCATTGTATTGGGGTGTACTCATTACCCGTTTGTAATTCCTTTGATCAAGAATATTGTTGGCGATGGCATCCGTGTTATAGATCCTGCTCCTGCCGTAGCCAGGCAGATCGATCACGTATTAAATTCAGGAAAACTTAGCAATATTGACAAGTCAGCATCCACTATGATGTTTTATACAACAGGAAACTCCGTAGAATTTAATAAAATACTTCCGAGGCTTTTACTTGAGGAAGGTGATATCTCCAGCCTTACCTGGATGAAAAATGGTCTCTCATTAAAGACCAGATAATTTGCTTTGGAATGATACGGGGATTTTTGTACGAAAAAAAGGGTTACTGACCAGCTGGATGAATATTTATTGTTTCGAGAGCATCATTGGCAACGATAGAATTTTCGAAAGACAATGCTTTGTAGATCACCCCCATTGATTTGCATAAGTTATTATAGATTTCCAGATATCCAATGTCAATTTTTAATTCCCATTGAAGGTTTAGAATTTTGGCACATTTCTTAATGAAATTAATATCAACATCTTCGATTTCGATGAAGTTACCGAAAGGTAATTCATCCAACATAATTTTTGAATCGTCAATGAAATAAACAGTCCGGTATTTTTCATAAGACATGAATATCTGATAGCCAAGGGCTTCAAGGATAGCTTGTGCGCTATTAATATCACTGATTGAAAATTCAATTTCCTGGCGAATACGAATCCCGTCGAGAGAAGTACCCAGACTCTTAAAAGTCATCCATTGTTTTGAATCTTGCCTAAGACGTAAAACTTTAGATTCTAAAGATAGCTTACGATCGGGAGTATCAAACCGATAATTAATCTCTAATATTCGAGGTTGCGATAATCGTGCACCAACCTGTTTGAGGCGTTGTTCAATTGCATTAAGGTCTCTTACATTGAACTTCGCTTCAATTTCCTGATTGGCATTTGCAGTCATCTTAAACCACACTTAATAAAGTTTGACGTTGTTCGACATTGTCTCCTGGTTTCACCCTCACGCGGGCTAATGTTCCATCCCGCGGGGATTTTAATTCATTCTGCATTTTCATCGATTCCAATATGACTAAGACTTGTCCTTTAGTTACTGCCTGACCTTCAGAGATAGGTAATGAGACGACCATGCCGGGCATTGGCGATTTGAGGTGGTATTCTGTGCTTTCGCTGATAGTGCTGCCCCCGGCTGTGCGTAATCTTTTTTCGCGCTCGTCTTCCACTTTTATTGAAAAAGAGCGACCCTGGAGTAAAACCTGGTAATCATCTTCTCCAGGATATACATACGCCTCAAAGGATTTGCCACCAATAATCAGTGAAAAAACGGGTTGGTCAGCGATAGACACAAAATCTATGTCGAGGATTTGCCCGTCCAAACACAATTGGTGGTCATCAAGGATCTCAATTGAATATTCCTTGCCATTTACATTGGTTACGTATTTCATCGTTAACTCCTAGCGGTGCATCCGTTCCCAACGACCAACCCATTTCCAGTTACTTGTATCACGTTCACCCCTCCGAACAATTTGCGCAGAATGTTCGAGTTGTTGGTGAGTCATCAATGTAGCGATGACGGCAGCAATCTCAGGATTGGTGACCTTACTATCATCCCCATCTTCCATTGAGAAACGTTCCTCCACAAAGCGGGTGTCATATTGACCACCCATAAAGCGATGTGAATCCATCATGCGCTGATGGAAGGGAATATTTGTTCTTACGCCAACAATCCGATACTCTTCCAATGCACGGCGCATGCGCAAGATTGCCTGCCCACGCGTTTCTCCCCATGCAACCAATTTGGAAATGAGTGGATCGTAATAAGAAGTTATCTCAAACCCAGGGTAAACACCAGTATCAACGCGTATTCCTGGTCCGGTAGGTAGAATGCTATGGCTTATTATTCCTGTGGAAGGAAGAAATGAATTATATGGGTCTTCAGCATTGATGCGGCATTCGATAGCTGCGCCATTTTGGTGAACATCTTCTTGTGTGTAGGAAAGATGTCTGCCTCGTGCAATGCGGATTTGTTCTTTTACTATATCTATTCCTGTCACCATTTCTGTAATGGGGTGTTCAACTTGCAGGCGGGTATTCATTTCCAAAAAATAAAAATTCTTATCCTTGTCCACTAAAAATTCTATCGTACCTGCATTTACATAGTCTACAGCATGTGCTGCTTTAACCGCAATGTTGCCCATTTTCTCACGAAAATCGGCATCTTCACCAACAAACGAGGACGGCGCCTCTTCCAGTAATTTTTGATGGCGACGTTGTAATGAGCACTCGCGTTCACCGAGATGAATGACGTTGCCATGCTGGTCTGCAAGGATTTGGAATTCGATGTGGCGGGCTCCTTCGACAAGCTTCTCGAGGTAAACATTTCCGTCACCAAAAGATGCTTCTGCTTCGCGTCGGGCAGAATCAATCAACCTGGGCATCTCTTCAACATTTCTTACTTCACGCATTCCTTTGCCGCCACCACCAGCAGTGGCTTTTATCAGGAGTGGAAAACCAATTTTATCTGCAATCGCCAGCAAGCTTTCATTCGAAAGTGAACCTTCTCCCTCGGTGCCTGGTACAACCTTCACACCTGCTTTGGTGACAGTGGCTCTTGCAACTGCTTTATCTCCCATGGCTGCGATTGCAGATGGTTTTGGACCTATAAATATTAAACCATTATCCAGACATGCCTGCGCAAAATCAGCTCTCTCTGCCAGAAAGCCATAACCTGGGTGAATTGCCTTTGCACCGCTTTTTCTGGCAATATCTATAATCTTGTCGGCGCGCAAGTAGGATTCGCGCGAAGGGGCAGGACCTAACAAATAAGCCTCGTCTGCATAGCGGACATGGAGGGCTTGTCTGTCGGCTTCAGAATACACTGCAACCGTTTCAATTCCCAGTTCACGACAGGCGCGTAAAATTCGGACAGCTATTTCACCTCGATTTGCAATTAATACTTTATTCATGCTGTCTCCGCAAAAATGAAATAATCAAATAACCAATAATTGGTTCACAAATACTTATAAAGGAATGTTTCCATGTTTCTTGGCAGGATTGGAATCCCTTTTATTGGATAACATCTCCAAGGCATTAATAAGGCGCGGGCGTGTTTCACTTGGTTCGATAACATCATCAATGTAGCCACGTGCAGAAGCCACGTACGGATTGGCAAATTTATCACGATATTCTTTCACCAATTCTGCTTTTCGGGCAAAAGGATCTTCGGCATCTTCAAGCTCTTTCCGGAAGATGATACTGACCGCGCCTTCAGGACCCATAACAGCCAACTCCGCAGTTGGCCAAGCCAGATTGACATCTCCCCGAATATGCTTGGATGACATGACATCATATGCACCACCATAAGCTTTACGTGTTATGACAGTTAACTTTGGAACCGTGGCTTCACAATAAGCATATAGCAATTTTGCACCATGGCGAATGATGCCACCATGCTCCTGGGTGGTTCCTGGTAAAAATCCAGGCACATCTACAAGTGTCAGGATTGGGATATTAAAGGAATCGCAAAATCGTACAAAACGTCCTGCTTTATCAGCTGAATTGATGTCCAGTACTCCAGCCAATACGGCTGGTTGGTTTGCAACAATTCCAATACTATGACCCCCAAGCCGGGCGAAACCGGTGATAATATTCTGAGCATAGGCTTCATGGATCTCATAAAATGTGCCAATATCGACCACCATTTGAATCACGTCTTTTATGTTGTAAGGTTTGGAAGGGTCATCAGGCACAATGGTATTCAGTAGATCATCCATTCTCAAATTATCATCATTTGATTGCACAAATGAAGGGTCTTCCATGTTGTTTTGTGGCAGGTAACTCATTAACTTGCGGATTAAATATAGCGTATCGGCCTCAGTATCTGCAGCCAGGTGGCATACACCGGATGTTTCCGAATGAACACTGGCTCCACCCAGGCTTTCAAAATCAATCTCTTCATGGGTGACGGTTTTAACGACATCCGGGCCGGTTACAAACATGTAGGATGAATTTCTGACCATGAATATAAAATCGGTAAGAGCTGGAGAATAAACAGCTCCTCCAGCACAAGGTCCCATTATCGCGGATATTTGTGGAATGACACCGGATGCCAGGGTATTTCGAAGAAAAATATCAGCGTAAGCACCCAGGGATACAACACCTTCCTGGATACGAGCCCCTCCTGAATCATTGAGCCCAATGACCGGGGCTCCATTTTTTAAAGCCATATCCATGATCTTGCATATTTTTTCTGAATGAACTTCTCCGAGGGAACCTCCAAACACTGTGAAGTCCTGTGAAAAGACATACATTAATCTTCCTTCGATGGTTCCCCAGCCGGTTACCACCGAATCGCCCAAGTATTTCTGTTTATCCAGGTGAAAATCATGAGTACGGTGCTCAACAAAAGCATCCGTTTCTCGAAATGATCCTTTATCCATCAGCAGATCAATTCTCTCACGGGCAGTCAATCTGCCTTTACCATGTTGGGCTTCGATCCTTTTTTCGCCTCCACCGACGCGTGATTGGGATCTGAGCTTGTGTAATCGATTAATTTTTGGGTTGTCTGTCATGAGTTTCTCGCTGTTTGAAATAATATTGAGTGTCCCTGCATCTTAATAATATAAAAAAGAATAATATCATAAAGACTGAGACAACAAGTGGTATTAGATATGATATTTGTGAGTTTTGAAGAAACAATTGATCAATCCAAAACCAAATTGTATAGAAGAACACTGCCAGACTGGTTAAAAGAAATGATCGGGAATATCCTTTCAGTAATCCAATAATAAGCGTAAAACCAATTAAAAACCATATAAGACTTAAGATCGACATATATTCTGGCCCGGGATGGGAATTATATTTCTTTAGAATATCCCAATGCAAGATGATTTCGTACAAGCGCAGTCCATTCAATATCGTGAAGATTAACACGGTCAGGGCAAGCATAGTTACGGATAAAGGACGTTTTACCACGGTGCTCCTCTCAGGCAGTTTCCTGACGGGCGATGTCATGGCGTTGGTAGGTACTGATAAAGCGCATAGCTGTCGGAATACTCAATCAACTTAAGCCATTCAGGAAATTCATGTTTATAGGGGTCAGATTCTGTAATTATATAGGGCTTGGTAAAAACATAATCCATACCCATATCATCCAGGAATTCGGCCACCTTGAAATTCTTTAGTGCCTGAAAGTACGAAAAAGAATTAATCAACCCATCCAGGTTTACGATAGTCCTGTCATGAATGAAATAGGCTGTGGTACCACCCCCCGTAATTCCTATGATCGCTCCAGGTTCGGTCTTGTTCTCAAGGAACGATACCCCGAATAAGTATTCTCCTTCCTTTTTACCAGGATCATTGTAATTGATAAGTCGCAGCACGGATGAAATGTATCCTGAGAAAACCGCTAACCCAATTATCACTACAGAACAAGTTGCAACAAGGTTCCGAATGGCAGGCCTTTGAATGGCACTTAAAACTAAGGTATAAAGCAAGATAATGCACAGGACAGTCAATAAAAGCTGGGTTATCCAATACCAATCTCGAAAACCGACATAGGATCGAATATTGTAGCTCCAAATTTGCGAGAAACACCCCCCCAGGATTGGTAACAACAAAAGGCGATCAATAGACTGTTTAATGGTTTCTTTATTCTTGGTGATTAGGAAAGCAATCAGGATTAAATAAAGGAGATTAACAAATAAAATGAACCTTGATGAGATGAACTTTTCTGGAAAAGTCAAGAAGCTGGAAGCCAGACTCCATTGGGCGGTTGCTATCCCAAGGGCATCAGGGTATGTGGAGGCAGGTATCCCATAAACTGTGTACATTGTGCCCCACCATTGTTTAATTTGGCCACTTACAGGTAGGGGTGTTTGGAATAATATAATATTGTATAGTGTATACCCAACAATAACGACAAGGAGGATGCCGAAATAGTAAATGCCATTTCGAAGCCAACTCCGAAAATTAAGCGTAAGGTACTGGAGTGGGGTAGGATTTACCCCGGGTTGTTTCACAGAAATAATATAATCCAATGAACGTGAACCTGTTACCAAGATTAAAGAAATAACGTAATTAATGATGGGGAGACTAAGTGGAAAAGAAAAATCTGTTTTGGTTAAAGTGAATAGAAGGATGGGAAAAGATGTAACTATCTCTCCGATCGTAACAGCTATTACTGCCTTTTTCAGCATCATTCTGATAGAAGATGAGCCGGTTGGCATGCATAAACCGAAGAAGAAATAGATTGGGATTCTGATGAACAGCCCCAATCCTAAAAAAATGAAAATTCCTGAGGAGAAAGTATAAATATCGATAATTGTGCCAAGGCGGATGAGGAGACTTAAAAAAGCAGCCAGCATTATGAATAACGCATCGAGAATCAGGTAATTACGAATGGATGTATTGGCAAACACAAACCAGATCCCGAACATTAATATAATAAAAATATTGTCCAATCGGGATAGAAAAGCCAGGGCAGCGACCCCACCCGTAATAACCAGCTTTCTTGTGGAAATTTCGGTGTTTACATGAGATGTTCCTGAAATAAAGTTCATTAAGAGTATCAAGAAGAACACACTTAATCCGGTTTCCAGACCAGCTTCAGAAGTAATTGAGTGGATTAAAGGGCTCATAGCCCAGATGATCGCTCCCAGAATCCCAGCGACTCTCGACAATACTCTGGAAAGCCATCGATAAAGTAATATAGACGTTGCTGCGTTGAGAACCCCCAGGAGAATTACCAGTAATCGAAATGGCAAGAATAAATTAAAGCGTGCCAGGCTGAAAATGGGAATGCACACCAGCATCCAAAGCGGATGAAAGCCATTGGTAGGATTTATTCCATCAAAGGTAACTCCCAGTCCGTTTGAAATATTTTTTGCTGTGTTAAAGTAATAATAGGCATCATCTACCCGAAACCAGTTCATTAAACTTTTTTCTGGACTTGCGGCAGCATATGCATGCGATGACAAGATTACCAAAATCAGCAAAACCTCGAACCAGGGGAACTTTCTCATTCTAATCTTCTAATCAAGGATGGACAGGATTACTTTGCCTAAATTTTGTCCAGATTCCAGGTGAGCATGGGCCTCACTGGCATCAGCCAAAGGATATATTTTTCCGATGGCTGGTACCAGGTGATGTGAGGTGATCAGATCCATCACTTCAGAGAAATCTGCGAGTGTCCCCATGGTTGATCCGATAATGGTGAGATGTTTTCCAAAAATGAGGCGATTATCGATTTCAAATTTGGGACCTGCTGTATTCCCAACTGTAAGTAACCGCCCGCCTTTCATTAATGCTCGGAAGCTCTGTGGAAAGGTAGTTCCGACATTATCAACTACCACATCAACTCCATGTTTGTTTGTGTAATTAAAGACTGTTTTTGTCCAATCTTCATCCCGGGACCGTAAAATTAAAACATCTGCACCCAGAGATTCTGCAAGAGCCAACTTTTCGGGGGTGGAGCCAACAACAATTGTTTTTGCTCCGATATATTTTGCGATTTGAATACTGGCTGTGCACACGCCTCCAGAAGCTCCTATGATCAACACAGTCTCATCAGATTTGAGGTGCCCCCTGATTATTAAGGAATGCCAGGCAGTTTGAAAAACCAATCCTGCGGCGGCAGCAGTTTGGTAAGAGATATCGTCAGGAAGCCTGTAAAGTTGTCGGGTTGGGATTGATATATATTCAGCATAAGTTCCTCGAATCGTTTCACCCAACAAGTGCCAGTTGCGACACATATTATCCTGTTTATTCAAACAGAATTCGCAAGAACCACAACCAAGATTGGCATTAATGACAACACGATCTCCGATTTTCCATCCGGTAACACCATCCGCCAGGGCAGCGATCTCACCAGCTCCATCCGCACCCAAAATATGCGGATACTCCAATTTTAAACCAGGCCAGCCCTTACGTACAAAAATATCCATACGGTTGAGCGCTGCAGCATGTAACTTTACCAGTGCATGAGCTTCCTGGAGAGATGGAGTGGGATAGTCTGTAAACTTTAATACTTCTGTGCCACCATGTTGGTGAAAAAGGACGGCTTTCATGGCACTCCTTAATGAGATAATAATATGCGTATAGACAACAAGGCAGCTTATTCAACAAAAATTGCCAGGATCTTATTATAAAACACCGCATCCCCTGAAATGTAAACAATATATAGCTTAATAAAACTGCTCGCTCATGGCAGTCCAAATGCCAATAAGGAAAATAATAAAAACGCCAGCTGTAACAAGGAGGGCACTGAATGGTTATATAACAGGGTTATCCTGGTTTAAATGCTGGCTTAAATATAACAATGTCCCTCCGTTCAGCAGGAGTGCGGTTGAGACATCTGCCTGAAATTTAGCCATCTCATTTCTTATTAAGCTCAGAGCGGGAAATAACCAGTCTTTGTATCTCACTGGTTCCTTCGTATATCTCTGTTATTTTTGCATCGCGGAAATAGCGCTCAACGGGTAATTCTTTACTATAACCCATGCCCCCATGGATCTGAACAGCTGCGTGAGTGACAAACATACAGGTTTCAGAAGCAAATAATTTAGCCATGGCGGCATTAATCGAAAATCTTTCACCTGTCTCTTTTGAATTTTCCTTCATGATGGCTGCATTATAGATCAACAGTCTGGAAGCTTCGATCCTGGTTTTCATATCCGCAAGTTTGAATGAAATTCCTTGAAATTCGCCGATCTTTTGCCCAAAGGCTTCACGTTCACGAGCATATGCGAGGCTTGCTTCGTATGCAGCCTCTGAAATACCCAGTGCCTGGGAGGCAATCCCAATCCGACCAGCATCCAGAACTGTCATGGCGATCTTAAAGCCATCCCCTTCCTCCCCGATACGATTTTCAACCGGTATGCGGCAATTCTCAAAAATAATTTCACTGGTTGCAGAGGCACGGATACCCAGCTTTGGCTCTTTTTTTCCACGAATAAATCCCGGGGTTTTTGCATCAACAATAAAAGCGCTGACCCCTTTTTGTTTTTTATCCGGGTCGGTCATCATAAATACAACAATATACTCTGCAACCGGCCCGCTTGTTACCCAGGATTTACGGCCATTCAAAATGTAGAAATCGCCATCCCGCGTGGCACGGCTGCGCATCGTGCCAGCATCCGAGCCAGACATGGGTTCGGTTAGTGAATAAGCCCCGATTGCCTTCCCAGAGGCTATTGGTTCGAGATATTTTTTCTTTTGTTCATGAGTTCCAAAGCGAATGAAACCATACGCATATAGGGAGTTATTTACAGACATAATAACGCCATGTGCGGCGTCTACTTTACAGATCTCCTCCAAAGCCAGCACGTAGGAAAGAGTATCCATCCCAGCTCCGCCATATTCCTCCGGGACCTCGATTCCCATAAAACCCAATTCCCCCATTTTCTTTATCGTGGCGAAAGGAAATTCACCACTTTCATCGAATTCGGCAGCTATTGGAGCAATTTGCTTTTGGGCAAAGTCACGAGCAGTTTGCTGGATCATCTCGTGTTCAGCGCTGAATGGAAATAAGGATTTGGTCATGCATTTCCTCCAGAAATATTTAATTGATGGCAATTATAGCATGCCAGGCAATCAATTATTCAAGAGGAAAGAGAATCTTTAAAACTATCCCCTCTGGTCAAAAATCCGGCATGTGAAAATAAAATTATAGCTGTTTACCGCAATTAGGGCAGGATTTTTCATCTTTTTTCACTACCCAACCACAATTGATACATGTAGTTGGGTGTGAATCGCCCAATGGCGCGCCACAAGCAATACAATTCGAAATTCCCACTTCATTTGCGATATGGCAATAATCGCATGTAAGGCGGGACAATTTGTCAGATAGTTTTGTGCTTGCACCAGTTGACGTGACTGCCCTGTTAATTGTTTGCCATACTTTTTCAGTCATTTGCAGGTTTTCGATATCCTGAGCGATATCGTCCAACCGCCCCAATAAGTTCAATGGGTTGATCAAAGTGGATAACGCGGTATGTCCCAGACTGGCAGCAACGCCCAGCCACTGTTGTTGACCTAACTGGATAAAAACACCATCGGTGATTTTCTGAATATTGATTGATAGGGCTGTCTGACCTCCGGATCTCGATATCTGGTTGGTGGAAATTTGTACAGTTAGATTATCATTTTGGCCGATGATCTGGGTGTGTAAATTACCCTGGTTAAATTCCGAGATCAGTTGATTGGCTATATCAACCGGTGTGATATTTCCGTGAAAAATGCGCTGTTCCATTAATTAGATTATAATCCCATTATTAATCGCTTGTTTCTTATGCAGATAATTTTAATATACGAATCTCGTTATGGAAAGTTGTCAAAATGAATAACCGGGTTAAATACACCTTAATTATTTATATTCTAACGGGTGTACTGATGGGTCTATTTTTATCAGCTGGGCATATACCTGTATTAGCACAACAACCAACTGGTTCGGTCCCAACTGTCACGGGCACGCCTTCTGGACCATACATTACGGTTGTGAATGCCGATGGAGCCAATGTTAGAGCGGGCCCAAGCTCAGTTTACTATGAAAAAATTGGTCCCTCGTTGATTGATGGACAGCAAGTTCCTGCATTGGGGCGTTCCCCCGGTGGAGATTGGATCCAGATATATTATCTTGGCGTACCTGGAAACGTAGGTTGGGTATATGCCCCTCTAGTTGTACTCTCCCCTGGGTACCTTCCGATTGTGGAACCTCCTCCAACCTCCACACCTCGAGTCACACCTGTGATAGATCCCACTTTAATGGCTGCATTCGCTGCAACAGGAAATCCAACCCAGCTGCCAACATTTACCAACCCGCCTCCCTTGGAAATACCCACTTATGGAAGCAATAACTCTGCATTGCCAGGAATTCCGATGGGGTTGGTAATATTTGGCCTTGCATTCATTGGATTATTTGGAGCCACCATCTCTTTTTTGAGAAGAAGATAAAAAAAGTACCAACAATTAAATAAATTAACCTTATTTATGAACAGCAACCACCACCATCACCACCGCTATCACAACTACATGATAGAGCCAAATTAGGATTATCAACCAAAAATCCTTTGCCGCGCTCATCATCGATAAAATCCAATTTTGCACCCTTTAAGTAATCTATCGATGCATTGTCAACTACTACTTTTATACCATCAGCATCAAAGCTTATATCAGATTCAGCGATAGCATCATCCAGTGACATGCCATACTGATATCCTGAACAAGTTTTCCCAGAGACAAAAAGGCGGAGTGCATATCCCTCGAGTTTACGTTCGTTAAGTAATTCGCGAATTGCCTGAACTGCGGAGGATGAGACAGTGATGATATCGGTTTGAATAACAGGCTGCATAAGAAACTCCTTTAATTCTAAATTTGAAATATGTTATCAGAATTAAAAATGGTTGTCAACAAAAAATTACAAAAAACACCATTTAGAAGTAATTTAAGTATGACGAAAAGCGAAATATATTGTAAACTTGTATCCAATGAGTTATGTAAAGAGAAAGGTAAATTAATGACTGACCTCTTGTATCATTCTGATAGTTTTCTGAAAGAATTTGAAGCAAAGATAGTAAATGTGGACACAGAATCCAGAGTAATATATCTTGATCGAACTGCATTCTATCCAGTTGGAGGTGGGCAGCCATGCGATCTGGGAATCCTTTCGCGGGGGGAGACTATATTCCCTGTGGAACGAGTAAAAAAACAAGGCGATGAAGTATTACACTTCATTGGGGGCAAAGAATCCTTGCCTTTAAAAGGCAGGGAAATGCATGGAGAAATAGATTGGGAGCGGCGATATAAATTAATGCGCACACATACAGGCATGCATATCCTGTGTGGTGTGATTTTCAGAGATTACGGGGCTTCGGTAACCGGGGGAGATATGGAGCTGCTTAAAGGTCGCATGGATTTTGAATTTGAAACCTTACGGGCAGATCTGGTGCATATAATCGAATCTGCAGTCAATCAGGAAATTGAGGCCAGCCGGGAAGTTCGTGTAAAAATCCTACCAAGAGAAGAAGCTTTTAAAATTCCTGATTTAATTCGAACCAAGATTAATCTCCTGCCAGAGGGTATTGAAATGGTTCGTACAGTGGAGATTGTCGGGTTGGATCTTCAGGCTGACGGGGGCACACATGTTCGTAATTCTGCAGAGGTGGGCCGGATCAGAATTGTTGATTATAAAAGCAAGGGTGCAATAAACAAACGCATTTACGTGGAAGTTGAGTAATCTTGGTTTTGCGTAATCCTAATGGTTGCTTTTTGGCTGGATTTTAATAAAATACTCGACTGAGGAGATCGTATGAAAGCAAAAGTAATATTAAATCCTTATTCAAATCGTTGGAATTCCAAAAAGCGCTGGCCTGAAGCTGAAGCAGCCCTGAAAGAGGCGGGTATGGATTTTGAGCTGGCAATATCTGATCATCCACGCCATATTATAGAGTTGGCCCGTGAGGCCGCTGAACAGGGCTTTTCTCCGATCATCGCAGCCGGTGGGGATGGAACAATTGGAGAAGTGGTAAACGGCCTGGCAAAAGCCTCAAAAACAGAAAACGCATTATTGGGTCCTTTGGGGATTTTACCTCTCGGATCAGCAAATGACCTGGTTGACAACCTGAAGATCCCGAAAGATTTGGGGGAAGCCGCAAAAGTGATCGCAACCGGTAAGGTAAAGAAAATGGATGTCGGTTGTGTAAACGGATTTTATTTTGCCAATAACTCTGCAATTGGCCTGGAACCATATATCACCCTTAAACAGGAAAAAATCACCAGAATCAAAGGAATTGCACGTTATCTTGTTGCTGCAGTACAAGGTATCTGGGATAATCCTCAATGGAATGCGAGGATTGAGTGGGATGATGGAAAATATGAAGGACCCATATTGCTTGTTTCAGTTGGGAATGCTCCCCGGACTGGAGGTGTTTTTTTTATGGCACCGCATGCTGATCCATTTGATGGGAAACTAACCTTCGTCCACGGTTATCGAAAAACCCGTGGTCAGATATTCAAATTACTACCTCGTACTATGAAACCGGGTGAAGGTAGTTTTGTTGAAATGAATGGTATTTTCGAGCACCAGTCAACTTGTGTAAAAATCCATGTAAATCGAGCCACACCGGCACACACGGATGGTGAAATTTTTTCAACAGAAATGCAAGATTTTGAATACCGGATATTCCCGGGACGATTACAGATCCTGCTTCCTTAAACTGAATAATAAAACGAGACCCTAAAGGTCTCGTTCATTGGACAAGTGGGCGCGAGAGGGCTCGAACCTCCGAACCTCACGGATGTGAACCGTGCGCTCTAACCAGCTGAGCTACGCGCCCTGGAGTGTCCGGGATTATAGCCCAGGTTGAGGGCTTTTGCAAGGACATTATTTTATGGCAGGAAATTCCATGGATTTACTTTGCCATAGATTGTATTCATCAATTCGAAGTGCAGGTGTGGACCAGTGGAATTACCAGTACTGCCAAAAGCACCTATGATATCACCCTGACCGACGCTTTGGGAGCAAACTGTATTGATGGTGGATAAGTGAGCGTACAAGGATTGCCAATCATTTCCATGGTCAATTATGATCATGTTGCCGTAGCCATAATCGTTCCAGCCAGCATAAACGATCACACCAGCATCGGTCGCATACACCGGGCTACCCATATTTCCGGAAATATCAATGCCGCGATGATTGGTATCAGGAGAGTAATCACTACCTGATAGGTAATTACGATCGGCTGGCCAGATAAAGGATCCATAACCAATCGCTCCCCCGGTTACAGCTCCACATGCACCTACGCCAATTATTCGAGCCATGGCAGGGTTATCGCGGGTCACGCCTACGGGTGCGGTCCAGGAAATAAACTCACGTTTTCCCCCAGGAATAATCAGCCATGTACCAACAGCGATATTGGGGTTTGTAAAATCGCCGATTACATCCGGGTTTAAGTGATTGCCAGGGTAATTGATAATCGTTTCAGGATCCACGCCATAATATTTCGCCACACTATTTAAACCTTCCCCAGCCTGCCATTGATGATATGTTCCATCTGTTGGCAGGATGTTCAATTCTTGTCCAGGTCGAAGACTATGTGGAGTATCCTTGAGAACTGCATAATTTCCCCATAATACCGTGGATGGATTCAAACCAAATTTCTCAGCTATACCGAAAATTGAGTCACCACTTTGCACAATATATTTGATGGTTTCCAGACGTGGTCTGGACGGTATGCTAGTATGCAATGATGTTTTGCGTGTTATCCCGGTAAGAGGAAATGCAGGATCAACGAGACTGGTTGGCAAGGGAAGGAAAACAGGTAAAGTAGTGGGAGAAATTGATTCAGTTGGAGATGAAGTGTGAGGCTGAATCGATGGACGATAATAGGTACTCATCAACCATACAACCGAAATAATCAATCCCATCGAGAGAACATTAACACCGATCCGGACGGATAGCTCGCTCAATCCCAACCGGGAAAGAAAGTCGAACCATTTTGAAATAAATCCCGGTCGTTCAATTCGTTTGTCATTTTCCCGAGATTCTTTTTCCCCATCTGTTTCAATCTGCAGGTTTTCTGGTGATTTCAAATCATTGTTCATTTTGACTCCGTCCGGCATAATATCACGTGTAAAGTTGATAGTCAAGCGACGAGTCAGAAGGGTATCAGTATACTTTGCGAAAAATGTTGGGTTTTGCAAGCTGGATGGTAACAGCCGAAACAAGGCAGGCTCCCCCACAAACGAGTGCGGCAGATGGAATACCCCAGGTCTGTGCCATCCATCCCACAAATAAACTACCAAACGGAGCGACTCCTTGCAATGCCCATAGATATGTGCTGAATACTCTGCCTCGCAAAGAATCAGGAATATTGATTTGAATAAGAGTATTCATCAATGCCAGTTGGGTGATCATAGCCCAGCCCAGAACGACCATCAACAAAAGAATAATTGAAATTGATGTCGTAAAAGAAATTAATATCAGAGCGGTTGCAAATATCACCTGACCTACTGCCAATAAAATGCCTTTGCGTTTTAATCCACTGAAAAGGGAGATATATACGGCTGCGATCAACGCTCCAATCCCTTGAGCAATATATAAAGCACTGTTGCGGGTTTTAATAATTGTTTCGGTATCTCCTACCTGGTGCAAGACATCACGGGCGAGCGCAGGAATTTGCTGACTGAAAGGGAATCCAAAAAAACCTATAAAAGCAGCCATGAGAATCACCAGCGCAATGGTCGAGTTGCCAAGGACGTACCGTTGTCCTTCCTTGAATTCACTCATCATATTGCGTTTTCCTGCTCCTGGCATTTCGATTTGTGTTTTGAAAGGTGTCTTGACAAAAAATAGCCCGATAATAATAAAAAGGTAACTGATTGAATTAATTAAGAAAGCCCAGCCTTCCCCCTGGTTTTTAATCAGGATAAGAACAATCGCGGTCAATGACGGTCCCAGAACTCTAGCTCCATTGAAAATGGCGGTTTGGAGGGCAATTGCATTCGGAAGAGCCGCCCTTCCAACCAACTCGACCAACATTGATTGCCGCGCAGTGATTTCAAATGCACTGGCTGAACCAAGAACAAAAGCCAATAAAACGATATGCCATAATTGTATGTACCTTGTCAGGGTGAGGAGGGCGAGGGTTAGAGCCTGAAGCGCCATGATCGCTTGCATGGCGATGACCGTTTTTCGCTTGTCCAGGCGCTCAACGATAACTCCAGCTGGTAAAGCCAGGACCAAGGTTGGTAATGTGACTGCAAAACCTACCAGTCCAAGATCCAAAGGTTTACCAGTCAGGCGATACGCCAGATAAGGTTGAGTGGTACTCTGCATCCAGGTTCCGATTAAAGAAAAAAACTGTCCAATCCAAAAAATGGTGAAATCGCGCGATGCAAAGGCAGGAAAGCGTTCTGAAATTTTCAATTATTCTTCCAATTATTTATATTTCTATTTCGACTATACAGTCTGCCATACTATTAGCAGGATAAAAAATGGGGTTCTGGTTTTAATCCCGGGCCATTGCTTCCATTCATAGTATCCATTGGCAAGTATCAAACAACGACGGTATTTAAAGGGTCCTCGAAAAGACGGTTTTTCAGCCAAGGTCTCTGCACGCGCATTTATCATACGAGAACCATTGGATGGGTCTTTTGCCCACGCAGGGATCATGCTCCATATGAAATAACTTGCTTTAAAAGATGAATTATTCGGGATTACCAGTACAGGCTGGGATGGAGCAATATTATAACGAGGTTGAATTGTTCCAGGGATCTTAAACTGAGGAAATGCATCTTGGAGATCAGCCGGTTCCATTGCCAGCAGAAAACGACCACACATTCCTACTTCCTCAAGCGGCGCAGATCTCCATCTCGAGCCGTAAATCCTATTGAATCAAGATATTCCAACAGCGCCAGTACATAGCGCCGGCTGGTTTTGAACAAGTCGCGTGCTTCTGCAACCGTGATTTGCCCGTTCTGTTCGATGAATTGGCAGGTTTTTAATAGGAGTGAATCATAATCCTGTTTGCAAAAGACAACCTCTCCAGAAACCTGTCTAAGTTCACCAATTTCCACCATTGCATTAAATACATCTTCGCCTACAATGTTTTTACATTCTTTTACAGCAGGTGGAGAAAATGGGGATTGTGCGAAACGTTCGAGCAAACCTTTTATGGACGCGAGTTGATTTGGAGTGAATGTTATTTTAAAATCGGGTTTTACTATCAAGGATCCATTTTCAACCAATTGATTGCCGGCAGCTAATCTTGCTAATATCGAATTATAAATTGGAGTGGATAACTTTAATCGGCTTTTGAGTTCTTCCCGTGAAATACCGGGTTTTAAAGGTTGGTTGCGATGATATTCGTTGATCACCTGGTCAATTTGGCCAGTGATTTTTATCCAATGGCTTTGTGAGATGACCAGCTTGTCATTTAGCGTTTGTTGTTTATCACCTTTAAGGTATATTAATAAGCCATTTTCAACCAGTTCATTATAGGCTCCCTGTACCTGTGCCTGCTCCAATCTGGCGCGGAGAATTACATCCTTGAGTTGAGCTGGACCAATCGCCAGGCTGGCTTGAAGCAACAGATCAGCAGGTGAACCCAGCGACAGGGACTCTAAATTAGTAATGACTTCTGTTGAGAAGCGCTTATGACGGTATTTTGGATGTGGATCAACTATGCTGCCTCCACCCAGGGTTTCACTTGGAGATGGTCTTCGTAAGATAAATCTGTCACCCCTTACAGCAACTACTGGAGATCGAAGTTCAAGTTGCACCCAACCTGTCTGACCGGGTTCCAAAATATCTTTTCCCAACAAACGAACTTTGGCAAGTGTTTCGGAAGTGCCAATAAACAGCTTTACCTCACTGCCATGTTTTAATGAGCCGTTGGCATCTGAAAGCAGGCGAAGACTTATGTCAAGCATGCGGGTTGGAATATATTGATGAGGGTGAACAACAACTTCACCTCGCTGAATATCTTCCACATTAAGTCCGGATATATTAATTGCGGTTCTACTGCCAGCAACGGCCATTCCTTTTTTTTTCTTGTGGTTTTGTAACCCGCGAATTCGTCCAGACTGCTTTCCCGGTAAAATTTCAACTTCCTCTCCTGGGTTGAATGTCCCATCGAGCAAAGTACCGGTTACAACAGTTCCAAATCCGGGAATGCTAAATACTCTATCAATAGGTAATCTTGGACGTCCCAGGTCTGGGCGGGAAGGGCTGTCTTGTATGATTATTGATAATAAATTGATTAGTTCGTCCAGACCAGTTTTTGTACGAGATGAAACCCTTACCACGGGAGCATTAGCCAGGAGAGTGCCGTTCAGAATTGAGCGAATATCTCCTTCAATCAAGTCCAGCCAATCTGGATCATCGATCATATCAATTTTTGATATAACTACGATCCCTGCTTGGATTTGTAGCAGATCCAAAATAGCAAGATGTTCCCGGGTTTGTGGCATTACTCCTTCATCTGCGGCAATGACTAGAAGGACTGCATCAATACCCCCTACTCCTGCCAACATATTTCCGATGAAATCACGATGACCAGGTACATCAACGATGCCTATCTCCTCGCCATTTGGCAAAGTAAGCCAGGCAAATCCGAGCTCGATGGTCATTTCCCGTTCCTGTTCTTCTTTGAGACGATCGGGATGCGTACCTGTAAGCGCAGCAATTAATGTAGATTTTCCATGGTCAACATGACCGGCAGTACCAATTACACGCATGATTTCCTGCTTAGCGAGATTGTCCCATGATGCGTTCGTAGGCAGAGAGCAGTTCGTGAATTTGAGCCAGGAGTCCATGAAGATATTCTTCATTCGCTTCCTTGGTTTGTTGGATAATATCCTGTTGGGTTTGTGAAAGATCCTCAAGCGGGGCAAACCGTTCTGAGAGTTTTTGTATTTCAGAATTCGTATCCCGGAACTGCTCATCTTGGGATAAAGTATAATTTGTCCATCGCTTTTGATAATCAGCTTTGAAAGTCACCCATTCCTGCCGGAAACGATCTTCAGAAAGGCGTTGCATTTCTGTAATTTCGTTAATTCGACGTTCAAATTTCTGAGTGATCTCTTCATAAACTTCTTGGGCGCGACTGACTGCACGTTGAACAGAATCCCATTCCTGGATTTGAGCTTCGAGAAGTTGGGATTGTTTACCCATTTTTTCAATTCTATCTTTAAGCTCTTTTTGCATCTGGTCACGATCAATTTGCATAAGTGCCTGTTGCTCGATGAATGTTTTTTGAGATTGCCGTCTTTCTGTTTCGCTTAAAGTTATCTCTGCCAGCCGGGTTTCCAATCGTCGGATGCTATCCGGGTAAAGTTCGACTTTATTCTTTAATTCATCAACACGCTTTCTAACTGTGGCAATATCTGTTTGAATATCGATAGTTTTTTTTGCATCCTGTCGCTGATTTTCTTCGGTTAACTTTACTGTTAGAAGAATATCTTTATTCGTGTTGATTTCCTGGGATATCTTTGCGTCCAATTCAGAAAGAGAACGGCTGACTCGATTTTCCTCTTGAAGCCGCGCGTCCAATTTTCTTCTCAGGTCGGTGGTATCAGATGATTTTTGAAGAGCATCAAGGGATTTGTTAATACCATCGAATTCGAGGCGATAACGCTTATCCACTTCATTCTGGTTTTTAGTGAAATGTTTTTCTGCTTCATCAATCCGTATCACAAATTCGGTACGATAGTTTTTTAATGCTTCATCAAACTGGTCAACACGAGCAGATGTGGGTGATATTGAGGATATATCCTTGGACAATTCCTTGATTTGTTGGTTGAGCACATTGAAATTTGCTTCAAAACTTGCCAGGCGATCCGTAATTTGGGCAAGGCTGGCTTTTTCTTTGCGATGTTCTTCATCCAACCAATCCAATCGTTTAATAATTTGTTCAAATTCCATAATGCTTACTCCAATGGGTTTTAAGTGACTTATGAATGATCCAGGAAAAAGCGGGAGTGTTAACACAAGTATTTCTCGTATCAACACCCCCCAATCCACTTTTCTGTTAAATTGCGACTTCAATCATTAATAACGGAGGGCCAATCAAAAGTTTTTAATAATGAGCGAAGGGATTATAGCATGCTCCAGGTTGAAGTGCAGTCTTACCGGGAAGGTAAGAAATTTAATGGTAAAAACAACAACAATCCACGATCCTGGTTGAATAAGGGGTAATATTCAGATCTTATTATTTTCCCAGATGATTGAACATGGAAGGTAGCTGTGATAAAAGAGGGGCAGCCCATTGTGGAAAAATTCCCATGATTATCAACAACAAGATGCCTAATGAGAGAGAAAAACGTTGCAACCAATTCTCCTTTATGGAGAATCCATCTTCATTTGTAATGGTCACTAAAACGGCAAGTGTACGAATTCCACCCATAAGTAATCCGATGGTTGCGACTAAATACAAAATTGCTCCATTGATTGAGAGGATGCCTAATTGCTCCCACAAAGCCTGGTGTATGGGAAACCCTGCCAGGAGGGGTAATCCTGCCATTGAGAAATGGGAAAGTATGATAATTGAAGCAGCAAATGGATAAATTCTCCCCATACCCTTTACCGTGGCAAATTGAGCAGATGAATTCTTATCCAATATTATAGATAAAGCCAATGCCCACAAGAATAAAGCGAATGTCCGTGGAATTAACAAACCAAAGAATATGTCAACTCCGATCGTTCCCTTAATACTCAATGCAATTAAGGAGTAACCTGTTTCCATTATGATTGCATACGCCATCATTCTTTGCAGATTCTTTTGAAACGCTGCCCAAATGCCTCCTGTGACAATCATCAGCAAACCAGATGCGCGCAGAATGACAGATAAATTATTTGCTTCACGGATCCAGGTAAAATTGTCCAGGAAATATAAACCAAATAAAAAACCAACTGTAGGAAGAATCCATAGAATAAAAGCTAAAGCCATCGGATGCGTTTCTGTTGCTAAAAGTGGCATCCAGGTATTGAATGGGAAAATAGCCAAAAGAAAAACGAAGCCCAGCCCCAGGAATATGGCTGCTTGACTAATGAGGGATAATTCTCCAGAGCCGGCGGTAACTCCAGTCAATAACCAACCAGAAAAAAGAATGAAGGGCATTGCCATTGTTTGAAAAGTAAGGTAGCGCATTAATCCACGACCGGGTGGATGTTTAGCAGACTTGAGGAGTGGTATTGAAACCATTACTGCGATCTCAATTAATAAAGCGGCATATAAGAAAGGTTCCACTGCCAGAGCTGAAATGAGAAGGGTAATAATTAATAAACCATAGGGGATATGTTTGTGAGAGGCACCAGCGATTCTAGAACAAATATACCAAAAACATAGTGATGAGTAAAAGAAAATTAATAATGGTTGGTCGGTCGATGAAAGATTAAGATGTCTCCCTAATATGGTTAGTGTAGTAGTTATTTTTATCGACCAGTTTCCTAGGTTGAGTGGTGTTTCAATTGGCAACAACCATGCAGCCAGGGCTAAAATTAATGAAATCCCAATCCCAAGCCAGGCTACCAGTCTTTCATTTGGAATGATCCAGATCATAACTGCAAATACTGTCGGGATGAAAATCCAAATTAGGGGAGCACTCATCTGGTTTTCTCCAGATTTTCCGGGACGAGCAAGTAGATCCCGACCAGGGGCAATCCGAGGTTGATCAACACCAGCATGGCAGATACAAGGGCGGACGATTCAACAAAGGCATAGAGTATTTCAAAACCGGATAACAAGGTCAGCAATCCAATAATTACCCGCATGGGTTGTGTAGTAATACCAAGCTGTAATAAACCCATACCCATTAGAAGAAGGCTTGCCCAAGTCCCACCTGGATTGTTAATTCCAAGCCAGTTGGATGCCTGGGGGGCGATCGCCAGTGTAGTTATTAGGATCAAACCTGCAGCTAATAACCTGAATAGACGTCCTTGTGGCCAGGATATTTCTGGATTTGAGAAAGATGCTTTACTCTCTTGTGATGTTGCCAGGGAAAAACATACAATCAAGCCTGAAATTAATTTGACAATCGCCAGGCTGATAGGCCAAATTGTTTGTACAAAAAAGAATACACCCAGATATTGTATAGCAAGAAAACTAAGACTCCATCTCCATCCACGACTAAGCATCAGGCCAAAAGATGCTACCAAAGTTACCATTATGAAAATCCAATTAAGTATTTCTGCCATAAGAATCAACGAGTAGCCTGTGTGATGAGGGAGATGAATAGGACCAATAGCACAATTGACCAGAGCATGCCTCCATCACCTTCCAAGATGGATGTCAGTAGAGTAATAACTTGGCGAATAAAACGGTAGATTGCCCAGAATCCACTGGAAATTATATTTACTTTTCCCGATGGAGTTTTTAATTTAATTATTTGTGATGGTTTGATCAACCTGTTGTATAAATAAAAGAGAAGAACTGATAAGATAAGCGTAATAGCACTAATCCACCAGGAACCGATTGCTCTAGCTTTATACCAACCCCACAAGCCCAGTACCATAATCATAATTGGCAATACACTTAAACCGATATGGTAAATGACCTGAATCCAGCGTGGATCAGATCCGATCTCAATATCTCCATGATGTGTAATTGCATGACGGAAAAATCCAGCCAGAATTAAAGAGTGACCTATTATGAGAGGAATCATCAATAAGATGTTGCCAGTTGTCTGGTTTATCCAAACACTTGCAGTTGGTGAAAAGGGTAATGCGGATAGTCCCCACATGCTCAAAACGGGAATCCAATAATTGCTCCTTTTTCGGCTTGAATATATAAAAAGTAAACCACCAGATAGGATCAATATAGTGCCCCAAGCAACACTACCGCTGGAATTTCCAAATAGTGCAGCTGAAATTGATAGAGAACCAAGGCTTAATATCCAAAAAGGTCGTCCGTTAAGTTCGTCAGGGGATACAAGCCAGATCCAGCCACCGATTATCGAAAATAATCCTGTAAGTAACAATAAGTAAGGGAGCAAATTAGATGGCACAGGATTTAATGGAAGGCGTGTAAGAAGAGAAAGGCCGGAAGCCGCTGAGACAAGGCGTAGAGTGGTAATCATCCCGCGCCTGAAATCAATTTCTTTTGTCGGAAGGTGTAGTGGAAGAACCCCCAGCCGAAGACCAACTGCCAGTAAAAGCAGTATGCCAGCATTGTCTGGAATTGCCCTGAAATTCAAAGGTAAACCGGAAGAAATACTTATTATGCTCGCCCAGAGCAATAAAAATACTCCCCCCAGACGAACAGAGAAAGCCACGACTATATCTTCGCTTTTTTCTGCTTTCACAGATCGCAACAAGGTGACCAATTCAGCAAAATCCAGGGCTAACCAGGCTATTACCAGGGTTAACGGATTATCGGCAGAAATTGCCAACAAACCTATCGAAACAATAAAGAGGATACCTGCCCAATTCCAGGGATTCGAAAGCTTACGGGTAACTGCAGTTAATATTACTGCCAAAGCAAGAGATGTCAGGCTGAGGGCGTATGGCCAGGAATATTTATCTGTCAGCCATGTTGGGGTATATAGAAAAATAGTTTGTGGCTGCCAGGCAGGCAAGGAGAAAGTTTGTGGCAGATATAATTGCCACAATATTACAACAATTAAGGCGAGAAGAGCACCGCTGGTGGCAATCAACCAATGAAAGCGAAAACCAGGGCGTAAAAGCTTCAACAGAACAAGTATGAAGGATGTTGTCATCAAGATAAAGACAGGTAACAAGATTAACATAATTACAGTTATTTTATCAAGAAATACGGCAGATATTGCTAAACTCATGTAAAATTGACCTCATTATGTATCCCAACCATTTACCAAGGAGGTTAAAATATGCCCAGGTATAAGATAATTGTGAACCCGATCTCTGGTCGAGGCTTTGCAGAGAAAATGATCCCTGTAATCGAGGAAAAGCTTACAGAGATCGGATTGGATTATGACTTGGTTCAAACCGAACGCCCATGGCATGCTGCAGAATTGGCTGAGAAAGCGGCTCTGGATGGATATGATGTTGTTATCTCAGCCAGCGGGGATGGAACTGCAAATGAAGTTCTAAACGGATTGATGCGTGCACAAAATCAGGGAGCAAACAAGACAGCTATGGGCATCATAACTGTAGGAACTGGAAATGACCTGGCTTATGGAATGAATATCCCCGGGAATTTTGATGAGTGTTTTGCGGTATTAAGAGATGATAAACGAAGAGTTATGGATATTGGTTTGGTTAAAGGAGGCGAATACCCGGATGGTCGGTATTTTGGGAATGGGGTTGGAATGGGGTTCGATGCAGCAGTGGGGTTCGAGGCTGTAAAAATTCGCTGGACACGTGGTCTGTTGGCATATTTGATCGCTGCATTAAGAACGGTGTTTTTGTACTTTACCGCACCTTTTGTAAAAATCACTTATGACGAAACAAGTATTGAACAATATTCTTTAATGACCTCGATAATGAACGGTCAACGCATGGGGGGAGGCTTCTATATGGCTCCTAATGGCGATCCAAGCGATGGGTGGCTTGATTTATGTATTGCAGAATCTCCATCTAAAATGCGGATATTTCAGTTGATCACCTACTTTATGAAAGGAACACAAGCTTCCCAACCAGAAGTAAAGACTGCCAAGGCGCGAACTATTTCCATCACCGCGATAAAGGGGAGCATGCCAGCGCATTGTGATGGAGAAACCTTGTGTTACAGCGGGGATAAATTGGTAATTGATTTGTTACCCCAGCGCCTTGAATTTATAATTTCAGGTAAACCCAAATAATGGATTCAGTTCGTTGGTTTGTATATCGTTCCATTAGATTGGGGATTGGAATCCTTTGCCGGATAAACTCCAGAGATCTAAATAAAATACCAAATAAGGGACAAATGATTGTTTACTCCAACCACACCGGGTCAATCGAAGTACCCCTTGTATTTGTTTTGCTACAACCAAGACCACTCACTGGTCTTGCAAAGGTTGAAACTTGGGATAACGCATTTATGGCATGGTTGTTTAATTTGTGGGGTATTATTCCGATTCGGCGGGGGGATGCAGATATGGATGCAATGCGAAAGGCTCTGGATAGCTTGAAGGCGGGAAATATCCTTGGGATGGCACCGGAAGGAACTCGCAACAAGTCTGGAAGATTGCTGAGAGCCCACCCAGGTATTGTCGCACTGGCATTACATAGTGGAGCACCGCTTATACCCTTAGCTCACTGGGGTGGTGAGAGTTTTAAAACCAATGTAAAGAAATTTAAGAGGACGGATTTTTATATCCGGGTGGGAGACCCGTTTGTATTACAAACAAATGGCGAAAAAATAAATAAAATAACCCGCCAAAAAATTGTAGACGAGATGATGTATCAATTGGCCACTTTGCTACCAGCCGAGTATCGCGGTGAATATTCTGATCTTTCACAAGCCACGACAGAATTCTTGAAGATATCTACAGAATAAGTGAAGTTTCACTGGATCAGTCAAATTGATAAAAGTATAAATTTGTAGCCCATTTCTTAAATCTAAGGTTATTCTACATCAGCGAAGGTGGGTAATGGATGCCGGGTGGTTAATTGAGGCAATAACATCAATATTCCATCGTAAAGCTCTTCGTCCACCTTGTCGGGATTTTGGATGATGGTCATAAGTTTCCAACCGAGCATTTTAAAACTAAAGAGGATTAAGTTTGTTGGAAATTGAAAACAGATAGACTCTGATTGAAAAAAATATAGCAGAAAAGTTATTTGACTCTAATGAATGCGCAGGGTAGAATGACAGCCTCGAGGAAACGAAAATGGTGACCATCATATTACGTCGAAAGGTTTTTGAAATCCGACCGGGGATGACACTCCTGTCTTCTTTATCAAAATTGGGTATTTTGCCTGAATCAGTACTGGCTACCAGAAATGGAGATATGCTCACTGAGGATGAAATATTGGTGGATGGAGAGACAATCACCCTGATAGAGGTAATTTCAGGCGGATAAATGAAATGTAGAACTTGTGGCTCGAAAGCTGTTATTAACATGCGCCAGCACAAACTGGCATTATGCAAACCTCATTTTTTGGAATGGCTCCCTGCTCAAACAGAACGATTTATAAAGAAATACGAAATGTTCACCCGTTACGAAAAAGTGTTGGTGGCCGTTTCTGGTGGTAAGGATTCGCTTTCTTTATGGAATATTCTGATAAAACTGGGCTATCAGGCAGATGGAATATATATCAGTCTGGGAATTGGTGAAGAGGGGGGGTATTCAGATTTATCACGGCAATTGTGCGAGGACTTTTCACTGGATCGGAACCAACAACTCCATATCGTGGATGTAAAAAAAGAATTTGGTGAAACTATCCCCCAATTTGCTCAGCGTACTCGGCGCGGCAAGAATAAAGCGTGTTCGGTGTGTGGGTTGACCAAAAGACATGTGATGAATCAGGTAGCCCAAAAATTTGGGTATGATGTTCTCGTCACAGGACATAACCTCGATGATGAGGCGGCTGTATTATTTGGGAATACATTGCATTGGGCAGGCGAATTTATGCTGCGTCAAGCCCCAGTCCTGCCGGCAACTCCAGGTTTGACAAGGAAAGGCAAGCCTCTGTGTCGATTCTACGAAAAAGAGATGGCTGCCTATGCAATCCTGAGCGATATTGATTACATATACGAGGAATGTCCTTATTCAATTGGATCTACTTCCATTTATTACAAGCATCAAATGAATTTGCTGGAACATGATAATCCTGGCGAAAAATCACATTTTTACCTGCGATTCTTAAGAGCTAAAGACAATGGGTTATTTGCACCACCAGAGATTATTAAACAAGATTTGCATGAGTGCTCCAATTGTGGGCAACCGACCTCCGGAAAAGATGTGTGTTCGTTTTGCAGGATGCTTGAACAAGGGAATGAGCACCTAGAAAGATCTCAAGTGAATTAGATATGAACGATAAAAAACAATTCCGGTATTTTGATATTATCATGGCTGTCTTCGTAACCATCCTGGTTGTAAGCAACATTGCTTCCTCGGCCAAGATTGTGGACTGGGGAGTCAATCTATTTGGGTTAAAAGATGTGAGATTGGCGTTTGACGCTGGTACGCTTCTTTTTCCGATCAGTTATATTTTTGGTGATGTTTTGACAGAAGTTTATGGATACCGGCGCTCGCGCAAGGTCATCTGGACTGGTTTTGCATGCTTGAGCCTGAGCGCCTTTGTATTTTGGATCATTAAGTTGTTGCCAGGAGAAGCCACCTGGCAGGTGTATGCGGGAGATGCTGCATATCTTGCCATTCTAGGGGGGATGAGCAGCGGTGGTATTGTTTTGGCAAGCCTGATTGGTTTTTGGACCGGGGAATTCACCAATTCCTATACTCTGGCAAAAATGAAAATATGGACAGAAGGCAAATTTCTGTGGACACGTACAATTGGCAGTACTATTGTGGGTGAGTTTGTGGATACGTTTGTCTTCGTTATAATTGCCTGCCTGTTTGGCGTTTTTCCATGGAGCTTATTCTGGAGTTTAACGATCACCAACTATCTGTTCAAATGCGGAATAGAAGGATTGATGACTCCATTGACATATAAAATTGTTAACAAGTTAAAGAAGGTTGAGAGTGAGGATTATTATGACCGGGATACTGATTTCAACCCGTTCATTTTATAATTTTTGAGAAGAAGATTGTTATTTGATTGGTTCAAAAAAGGATTCAGGTAAAAAAAGGGGGAGGGAAATTAAATTTACCTGATAAAAAGAAATAAAGGGGCTGTCCAAAAAGGTATGGGCAGTCCCTTTATCCCATGTGTTTACGACGAAATCAGGCTCGTTGGATTGAAATTGAATGTTGGCGTAACTTGTAATTGCCTGTATTGGATAGTACTTGGGCAACATATTGTTCAGGTACATCCACCCAGGTTAGTTTATCTTCAATCACGATTTTTCCGATACTGTTTCCAGGAATATCAGCAAAATATGCAATTGTACTTACGATATCATTTGGCCGAACACCATGCGAGCGACCTTTGCTGATGCTGAGGCGAACCATGCCTGCTTCATGAGAAGTCTTGGAGCGGGGAGAGAACTTTTCGCCATTTCGTTTATTACCGGTACGAATGGATTTATTGGGGCGTGATTCCTGGGCTTCTATCACTGACGTGATAGGACGTTGTTTTTCCTCTGCGCGGGCAATTTTTAGGGCAGCGGCAGCAATGTCTTCCATCTGGTAACCTGCCTCAACCAACATTGAGACAATTTCGCGCTCTTTTGTGAAACGAGCGCGCTTCAACCAGACGACTACCTGGTCGACCAATTGTTTTTGTCTATGATTCTGAACATCTTGTTCGGTTGGCAGACTTGCCCGTGTAATACGGGTATTTGTAAATCCCTCAATCCGGCGCAGACGCCATAATTCTTTAGGAGTCAGCAATGTGAGTGAAATGCCTGTTTTTCCGGCACGCCCAGTTCGACCAATGCGATGGACGTAAAGTTCAATTTCATCTGGAAGATCGAAATTAATTACGTGGGAGATATCGTCAATATCAAGCCCACGCGCGGCTACATCGGTTGCCACCAATACCTTGATCTGATTATTTCGAAAGCGTGCCACGACCCGCTCGCGTGCATCCTGAGCCAAATCGCCGTTAAGGGTTTCAGCCGGAAAACCACGGGAGTTCAAGGCATTGGTCAGATCTCCGGTACCGGCGCGAGTTCGTACAAAAATCAATGCACGGGTAATAGGTTCAACTTCAAATAATAGTGAAAGAGCTGCCAGTTTATCGTGTTCGTTGATCAGATAATAACGTTGTTCGATGCTATCGACAGTAAGGTGATCTGCTTTGATCGTAATTGATTGCGGATCCTTCATGTAAGTCTTTGCTAATTTTTGGATCCCTGATGGTAAAGTGGCGGAGAATAGGGCGGTCTGGCGATTGGCAGGAGTATGTTTCAAGATGGATTCTATGTCCTCTATGAATCCCATACTTAGCATTTCATCTGCCTCGTCCAGAACAAGCGTGTTCACCTGGCTGAGATCGAGGACATTGCGGTCGATCAAATCCAATAATCGTCCTGGAGTACCAACCACAATATCCACACCCTTTTTAAGGTGGGTAATCTGGGGGCTGTAAGGTTGTCCGCCATACACAGCCAAAACGCGGGCACCTGAAATTTTGCCATACTTATTGAATGAATTGGCAACTTGCATGGCTAATTCGCGCGTTGGAGCCACCACCAGTGCCTGGATATGATTTTGATTCGGGATAAGGTTGTTTAAGATGGGGAGTGCAAAAGCAGCAGTTTTACCGGTTCCGGTTTTCGCCTGACCGAGAACATCCTGCCCGGTCAGCAAAATGGGGATCACTTTGCTCTGGATGGGTGTGGGTGTTGTATATCCACAATCAAGTACGGCCTGCACCAACTGTTGGTGCAGGTTCATCTCGTTAAAATCTGAAGTCATCAATATCTCCTAGGATGTTTTGATGACTCCGATGTGCTGCATGGCCTTTTCAGGTCATGTCCCTAACCTACCAACAGCCAGATGATCTTTCGACAAACTGGCTACGTGCAAGAAAAGATCCCGACGAGACAAGCAGGCCGGGAATCCTACTGGAATGATCAAAACATTATAAAATTTTATGGTTTGCTCTCAAAAATTGAATGGGATGCTTTTAGGGCACCCCAATCATTATTGATTGAAGTAAACCAATCTGATGTTATCCACTTGGGATTAACTAACAAATAGTGTAACACAGAACAGCTATTTTTGTGAAAGATTATGCAATTTCAAGATAACGTTTTACCTCCCAATCCGTTACTGCTGTTCGGAATTCATCGCGCTCGGCCAATTTTGCACGCCTAAAGGCTTCGTAAGTAGTGGGTCCGATGGCATCCTGGATAACTGAATCTTTTTCCAATTCAATCAGGGCTTCTCCCAAGGAACCTGGTAAAGATGGGATACCCATTTGTATTCTCTCTTCCTCGCTAAGGTGATATACATTGACATTGTTTAATGGAGCAGGGGGGGTAAGGTTTTTGTCAATGCCATCCAAACCTGCCCCCAATATGGCAGCAAATGCCAGGTATGGATTTGAGGAAGGATCTGGAAATCGCAATTCTGCACGAACGGCCTTATCGCGTCCTTCGGTGAATCGTGGAATTCGGATGAGAGCTGAGCGGTTTTGTTGTGCCCATCCAATATAGACGGGGGCTTCATAGCCTGGTACCAAGCGTTTATAGGAATTTATTGTGGGAGCAACAATAGCCGCCAGGGCACGTGCATGGGTTAATTGTCCGGCTATAAAGGAATATGCCAATTTTGAAAGATGGTATTCATCATGGGGATCAAAAAATAAGTTATTGCCTTTTGAGTCAAAAATGGATTGATGACAATGCATACCAGAGCCGTTTATTCCAAATATCGGCTTTGGCATGAAGGAGGCTACCAACCCATACTTGGCGGCAATTGCCTTGACTGTATATTTTAAGGTTAACACATTATCAGCGGTACGCAGAGCTTCAGCAAAACGGAAATCAATTTCATGTTGTCCCAGGGCGACTTCATGATGTCCCACCTCCACTTCCAATCCCATGGAGTTCAGGGCATCAATCAATTCAGAACGAACGCGAACAGCCTCATCATCAGCGGAGAAATCGAAATACCCACCCACATCATGAGGTACCGGGTGGATGCTATCCCCATTTCCATTCCGCTTGAACAAGAAGAATTCGGGTTCCGGGCCGACGTTAAAGATCCACCCACGGTCAGTAATTTTCTTCAGCATTTCCTTAAGAGTTCCGCGTGGATCCCCTTCGAAAGGTTGATTGTCTGGCATGAAGATATCGCAGAAGACGCGGGCTCTGCGGGCTTCCGGAGAAGTCCATGGCAAGACTGCATAAGTTTCCGGATCGATGACTAGGCGCATGTCACTTTCCTGGATGCGAGCAAAACCTTCCACCGAGGATCCATCAAACCAGACTCCATCTTCAAGGGCAGATTCCAGACGATTGATAGGTGCATCAACGCTCTTGACGGCTCCGGTTACGTCGGTGAATTGGAAGGAAATAAATTTTATTTTATCTTCCTTCACTCTTGAAATTAGATCTTTTGAGTTCATTTTTATTCTCCTTTGGGTATGAAAGTCAATCAGAGATTGGGAGGTGGGGATCTTCCTTGTATGAAATTTGCACTTTTTTTCGAGAAGAAGATGAAATTTTCAACATGGTGGAATTGATCAGGAATACAGAGCTGATGATGATCATTGCGGCCGTTAGGATTCTCAGGTTCAAAGGTTCCTGTGCAAGGCGATTGCCAATCAGAATGGCAATGAGCGGATTTACATAGGCATAAGTTGAAACCAATGTGATGGGAGCATTGCGGAGAAGCCAGGTGTAGGCGACGAATCCAATGAGTGAGCCAAACACGATCAGGTAACCAAGACTAAGTAGGGAACGGGTGGAAATTAAGGAATAATTTATTTGTGTGAATTCGCCTGCGAGAGCGCTCATGATGAGAAGTCCGAATCCACCGGCTAAGAATTCCATCCCGGTGCTGAGCAAAGGTGAAGCAGGCATGGGGGCATTCCTGCTGAATAAAGATCCTGCAGACCAGAAAATGGCAGCCAATAAAATGGTGATGATACCCAACGGATGGACGCTTTCGCTATTTCCACCCAGTTGAGTTGGGCCTATTAGCAAAGCTATACCAAAAAAACCAATAATTGATCCGATGATTACGCGCTTATGAAGATGTCTACCCTCGGGGCGAAAGAGATTCAATACAATAATCCATAAAGGTACCGAACCAATAATTAATGCTGCCACTCCTGAGGGAATGTATTGCTCTGCCCAGGTAACACCACCGTTTCCGCCCACCAGCAGCAGGAAACCTATAATAATGGTTGATTTCCATTCAAGGCGGGATGGTTTTGGATCCCCGGCAGCTCTACGCCAGAAAAACAATAGAATTCCAGGGATCAAGAATCGAGTAGCTGCCATTAAGAATGGCGGGATGGTTTCGACTGCGAACCGAATTGCTAGATAAGTCGATCCCCAGATAATATATATGGCCAGTAATAGGATCCAAACGCGAAGTTTCAAATTGAGCCTTTCAAATAAATAAAAAAAAAGACATGACAGGCATGCCTTTTGTAAATCGAACCTAAATAAAAGCAGCCCTTCCTTAAGAAAACAGGCATGCAAAAAAAGCAACCTGAATCACTGTGCTACCTTGTAACGCGTGTTGCCATGCGTTTTTCAGTTGAGTGAGTAATGACTAAAACACACCCGCACTTTCACTGGAAGGGAGAAAGGAGTCTGTGATCAAGACTCTAGAGGCATCCGCTGATCAATCCGATTTTCCCAGTTCCTCCTGTCGAAATAGCAAGAGTTAAAACTGGTTAGCGTCCTTCGCGAGAAGGGGAACCTCCACCTCGTCATCTCGCTAGTGCGAGATGCAGCCGCTGATTCTCCAAGTATTCAATTGTTAAAAAAACCCCACCATGCCGTGTGCTGCAAAGTTTTGAACCTGCTTTCGCAGGTGGGTCCCGCCTCGGAGACTTCGCCTTGGCTCAGGCCTATCGCGTCGTATTCGTAAGACAAAGACCCCTAATAAAAATGTTGGCTCAAAACCGTGAGCGCAGCATCACGCACACAGCAGGGCAACTAACTTATACCATAAACGCAATTTGCTGGGTAGGGAATCCTTAGAAGCACCTTTGCTTCCAACCCATTGGATTCATGGATAGACGCGTTTGATGGTGCGTGGGAAGGCAATTGCTTCGCGAATGTGCTCGATCCCACAAATCCAGGAAACTGTTCTTTCAAGGCCAATCCCAAATCCACTATGTGGCACAGAACCATATTTTCGCAGATCCAAGTACCATTTGAAGGACTCTTCGGGCAGATTGTGTTCATGGATACGTTGAAGCAAGAGATCGTGGTTTGACATTCGTTCAGAACCCCCGATGATCTCACCATAACCTTCCGGAGCCAGTAGATCGACGCTCTTGCAAACTTCAGGTCTTCCAGGCCATGGTTCCATGTAAAATGCCTTGACCTTGGTCGGGTAGCCATATACAAAAACGGGTTTAACGAATTTGCCGGTCAATTCTGTTTCGTGGGGTGCACCAAAATCCATTCCCCATTCAAATTGCAATAATTCTTTCTTTTCCAGATCAGTGACTTCAGAACGGATTTGTCCCAACATTTCTGTGGCCTGATCGTAGGAAATTCTTGGGAAGGGTGCTTCTATTTGCTCAAGTTTGGATAGATCTCGCCCAAGAGATTTAAGTTCTGGTTGGCGGTCTCGAAGAACACGCTTGACAATATGCGTGATGAATTGCTCTTCAATCTCCATCAGTTGGTCGAGATCACAAAATGCTATCTCTGGTTCAACCATCCAGAATTCGGTCAGGTGGCGGCGAGTTTTTGATTTTTCCGCTCGAAAAGTTGGGCCAAAACTATAAACTTTTCCAAAAGCGAAGATATCGGCTTCGTTATAAAGTTGACCTGACTGAGCCAGATATGCCATGCCTTCATCGAAGTAAGGGGTTTCAAAAAGGGTGGTCGTTCCTTCACAGGCGGCAGGTGTCAGGATGGGTGTATCCATATTGATAAAGCCATTATTATCCAACCATTCACGCATGGCGCTGATGACTGTGGCGCGGATGCGTAAAACAGCCCATTGGCTTGGCATGCGCAGCCAAAGATGGCGATTATCCAGAGCGAAATCAACCCCATGTTCTTTTAATGACATCGGGTAATCTTCATTGGCTTCTTGCAGGATTTCTATTTCTTTAATGCCCACCTCAAAACCGCCAGGTATCCCGGGAGCGCGTTTATCTGCACGAACTTTTCCCGTAATTATGACAGAAGATTCCTTTGGCAAACGCATGATTTTATCAAAGGTCGTTTCATCCAGGTCACCTTTGAAAGCTACACATTGAACGAAACCAGAGCCGTCCCTGATTAGAAGAAAAACAAGCTTCCCTTTGTCAGTGCGGTTGTAAACCCAACCTTGGATACGGACATCTTGATCCGTGTAATTTGCGATTTTATCGACCTGGATAATAGATGGCATTTATTCTCCTTAATTATTGTTTTTTAATATTTTTTGTAATAGCTGCCGTACAACCTGGGGGTCTGATTTGCCTTTTGTTTCCCGAGAAACCTGCCCCATGAACCATTGAAAAAGAGATTCTTTTCCTGCCAGATACTGCTTTACCGGGTCAGGATTTTCTGAGAGAATTCGATTTATGAGATCAGTAAGGTAATTCTCATCGGAGATTTGCAAAAGTCCTTTTTCTGAGATGATATCGCGCACATTTTTATTTGAGATGAATATTTCAACAAGGATTTCTTTGGCTGTAAAGTCATTGATCACCCTGGATGAAAATAGATCCAATAATTGAGCGAAATTCTCAGGTGTTACAGGAATTTTCTGGATATCAATATTTCTCTCGTTGATTTGCCGGGTAAATTCACCTGTGAGCCAGTTATAGATCATTTTGGTAGGGCTGGAGGATAAGGTCACAACTTTTTCAAAGAAATCCGCAAATTCTTTTTCATACGTCAGTGACCGGACTTCCTGCAGGGATAATCCGTACTCTTCCATAAATCGCTTATTCTTTGCATCCGGTAGTTCGGGCAATTGTGAAGAAATAGTCTGCACCCACGAACGGTCAACAAGAATCGGGGGTATATCAGGTTCTGGAAAGTACCGATAATCGTGTGCTTCTTCCTTGCCTCGTTGTGAGTAAGTTTCGCCTTTGACTTCATCCCAACCCAGCGTCTCCAAATTGACATCTAGACCATTATTGTATAAATCGATTTGACGATTAATTTCATAACTGGATGCTTGAGTCAAAGATCGAAAACTGTTGAGGTTCTTGATCTCTGTTCGGGTATTTAATTCCTGGCTTCCGAGAGGACGTACGGATATGTTTGCCTCAAACCGGAGAACGCCTTTTTCCATATCTCCAGAGTTTACACCAAGATAACGGAGAATGGCCCTGATTTTATTGGCATAAGACAATATGGCTTGCACAGAATGCATATCAGGTTCTGAGACAATTTCCAGGAGGGGAACTCCGGCGCGGTTAAAATCGATAAGCGCAAAGTTCCCCTTGTGCATTAATTTCGCAGTATCTTCTTCCAGATGGGCGCGGCGGATACGAACGCGCTGGCGAGTGCCTTCATTCTCATCTAAAATATCAAGCCAACCATCTGAAGCGACTGGATGGTCATATTGTGATATTTGGTAACCTTTGGGTAAGTCGGGATAAAAGTAGTTTTTTCGGGCAAAAATATTTACTTCATTGATGGTGCAGTTCAAAGCCAAACCGACCAGGATACTCTGTTCAACAGCCTTTTTATTCAGGACAGGCATCGCCCCTGGAAGGCCGGTGCATACCGGACAGATCAAGGTGTTGGGTTCAAGCAAAGAAGAATGATCGGCGGAACATCCACAAAACATCTTGGTTATTGTGAGTAGTTCAGCATGTATTTCCAGTCCAATAATAGGTTCGTATTTGATGGTATTCATGTTTCCAATGTTGGCTTAAGTAATCAACGGGTGCATGTTGTGCCATTCCGTCTCTGCCTGGTAGGCATAGCCGATCTGAAAGAGAATTTCTTCGCTTAAATGGTTTCCAATCAATTGCATCCCAACCGGTAACCCTTCTGAAAATCCGCACGGGAGAGATAATGCGGGGACACCAGCCAGGTTTGTTGCCACCACAAAAATATCTGACAGGTACATGGTTAAAGGATCTTGTTTTTTTTCGCCAATTTTGAAAGCCGTGGTAGGGCAAGTCGGAGCAAGCAGAACATCGCATTTTTCAAAAGCAGATCTAAAATCCTCTCTTATCAAGGAACGTACTTTTTGCGCTTTTAGATAATAAGCATCATAGTAACCAGCAGAAAGTGTATACGCACCCAGCATGATTCTGCGTTTGACTTCTTCGCCAAAACCTTCCTGTCTAGTTTGGAGAATTAAGTCAATAACACTTTCAACCTTTTGGTTGGTTGAATACCCAAAACGGGTGCCATCAAACCGGGCAAGGTTTGCACTCGCTTCTGCAAATAAGATCAGATAATACACTGGAAGAGCTGCCCTTGTATGGGGCAAGGATACCTCTTGGACTTGCATACCCAGTTTTTCAAAAACCCGAATGGCATCTTGGAGGACTGTCTCAACTCCTGCTTCCATCCCTGCTTGAAAATACTCCCTGGGGATCCCAAGACGTAATCCATTAATGGACTTTTCCAGGGATGTTGTATATATTGGAACGGGATCTGGGAGTGAAGTGCCATCTTTTGGATCTTTTCCGGCAATCGTTTGTAATACTGTGGCACAATCGTAAACATCTTGAGTCAGTGGCCCGACCGAATCAAAAGAAGATACCAGGGCAATGTGTCCGTAACGAGATACGCGTCCATATGTGGGCTTCAAGCCAACAATATTGCAAAAACCAGCCGGCATACGGATGGATCCGCCGGTATCTTCTCCAATGGCAAAAAGGCTGAGACCGGCTGAAACTGAAGCTGCCGAGCCTCCACTGGAACCTCCGGGGACCCTTTCCAAATTCCACGGGTTATGCGTATTAAAAAATGCCGAATTCTCACAGGATGAGCCCATTCCAAATTCATCCATGTTGTGTTTTCCCAGTAAGACTGCACCCGCATTGTTTAATTTTTCGACAACAGAAGCACTGTATTGAGGGATGTAGTCTTGAAGAATTTTAGATCCGCAAGTGGTGCGGATACCCCGGGTAGAGAAACAATCTTTGACTGCGTAAGGAATCCCCGTGAGAGGTGTAATGTTTTCTCTTGAATGCAACCGGATATCTGCTTTGCGAGCCTGCTCCAGAGCCCGCTGTTCAACAACAGTCAGGTAAGCCCGAATTTTTGGATCCAGTCGATGAATGTTTGCCAGGACAGCTGATGTTAATTCAACGCTGCTGATCTGCTTTTTTACAAGCAATTCATGGGCTTTACGAATGCTTAGATTGTACAATTCCATCAATAATCCATATCCAATTAGCCGGGTTTAAATATTTACCTGTCATCAAATATCAAGGGGACTTTCACGTAATAACCCTCATGCTGAGGTAAATTGTTTAGGAATTCTTCGCGCGACATGGATGGGAGCACCTGGTCATCGCGAAAAACATTATTCATCGGACAGTTTTCATTGGCAGGTGGAACTTCCCGTGTGTCAATTTCATTCAATAATTGGAAATATTCAATTATTTGTGAAAATTGTTGGCTGAACACCTTGGTCTCTTCATCAAGAATCTTGAGGCGGATAAGATAGGCAATATACCTGACCGTGTCTGTGCTAATCGAAGGTGTTGCAGTATCTATGGGTGAGATAACCATTTATTATTCCTACAAAATTATTTTCCAAGATCGATTTTGATATGTAAATCTTTCAACTGGTTGGCATCAGCAGCAGAAGGAGCGGATGCCATGACATCACGCGCAGCCTGGTTTTTTGGAAAGGCGATCACCTCGCGTATATTTTGTTCGTCAGCCAGAAGCATGCATATGCGATCAATTCCGGGGGCAATACCACCATGCGGAGGAGTACCGTATTCAAATGCCTCGAGCATGTGGCCAAAACGCTCTTGGGCAACTTCAGGATCGAGGCCGATTAATTTAAATACTTTTTCCTGAAGATCCCGGTTATGGATTCGAATGGAACCTCCTCCGACTTCATAATTATTCAATACCAGATCATATTGTGCACCGCGTGCTTTACCAGGATCTTTGTCCAATAATGGAAGGTCTTGTGGTAATGGGGATGTAAAAAGGTGATGGCTGGGATCCCAACGCTTTTCCTCTTCGTTCCACATTACGAAGGGGAAATCAATCACCCAACAAAAAGCAAGTACATCAGGGTCCCTTAATCCTAGAGCATCACCCATCTTAACCCGAAGACGTCCCAAAGATTCAAATACCAGGGATGTTTTGTCTGCAACAAACAATAATAGGTCTCCCTGTTTAGCTTCCATCCTGGTTGTTATGGCCTGAATTTTTTCTTCAGATAAGAACTTCGTAAAAGATGATCGTAATTCTCCCTGACTGGTCAATGCAATGTATGCAAGACCTTTGGCTCCCAGTTCCTGTACAAATACAACCAGCGCATCGATCTGTTTTCTTGTATAGTCTCCGCAACCTGTGGCATTGATCCCGCGCACAGATCCACCTGTGGACACAGCATTCTCAAATACACTGAAGCCGCATCCGACAGCCAGATCGCTGATATTTTTTAAGATCATTTCAAAGCGAATATCAGGGTTATCTTTTCCATATTTTTCCAAGGCTTCTGTGTATGTGAGGCGTGGCCAGGGTTGGGAAAGCAAGCGTTTATGCGGGACAACTTCAGCAACCAGATTGGTGAACATTCCTTCAACCAACACCATCACATCATCACGCTCAACGAACGACATTTCCATATCCAACTGGGTAAATTCTGGCTGGCGGTCCCCACGCTGGTCTTCATCACGGAAACAGCGGGCAATTTGAAAATAACGCTCCATTCCAGCCACCATGAGCATTTGTTTTAATTGCTGCGGTGATTGAGGCAGGGCGTAAAACTCACCCGGATGGACGCGTGATGGCACCAGGTAGTCACGTGCTCCTTCGGGAGTAGTTTTAAAAAGGATGGGGGTTTCAATTTCAAGAAAACCTTTGTTATCCAAATAATTTCGAATAAATTTGATGACACAGTGTCGAAGGATAAGGTTATCCTTCATTTTTTCGCGCCTTAAATCCAGATAGCGATATTTTAAACGAGTATTTTCATCTGCCATCTGTTCCTCACCATTGATCATAAATGGCAGGGGTTTGGCTGGATTTAAAATAACTACTTCGCTGGCTATGATTTCAATCTCACCCGTTGCCATTTTAGGGTTGACCATCCCATCAGGCCTCTTTTGTACAGAGCCTATGATTTGAATAACCCACTCGAGACGAACATTCGAGATGATTTTCGCATATTTCTGGGGGAGATCGGGATTAAATACAACTTGAACCATTCCAAACCGGTCGCGCAAATCAATGAAAACTACACCGCCGTGATCCCGACGGCGATGAACCCAACCCGCCAGGGTTATTGTTTGACCAATATGAGATGATCTAATTTCTCCACAGGTATGTGTTTTGTACATGGTGCTCTCCGTTTTCAATAGTATTTTGCAACGCCATCAAATGATTTTATATAAAATAAATCGCCCTCCGCTGGTAGCTTTGGGCGATTGTTTGTTTATAAAAAAATAATTACCACAACAAACATTGCCCACCAAGCGGGGGTTGACCATTATTATCGTTATTATTTCCATTGAGCTTGAAAGCCATTGAAATCATTAAAGAAATTATAGCATAAAACCCAACCAATTGACCCGCCATAATAATACGATTAGAATGTTTCTAACTTGAAGGAGGCTGCTTGGGTAATAGATTTAAGAGTATAGGTCGGATAACCTCAGCAATAATTGTGCTTTTATTGCTTTTCGGAATGGTTTTGGCTAGTATTAGCTATATTAGACAAAACCCGGTCGAAAAGAACTTCCTGCCTCCCTGGTTGGGAATGCGGACATTTCTGGAGTTTGGGAATGATCCGTATGGAGAACCAGCTGCTCAGCGTACGCAAGTATTATTTTATGGGAAACTTGCAGAGGCTGGACAGGATCCACTAAGCCTAAACCAACCTTTCGCCAGTGAAATCCTGTTCTTCCCATTGGCTCTAATAAATGATTACACAACAGCCCGGTTGGTTTGGATGGTTTTACTGGAGCTGGTTTTAATTGGGTCAGCTTTCTTGTGTCTATATTTGTTTGAATGGAGACTGCCAACAATTCTCATACCAATTTATGTATTGGTTGCAATTTTTGGAATTCAAGCTCTTCTACCATTATTTCAAAATAGCCCTGTAATTATAATTTCATTATTTTTAATGGTTGGATTGATTGGATTACGCAAAGGTTTGGATGAATTGGCCGGTGTTGCCTTTGCCCTGGCTTTCTTTCAGCCTACCGTTACAGGTATATTTTGCCTGATGACGTTTTGGTGGGTGATTCAAAATCGCCGCTGGCATGTTATTTGGGGTACATTGATGACCTGGGGATTTCTCTTTGTTTCATCATTTGTATTATTACCGGGTTGGTTCTTGTCTTTCATCCGATCCTTCAGGTTAGAGTATGAATATAAAAGCTATCAATCCACGTATGATATTTTGACAAAATTGTGGCCATCAATCGGAAATAAAGTCGCTGCGGCTTTGACAATAGGACTTGTAATAATTCTTATTTTAGAATGGCGCACCACCCGGCATAAAGATTTCCGCTGGTTTTTATGGACGGCTTCATTAACTATGGCAACTTACTCTCTGGTAGGTATTCCAACATTGCCAGTAAACAACATTGTTGTGTTGATACCATTGACCTATATATTAAAGATCTTGTCTGAGAGAATGGGAGGTAAGAAACGATGGTTGTTTATTGTCTTATTATTGGGGCTCATCTTTGTGGGGGGTTGGGCAATAACATTGGGGGTACAAAGCCTCAACGATGAAATCACGGCAAATTTAATAAGCATATTTGTACCGTCATTGCTCCTTGTGGCAGGACTCTATTGGATCCGTTGGTGGGCAACCTGTCCCCCTCGCACCTGGATGGACACAATTGAACGGGATTTATAAATGAAATGCTGACCTGGCGGCGCACCCTTATACTCGTCATTCTTGGGTTGATGATTTCGGGGGGGATAGCTTATTTTCAGCATTCCCCTGGGTATATGGATGCAGATTATTATTTGGCAGGTGGTTTGCAGCTGGCAACTGGAAAAGGTTTCACAGAACCTTATTTATGGAATTATTTGGATAATCCTGCCGGTCTGCCCCATCCGTCTCATGCGTATTGGATGCCTCTGGCATCGATTTTAGCTGCCTTGGGAATGAAACTAACCGGGCAAAATACCTGGCTTGCGGGGCGAATTGGGTTCCTGGTCATTGCAGCAAGTATCCCGATCGTTACGTCGACATTGGCATACACATTATTAAAAAGACGTGATTTGGCGTTCATTTCAGGTTTACTCGCCATATTTAGCGGATTTTACGCCGCATTTATTCCGGTTACGGATACATTTGGTATCTATATGCTGCTGGGTGGAATATTCTTTATGGTTGCGTATAGGCAAGATAATTGGCGAAATTTTATTTTGGGGGTGACAGCAGGTTTTATGCACCTTGCAAGGGCTGATGGAATCGTTTGGCTATTGGTCTCATTTCTTGTAATTTTATTTATTCCAACTGATGGAAAAACTCAACCCAAACTATTGACGAATATCATTTCATTATCAATTTGTGTATTTGGTTATATATTAATTATGGGGGCCTGGTTTGTGCGAAATGATCTTGTTTTTGGGTCATTTCTCGCTCCAGGAGGAGAGAGTCAATTTTGGTTGACCCAGTACAACCAATTATTTTCATATCAACCAGAGTCCATTACATTTAATTCCTGGTTGCAGAATGGAATTATGGAAGCTTTAAAAGTTCGTCTTTGGGCATTGAACATGAACTTGCAAAATACAATCGCTTCTCAAGCAAGCGTATTCCTTTTACCTTTGATAATGATTGGTGCCTGGAAACTTCGGAAAAATCCGTGCGTAATAATCGCATTTATTACTTGGATTGGTTATATTGTATTGATGAGCATTATATTCCCATTTGCCGGGGCACGAGGTGGTTTTTTTCATTCTGGGGCGGCGTTACAACCCATGTGGTGGGCACTTGCTCCAGTAGGGTTGGTAACGCTGGTTGAGTGGGTGGGTAAGAAACGAGCTTGGAATGTAGCAGAGGCTTCTCGAATATTTCTGGTTGGGAGCGTCGGATTGTCTATCCTGTTAACTGTGATTATTGTTATTGGAAAATTATTTAGTCCCGTTGATGGCGGGAATATTTGGAGTTATGAATATAATTTATACCGCGAAGTAAATACAAAAATGATAAATTCAGATAATCTGCTAAATCCAATTGTCGTCGTCGCCAATCCACCTGGATTTTATCTGGCTTCATCAAAAAATGCAATTGCAATCCCTGATGGAGATGAACAAGCTACACTTTTGGTTGCACGACGTTATGATGCCAGTTATTTAATTTTGGAAGAAGGTGGTTTTCCGGACGGATTAATTGGGTTATATCAGAATCCGGGGCAATATCCAAATTTCCATTTTCTGGGAGAGGTGGAGGGCGCACGTGTCTTTAGAATCGATCCATAATACGGGAATGAAGCGTTCAACAGTATTGATTTTAGCAGGGCTTTCTATCCTCTCAGTTCTCACATATTTGCTGGTAAGTCGTATTTATTTTCGCATCGGGTTTCCCCTGGATGATTCCTGGATCCACCAGACATATGCCAGAAATCTGGCTAGATCAGGAGAATGGGCATTCCTGCCTGGGCAGCCTTCGGGAGGTTCAACTTCACCCCTTTGGACCATGATCCTCTCCATTGGATACCTAATCCATATTTCACCTTATGGTTGGACATTTAGTATGGGGATCTTGATTTTATGGGGTATCGCCTATTTAGCAGAAGTCACAGTCCGCAGTCAGGTTGCCTCATATCGATCAACCTTTCCATGGATAGGTTGTTTAATTGTGTTTGAATGGCATTTGACCTGGGCAGCAGCATCGGGCATGGAAACGCTGTTGTTCTCTGCTGTGGTAATGTGGGTATTATTTTCTTTGATCGAAGAAAACCCCAAGTATTTTAAAATTGGTATCCTGATTGGGATTGGTATCTGGTTGCGACCAGACGGACTTACACTGCTCGGCCCCGCCTGTTTTGTTGGAATATTAAATAAGTCCCCGATCAAGCGAAGGATAAATAATATTGGGAGGATATTACTTGGATTCGGGGGTTTATTTTCACTATACCTTCTGTTTAATCTGGCTTTAACAGATAATTCCTGGCCAACAACTTTTTATGCCAAACAAGCTGAATATATGTCATTGTTGGATCTTTCTTTTGTAGGGAGGATTGGCAAATTATCTGTTCAGCTAATTATTGGAGTGGGGAGTATATTGCTGCCAGGATATATATTGACAATGGTTAAGGCAATTCGAAAGCAAATGTGGGGATTCCTGGCAGGTTTGCTCTGGCTGTTGGGTGTATTGGGGTTATATGCATGGCGGTTGCCCGTGATCTATCAGCATGGACGTTATGTCATTCCTTGTATGCTAGTGTTTTTTACATTTAGCTGTATCGGGATGATGGATTATCTCCAGAGAAGTTATCAAGGTTGGCGTTGGGTGATGAAAAACACCTGGAAAATAACCGTTGTATCAATACTCATAATCTTTTGGGGTTATGGGAGCTTTGTATATTCCAGGGATGTGGCTTTTATTGAAAGCGAAATGGTCGATACGGCTAATTGGGTTAATAAGAATCTCCCTGCTGACACTCTTGTCGCTGCCCATGATATTGGAGCATTGGGTTATTTTGGAAACTATGAGATTATTGATCTGGCCGGGTTAATTTCGCCCGAAGTAATTCCTTTTCTTCGTGATGAAACTCGATTGGCGGATTATTTGGATGCAATTAAAGTTGATTACCTGATTACATTTCCGGATTGGTACCCTGAATTAACCAGGGATTTATTAGAGGTATTTTCAACCCACGGACGTTTTGCACCAGCCATGGGAGGAGAAAATATGGTTATATATCGCTGGTTGCATTAAAATTCTTTGTCTAATCGTTAATAATTGTAGCAATTAACTACCTGTGCTATACTGAAGCCAGGTTTATACAGGGAGCCATGGCAACTAAAAAAGGTGAAATTACTGTCCTTATTGTTGATGATCATCCCTTATTCCGACAGGGGGTTGTGGATGGGAAAAGCAACAATGAAATTGCAAATCTATTGGGGATCAATCATCTGACAGGTAAAAATCAAGTCACCTCGATTTTGAGGAAGTTCGGTGTGGAAGATCGAACACAGGCTGTTGGGTATGCATTATAGTGCGGGTGGGTTCAAATTAATGATGAAAAGATGAACGATATTCAGGAGTAAATTATGACGTTGGACAATCATCCTAACGAAAAAAATCCTGGTGAGGATCAGAAGCAAAGTTTCCAAACAGAATTGGATGAAAACAATAGGGCAATAAAAGAAGTTTCCCTAATGTTGGAACAAAGTCGGGTTGAGTTAGGGAAATTATCTCAAAGAAATGCTGCTATAACGGCGCATTTGCAGCAGGTTCAAAAGCAATTGAGTACGGTTTCAAGCGAAGAAATAAGAATGGCTTATGACTCAGCCCTGGATGCTCAACAACGCTTATTTGTTATGCGTGGTCAGTTGGAAAAACTTCAAAGTGACCAGACGCATCTGGAAAGATATCGTTCCTTGTTGGAACGATTGTATGAAATGTCCAGATCGGGAAAACCTGTTGTTAAAGAGAGAGAAGCAATAGCCAGCCTGGAAATGTTGGTTAATGCCCAGGAAGCGGAACGCCAAAGACTATCCCGTCAGATGCATGATGGCCCTGCACAGGCGCTCTCAAATTTTATACTACAGACTGAGATAGCGATGCGTTTATTGGATGTAGATATGGAACAAGCACGCGGAGAGTTGAGCGCCTTAAAAGCATCAGCCATGGGAACTTTTCAAAAGGTTCGAAATTTTATTTTTGAACTCCGACCAATGATGCTGGATGATCTGGGTATGGTTCCTACTATCCGGCGGTACGCAGAAATCTTTAAAGAGCAGACGGAAATGGATTTGAGTTTAACGGTCACCGGGACTGAGCGTAGATTTGAAGCATATGTGGAAGTGATGATTTTTAGAGCACTTCAAGAGCTGCTTGGAAACGCAGCCCGGCACAGCCTGGCAAGTTTGGTGAAGGTACAAATGGATATGGCTGATAATCAAATCAAGTTGATTGTTGATGATAATGGCAAAGGATTTGATCCAGAAATAATGACGCTAGAAAAAAGTCTGGGACTGAGATTGATCAAGGAAAGAGTGGAATTGCTGGGCGGATCGTTTATGTTGGATAGCACTCTTGGGAAAGGTACCCGGATAACTCTATCGGTACCAATTGATTAGTAAAAGAGATGGTATTGAATAACAAAACTGTTATGTAAATTAACTTTTATTTTTTTATACTTGTTGTATAATGGTTGTATCTCCAGGAGGCCCCTGGGAAAATCCATGAAGAGGAAAGGAGGTGAAACAAATGTTATTCTCCCCTAAGGAAAAAGGCCAAGGTTTAGTTGAATATGCGTTGATTCTTGTTTTAGTGGCTATAGTTGTTATCGCGGTTTTGACCCTGCTCGGTCCAATCATCGGTAATGTATTCAGCGAAATCAACAGCGGTTTAGGTGGCTAAACCCTAAAGGTCTTCCAAACGAGTAGAGCCCTGGATTATTCAGGGCTCTACTTTTTAACCAATAACCCTCCCCCTATTTTTAGGTATATACACAGCCTTGGGTTTTACTGTATAATAATTACGTCGGATGTAACCTATCAATAGAAGAAGGAGAGTGCTATGCGTCGCGGAAGGATATTCATATACTTGGCGCTGATTCTAATTGTAGGCTTAGGCGCTGCATATTTCTACCTCAAGAGTACAGGGGGGCTTGGTGGATTACAAGCAGCCCCGACACCAGCAAACCAGGTTAGCATTGTTGTGGCTGGGCAGAATATTCCTAGAGGCAAGCTAATTAACGAAGGCGATCTGAGTACAATTAATATTCCTGGGAATCAGGTGGTCGCTGGTGAATTCACAGATATCAACCTTGTTATAGGGAAATATTCCAAATATCCTCTTGATCAAGGTATGATAATCACGGGGACCGTTTTGTCCTCAACTGCTGGAAATTTGGCAGATACCGGTTCACCCTGGTCTGCATTAATATCTCCTGGGATGACAGCCGTTACCATACCGGTTTCACGTCTTTCATCTGTCGGTTTTGGTATACGAGATGGAGATCATATCAACTTAATTGCCTCCATGCTCTTGGTTGATGTCGACGCAAATTATCAATCCATTACCCCCAATTTAACCAACGGCTTATTGGCTTCCAAGAGTGATTCTTTCTATATTGGATCTGGCTTTCAAAACGTTCCAGGAGCGTATAATTTAACCGCACAATCCGTTTCCGGACTTTCCCTGTCACAACAGGGACGAGTTGAACTCGATCCTAACTTTCAAGAGCCATTTTATATTGTTCCAGCTGAAAGTCAGCGACCACGACTTGTAACCCAAATGGTACTGCAAAACGTCCAGGTATTGCACATGGGGACCTTCCCATTACCGGGTGAACCTGAAGGTGGCTCGACTACCACTCAGGCTGCGACCCCTGTCCCTGGAAATACGACAACCACCACAGTGAGTATCCAGAAACCAGATATCATAACTTTGGTAGTGACACCACAAGAAGCCGTAACTTTGACATATTTATTAAACAGCGGCGTTCAAATGACTTTGACCTTGCGAGGACCAAGTGATGATGTGTCTCGGGTGGAGACTGAAGCAGCCACGCTTCAATATCTACTAAGCCAGTATCGAATCCCTGTTCCTGCCAAGCTTCCATATGCCATGGAACCACGCCTGGATGCTATTGTTCCTCCTTTGCTGCCTAACGATATAGTTACTCCCGCTCCGGCACAATAGGGTGGTTGCTTATCGAAGCTTGATATTTCACAGTTAATGTAAAATATCAAGCTTCCTTGGTTAATGTAAATGGCGGACGGCCTTCTTGACATAATTAATGAGAGTTTCTATGGAGTCTTTGCATGGCTGAAGGCGAGAAAATTCGCGTATTAGTTGTTGATGATATTTCTGAGACCCGGGAAAACATCAGAAAATTATTACAATTTGAGACAGACATTGAAGTTGTCGGGGCTGCTCGGTCTGGAAAAGAGGCGATCCAACTTGTCTCAGAAACCAGACCTGATGTTGTTCTTATGGATATCAATATGCCTGATATGGATGGCATTACGGCGACCGAGATCATCCGTAAACAAACCCCGTACGTTCAGGTGGTAATTCTGTCTGTGCAAGGGGATCAGAATTATATGCGTCGGGCCATGCTGGCAGGGGCGAGAGAATTCCTAACAAAACCTCCCATGCCGGATGAATTAACCTCCACCATCCGAAAAGCCGGCCAGTTGGCACAAGATGAAAAAGCCAAAGGTGCACAAGTATTTGCTTCACAAACATCCATCGCAAGTCTGCCTTTATCCATGGTGGGTAGCAGACGAGGCAAAGTGATCATGGTCTACAGCCCAAAAGGAGGCGCGGGTTGTACGACCGTTGCAGTAAACCTGGCGTTGGTTTTACATAACGTAGAGACTGAAGCAGCAATAGTAGATGCAAATTTGCAATTTGGTGATGTGGCTGTTTTTTTGAATGAACAGGGAAAAAATTCTATCCTTGATCTAACGCCCAGAGCTGAAGAATTAGATCAAGATATTGTTAATGAAGTTATGATTAAAAATTCTGCAACAGGTTTGCATATCCTTTCTGCACCTCCCAAACCAGAATTTGCAGAAAAAGTTAAAGCTGAGCAAGTCAGCAAATTGCTAGAATTTCTTAAGAGTATGTATGCCTATATTGTTGTTGATACATCCTCTTATGTGAACGATGTTACTCTGGCGGTACTGGATGTGTGTGATGTTATTGTATTACTGACTACACAAGATATCCCTTCAATCAAAAATATTCGATTATTTCTAGACTTGATGTTAACGTTGGACTTTCCTCAGGATAAAGTAGTTTTTTCGATTAACAAGTTTGACAAGCGTATTGGTATCACGCCAGAAAAAATTGGAGAAAATTTAAAACTACAAATATCAGCGGTGATACCCTTAGATGAGCGTGTAGTAATTCCTTCTGTAAACCGAGGAGTACCATTTGTTATTGACAACAAAGCTCAACCAGCTGCAAAAGGTATACTCTCATTAGCTGAGGCAGTGCGTTCCAAATTAATAGAGCCGCAAGGTAGATTAAGGGAAACTCCAGGTAGAAGATAAAGGAGGATATGCATGTCTTTACTAAAACGTATTGAACAAGGTCAAGGGAAACCATCCGAAGAACCAAAAACTCTAGAACCCTCATCAGGCGATAGTTCGAGATTGGCGTCGTTACAAGCGCGCAGAGTTAGCGCCCCAAGCTCAAAACCTCAAGCGGGAACATATTTTGACTTAAAAACCCGGGTTCAAAATAAATTATTGGCTGAACTTGATCCTTCTATGGATATCACCAAAACCGATGAAGTCAGACAGAATATTCAAGAATTATTTGAACAAATCCTTAATGAGGAAAATATTGTTCTCTCGCGACCAGAACGAGCTCGTCTATTTGAACAAATTACTGCAGAGATTTTAGGATTGGGACCAATACAGATATTGCTGGAAGATGCTTCGGTTACAGAAATCATGGTTAATGGCGCAAAAAATATTTATGTGGAGCGTAAAGGAAAGATACATCGGGTTCCAGTAACTTTTGAAAACAATGAACATGTTATGCGAATCATTGATCGAATTGTTGCCCCATTAGGCCGCCGTATTGACGAATCCAGTCCTTATGTTGATGCTCGTTTACCAGATGGTTCGCGTGTGAACGCCGTGATTCCACCAATTTCCTTGATTGGACCGACAATTACGATCCGCAAGTTTGCCAAAAATCCAATCACAGTGGAGCAGTTGATCCAATACGAGACGGTATCCCAGGAATCAATCCAGTTTTTGAAAGTTTGTGTAGAAGCAAGGTTGAATATAGTGATCTCAGGTGGTACAGGATCAGGAAAGACAACCCTGTTAAATGTCCTCTCTGCCTTTATACCAGCTGATGAGCGAATTTTGACCATAGAAAATGCAGCAGAATTACAATTACGTCAGGAACATGTTATCACTCTTGAATCCCGGCCACCGAATATAGAAGGGCGTGGTGAGATCACTATTCGCCAATTGGTGATTAATGCTTTGCGTATGCGACCAGACCGGATTATTGTTGGCGAAATCCGCGATGAGGCAGCTTTGGATATGCTCCAGGCGATGAATACCGGTCATGATGGTTCTATGACTACCTTGCACTCAAATTCCCCACGAGATTCTTTATCTCGTCTTGAAACCATGGTCCTTATGGCTGGAATGGATTTGCCATCCAGATCCATCCGGGAACAAGTTACATCTGCCATTGACTTGATTGTTCATCAAGAAAGAATGCGCGATGGGTCACGCAAGATTGTGAATATTACAGAAATTAGCGGGATGGAGGGGGACGTGATTACAACAACAGATATTTTTGTCTTCGAACAGACTGGCATGGACGATGGAAAAATAGTCGGACGATTACGCCCAACCGGTTTAAGACCAAAATTCATGGAAAAGATTGAGGCATCTAATTTACATCTACCAGCATCCATATTTGGCGCTGGTGAGAGAAGGCGATATTAATTAAGAAATGGATCATTATCGAGAATAGGTGAAGTAATGGCTACATTCTTTCTGATCGGTGGTGGGCTTATTGTTATCTTGTTGATTGTCGGAGTTTTTGTTTCTGCAACCAGCGAGAGAGCACTTGTAGAGGAAAGATTGGGAAAGTACCTTGAAGAGGAAACTCCTACCAAAAAAGGGAGGGAATCAGGAACCTCAGCACTGTCCGAATGGGTAAACAAAAGCGTAGAGAAATCATCCCTGGGCGAAAAGATGGCTCGCGACCTTGCCCGGGCTGACTTGAAAATTAAACCCGGTGAATATGTCTCTCTTTTTGTTATCTCGATTATTGGTTGTGCATTCGTTGCCTGGATTATTGGTGGCAGGGATCTTATTTCGCCAATCATTGGAGCTGTTATTGGGTTTTTCCTTCCCCGCATGTATATTAGAAGACAGCAATCCAAGCGATTAATTCGCTTCAATGAGCAATTGGCAGATATGCTTAATCTTATGGTGAACGGCTTACGCGCAGGATACTCAACCATGCAAGCAATGGAAGCAATCAGCAAGGAATTACCACCACCCATCTGTGATGAATTCAGGCGTGTTGTACAGGAAATGCAAATCGGTATTCCAATGGAACGCGCTTTGACAAACTTGTTGCGAAGAATTCCCAGCGAAGATTTGGATTTTGTGATTACAGCGATCAACGTTCAACGAGAGGTGGGTGGTAACCTGGCTGAAATTCTAGATGTAATTACCTATACCATTCGCGAACGAGTAAGGATAAAAGGAGAGATCAGAGTATTAACTGCGCAGGTGATGGTTTCTGGAAAAATCCTGGCTTTTATGCCGGTAGCGTTGATAGGTGTTCTATGGTTCATAAATAAAGAATATATTATGGAATTCTTTAACCCCGAAAGAGGAATTTGTGGATATATTGCGTTGGGTGCTGCCGGTTTGCTGATAATAGTTGGCTACTTCATAATGACAAGGATCGCAAATATCGAGGTGTAATATGAGTATATGGATTTTTGTTATTGGAGCGTTAGTTGTCATTGGGATTATCCTCGTTGTAGCTGTCGGAGGTCGTCGATTTGAATCCGACGAGGATCCACTGGCTGCACGGTTGGCAGAATTTAGTGCCCGTGGAACCCCCGTAACCCTTGAAGAGATTGAATTATCTCAACCGTTTCACGATCGGGTGATTGTACCAATGTTACGAAAATTGGGGGATATTTCGACGCGGTTTACACCGCAGCACGCATTAGAGACAACCTCAAAGAAAATCGACCTGGCTGGTAACCCTGGAAACCTGGGAGCTGCTTCGTTCTTATCATTGAGATTCGTTGGCGCTGGTGTATTAGGTGGATTAATGTTTTTGATCTTTCTTGCTTCGAATACATGGCCAGTGAGCCGAGAAATTTTGGCAACGATAGGTTTCACAATATTGGGTTTTTTCTTTCCTCAATTATGGTTACAAAGTAAAATTGATCGACGCCAGAAGGGAATCCGTAAAGGATTGCCTGATGCTTTAGATCTTCTGACAATATGTGTTGAAGCCGGCTTAGGCTTCGATGCCGCCATGTCGAAGGTGGGAGAAAAATGGGAAAACGATCTGTCTTTATCCTTTGCGCGGGTTATTCGCGAAATACAGCTCGGTAAATTACGCCGGGAAGCTCTTCGGGATATGGCAGATCGAATTGGATTACCCGAAATGACAAGTTTTGTTGCGGCAGTTATTCAAAGCGAATCATTAGGTGTGAGTATGGCGAGGGTTTTACGTATACAGGCAGATCAAATGCGGTTAAAACGACGTCAAAGGGCAGAAGAAGAAGCACAGAAAGCCCCGATCAAAATGCTGTTACCGATGGGTTTGTTTATCTTCCCATCTATTATGATCGTCTTGCTGACTCCTGCATTAATGCGAATAACATCAACTTTTGGAAATTTATAACTAAACGAGTGAAATCGTTTTCTTACCGACTTTATAGTTTAGCTTGGGGCAGCTTGGATTGGCTGTACCCACCTACCTGCATAGGGTGCGGTAAAACTGGCTTTCAATTGTGTCAGGATTGTCAAAATTTGATTTTACTTGTGCAACAGCCCGTATGTAACAATTGTGGGATTCCAATGGTTTCCGGCGGTGTTTGTACAAACTGTAGAAAAAACAAACCAAGTTTTAACTCGTTACGGTCATGGGCAGTTTATAATGGTCCAATTCAACAAGCTGTTCATAGGATAAAATATAAACGGGACCTATCGATGGGTATTGGGCTTGCCAGACTTATTACGAAATTTGTTAAAGATTTGAATTGGCCTATTGAGATGGTAATTCCAGTTCCATTAGGTCAGAAACGAAAGAGTGAACGTGGGTATAATCAGGTTAGTTTAATTGCATTTCCTCTTTCCCTAGAACTCGGAATGCATTATGCCCCGGGGGGTCTGATGCGCATTCGAGAGACTGAATCGCAAGTTGGGTTGAATGCAAAGGATAGACATGAGAATGTAAAAGATGCATTCTTGGCCAATTCACATCGAGTTGCTGGGAAAAATATATTATTGATCGATGATGTCGCAACAACTGGAGCAACACTGTCATCTTGCACCTGTGCTTTAAAAGCAGGTGGTGCAAGCAATGTCTATGCCATTACCCTGGCGCGTGCATTACCTATTCATGGATTATCTATATTGTAAGAGGATAATTTCCGCTATTCTATTGTTAAGGAGGATCGACATATGGCTTTTGAACTTGAGATTACCGCTCGAAATATGGAGGTCACAGAGCGTATTAGAAATTATATAAATAAGAAAGTCTCAAAACTGGATCGCCATTTTGATGAAATCGATGAGATAAAAGTTGATTTGGTATACGCAAAATCGGTTAGAAGTTCGACGGATCGGAATGTTGCCCAGATTACTGCTCGAGGACGTGGTTTTATGCTGCGTTCAGAGGAAAGAGCAGATGAAATATTTGCAGCTTTTGATATTGCCCTTGAAAAAATGCAAAGACAGGTGGAGCGGTACAAGGGGAAACGCCAGAAAGCGAGAGGAGATGGCCGGTCGGTATCGGAAGTTGTTTTAGAAAAAGAGTCGGTTGAACCAGAAGAAATAGCTGTTATAGCGAGAAGGAAGGAATTTGACCTGGTGCCAATGAGTGAAGATGAAGCCTTGGAGCAGATGAAATTACTTGCACATGATAACTTCTTTATTTTCTTCAATGTTGGCAAAAACGTCATAAACGTGTTATACAGGCGAAGAGATGGTTCGTATGGATTAATCGAACCAATTGTACGTCAATAATTTTACCGGAGTTTCACTGACCCGGTAAGTAAATTGCCGGGCCTTTTCTTGTCTTATATAAAACACCATGGAAAATATTGATTTTGACGATAATTTATCCCAAAACAGCTTGACAAATAGCGAGATTGATTCAGACTCAATTAAATCAGCTATTTCATCATTGTTAACTGCATTCGGAGAGAATCCCAAGAGAGATGGCCTTGTCAGAACTCCAGAACGGGTTGCTCGGATGTATGCAGAACTTCTTGCAGGATACCATGCTGACTCAAATAAGATCGTCAATGACGCTCTTTTTGATGTTCAATATGATGAGATGGTAATTGTCCGTGATATAGAGTTTTACAGCCTTTGTGAACACCACATGCTTCCGTTTATGGGCAGGGTGCATGTAGCCTATTTGCCCAAAGGGAAAGTTTTGGGATTGTCTAAGATTCCAAGAATCGTGGATATGTTTGCTCGCCGTTTACAAGTGCAAGAGAGAATGACCCGCCAGATTGCGGATTTCATACGGGATACGCTAGACCCTCATGGTGTTGCCGTCGTTGTTGAGGGATTGCATTTGTGTATGATGATGCGCGGTGTAAGAAAACACAATGCTCGTATGACTACATCGGCAATGCATGGAGCTTTCCGATCCAACCTGGCTACCCGCCAGGAATTCTTGGATAATATTTCCAGGGGAGCATCAAGTTTGCAAATATAGCGATGATGATCAAAAATATATTTATCTTTCGATCTGTACGCCAACCGATGCAGTTCCTTTTACGACGCCTGGTTTTTCCACTCTGACAACTACTTTCTTGACACTTGGATGATAAAGACAATTAATGGCAATGTCTTCGGCTAGTGCTTCAACCGTAAAATGAGATGATTTTTCAATAAGCGTTTGAATTTTCCGCGTCATTTCTCCGTAGTCGATACAATCAGCAATATCATCTGATTTAGCAGCTTGGCGAGTATCAGTAAACATCCTGATATTTACCAGGATATTTTGTGTTTGTGTGCGTTCCCAATCATGAATACCAATTACACCTTGAACGAGTAAATCTTTGATAAATATTTCATCCATTGTATTATCCTATCAATATTATTGAACTGTATATTAGAGAATTGTGGCTTTCACGAAGAAAGGTATCAAATAAAATGGTTCAATGTGATCCACCAATTGTGGCAAATAAAATTTCTCAAAGTTGACTGGATTGTTTTGGTAAGATTCAACTTTTTAATTTTGGATATTATTCTCAGCTTGTCATGAGAAAAAATTATCCAAATGAGCATCTGAAAAATCATTTGCAATCTAAGCAGTTTTATTCTACACTTAAGTATCTATTAGTCAATCTTACTTTACTGGTGAGGAAAAGGCATGCTTCTCTCTGGAACAACTTATATTGGAATCGATCCGACTGCCGGTCGCACCCCTTTTACTTATGCAGTTCTTGATGCAGATTGCAACCTGTTATTATTGGGTTGTGGTGAAATGGATGAAGCTTTAGCGTTTATTACAAGTCAGATGGACGTGTTTGTAGCGGTGAATGGACCCAGGAATCCAAATTTTGGGTTGGTGAAAAGAAAATTGGAAAACCAAGGTTTATTACCTGGTCAAATGCGTGGAGCAGATTTGAGGATGGCGGAATATTTGCTTCGGGAGAAAGGGATCGTAATATCACCCACTCCATCCCGTCGAGAACTATGCCCAGAATGGATGCAGTTGAGTTTTTCATTATACAAAAAGTTGGACGAAATTGGTTTTAAGCCATACCCATCAGAAAAAGCTCCAAGGCAGTTGTTGGAGACACATCCACATGCCGCATTTTGCGTAATGGTTGAACAACAACCACTTTCCAAGCCAACACTGGAAGGACGGTTACAACGTCAACTCATCCTGCACGAAGCGAATGTAGGCATTAGAAACCCGATGAAGTTTTTTGAAGAGATCACACGTCACCGCTTGATCAAAGGTATTTTCCCAATGGAAGTGATCTATTCTCCCGAACAATTGGATGCTCTGGCAGCAGCTTATATTGCTTATCTTGCAGCAAATGATCCAGATAAAATTATATTTATTGGCTCGAGCGAAGAAGGAAGAATCGTTCTTCCCACTCATGAATTAAATGATAAATATTGATAGGCCTTTATAGTCTGATCACCTGACCACAGTAACCGCAGGAGATACTATCCATGCCCCTGAGGATAACCATATCAATTTTTCCTCCACAGCTTGGACACTGGGTGGGAGCGGCCTTGATTTTTTCAACCTCAGTTTGGTCAATAGCAATTGCGCGATCTTTATCGAAATCTTTTGTTCGGACGCGATTGATCAGCCCTTGCCATGTGGCGTTATCCTGCCATATGTGAAAATGTGCAGTACGAACCTGGGCACCTGGGCCAAACAAAATATCAAGGTGATCTTCGTTTTTAAGCATACCTTGTTTGCTAGTCTTGACATCCTCAATCATTGCGACTGGCGCTTCAAGTAGAAAATTTTGAACTTTTTGCTTTTCAGTGGTAATAAATAGAACTTTCTTGGTTGCTATTTCTTCTTTCTGCTCAAAAATCATGCGTTGGTCCGTGAGATAAAGAACACCCTCAGGATCATCCTTTTGTTCATTACCAGTCTTCCACCATTCGGATTTTACTGCCATGATCCCCGATTCGTTTGGAATGAGTTTAAATGATGCCTCTGAAACCTGAGTAAGCATCCATTCAATATCTGTCAAATGTTTTCCAATTTGATATACCTGATTATTTAAAGTGTCATACATCCCATTGATTGTTCGTTCAACAGAAGAGATATTACTTTCAAGGGTGTTCAAGCTTGTTTTCAGACTATTAAGAATCGGTCGGGCAGCTGCCGGATTATTTGCAGATGATGTCAAACGGGGTAATTGCAATTCAATTGCACGCAAACTTGTTGATAGCGGTGCAGATTGAATATTTATTTGATGTTGAATAATGGGGAGGATAATCGCCCATTGTTTTGGGAAATCTGATGCCTGAGTTTCCAGGTTTTTCTCAAAGACATACCCCTTTTGACGTAAATTCGCAACACGCTGCTCCATGCCATTAATTGTTGTCTGAATATCTTCAAGTGCGTCTCTTGATTTTGTTAAGCGAACGCCATCCTGGAGCCAGCCGATCTTGGTCTGCAAAGCACTAATCTCACTTACAATTTGTTGTACTGGGGTGGGAGTCGCCATTATTCCTCCGAATAAAACCAAATGGAATTTTAGTTGTTATTATGGCATATTTATCTTTTTCTGGCAATTTAAATTTGATCTTTATTCTACGCATCATCCAAGTTGATAAAGTAATATATTATCATTAACAAGAAAAATAAACGTACATGGTAAAATGTCTAATAAGGTTCGATGAATATGAAAGGTTGGATTATGGGAAAGAATGATCTTCAATTAAAGGCAATCAATACTATACGATTTTTATCAGCTGACATGGTTCAGAAGGCAAACTCTGGACATCCAGGTTTGCCAATGGGAGCTGCGGCGATAGCTTATACCATCTGGACACGCCATTTGCGACATAATCCACTCAACCCAGCTTGGTCCGATAGAGATCGGTTCATCCTTTCAGGAGGTCATGGATCGGCATTACTTTATTCGCTCCTGCACTTGACCGGGTATGCCTTGACGCTGGATGATTTGAAAAATTTTCGACAATGGGGCAGCCTAACCCCGGGACACCCTGAATATGGTTTGACTCCGGGTGTGGAAACAACTACGGGACCGCTTGGCCAGGGATTTAGTAACGGTGTAGGATTTGCAATTGCTGAGAAGCATCTGGCGGCAATGTTCAATACAGATGACTTCCCTGTGGTTGACCATTATGTATATGCCATTGTTACAGATGGAGATCTTATGGAAGGGGTGGCTTCCGAGGCGGCCTCCTTAGCCGGGCATTTACAACTTGGAAAATTAATCTACCTTTATGACGATAATCGAATTTCCATAGATGGTTCAACAGATCTGGCTTTCACTGAAGACCGTGAGGCTCGATTTATTGCTTACGGATGGCATACGCAGGTAGTTCTAGATGGGAACGATGTGGAAGCCATTGATCTGGCCATCCAAGCAGCAAAAAAGGACCCACGCCCTTCCATCATCCTTTGTCGAACGCAAATCGGGTATGGATTACCAACCAGGCAAAATACTTCAAAAGCTCATGGTGAACCTCCGGGAGAGGAAGAACTTAATGGGGCAAAGTTAAATCTCAACTGGCCTGTAGAACCTCGATTTTTTATTCCTGAAGATGTACTTGAACATTTTCGAATGGCGGTGGAAACCGGAAAAAATATCGAGAATTATTGGAAAATTCGAGTTGAGGCTTATCAACGTGTATTTCCAGAAAAAGCAGCTGACCTTGCCCGCCGATTGGAAGGCAGGCTTCCGGATGGTTGGGAGACTGATTTACCATCCTTTCCGGCAGATGCGAAAGGAATGGCAAGCCGGGCTGCCTCTGGAAAGGTTCTGAATAGCCTGGCAGAAAAAATGCCAGAGCTCATGGGCGGGTCAGCTGATCTGGCTCCATCCAATCTCACATGGCTGAATGGTTTTCTTGATTTTCAAGCCAATTCTCCGGAAGGACGCAATTTTCATTTTGGAGTGCGTGAGCATGGCATGGGGGCTGTAGTGAACGGGATGGCATTACATAAGGGCGTAATTCCTTATGGAGCTACCTTCCTTGTTTTTTCAGATTATATGCGTGGTGCTTTAAGAATCTCTGCTCTATCTCATATTCCTTCCATTTGGGTTTTTACGCATGATAGCATTGGATTGGGAGAAGATGGACCTACTCATCAGCCGGTGGAGCACTTGGCAGCTTTGCGGGCGATCCCATACTTTTCGGTTATTAGACCTGCGGATGCAAACGAAACATGCGAAGCTTGGAAGATGGCCATTAAACGCCGCGATGGCCCGACTGCCTTAATCTTTTCGCGGCAATCACTACCAACTTTGGACCGCAACGAGTGTTCAGCAGCGACTCTCCTCAATCGAGGGGCTTATATTCTGGCGGAATTTGGAACAGGAAAACTGGATTTAATCTTGATGGCCTCCGGATCTGAAGTTTCTTTAATTCTTCAAGCCGGAAAATTATTGGCATCTGAAGGATTATGTATCCGGGTGGTTTCATTTCCTTCCTGGGACATATTTCAGACTCAAGAATCCGATTATAAGGAGAAGGTTTTTCCACCCGATATTACAGCCCGTCTGGCTGTCGAGATGGGGATTTCGCAGGGTTGGGAAATGTGGGTAGGCACAAAAGGAGCGATCCTCAGCATCGATCATTTTGGAGCATCGGCACCGGCGAATATTTTATTTAATGAATTTGGATTTACGGTAGAAAATGTTATTTTAAAAGCTCGCAACCTGTTGAGATAATATTTGCTGGCGATTTTGACCAAGCAGGTTATCAATTATAAAGATAGCAATACCCGGTAAAGAGAAACAACGCTCTATAGACAAATCAAGTGTATCTGTCAGGGTTTTGAGAAAATAATTGTAATAAGGATCCGGGTTACGGAATATAATGGAGTGAAATTACCACGTAAGTGTACTCAATCAGGGTATTGAATAATTGAAAGGAACTTTCAATTGGATCATCTACTTATCCTTGTTTATGAAATTTCCTAACGAAGAAAGGCATTTAATGTTTTCTGAAAAAATTTGATTGTGTAATAAAGAATTTACTCGAGATAAATTTGAGGTAACCAATGTACAATCCGATACAAGAAGTCATCCTATTAGGCCAATCCCTTTGGTATGATAATATTCAACGACGGTTGTTGGAAAATGGGGAGATGGCAGCTTTAATAGCAAGTGGGGATATTCGTGGAATGACATCCAACCCATCCATATTTAACAACGCAATTGCCAATTCTACTGATTACGACTCAGCATTAATCCCTTTGGCAAAGTCTGGCATAGATACTGAGAATATTTTCTGGCACCTGGCAATTGAAGATATCCATACCGCTTTGGATCTTTTTACACCGTTATATCAACAAACTACTGGACAAGATGGTTTTGTAAGCTTGGAAGTAAATCCAACTTATGCGCATAATACTGGAGCGACATTTAAACAAGCAAAACATCTCTGGAATCAAATAAACAGGCCTAATTTAATGGTAAAAATACCTGCCACCCGGGAAGGATTACCAGCCATACGCGAGGCAATTGCTGAAGGTATAAATGTCAACATCACCCTGATTTTTTCCATAGACCGTTATCGTGAAGTCATGCGGGCGTACATGGATGGATTAAAAGAACGGTTGAAAGCAGGGAAACCCGTGAGTCAGATCTCTTCTGTGGCATCATTCTTTGTGTCCCGGCTGGATTCAAAGATTGATGCTCGTCTACCAGAAGATTCTAATTTGCGGGGAAAAGCAGCCATTGCCAATACAAAATTGGCTTATGTGGAATTTGGCAAGGTCTTCGGTGGGGACGAATTTAAAGAATTGCTAGAGGCAGGCTGTCGAATACAACGGCCTTTATGGGCTTCAACCAGCACAAAAAATAAAAAATATCCCGATACACTTTATGTGGATGAGTTAATTGGTCCACAAACTGTCAATACGGTTCCTCCCAAGACATTGGATGCATTTCGAGACCATGGTACAGCAAAAATAACCATCACCCAGGATCTGGAAGGCGCTCATCGCGTGGTTGAGAGCTTGGCAAAAGAGGGTATTTTCATGGAAGCAGTAACAAAAGAACTTGAAGATGAGGGCGTTAAAGCTTTTAGCGATTCATTTGTTGCATTGCTTGAGACAATTGATATTCGCCGCAGGCAGGCAATGAAGTAATCTGGTACTTCTACTTATAGCAAAACTGCGCATAGCAACACAAGAGGCTCCAGATATTAGGGGTTGAAAATAATCTTATAGGTTCAAAGATCAGATTTCCTGCGTTCTATACTGAAAAATTTATCAAAGAGTATAAAGGCAATAGATATATTGGCCAGGTTTCCAATGAAGAAACGTATTAAATTTTCAAACCAATTTAACGATTTGGGGAATTTAATGCTTTCGGATAAATCGCAAATACTACCATTAATTTGGTACTTGTATTGGCTGATATATTTAATTTCAGGCTTGGAAGTCAAGAATAACTGTAATTCCTGGCGTTCTGAAGCTGTCAGCCAGGAAGGCAAGTCGGAAGTTGCTTTAAATTCAGAGATATACGCCAGGTATTTGAGCAGTTGTTTTTGCTCATTGGACAATGAAATATTGCGAGAATGGAAATAGACCACGTCAGGATCAGTGTGAACAATCGGTTTGAGCCATAAGCGATTCAGGGTTGTCCTGATGGCATTTTGAGCACCCGGAACTGCAAAATTATTCATGAGCCTGCTTTCCAAATTCAAGTTCCATACATCGGATACGTCTGGACCCACGCGGATGGCATCGCACAACCCTAGAGTGGGTAGGATGGGTGCACCACAAGTTAATAGATATGCATCTCCGAGAGCTAACCGGATTGTCTCAAGACCCTGGCGATAAGCAGTTTCACGCGGAATGTTGACATACCGTTGTCCGGGAAGGGCGCCGGCAAATAAAAAATCCAACTTTACATAGTCATATCCCCAAGTTCGGACTTTCTGCATTAATTCTGCCAACATCTCCAATACTTGAGGATGGGTTGTATCCAGGGCAAAAAATTTTTCATGCCAATTTACTCCTGCTTGGACTAATCTTCCATGAGCATCGTGCAATAACCAACCTTGATGATTTTGGAAAATACTGGAAGATTGAACCGCAATTAAGGGAGCCAACCAGAGGCCTGCTTTTCTCCCGGTTAATTTGATCGAGTCAGCCAGAGCTTGCATTCCAGATGGAAATTTCTCGTTGGCTTCCCAGTCGCCGACTTTTTTCTGCCAACCATCATCCACCTGGATTACATCAAATGCTAGGTCACCCATTTCATTTATAATTCGCAAAAGGGTGCTTTCTTTGATCTCTTTATAAAAGCTGTACCAGGAACACCAAATTCTTGGAGAATCCTTTAGTCTGGTTTTACCAAAACGATCACCTAGAAGAAAGGCGTATTTCTGGAAAATATCCTGTTCCAAACCATAGGCAAGGAACCAATCTCCATTGCCGTGTTCATATGATCCGCACAAACTATCCCCGTCGTATTTTACGTGAGACTCCAAACCCAGGGAGCCCAATAAAATGATTTTTCCATCCGGTGTGTTAACTGCTCCCAACCAGGACCCGTTTGGTTTTTTCTCGAACGCATAGGGGAGATCGATGTGTGAGGCATGAAGAGAGACGGGGAAGGATGGAGCTAATTCTTCGCGTGTATCCAGCCAGGCAGTCAAGCTCCAGGATTGCCATCCGTGACAGTAAAATTGGTCAGCGACAAAAGGCAATTGGATGCGTATATCTGTTCCTGTGAGAAGAGCGCCAGATGCATTGGGGGTGTTTTTTTCTGATTCAACTTTCAAAATATATTTCCCCAGAGTTAATGAAAATTCCATGTATGCTTCCTTGTTATAATGGCTGGTGTTTGTTAATGAGCAATTATATCTTAGCTATTAATTGAACGAATGGATAGTTGTTCCATTGAGATTGATAGTGGATAAAGAAAAGGAGGCAATTTACAATCAATTGAATTTAAAAGAATTTGTTGACCGGTTAATTGATTTGTGGCATAATCCATTAAATAATTTAAAAGCATTGATGGAAACGAGTAAACCAATTTCAACTGTCAGCGAGTCTGGACGATGTGGAAGCCGGACCAGGTAAATTGGTTGAAAATCATTCTGGAGCTGCGATCTGAAAGTTGATTATTGAGACAAGTAGGAAAGCCGGGCTCATCTCTCGTTAGCGGGATGCGTGTATAAACAAAAAAGGTTGTACTCGATAAGTGCCTGTAAAGCAGGAAGCAGAGTGGTACCGCGTGAGCATTTACGCTCTCGTCTCTGATTTGGGACGAGAGCGTATTATTTAGGAAAAATGTGGAGGTTCGATGTTTAAACCAGTCTCACCAAAACTTGATGTTACCGAGATGGAAAATACCATCCTGAAATATTGGAAGGCTCAAGAGATATTTAAGAAAACCGGTTCAGAGCGGTTGGGAAAACCAGAGTATGTCTTTTACGAAGGACCTCCCACTGCCAATGGAAAACCTGGTGTTCACCATGTGGAAGCGCGTGCATTCAAGGATATGTTCCCCAGATATAAAATAATGCGCGGCTACCACGTTTCCAGGCGTGGTGGGTGGGATACTCACGGTTTACCAGTGGAAATTGAAGTAGAGAAGAAACATGGATTTACCAACAAACAGCATATTGAAGATTATGGGATAGCCCGATTTAATGAAGAATGCCGAAAATCCGTGTTTGATTACATCCAGGATTGGGAAAAGCTTACAGACCGCATTGCTTTTTGGGTTGATCTTAAAGAGGCATATGTAACTTATACGAATGAATATATAGAATCTGTCTGGTGGATATTAAAAAGTTTTTGGGAAAAAGGTTTGCTCTACCAGGGATATAAAGTTGTCCCTTATTGCCCGCGTTGTGGAACTCCTCTGTCGGATCACGAAGTGGCCCAAGGATACGCTGAGGCAAAAGATCCTTCTGTATTTGTTCGACTACCCCTTGTGGATGTCCCAAACACAGCCTTGCTGATTTGGACGACCACGCCTTGGACCCTCCCTGGAAATGTGGCTGTTGCAGTACATCCGGATGTGGAATATGTTACTGTAGAACGGGATTTGCCCGAAGGCGGGAAAGAGCGTCTGATCCTGGCTAAATTACTTATGGAAAAAGTGTTTGGGGATGAAGGAGTCAGGATTGTCGATTCATTCAAAGGGAAAAAGCTGGATCATTTCCGATACCAGCCTTTGTTTACATTTATTCCTCCAGATAAGCCAGCCCATTTTGTAGTCATGGGTGATTTTGTGACTACCGAGGATGGCACCGGTTTGGTGCACATGGCTCCAGCTTTTGGAGCAGAGGATATGCAGGCGGCAATGACTTTCGACCTGCCAATTTTAATGACAGTTGCGGCGGACGGTACTTTTATTCCAGAAATAACCCCCTGGAGGGGGCAGTTTGTAAAAGATGCAGATCCACTTATCATAAAGGATCTTAATACGCGTGGTTTACTTTTCCGTTCGGAGTTATACACCCATACCTACCCTTTCTGTTGGCGGTGTGATACTCCTTTACTCTATTATGCTCGCGGAACCTGGTATATACGAACCAGCCAATTTAAGGACAGATTGGTGGAGATCAATCGCAATAATATCAATTGGGTTCCAGCACACGTAAAGGAAGGCCGGTTTGGGAATTGGCTGGAGAACAATATTGATTGGGCTTTGGGTCGGGAGAGATTCTGGGGAACTCCTTTGCCAGTATGGGAATGCGAAGAATGTAAACATCAGGAATGTGTTGGCTCAGTGGCTGAACTTTCTCAAAAAACTGGAAAAGATCAAACAGAGCTAGATCTTCACCGGCCATTTGTGGATGATATCCATTGGAGTTGCCCGGAATGCAATTCCAGTATGCAACGGGTTCCAGAGTTGATTGACGTCTGGTTTGACTCGGGGTCCATGCCGGTTGCACAATGGCATTATCCGTTTGAGAATCAGGATCTTTTTAAGCAGCAATTTCCTGCGGATTATATATGTGAGGCAGTGGATCAAACCCGCGGCTGGTTTTATTCATTGCATGCGATTAGTACCATGCTTTTCGACAGTGAAAGTTTTAAGAATGTCGTTTGCCTGGGTCTTGTTTTGGATCGGGATGGACAGAAGATGTCCAAAAGCCGGGGCACGGCTGTCGATCCCTGGGATATTCTAAATTCAAGTGGAGCCGATGCGTTTCGCTGGTATTTCTATACATCCGGACCACCACATGCCGAACGGCGGTTCTCTCCAGACCTGGTTACAGATATTGTGCGAAGTTTTACTTTAACATTATGGAATGTATATTCCTTCTTTGTTACTTACGCAAACCTCGATCAACCTGAGGTGAAGGAAAATTTCCAACCGGACAACGAGTTAGATAAATGGCTTCTATCAACGTTAAATACTCTGGTGAGTAATGTAACAAAGGCGTATGATGAATATAATGTTCCGGGTGCAACCCGACCCATAGAGACGTTCGTCGAAAATCTTTCCACGTGGTATTTACGCCGTAGCCGGAGACGTTTCTGGAAATCCGAATCTGATTCAGACAAACAGGCAGCTTATAACACACTTTATACAGCATTGGTAACTTTGAGTAAACTCCTTGCACCCGCCATGCCGTTCCTGGCAGAGGAGATTTATCAAAATCTGGTGCGTACAGTTGATCCAAATTCGTCAGAATCGGTCCATCTGGCGGATTGGCCAACTGCTCACGAGTATTTAATAGATGAAACGCTTAATGCAGACATGGCTCTGGTGATGAAAATGGTTTCATTGGGACATTCAGCGCGCCAAAAGGCCAATCGAAAAGTTCGCCAACCTTTGGCTGAAGTTGCCCTCTCAGTGAAGAGTCTGGATGAACGCAAAGCAATCGAAGCTTATTCTGAATTAATAGCGGACGAGTTGAATGTAAAGTATGTAAGATTATTGGATACAAGCAGTGAAGCTGTGGCTTTCAGTCTTAAACCACTCCCCAAGCAGTTAGGACAAAAATATGGTAATCGATTCCCCGGTCTGGCAAAAGTGATCAAGTCGATGGACGCGGAGACTGCTGCAAAAGTTCTATTGGCAGGTGAGACGTTATTTGTTGAAGTCGATGATCAGAAATATGAAATATTATCGGATGAAGTTGAAGTGCGTGCAGAGGCAAAAGCAGGTTTTTCGGTTGCCAACGATGGCGCGTATATGGTTGCCTTGGTGACAGACTTGACGCCAAAGTTGATTGAGGAAGGTCTGGCGCGTGAATTTGTGAGGCGAGTGCAAGATTTAAGGAAGCAGGCAGATTTTGATATTTCTGACAGGATTGATCTTTACGTTGATAGTTCACCTGGTCTAAGAAATGCGATATCAGAGTACCATGATTATATTTCTATTGAAACATTGGCAGTTAATATCTACTTTGAGCTACCAGCCGATGGAAATCAACCATTTAATGATGAATTTGAAGGTGAGAAGGTAAGCATCATAATAAACAAAAGAATAAAATAATATAGCAACTTGTGAATAAATAATTCCTCCCCCGATTTGTACAAAATTGTTTACATCGAGGGAGGATATTTTAACTTTCCATTAGAAAATTTTCGTCACGAGTGGTTTTGTTGTCTAAATCTCTTATATAATTTAACCTATGACAGGTTGCGCGATATTTTGAAAAATCAATCAGAAATGCAGAACTGGGAAAATATTAATATGGAGCCTGGTTAAGATCACCTGATAATATTTTTGAACCGAGGTATATATGAAGGTAATATCAGATATCGAAATCCATCCCCTGACCAGAGAACGCTGGGAAGAGTTTGAAAAGCTCTTTGGACCTCGCGGTGCTTGTGGCGGATGTTGGTGTATGTATTGGAAGCTTGCCAGAAAAGATTTCCAAAACAACAAGGGAGAGGGTAATCGGTTGTTTCAAAAGGCAATTGTGGATGCAGGAGAATCCCCGGGGTTACTCGCATATATCGAAGAAAGCCCGGTTGGTTGGATTGCCATTGAACCACGTGAAAATTACTCTGGATTGGAAAGATCGCGCATCCTCAAACCTGTAGATGATGCAGAGGTTTGGTCTATCTCATGTTTCTATGTTGATCGAAAATTCAGGTTTAAAGGAATATCCACGGCATTAATATCCGCAGCTGTCCATTTTGCCGCCGACAAGGGTGCAACAATTGTGGAAGGATACCCTTCAGAAGCCGCTGACGAAAAAATGCCAGCCCCATTTGTATATACGGGATTGGCATCAGGTTTTATCCAGGCAGGTTTTAAAGAAGTGGCTCGCCGGTCTGCAAAACGACCAATTATGAGGTATTACATCGAGTAGACTTTTTTATTGCAGGTCCTCAACCAGATTCATCGGTAAGACAGCAACTCCGACAATGCCTGGGCCAGTATGTACGCCTAAAACAGGTGAGATGCGCAAGATTTCAAGTTTTTTAATGTTTAATTTATCGCTAAGCGATTTAGCCAGTGTGTCGGCACTTTCGGATAAACGTCCATGAAGTACTGTTACCCAAACAGGGATTGAACCGTACATATTAACAATGTGATCCGTTATGTTGGCCAGGCTTTGTTGAATGGTGCGATTTTTCCCAACTGTGCTGTATTTTCCATCTGATGTATCAACCCTGATAACAGGTTTTATTTTTAACAAAGATCCAGCCAAAGCTTGTACGCGTCCGATACGCCCACCGCGTGCCAGATATTCCAAAGTTTCAAGTGTATAGATAACCTCAGTGGACGCTCGAATCTGGGATAATCGATCCAGGATGGCTTGCTTACTCCAGCCTGCGCGGGCAGCCCAAGCTGCAGCCAATACTTGAAATCGTTCTCCACCAGAAAGCGTCATCGTATCCACAGCGATAACTTCTGCTGACTTTACTTGCTCGCCACCTTTCTTGGCTGAATTGAAAGTGCCACTAAGTCCAGAAGAAATATGTAGAGACATGATCTGTTTGCTGGTTTCAGCCAGTTTATTGAAAATGCCAAAAAAAACTCCTTCTGACGGCAAGGATGTGGTTGGAATAGCAGGTCGCATGGCCTCCAGACGATCATAAAATTCATCAGCGGTTATTTCAGCTGAACTTACCTCTCCTTCAGGAAATTGGATATACAGAGGTGCTTCGACAATTCCGAGAGCTTCCCGTTCTTCAAAAGGCATGTCGGCTGCGCAATCAGTTACTATTTTCATATCTTTCTCGCTTTCTTTTTAATTTACAATTTCCAAATTTTCATTGTTCCTTTTGAAACATAATATGATGTTTCTTTAGAAAACAATGTAACCAAACGATTTTATTAGAATAAGACACCAGGAGAGATTGCAGATGTGAAGAAAACTTACGTTGACTGGGAGATAGTACCTTGCAGGATATTTATCAAGAATCCATGCAAGGAATCTGGTGTTTGGTTCTCGCTATGACAACTTCTATTAGAAATTCTCGAACATTAAATTAATTATAATCTAATTGTCGTGTTGAATCTAAGCAAAATGATAACCTCCAGTTTATTGCTTATTATCCAATTATGACCAGGTGCGAGTTAATAGGATAAAATACATTCCATGCAAATCAATCAACCCACAATCTCCACAAATGGGGATGTCCGTCCTACTTATGCCGAAGTGAATTTACTACGTCTTGGTGAAAACCTTGAGGCAATTCTTACTAAAGTAAAGCCATTTAAGGTTATGTTAATTCTCAAAGCCAATGCTTATGGGCATGGGTTGAGGAATGTAGCCTTGCATCTGGCTGATCGTGTGGATTATCTTGGGGTGGCGGTACTGGAAGAAGGCATATTTTTAAGAGAAATCGGTATAAAAACTCCCATATTGGTAATGGGAGGCGTTTGGAGCAACCAAATACCCCAATATATTCAAAATGACCTAACCCTGACAGCCTCCTCAGTGGAAAGACTTGAGCAGATCGATCAGGCTGCAAAAAGCTTGGGTAAGAAAGCTCGCGTCCATTTAAAGATCGATACAGGAATGGAACGTATTGGAGTGCATTACTACAATGCGGAAACATTGCAGAATGCGACCCTGGCACGTTGTGGAAATGTGGATGTTGAAGGGATTTATTCACACTTTGCCAATTCAGACTCAGCAGACCTGACGCATGCAAATCTGCAATTGGAGCGCTTCAATGAAGTGCTCCAATTTTATGAGAGGCATAGTTTGCCTACTCCAATGCGCCATATGGCAAATTCAGCGGCAGTACTCCAAATCCCAGAAAGCTATTTTGATATGGTGCGTCCCGGGATCTTGATGTATGGGGTGTACCCCTCCCAAGAATGCATTAAATCAATAGTTGTTAAACCTGTATTATCCTGGAAGTCACGAGTTGTTTACTTTAAAGTAGTTAAACCTGGTCACCCAGTTAGCTATGGGTCGATCTGGCAAAGTGACCACCTAGTGCGTGTAGTGACAATCCCAGTTGGTTATGGAGACGGTTATTTCCGCAGTATGTCCAATAAAGCCAGCGTGATTATCCGCGGACAAAAATATTCTCAAGTTGGAAGAGTGTGCATGGACCAGATAATGGTCAATATTGAATGGGGAACAGCATACAATGGAGATGAAGTAACACTGATCGGAGAATCTGGTGAGGAGCGGATCACTGTTGAAGATCTTGCTGGTTGGGCTGATACAATCCCTTACGAAATATTGACCAATATAAATACGCGTGTACCTCGGGTTTATGTAAAATAAGAATATGTAATTATTTATTCGCCATGGGAGATGCATTGAAGAAGTACTTAAAAGATTATCTGACGTTGTTTTTGATGGCAGGCTTAGTCATAGGGGTGGACCAATGGACAAAAGCGCTTGTGCGTCTGAATATTCCCCTGGGTGGTTCATGGAATTCGGTGGAATGGCTGCAACCATATGCCCGCATTGTTCACTGGTATAACACTGGTGCTGCATTTGGATTATTCCAGAATGGAAGCCTGATATTTGCCAGCCTGGCGGTTGTTGTGATCTTATTAATAATATACTATTTTCCCCAGGTACCTGCAAGTGATTGGACATTTCGATTGGCTATGGCATTGCAGCTGGCCGGAGCGGCAGGTAATTTGATCGATCGCATTATGTTTGCTGGAAAAGTAACTGATTTTATATCAATAGGAAAGTTTGCAGTATTTAACATTGCCGATGCCAGTATCACTATTGGCGTGGTTATTTTATTGCTGGGAGCCTTGATCAAGGAAAGAAAGCAAAAAAAATCAAAACTGGATGGGTCAGTTGATGGTATTAGTGTGCCAACTACTGAAAGTGGTGATCAAAATGGATGAACGGGTTGTTAAATTTCACATAGACCCACAAAAAAAAGAACGTCTTGATAAAACACTGGTTGCGCATCTGCCGGAATTATCACGTGTCCGCTTGCAGGGTTTGATCAAGGATGGATGTGTATATGTGGGCGGTAATGTGGAAAGCAAAGCCAGCAGGATATTGGAGCATCAATTAGAAATTGAGGTGCATATTCCAGCAACAGTGGCTACAAATCTGGTTGCAGAAAACATTCCCCTCGATATCCTTTTTGAGAATGCAGACCTATTGGCGATTAACAAACCAGCAGGAATGGTCGTCCACCCGGCAGCTGGTCATGGGATGGGCACCCTGGTGAATGCAGTATTGGGTTATGCTCCAGACATTGAAGGTATTGGTGGAGAGGAACGCCCGGGAATTGTGCATCGATTGGATAAAGATACTTCTGGTATCATCCTTGTAGCAAAAAATGAAAGAGCCCATCGTTGGCTGCAGGATCAATTCAGGTTACGCCAGGTTGAAAAGATATATATTGCACTTGTGGACGGGGCACCTCCCACCGCAACAGGTCGAGTGGAAGCTGCTATTGGTCGTGATCCTTCCCATCGGAAAAAAATGTCGGTCACTTCACTCGGGAAGGGGCGGGAGGCCATCAGTGAATATCGTCTGTTGGAAAAATTCAAAGAGCATGCTTTGCTTGAATTTCATCCTTTGACTGGGAGAACTCACCAGATCCGGTTGCACTGTGCGTTGTTGGGGTGTCCGATCGTTGGGGATCGTGTCTATGGTAGGAAAAATCCTTCAATTAATTTAAATAGACATTTTTTACATGCACATAGTTTGAAAATTGTACTGCCAGGCGAATTGGAAGCGCATACTTTTAAAGCTCCGTTACCGGATGACCTGCAACAGGTATTGGATAGTTTTAAGACAAATGAAAATGTAAATTTTGATTAGGAGAGTTCAATGAAAAACGTCGATCTTAGATCTGATACAGTTACCCGGCCAACACCAGAAATGAGGGAGGCAATGTGCCGGGCAGATGTTGGAGATGATGTTTACGGAGAAGATCCAACAGTTAATAAGTTACAGGAACTGGCAGCTACCATGTTGGGTAAGGAAGCAGGTTTATTTGTCCCATCAGGAACAATGGGTAACCTGTCAGCCATGTTGGCTCATTGCCAGCGAGGCGATGAAGTCATTCTGGGAAACAAAGCTCATACTTTCCTGTATGAATCTGGAGGAATTTCTGCCCTGGGTGGAGTTCATTCATGCCAGCTTCCGAACCAATCGGATGGATCTTTAGCTCTCGAAGAAATAAAAAATGCCATCCGGGCGGATGACCCACATCAACCCATCACCCGATTGATTGCGCTTGAGAATACTCATAATCGATGCGGAGGAACTTATCAGGTACCTGCATATACACAAGAAATTTGTGATTTTGCCCATCTAAACGGCTTGGCAGTTCATTTGGATGGAGCCAGGATATTTAATGCAGCTACAGCATGTGGCATGCCAGTCAAGGCGATGGTTGATTCTGTTGATTCGGTCACTTTTTGTTTGAGTAAAGGATTATGTGCGCCAGTAGGATCGATTTTGTGTGGGTCGAACGAGTTTATTCGTAAGGCTCATCGAATTCGAAAACAATTGGGAGGTGGAATGCGACAGGCAGGCATCCTGGCAGCTGCCGGAATTATTGCTTTGGAAAGTATGGTGGAACGATTGAAGGATGATCATGCACGTGCCAGATGTCTGGCTGATGGTCTCAGACAATATCCATATATCATTCTGGATAATGGGACTGCCGCAACCAATATGGTATTCTTATCTGTGAGTGATGAGGTTAAGCATTCGACTCGACAGATATCCAGCTTGCTGGAAAAGCAAGGTGTTCGTGTTGGGGCGGTGGGAGAAAAGCGTTTTCGTTTGGTTACCCATTACTGGATCGATGATGAAGATATAAATCACACTATTGAAGCATTTGGAATGATTAAAAAATAACGGGCTGTTAGATTAAATTGAATTAATAATAATAAATCTTTAATTCGAAGGTTGTCATTAAAATCCAACTAAAGATTGTAAGGATACTGGATTATATACATGCGTTATAATTTATCGTCCTTGAATTGTTAATTAAGGAGAATTCTCCATGGAACGGACTCTGTCTGGAATTGAACGATTAGCAGGGATAATTCACTCAAAATGGGCGGAGCAATTACAATTTGGCATTATATTGGGGAGTGGGCTGGGAGGCGTGGCGGAATCTGTTCAAAATGGTTTCAGTATTCCGTATAACGAGCTTCCTGGATGGCCGCTCTCCACCGTAATTGGGCATGCAGGCAGGTTGATTATCGGCCAATTGGAAAATAAAAATGTATTGGTTATGCAAGGCCGAATCCACTTTTACGAAGGATACAGTATGCAAGTCGTGACCATGCCCATCCGGGTTATGCAACGACTGGGTATTAAAGACCTTATTGTCACGAATGCGGCTGGGGGCGTAAACCCATCATTTGTACCTGGAGATGTAATGATGATAACTGATCATCTCAATTTGATGGGAATGGCTGGGCAAAATCCTTTGAGTGGACCAAATTTGGAAGAGTTCGGACCTCGATTTCCGGATATGAGCCAGGCTTATGATCGTGATTTGATGAAGATTACCCGCAGCGTTTCCAAAATAAAAGGTATCAATCTTCGAGAAGGAGTATATGCCGGTCTTAGTGGACCTTCATTTGAAACTCCTGCTGACCTGAGATTCCTAAGAGCTGTTGGAGTGGATGCGGTGGGCATGTCAACCGTACCAGAAGTAACAGTTGCTCGCCATGGGAGCATGCGGGTGCTTGGTTTTTCTGGTATTAGTAATAAGGCCAATCTGAATGGATCTACAAAGACTACACATGAAGAAGTGTTGGAAGCAGGACGATTGATAGCTCCTAAAATTGAAGCCATTATTCATGGCGTATTAAGTGTAATCTAAGTAAGCATATGATAGAAATCGTCCAATTCTTCTCGAAGTACTCACCTTGGGTTTACTTAATTCTTATCTTTGGGTTTTTAGTTGCAATCCGCAGCCTTTTAAGGAACTTAAACGAACAGCGCGATCTGGTTTATGGACTTGAACGAGAAATAACTCATCGTCGTGTTGTGCAGTCAGTTACAAGCCTGATTATCATAGGGCTACTTCTTTTCGGAGAATTTACCCTGGTAACTTTTCTATCTCCAGTTATTCCAGCCTCAACCCTGATAACAACCCCTACAATCAACCCATTATTGATTCCACAGAGTACGATTAACACGGGACAGGGAACGATGTCCGTTGAAACTCCGCAGGCAAGTGCCACTCAATTACAAGCAACCGGATGCATTATCGGGCAGATTATGATATCAGTACCAAAGGCTGGCCAAGAAATCCAGGGAGAAATTGAACTTATTGGTACTGCCGATATCCCAAACTTTGGTTTTTATAAATACGAATATGCCCCTCAAGGGAGTGATGCATGGTCAACCATACTGGCGGGCCGTAAAGCAGTGATTGATGGTAAGCTGGGGAATTGGGATACAACTGAATTAACTCCAGGCGATTATCAACTGCGACTGGTGGTTTTTGACAATATGAATACTGAATTGCCAATTTGCATTATCCCTGTGCGAGTGATCCAGTGAGTGTTAAATAAAAGGATGAAATATGGCTGAAGTTCAAATTCGCAATGCAGTAGCTACCGATATCCAAACGATTATGGGATTTGACCATTCTACTACGAGTGATTATGTGTGGCAATTTGATTTGCAGCATGGCGAGGATCAAGTAGGTGCAATATTTCGTGAGATACGCCTACCTCGGTCAATAAACGTACGGTATCCCAAAACAATAACCAATCTGGCAGATGAATGGAATAGGCAGAGTGGGATGATTGTCGCGATAGTAGAAAAAGGAGTTTGCGGTTATTTGCGCTTGACAGATAATATAGTTCCAGAGACATCCTGGATAACCGACCTGGTGGTATCACCTGTTTTTCGCAGAAAAGGGATTGGTAAAAGTCTGATCCTCGCAGCGCAAACTTGGGCAGCAGAACGGCAAAAATCCAGGATCATAATTGAAATGTCAGCAAAGAACCACCCTGCTATTAAACTTGTTCAAAAAATGGGTTATGAATTCTGTGGTTATAATGACAATTATTATGCAACGAATGATGTTGCTCTTTTCTTTGGCCGTGTGTTAAGGTCTTAAGCAAACCAATTGGTAGGAATGAATGGATAGTGGATTGTTGAATGATGTATTGGTGTGGATAGTTACATTAAATCAGATTCTAACCGCTGGCATTGCTATTACTGCTTTTTCATTATTCTTTTATTCGCTATCTTTTAATTTGCGTAACCGAGTTGCACGCTCATTTGCGATTATTTTATTATGTGTAGTCGTAGTCTTTACCAGTGAGGCATTAGAGAGCGCCTCCACTTCAAGTGAAGCTGTAAATTTTTTTTTGCGATTTGAATGGTTTGGAATTGTATATTTACCTGCAGCATATCTGCACTTTTCTGATGCCCTACTTGTTACTACTGGCCGTCCATCTCGAGGCAGGCGCAGGATTGCAGTAAGATTTTTATATGTCATTTCCACAACATTTCTGGTATTGTTATCTACCAATACTCTGCTTGGTCCGATTGTTAAGGATGCTCAGCCAGCTCCACATTTGCAACGAACCTTTTGGATGGAAGTTTTCACAATTTATTATATTGGCATAATGGTCTGGGCCTGGATAAATTTTGGGAGATCCTTCAGGCATACATTAACCCGTTCAGGGAAACGACGCATGTTCTATCTATTGAGCGGAGCAACTGCACCGGCAATAGGATCATTTCCATTTTTACTTTACGGGTCAACGCTGGCGGCACGGCATCCCTTCGCTTTTTGGGGAGTGGCTCTTGCAAACAATTTATTGGTTGGTGGATTGATCATCCTGATGGCTTATGCCGTTGCGTTTTTTGGAGTTTCCTGGCCAGACCGGGTTGTTAAAAGCCGTTTGTTTAAATGGATCATGCGCGGACCTGTAACTGCATCGATTACTCTAGGGGTAATGACGATTGTACGTAGAATAGGGGAAATGTTCGGGATTGTTTATACCAGTGCAGTACCAGCCTCCATGGTTGCAATTGTACTGCTCATGGAACATACCATAACTCTTGTGGCACCATTTTGGGAGCGGTGGATTTTTTTTGGGAATGATCGTACAGATCTGGTGTTGCTGCAAAGCCTGGAAGAGAGATTAATCACGAAAGGTGATTTGCGGCAATTTCTGGAAGCCATTCTCGCAGCAGTCAGAGATCACCTTCAATCCCAATCTGCTTTTGTTGCGGCCATGGATGAAGAAAAAATATCCCTGTTGATTTCAACTGGCAATTCCCCATTTCTTAATGAGGAAGACCTTAATGAAGCTCTGGAATTGCTGAAAATTACAGAAAATGCAAATGGCGATTATTTTTCTTGGGGGGATTACTGGATTTTCCCCTTGTATAAAAATTCCTACACCGATGATGCACAGCCGGTATTGATGGGATTGATTGGAGCAACCAGTCATAAGGATCAAACCTTATATGGGGAGCAACGTCAATCCTTGGAATTGTTACTTCAAAGGGCTGCCCTTGCATTGCAAGATAGAATCTTACAAGAAAGCGTATTTCGATCTCTGGAAGAATTGCAGCCTCAAATTGATCTTTTTCAAAAGTTGCGAGCTGTTGGTCGTTATGATAGCAAAACCAGCTTGTTGGCTGAAAAAATGCCACCTGAGGCAGATTTAGCCAATTTTGTAAAAGAAGCTTTGACGCATTATTGGGGGGGGCCAAGGTTATCTCAGAGCCCATTAATGCAGCTTCAGATTGTGCAACAAGCATTCAATGAACATAACGATAACCCTTCCAATGCGCTGCGTTCCATACTGCGTAAAGCTGTGGATAGCATTCGCCCGGAAGGGGAGCGTCGCTTTACAGCTGAATGGATTTTATATAACATTTTAGAGTTAAAATTTATTGAAGGTCGAAAGGTTAGGGAAGTTGCTGCCAGGCTGGCTATGTCAGAAGCCGATTTATATCGAAAACAGCGTGTTGCCATTGAAGAAGTAGCACGAATAATTATTGATATGGAACAGCAGACACACTAATTTGGCAGCAGAATGGAGGAAGGGATAATTAATGGGTAACAAACAATTAGCTATCGATGAATTACCTGCAATTGATGATGGCTGGTGGGAATCAATTCTGGCTGAAGAAGAAGGGAATAGGATCAACAAAAAAAGTTCCAGACCCATCAATGCACAAGAGAGATCCATTAAAAGTCTGGACTGGGTACGCGCAAGTGATATTTTCACGCAGGACCAAATTATCCTTATGTCAGTGACCGGTTTTAACAAAGGGGGATTATTGGTTGAACATGATGACATTCATGGGTTTATTCCTTGCTCCCACCTGGTCAAACTTGCACCACAGATGAGCAAAGAAGAGCGGGAAAGCTGTCTCTCAGCTTATGTTGGAAAGAGTTTGAGTTTAAAAATCATCGAATGTGCGCGTGATGAAGGCAGGTTGGTCTTTTCAGAACGCGCGGCACAGACAGAACCGGGGCGTAGGACTGTATTGATGGAGAATTTACGGGTTGCTCAGAAGGTTAGCGGAGATGTAACAAATATCACTGAATTTGGTGTTTTTATTGATCTTGGTGGAGTGGAGGGACTTATCCATATTTCGGAGCTTTCATGGGGGCGAGTTGACCATCCATCCAATATTCTCAAGATAGGACAAAAAGTGGATGTCCTCATTCTTGAAATTCTTCCTGAGCGGTGCAGAGTGGCGCTGAGTTTAAAGCGCCTTGTACCCAATCCATGGGTTGGAGTTGAAAACAAGTATCAAAAAAATCAGATTGTACAGGTAGAAATTACATCCCTGGCATCTTTTGGGGCATTTGCGCGCGTAGAGGATGGTTTTGAGGGTTTGATCCATTTTTCTGAAATCCCATTAACTCCCAATAAAAATATTAAAGATTTACTAAACCCTGGAGATAAGGTCATGGCCAAGATCATGAAAGTAGATGTATCCAGGCAGCGTATGGGTCTTAGCTTGAATCTTGAAAAATCATCAGGAAACTAATGTCTCCCAAACAAAAACAACCAAAAAAGTCAGAGCACTTGAAAGAGCCAATGAACCCTCCTCCGAGAATGGATTGGCTGGATCGAATTCAACAATTCAAAGTTCATTTTGGGCGTTTTTTGTGGGATGCAACAGGTGTAATCTTATTTGCATTTGGATTGTTGGTTCTTGTAGGTGTAATTGGTTTATCAAAAGGGACATTATTATCCCGGTTGATCGAAGTGATCTCAGTCTGGTTGGGATGGGGTAGTATGCTGATCGTTGTTATGTCGGGTTTGGGTGGAGCCCTTGCATTCAAACATCGACGAAAACCAATAATAATAAATTGGAACCGGGTAATATCTATTGAAATAACATGCTTTTTATCCCTTGCCATTCTTTCTATAATTGGGGGAAACTCGCTGACTCAGGTGGAAAATGGATGGTGGGGAGGCCGCGTTGGGTGGGCGCTGGTCAGCTTGATGCAAAACATTTTGGGGGATATACCGGGGATAATTATTATTATTATCCTCTGGGTTGTATCAGCGATGGGAAGCCTTGGACTGTGGGAAAAATTGGAAAAATGGTTGCAGAATCAGCTTGGTGGTAACCTTTTCGTTAAGCCACAATCTGAGATGGATGCAGAAATCGCTCCATATGAAATAAACAATGTTATGGATAAGAAATCCAAATCTTCTCCCCATAAAACGAAGATAAAACTCCCGCCAGAATTTCGAAAATCTCTTGAATTGCCAGAAAACCAGGATGAAAGATTGGTGAATCCACCTCCTCGGGGAGATCGCTTGCCTCCATTCAATATTATGGCGAGCGAACAAAATAGCCGACCTGATGAACGAAATATCAATCAAACGGCCGGATTAATTGAAAAAACCCTGGCTGATTTTGGAATCCCTGCCAAAGTGGTTGGTTTTCGTATAGGTCCTACAATCACCCAGTTTGCCGTTGAGCCTGGTTTTTTTGAAAAAAGTGGTCTTGAAAATGGCGATCCCAATCGTCAAAAAGTGCGTATTGCCCAAATTGCCGGTCTTTCACGCGACCTGGCGCTGGCTCTATCGGCTGAAAGGTTGAGGATCGAAGCACCTGTTCCCGGTCGCTCATATGTAGGTATCGAAGTTCCAAACTTACGGGCTTCGACTGTTCGATTGCGTTCGATTTTGGAATCTGAATCTTTTTACAAGATTGGATCACAACTGGCAATTGCCCTTGGACGGGACGTATCCGGCCAACCTGTTGTAGCAGACCTGGCGCGCATGCCGCATTTGTTGATTGCTGGTACAACAGGATCTGGAAAATCCGTATGTATTTCTGCACTGGCAACCTGCCTGGCGATGAATAATACCCCGGATGATTTAAGGATGGTGATGATTGACTCGAAAATGGTGGAGCTAATTCGATTTAACGGATTACCGCACTTGTTAGGTAAAGTAGAAACGGATATTCAACGTATTTTGGGAGTGCTGCGCTGGGTTGTTGTAGAGATGGAGCATCGCTATAAACTGCTTGAAGCTTCACGCGTACGGGATCTTGAAGGATACAACAAACGCCTTCTACGTCGCAAAGAAGGTATTCCCTTACCGCGGATAGTAGTGTTAATAGATGAATTGGCAGATTTGATGATGTCTGCTCCGGATCAAACTGAGCATAATCTGGTTCGCTTGGCGCAAATGGCCCGGGCTACAGGGATACACCTAGTTGTAGCAACACAGCGACCAAGCACTGAGGTTGTCACCGGATTGATCAAGGCAAATTTTCCAGCAAGGATATCCTTCGCTGTCGCATCCGGAATTGATTCTAGAGTCATCTTGGATTCTCAAGGTGCGGAAACATTGCTGGGTCACGGCGATATGCTGTTCTTGAATCCTGAAGTTGGTAATCCAATCCGAGCACAAGGTGTCTTGATAACAGACCAGGAAATTGAACGGATGATTTCATTCTGGCAGAATTCAAGTTCAAGGACTGACGAACGCCCACCCTGGGAGACTCTCCTGAGCGAACCAGACGAGGGAGAGGACGGTGTTATGATTGAACATGCCATTGTTCTATTAAAGAAAGAACACCGTGCAAGTGCATCCATGCTCCAGCGACGGTTACGCATCGGGTATCCTCGTGCAGCTCGTTTATTGGATCGTTTGGAAGAGATGGGAATTGTAGGCCCTTCCACTGGTGGAGGACGAGATCGGGATGTGTTAATTGATTCTGAGGATGATTTTGAAGAAGATTTAAATTAATATTTGTTAAGGCTACAGAATCATAGCCTTAGGTGGTATTATTGAAGCTTGTAAAAAATCGACTGAAAGGATTCAAATATTTATCCATGGAAGAAGAAAGAAAATCGTTTAGCGATCACTTGCGCTTGTGGTTTAAATGGGTGACCGATCCCCTTGGTGCTTTCTTTAATCGACTGGGGATACATCCCAATACAATGACAATCCTTGGGGTTTTAGGTACAGGGCTGGGCGCTTTTATGATCGCCAGAGGAAATATGTTGTGGGGTGGTTTATTTATTTTGATTTCGGTTCCATTTGATGCACTGGATGGAACCATGGCACGTTTGCGAGGCGAAGCAAATGAATGGGGCGCATTTGTAGATTCGGTCGCAGACCGATATTCTGAATTAGTAACGTATGCTGGTTTGTTGTATTATTATCTGGACAAAGGCAATAGACTGGCTTGCATCTTGGTATTCTTATCCGCGGCTGGGTCGGTGCTCGTAAGCTATGTGAAAGCCCGGGCAGAATCGTTGGATTTATACGCCAAGGGTGGTTTGCTCACACGCGTTGAAAGGTATATTGTACTGGCGCCGGCTTTGGTATTCAACCAGCCGCTTATTGCCTTATGGATTTTGGCTATATTAACTAATGTCACAGCATTCCAACGCATCTATATTGTGCGGAAAGATGCTTATCGAAAACATTTCATCAGCAACGGAGAAAAACATGCCTAATGGTTTTGATATTCCTTTGCCATTTCTCAACCAACCTTTCCATATATATTTCTATGGGATCCTGATTACTTTGGGTGTGATTTCGGCAGCAGTAGTTGGTCAGATTGAAGCAAAGAGACGGGGATTGAATCCTGAAATTATTTTGGATATGTTGTTCTGGCTGGTTGTTGCTGGAATCATTGGAGCGCGAATCTGGCACATATTAACTCCCCCACCGTCCATGGTAGAGCGTGGAATTACAACTATGTATTACCTTACCCATCCTTTGGAAATGCTGGCGATTCGCAACGGTGGATTGGGTATACCTGGCGCAGTCATCGGTGGGGCAATTGCCCTATGGATCTATTCAAAAAAATATAAGCTGGACTTTTTGACTTGGGCGGATATTGCTGCTCCTGGATTAGCTCTGGCACAGGCAATTGGTCGATGGGGGAACTTTTTTAACCAGGAACTTTATGGAGCGCCTACAGATTTACCCTGGAAATTGTTCATCGACTCAGCACATCGTTTGCCAGGCTATGAAAATTATGGTTATTACCATCCACTTTTCTTTTATGAGTTTTTGTGGAACCTGGCTAACGCAATATTTCTGTTGGTCATTGGTAGAAAACTAGCGAAACGATTGAAAACAGGTGACCTATTGTGGATTTATATGATCACGTACCCGATAGGACGATTTTTCCTTGATTTTCTCCGCTTGGATGCTTCCGAGGTGGCGGGTATCAACGCCAACCAGTCCTTCATGGTAATTGTTGCCATTTGTGCTTCGATTGTTTTATTCACGAGACATCGACTTTTAAAAAGTAAACCTATCTAGTACCTGGTTTTTCGCGAATGCGGAAATCAAACTATGATAGAAACCAACGATCTTAGCAAACAATTTGGTGAATTTTGGGCAGTTGATGGAATCAATTTAAGTGTAAAACCTGGTCAAGTATTGGCATTATTGGGACAGAACGGCGCAGGTAAAACCACAACGGTTCGACTGTTGACATCTTTGTTATCCCCTTCCAGGGGAACAGCCAGCATTCATGGTTATGATGTTGTTAAAGAACCAGATAAAGTCCGCTCGGTGGTTGGTGTTTTAACCGAGCAGCACGGTTTGTATTTACGTATGACGGGGATGGATTACCTGGATTTTTTTGGTCAGGTGTATCAGATTGATGCTGCCACAAGAGTTTCGCGTAGCCATAGATTATTGGAAATATTTGGTCTTGAGCGAGCAGCCTCCCAAAAGATAGGGGAATACTCAAAAGGAATGCGACAGAAACTAGCCCTTGCACGAACCTTAATTCATGAGCCTCCTGTGCTTTTGCTGGATGAACCAACATCGGCTATGGACCCGAAAAGCTCCCGGTTGGTGCGTGATTCCATATCCAGTTTGCGATCAAAAAATAGGGCGATAATCATCTGTACTCACAACCTGGCTGAAGCCGAAGAGCTTGCAGATCAAATAGCTATCGTTTATCGAGGTCGCATTTTGATTAGCGGGGCTGTGGATGAATTAAAATTGCGCATATTGGGACCTGTAGAATATGAAGTTAAAATTAGCGGGGATTGGCCTGCGAAACCAATAAAATTACCCGCCGGGGTTAAATTGTTGGAGAATATTAATCATACCCGCAGATTCCAAGTAGAAGATCCCAGCGTGGCTAATCCTCGCTTGCTAAAGGAATTGCTTAAAAAGAATGTTGATGTAATTAGTTTCCAAGAAGTGCCGCGCACCCTGGAACAAGTTTATCTAAAGGTAATGGAACAGGTCCACAATGAGTGATAGCATGCGAGGACAAATTGGAAAGGTGTGGTTAATTGCCCATCGTGAACTGCGTGACCAGTTCCGAGATTGGCGCATAATTGTGCCAATGATAGTACTTACCATATTTTTCCCTTTCTTGATGACATTTACGGCAAAACAAGCTCTGGACTTTGTTGCTTCTTATGGTGGCGGAACCATCATCCCTGAGCGCCTGGTTCCTTTTCTACTAATGGTTGTGGGTTTCTTCCCGATTACAGTATCTCTTGTTATAGCCCTGGAGTCGTTTGTCGGAGAGAAAGAAAGAGGTACGATAGAGCCATTACTGAGCAGTCCATTGAAAGACTGGCATATTTATCTGGGCAAGCTTTTTGCTTCAGCCAGTGTTCCATTGATAACTGCTTACCTGGGCATTAGTGTTTTTCTAATCTATTTGAAAATAGATAATATTGCCATCCCGGATATAAATTTACTAACCCAGACGATTTTTCTAACCACGGTTCAAGCTTTGTTGATGGTAAGTGGCGCAATCGTGATTTCAACACAAGCCACATCTGTACGTGCAGCAAATTTATTATCTTCATTCATAGTTATTCCAATTGCGATATTAATCCAGGGGGAAAGTGTACTCATGTTTTGGGGAAACAACCAAATATTGTGGTTGGCAATTATAGGAGTTTCAATTTTGGCAGTGCTAATGATCAGGGTGGGGATCGCGCATTTTCAGAGAGAAGCTTTGCTTGGCAGAGAGATTGATATTTTGAATTTTAAATGGATCATACGAACATTTTGGAATTCTTTTTCTGGAAATTATAAAAATATCTTCAATTGGTATCGTTACGAGATCCCAAAAACCTTAAAAAAAATGCGCATAACCATCGTGCTAATTATTCTCATGGGAATAATTGGAGCAGTTTTTTCATATTATTATGTTTTATCTTATGATACAGCCCTGGCATTCAACCCGGAAACTGTTTCTGGTGAGTTACGTCAGGTATTTGGAACAGAAATTGGCTCTTTCGGCGATGCAACCATTTCAGTGCAGTATATTTTCGGCAATAACGTTAGGGCTATTGGAGTGATTTTACTGCTTGGGTTGGTTTCATTTGGCGTACTTGGAGCAATTGCATATATAGTAAATATGGGTTTGATTGGGGCTGTATTAGCATTTGTAAGTATTTTTGGATATTCTCAAGCGCAAATTGTTCTTTCAGGAATATTACCCCACGGTGTTTTTGAAATTCCAGCAATTATTCTATCTTCAGCCGCAGTTTTGCATATCGGGATTACTTTAATCACGCCTTTATCGCAAAGATCACTTGGCGAAGTATTAATTGAATCACTTGCTGATTGGGCAAAAATAGCAATAGGAATAACTGTGCCTTTGCTGGTAATAGCTGCAATGATCGAGACATGGGTGACTCCAATTTTGCTATTATCAGTGATAAAGTAATAGTATTGCAGAAAGTAAATAGGTATCCATATGCCTAAATTAATAATACTGGGTTCATCGAATTCAATTCCTGACTTAAAACACGAAAATTCCCACATGGTTTTTGTCGGTCAAGAATCGACTGTGTTGATAGATTGTGCCAGCAACCCCATATTAAGGCTTAAACAAGTGGGAATTGAATGATTTAACTGATATTATTTTGACTCACTTTCACCCCGATCATGTATCTGGTGTGCCTCTACTATTATTAGACATGTGGTTGATGGGTCGACAACGACCTTTAAATATTTATGGACTTCAATATACTTTGGATAGAATGGAAAATTTAATGGGATTTTACGGATGGGCTGATTGGCCCCACTTCTTCCCGGTAGCCTTTAATCGTCTTCCTGCGGGGGATATGGTTTCCGTTATAAATAATAAGGAGTTTGAGATCCACGCATCCCAAGTAAATCATTTGATACCCTGTATTGGTTTAAGGTTGGAGTGTAAAACGAGTGGAAAAGTATTGGCATACTCCTGCGACACAGAACCGTGTGCCCAGGTGATCCGGTTGGCCAAAAAAGCTGATGTCTTGATCCACGAAGCCAATGGTCACATTCACGGACATTCTTCTGCTTTACAAGCTGGCGATATTGCCAATCAGGCAGAGGCAAAGACTTTGTACCTTATACATTATCCCACGGGAGAAAATCCGACTGACAACCTGGTAAAAGATGCCGGATTGCGATTTAGTGGTGAGGTTCACCTGGCAGAAGATTTTTTAGCTTTGGAGCTTTAGTTGGAAATACTTGAAAATCAAATTTTAAAAAAGATTACTACCAACCGATTAGAAAAGGTTTCCACTCGTTGTTTTCGTATAATTGACTGCCATATAAATAATTTGCGTTAGATGGAGGTTCAATGGGTTGGCGGATCAGTTTCAACTGCGATTCGGTTAATCGTCTCCCACCTTTTCGATGGTTACAAAACGGACACGCTGCTACAACATTCGTCCAAATATGCTCTCCCCCTAAATGCTTGGGTTGGACATGGTCTATGGTGAGATTGGTTGTGTGCTGCCCGCAATACTGGCAGGTGAAATTATCACGGCGAAATACTTCCCGGCGGGTGAGCCTGATGTGTGGGCGAGGACGGTGAACCATATACTCCAAGCGGATTATGGATGGTTCCGGGATTAATTTAGAGATCGTATGAATATAACCGCGTCCATTTGCCACCATTGCGGCTTTTCCAGAAAGGATCAATCCAATGGCTCTTTTTATATTGCAGATATTGATTGGCTCGAAGTTAGCGTTAAGAACCAAAACCGGCGCCTTTTGCATAGGCCTCCATATTGGGGGGTATTATAGCATAACGAAAGCAGGTAAATAAAATGCGAATTTTAATTTCTGGCGGAACGGGGATGATTGGAAGACCTCTTGTAACCCGATTGCAGGAAAGCGGTCATCAGCTATGGATTTTGACAAGAAAAATCGGGGCAAGACATAATTTGAAGAACATTCAAATGGTCCATTGGGACGGCTCCAGATTGGGTGAATGGAGTGAATATGTAAATCAGGTGGATGCAATTATTAACCTGGCTGGTGAGAACATCGGGGCAAAGCGGTGGTCTGACAAGCGCAAGAAACAGATAATCGAGAGCAGAGTAAATGCCGGAGAGATTCTAACCGAAGCGATCAAGCAAGCAAGAAAACGCCCAAGAGTGTTTGTTCAAGCATCTGCAATTGGATTTTATGGCGTGAACAGGCATGAGAATTTGACTGAGGCAAGCGCTTCCGGGGATGATTTCCTGGCTGATATTTGTATAAAATGGGAAGAATCCAGCAATGGCTTAGAATCCTTGGGAATTCGCAGGGTTGTAATTCGTACGGGTGTTGTTCTCTCGAAAAACGAGGGCGCCTTAAACCGGATGTTGATCCCCTTCAAACTATTCGTTGGAGGACCTATCGGTGGTGGGAGACAAATGATCTCCTGGATCCATCCGTTTGATGAGATTGCTGCGATACAATACATGCTTGAGAATGATGAATTAGCAGGAGTCTTTAACCTGACTGCACCCGAACCTATAAGCAATGCAGACCTTGGAAGATACCTGGCAAGAATTACCCATCGTCCTTATTGGCTGCCAGTACCTGCTTTTGCATTGCGTATATTATTGGGGGAAATGTGTACACTAGTTTTGGATGGGCAAAATGTGACATCACTGAGATTAGTTGATGCAGGATTTCAATTTAAGTACGGGAAAATCGAAGATGCATTAAAAAATCTTTTGGCTTGAAATTCAATATTATTGTATAATCTTATTATGAAATTTGCCGGGCGTTTTGGATATTATTACTATTTCCATCCTTGAGCGAAACTGCGGATGGTTGCACGCGCCTGCCGCAGCAGGCGCTTTTTATTATAAATTTTCCATGTAATTAGCATTACAACAGGAGGAAGTGTGAATATTGATGATCAAGTTGCCTTATTAATGCAAGGTACAGAATATGGTGATGATGAATTAGCAGCTTTTATGTCTGATGGCCTTCGCCAAAGATTAATGGAGGCAGAAAAAAAAGGGCGACCACTGCGTGTTTATTGTGGGTACGATCCAACCTCAACAGATCTGCATTTGGGGCACACAATCACCATGCGAAAATTGCGCCAGTTCCAGGATCTTGGGCACGAAGTTACCTTTTTGATCGGTAGTTATACAGCCCTGGTAGGTGATCCATCCGATAAGAATAAAGCCCGCCCGGTTTTGACCCACGAAAAAGTGGCGGAAAATGCCAAGACTTATGCTGACCAGGCCTTTCGAGTACTGGACCGGGAAAAAACGATAGTTCGTTACAATGGGGAATGGTTATCAGAATTAAGCCTGGTGGATTTGATCCGGTTGGGGCAGAATTTTACGGTACAACAATTTCTGGCTCGTGAAAACTTTTCCAAAAGAATGGAAGCCAACGAACCAATTTACTTGCATGAGACATTTTATGCACTGATGCAAGGATACGACGCGGTTGCAATGCAGACGGATGTTCAAGTAGGCGGTACCGACCAATTGTTTAATATTATTGTTGCTGGAAGGAAACTTCAAGAGGCACTCGGACAAAAGCCACTGGTTGGGATTATTTGTGGCATCCTGCCAGGTACGGATGGTGTTCAGCGGATGTCCAAGTCAACCGGGAATGTTATTCCTATAAACACCACTGCCGAAGATATGTATGGCAAGGTTATGAGTATTCCTGATGAGGCCATCATCAAGTACTTTCGACTCGCGACTCGCTTATTGCCACCTGAAATTGATGCCATTGAAAAGGATTTGATTTCCAACCAAATCCATCCGCGTGATGCAAAAATGAAACTCGCGCTTGAAATCACAACAATATTTTATGGAGAATCTGAAGCGAGCGAAGGTGAAAAAGCATTTGTCAGGCTCTTTCAAAAAGGCGGATTACCTGAAGAAATGCCTGAATTCATACTTCAAACGGGGGATAATGTTTTGGAGGTTATGTTAAAAGCGAATCTGGTAGCAAGTAAAAGTGAAGGGCGTAGATTATTGTTGCAAAATGGGGTACGCCTGGACGGTGAGGTGCTCACTAATGGACAAGGAGAACCACCTCATACCGGAGTCTTGCAAGTAGGAAAACGGAAGTTTGTCAGGCTTAAAAAATGATCAATCAGCCCCCGGAAAATCTTTCGGGGGCTGATTATCAAGGTTGTAATGACATACTCAACAAGGATTGTCCGATTTCTCTGGCGAGGTTTGTATTATGTTCCTCCAACAAAATGGTTACCACCAGAGGAGTACCCTGCCAATCTATTAGAGTTCCAGCCATATACCAAGTAAGAGATCTGTTTTCTGAATCATCCCACGGGCTACTAGCATATTCCCAGTATGGTTGATTGCTTACCAGGAATTGATTTATGGATTCCGCGATGGATTCTGCTGGCAGAGCTTGAACAGGATCGCTGAGAGCAGGTAGAATCACCCAACCTTGTTGCGGGGTTTTAACAGCCATAGCCAGTCTGGCCGGAGGACGAATTCCTTCATTGCTTAATGCAGCTACCGCCAAGGCCATCTGCAGAGGGCTGATGCGTAAATCCTCTGTTGGATGGGCAGCCGGGGCAACTGGCAGCCTTAAATCCGGGGATGTATAAAACCCCAACACCTGATAGAGGTTTAATTGAGTATCCTTAGTTGGATTTTCTGTCAGACCTGCGGCGATCAAGAAAGGTTTGAGAGCATCCCCTGGTGGATACAATCCCTGGGCGGCCCGGTTGATCAACGGTCTTTCAGCGTCTTGAGCCAGGGATGAACCTGTTTCGTCAAGAAGATTCGGATCATAGTTTGGATGGGAAGACATCACTAATATTTCGCCACTGGCAGCATTTAGCATAACAACAGCACCTTTGTGGTCGGTCATAAGCTCATCTGCCTGCCGTTGTAGTTCCAAATTAATGCTCAAGCGGACATCAAGCCCGGGAGGTGGTTGACCATAAAGCAAATGATCCCACCAGATCAAGGCAGAATTGTTTCCCTGTATACCGCGTAAATAATCATCGAGACTAAATTCCAGGGCTGCCTGCCCATATATATTATGGGTATAGCCAGTGATGGGTGAAAGTTCAGGATATAGATAGGTGCGTATATAATTTCCTGAACTACCCTCCGTTATGGTGATAGGTTGATCCTGGCGAGCCAATATCGAGCCACGCTTTACATAACGATCTGAGATTGAGCGACGGGCATTATCAGTGCGGGATAATAATTCAGGTCCGCGCCATACAGACCACCATCCGGTCGCCAGGGAAACGACCATCAATTCGATTGCGAGAAAATAGCCCAAGAAAAAGTAAGGCTGCGGTTTGGGTATTGGAAAAGGCTCAATGTCAATCTCGTTGCTAATAATCAATAGGAGAAGAAGAGCAATAAATGAAGTCAATAGGGAGGAGCCCCCGTAAGAGACAAATGGTAATGTCACACCGGTTAGAGGCAACGCGCGCAGGTTACCTGCGATGATAAGGATACTTTGAGCGATGAGGAACGAAGTCAATCCGGCTGCCAGATATCTTCGAAAGCGGTCTGTAGCATGCAGGGCGATTCGGATGCCTCTGGCCAAGAAAATGCCTAACAGCGCAAGCAAGGCAATAGATCCAACCAGGCCAAATTCTTCAGATATCGAAGAATATATAAAATCTGAAATGGCAACAGGGACCAAACCAGGACTACCACCACCTGGGCCGCGGCCGAACAGCCCTCCATTGGCTATTGCCAATAGCGATTGAACAATTTGATATGACCGCCCAGAGGGATCAATCCATGGATTTAACCAGGCATCCACACGTAAACGCACCACATCAAACAGAAAGTATCCCAGGATGGCAGAAATACCCAAGCCCACGAGGCTGATTATTAGAACCCTTTTTCTCCCCGATGCCATATAAAGGTGGACGGTGTAAAGAAAAATGAATATGGAAGCAGTGCCCAGGTCTTGTTGGAAAATAAGAATGGACAGCGCCACACCCGTTACAAGCATGGTGGGTATGAACATGGGAAGGATGCTTAATTTGAGGGGTATTCGGTCGGCGAAATATGCAGCCAGATAAATTACCAGCAGCAGCTTAAGAGGCTCGGACGGTTGAAAATAAATGCCACAACAACCCAACCATAAACGGGGTCCGCCCCCCATGGGGTTTACACCAAATAAGAATGTTAACATGGTTACCAACAAACCACTTGCGAGCCAAATATATTTATATCTTCGCAGAAAATTCAAATTCCCAGGAAGACGGAGACAAAAGATAAAAAGGATGCCAACAACCAGTAACCACAGGGTTTGACGTAAACCAAAAGCAGGAACCAACCGCCAAACGGTCAGGATCCCCCAACCTGAAAGTAAAGCCGCAATGGGAAAAATGAATGGGTCACTATCCGGCAAATATTTTTGAAGTTGGTTAAATGCGATTGTAATAACCACGACCCACAATAACAAGCCAATCCAGTGCCCCCATAAATATTCTGTTTGCCACGTTCTTTCCCGTGCTGCAGGAGCGATAGTAAGCGCCAGCGCATACAGGAATAGAAAAATTGCCGACACCTGCAACAGGCGGTACTGCAATTTGTTATTGGAACTTGTCAGGGTGGATCTATTTGAGGTATTTACCAATCAAAATATCCAATTTCTTACGAGTTTCATTGGGGATGTAATTTTTTTGAGTGATCAGGGCGCTCTCAAGGGCTGACTTGCAAATGCAATCAGGGTTGGGGTTTATTGTCGACGCCAAATTGTGGATGACTTTTTGAGCCAAGGATGTGTTTTCCAATAAGACTTTTATTACCATATCAACAGTGACGGGAGATTCGCTGGTGCGCCAGACATCGTAATCGGTGACATGCGCCATGACTGTGTAACACATCTCAGCTTCACGCGCCAGGAATGCTTCAGGGGAGGTAGTCATTCCGATTATGGACATGCCCCAGGAGCGGAATACACTGGATTCGGCTTTTGTTGAAAAGCGCGGTCCTTCAATTGTGATAAATGTACCGCCATTATGTACATTGTGGACATCGGCCATATTCAAGGCCTGAAGAAGCTGGTTTCCCAGTCGGGTGCAGAATGGGTCAGCGACACTGATGTGGGCAACGATCCCATCACCAAAAAATGTTCGATGCCGGCCGCGTGTGTAATCGAAGATCTGATCGGGGATGACAATGTCTCCGGGAGCGTAATCCTCCCGCAGGGATCCACAGGCACTTATACTGACAATGTTTTGAACTCCCAACAGTTTTAGTGCAAAAATATTTGCACGGTAATTTACCTCGGATGGGCTTATCTGGTGACCCTGACCATGCCTGGCTAAAAAGGCAACCCGTTTTCCTTCCAGCACACCTGTAATTATTGGGGCGCTTGGTTTACCAAATGGAGTTTCGATATGATTCTCTTGCATGTCTTCCAAACCTGGAAGATCGTACAACCCAGAGCCTCCAATGATCGCCAGGGCGATAGATTCAAGCATTGTTTTCTCCAATGTCTTTAATTGGATCTTTTACCATGAGGTTATTAAAAGTGTCGCCAGAAATTGTGATAGTAATTATGTTTTTTCCACACCTGATCTCATCCTCTGAAATTACAACAAGAGGTGTTGATACCGGTTGACCATTTATGAAAGTGCCATTTGTTGAGCCAAGATCTTCCAGCCACCATTGGGTATGATGGTATTTTAAACGGGCGTGATGGTTGGACACATTCTCATCATCCAAACGACACTCGCAAGTTGAGTCCCGGCCAATAGTAACTTCTTCCGAATTAAAATGCTGAACACGAGTTGGAGCATCGCTGGTTTGGATGGTTAAACTAATGGATGGAATTTTCCGCTTTGACAACCAAATCCCCTGCTGCCGGTTATCCTTCCATAGGAGGTAAAATAAAACCAATATAAAAACATAAAGGCTGATACTTAATAGAATCCGTAAGATAAGAAAGATAACGGCTGTCATTTGGCTGGCTTATCTTCCTTCGGGAAAACCGTTGTTGGGCGATCGGATGAAACGGATGAATTTGGACGGGTGGATCCTTGTCTTAGCTGGGATGGAGGCAGATCCTGGCCAAAGATCAGCGTTACCCCTGCCAGGGAGATAACATCACCGGGATAAAGGATGCTTTGATTAATTCGATCTCTGTTCACAAACGTCCCCCCCGTGGAATTCAGGTCAAATACAACAAAATGGCCTTTGACAGCCCTTATCTGGGCATGATTGCGCGAGATGCGTGGGTCATCAATGACGACATGATTGTCCAGCCTGCGGCCCATGTTGATCACGGATTGGTCTAGTGGGATGACCTCTGCACCGTGCAGAATAAGAAATGAATTGTCGGGAATATTATTCCCCGGGTTTTTATCCGCAGCACCCATTTGCATGCCCTGGGTTTCGGATACTTCCCCCAGGCTAAAGGATGCAAAAACCTGCACATCATTCTCAGCCATGGAACTGTCCGCCGAGGTGGATAATGTGGGCCTGGATGAAAAAATCAGCCCCGCTTCACTACCTGCAACTTCAAGGGCTGCCGCCAATTCATCCAATAAGCCCGGCTCCTGCCTCCACCTGGAGAGATTGACCGGGTGGGCAACGATCATATAAATATTCGGAGCCAGGTTAATTTTATCTTCCTGGGTTTTAATCTGGGCATACATCACAGAAGCCAGCTTTTGCGAAATTTGATCTTCAGGTTTGCGCCCCGGGATGAGATTCATTAAGCGCTCTTCGATCAGCGATTGTATGCGTGCTTCCAGATCATCAAGTGTACTCATAATGCTTTACCCATTTGCTGAAAAATAAACATTGAGCTTATTATAGAGGTGGGGAAGCGTTTAGGCAAGCCCTGCTGCGGGTCGATACTTTGATGGTTTATTCATTTAGAAGTAACAAAAGGATTGATTCGTTCCAGGCTGAGAATTGAGCGATTGATGCTATAATTTCAGGGATACCGAGGTTTACTCATAAAACCTTGATGAGAAATGATAAGGATTTAATAAGGTTTCCGTGAGGAACAAATTGGTTATTCCAAAGCCTTCCATGGATAATACAGAAGCAACCCTGCCCGCGAATTATATCCATACGGTCATCGAGCCGCCCAAAGGCTGGGCCGCGCTGGAGCTGGGTGAATTGTGGAAATTCCGGGAACTGCTTTTTTTCCTGACCTGGCGGGATATCAAGGTGCGTTACAAGCAGACCGCGCTGGGAGCAGCCTGGGCGATCTTGCAGCCGGTTTTGACCATGGTCGTGTTCAGCATCATTTTTGGCGGACTGGCCAGGCTGCCCTCGGAAGGGATCCCCTATCCAATATTCACATTCACAGCCCTGCTGCCCTGGCAGCTTTTTGCCTTCGCGTTGACGCAGTCTTCCAACAGCCTGGTGGGCAGCCAAAACCTGATCAGTAAAGTTTATTTTCCCCGCCTGGTGGTACCATTTTCATCGGTATTGGCCGGGGTGGTGGATTTTGGCATCGCCTTCCTGGTATTGGTGGGACTGATGGCTTATTATGGGATCGGATTGACTCCTGCCGCCTTGCTGCTGCCTGTGTTCCTGCTCCTGGCGCTGACCAGCGCCCTGGCGATCGGTCTGTGGCTTTCGGCGTTAAATGTGAAGTACCGCGATATCCGTTACGTGGTGCCGTTCCTGACCCAGTTCTGGATGTATGCCACCCCCATTGCTTATTCCAGTTCGCTGATTCCGGAAAAGTGGCGCTGGCTGTACAGCCTGAACCCGATGACGGGCGTGGTGGAGGGCTTTCGCTGGGCCATCCTGGGCAAGAGCAGCCTGGATGTGCTCTCGATGAGCATTTCAGCAGGCATGGTGGTGACGCTGTTGATCGGCGGATTGTATTATTTTAAGCGCATGGAATCCAGTTTTGCGGACATCCTGTAACATGAGCGAAATTGCCATTCGAGTGGAGCATTTGGGGAAGCAGTACCGGCTGGGCGCGCAGCAGGCGGGATATAAGACCTTCCGCGAGTCGCTGGTCAACACAGCCAATGCACCGCTGCGCTGGTTGAAAGGCGAGCGCAAGGCAGAAAAGAACACCTTCTGGGCGCTGGATGACGTTTCCTTCGAAGTCAAACACGGGGAAGCGATCGGCATTATTGGCCGTAACGGAGCCGGGAAAAGCACCCTGCTCAAGATCCTGTCGCGCATCACCAGCCCGACGCGCGGACGGGTGGACATTTATGGACGGGTGGGTTCGCTGCTGGAGGTGGGCACCGGTTTTCACCCCGAACTGAGCGGGCGCGAGAATATTTATCTCAACGGCGCAATCCTGGGTATGAGCCGGGTGGAGATTATGCGCAAGTTCGATGAGATCGTGGATTTTTCGGGAATTGAAAAATTCCTGGATACACCCGTCAAGCATTATTCCAGCGGAATGTATGTGCGCCTGGCTTTTGCGGTGGCAGCCCACCTGGAACCTGAAATTTTGGTGGTGGACGAGGTGCTGGCGGTGGGGGATGCTGCCTTTCAGAAGAGATGCCTGGGAAAGATGGGGGATGTAGCAAAACAAGGGAGAACTGTTTTATTTGTAAGTCATAATATGGGAGCAGTAAAAAAATTATGTTCTCGAGGAATATTACTAGAAAATGGTTTTATTTCTTCCCAAGGCATTATTGAAGATGTAATAAACAAGTATCTTGAATCGACATATCAATCAAATAATTTTCGGAAAAGCGAAATTTGTTTCCCGGAAAATCCTGAGTTGAATATACAGATATTAAGAATCGCATTAATGGATAATAATGGAAATTTAAGCAATGTATATGGAATTTGGGATTCGATCTTATTAGAACTTTATGTTGTTGTTCGAAAAAAACTTCATGGATCAAATTTAGCAATTCAAGTTTCTCGAGATGGAGATATCTTGTTTAATTCTTTCGATATTGATGAATCTCCAGAATATTTTGAGGCTCGAGATCAAGGATACTACCATTATTGTATTCCGTTTCCGAAAAATATTTTTCCTAAAGGTACTTATTCAATTGATGTATCTTCTGGTATTTCTGGAATCGGTCAAATAGAAATTCATACCGATGTTCTCCTGTTTGAAATTGAGGTAAATCAAGAAGATTTTAACCATAAAAGTTATTCACGGACTTCAAGAATAATTGTTCCTATGGTTTGGGATATAAGAAAAGTAAGTTCTTATATTTTTGATAAACGATGATAAATCAGGTTTTTAATTATGAATATGAACCAGCCATTGATCCGTAGATTTCATAAAATTGGCGACCCACATATAAAAATTAATGAGTTTCAAAAAGAAGCTATAAGAAAATTCAAGCAAAAGATTTCTGCTGGGACTTATAAATTAGAAAACGCTGATTGTCTGTGTGGATCAAAAAAAGAGAATAGTATTCTGGTCTCAAATGAGGATAGATACGGATTAGCTGTAAATTCCTACCTATGTCAAAGGTGTGGATTGTTATGGACAACCCCAAGATTGGATTCAAACTCATTAATGGAATTTTATAATTCTGATTATCGGCAAATATATACTGGAAGAAAGATTGCAACAGAAAAATTTTGGGATGATCAAGTATCTCACGGAGAAAAGATTCTTAAATTTGTTAAATCTTTTTTGGGCGAAAATTTTCAAGAAATGAAAGTTTTAGATATTGGTTGTGGAGCTGGCGGAACTCTGATGCCATTTCTAAATCGAGGGTTTCAAGTCTTTGGATGTGATTTAAACGATAATTATCTTGCTACTGGTAGAAATCGTGGTCTGAATTTGTACAAAGGCGAAGTTAAAGATTTGTTATTCTTAAACCCAATTAATTTGGTTATTGCGAGTCATGTTCTCGAACATCTTCTAGATCCTCTTAATGATTTATTGGTAATATCAAGGTTACTTAGTAAAGGAGATTTTATTTACATCGAGCTGCCAGGAATTTTTCAAGCCTATGAAATATATGGTGATTTTTTGCGATTCTTACAGAATGCTCATTTATATCATTTCACTTTAAAATCACTTACTAGACTTCTAGCACAAGCAGGTTTTTCTCTTGTAGAAGGTAATGAAAGAATTTGCGCTTTATTTGTTAAATCCGATAAACCGATTCTCAATATAAAAAATGAAATTGAAGTAAAGCAGATTGTGGAATATATAAAACAATCAGAGAATAAGTTGCGCATCAATAAAATGAAAAAATATTTAAAGGATCGATTTATTATTAATTCGAGATATTCTTATGATGATGAGTAGGGCGTTAAGAAAGATCTTCTCTGTTATTAATTTTTTTGTGCCTTATGGTATTTATAATGGCTATTCAAATACTATTAATAAAATGCGTGTTCCTGTTGAATTGACAAAAAAAGTCACAGAGAATAAAAAATTTAAAGATATTCATGCCTCTAGTCGTTGTTTTATTCTTGCTTCAGGGCCTTCGATTCGTGACCAAGATCTTGGATTCCTTAAAGGAGAAATTTGTTTTGCAGTTAATGAATTTTATTTACATAAAGATATAAATTTGATTAGTCCGAAGTACCACATAATCGCCCCAAACCATGCCCCGTTTACTAAGGAAACGAATAAAACTCGATTTGAATGTTTGAAGCGATATTACTCTGATAAGGTGATAGTATTCTTAGGAGATAATAATTATCAATATTCCTATTGGAATTTCTTAAATGAAAACACATCGTATAATAAAACAAATTACCAAATTATTAATTATTACAATTATTACCAATTAGATGAAAGAAATTTCACAAATAATAAAACATGGGATATAAGCCGAACTCCATTTGCACCTCGTACAGTTATATATATAGGGTTACAAATAGCCCATTATATGGGTTTTAAAGAAATATATTTATTAGGTTGTGATCATGATTATTTAATGGATATAAAACGAATAACAAATCATCATTTTTATGAAGAATCACAAGGTATTAGCGATGTCGAGCATTTGAGGCAATTTACTTCAGAAAAATGGTTCGAGGAATATTATTTTAGGTGGAAACAATATCGGTTGATGAAAGAATATTTAAACCACAAAGGAGTATTCATTTATAATGCCACAAGAGGTGGAATGTTGGATGTTTTTCCTAGGGTTGTCTATGAAGATCTATTTAGAAAATAGAAATTAAATCTTGAAGGAATATTCTAAGCTGGGCAAATTAATTCTATGAAATTATATAATATACTCTTTCTTTTTAAAAAATTTCTTATAGCATGCAAAATGGAAATATTTAATTCTCCTGAAAATATGCTCAATAAACTAGAAAAAAAATATCCACTTATAAAAATTCATTCCAATGTTGATATTTCAGATGATTGCCAAATTGAGTCTTTTGTAGAATTGTGGGATAACGTAAGTGTAGCTCAATGTTCAATTGGAAAATGTACATACATAGCCTCAAATTCAAGAATCCATTTAAGTGAGATTGGAAGGTTTTGTTCAATTGGACATGATGTTAAGATTGGGCTTGGTAAACACCCCTCAAATATGTTTGTTTCTACATACCCCTCATTTTACAATAGAGAATTTCATATTCCTTTCATAAAACAAAACGAAATTAAATTCCAAGAATTTGAATTAATTAAAATTGGAAATGATGTCTGGATAGGTGATCGAGTGCTTATTTTAGATGGTGTAACAATCGGAGACGGTGCGATAATTGGTACTGGTGCTGTTGTAACTAAAGATGTTGAGCCTTATTCCGTTTCGGTTGGAGTACCTGCTAAGAAAATTAAAAAAAGATTTTCGGAAAAACAAATATCTTTTCTTTTAGAATTTCGATGGTGGGACAAAGATGATGTTTGGTTTCAAACCTACTCGAATTTATTCGAGGATATAGAAAATTTTATCAATTTCTTTCAAAAGAAAATTTCTCTATGATTGGTAATTTTAACTTAAATTCTTTACCCAACCTCTCGTCCAGTGATAAAAGCTGGCCTTGGATTGATTCCAATTCGACGCTACCCGCAACCATGCCAGATGGTTCTTCCTGGCCGCGCATCAGTATCGTCACCCCATCCTATAATCAGGCGCAGTTCTTGGAAGAAACCATTCGTTCAGTCCTTATGCAAGGATACCCCAACCTTGAATACATTATTATTGATGGGGGCAGCACGGATGGGAGTGTGGAGATCATAAAGAGATATTCACCCTATTTGAGTTATTGGCATAGCCGAAAGGATGATGGCCAGTCAGATGCGATCAACCAGGGGCTGTGCATGGCAACCGGGGATATCGTTGCGTGGATAAACTCGGATGACACTTATTTGCCAGAGGTTTTCGAAAGAATTGCAACCCTGTTCAATCGGAAAAATGTCGAATTAGTATATGGGCGTTCATTTTTTATCGATGAAGAAAGTAAGATTATTGGAGATTATCCAGCCGGGCCGTTACAGTTGGATTGGCGGCGTTTCCGCTACTGGCGCGGTTGGCCTGTCCCCCAGCCTACCGTTTTCATGCGGCGCGGAATATTGGAGAAGTTTGGATACCTAGACACATCATTGCATTATGGTTTGGATTATGATCTGTTCATCCGGTTTTCCTGCCATCTTATTAAGTTCGATTTCTTGGACACACCACTGGCGAACTATCGAATCCATTCACATTCAAAAACTGGTGATTGGGCGAAAACCCAGGATTTGTTTTATCGTGAAACTATGCGCGTCAACCAGCGATATGCTCCCTGGTTTCTCCCGGAAAATTGGCGTCTTTGGGTTGAATGGTTCATTCAGGTTTCCATTCGGTTTTCAAAAAAAGTCCTGCACCCACTTGTGAAATGGTGGAAAAATGACAGAATATTCAAAACACATTAGGTTTTATTAGAATAAAAAAAAATAAAATTGGGCAAATATTATCAATATTAAATAATATATATCCGGATTTACAGTCAAAGATGATGGTTAACAAATATATCATCTGACATACAAGGCATATTTTGATCTATGTCAATTGGTTGGTGAGGAGAAAGTCATTAATCTAAATTTGGTACACCTATTCGTATTTAATGCACTCATGTTAGTTAATAACCACACATTAGGATCTGATCAAAATAATAGAAATGCATAAGTGCCTTGTCAAGGGAGAGAGAAAAATTGAGATTATCGAAAAACATTGCAATTTTTGTTAATCAATGTCCCTATCCACCAAAATTTGGATTCTTAAGCCGAGTTTTATCCATGGTAAAAGGATTCCATAGTTTAGGGTTTGGAATCCATATTTTTAGTTACTCAAAAACCTTTGCGCCCTGGACGAATGAAAATATTTCTGTTTTGGAAAACAATTGGGTCAGCAGTGTAAAGCTTTATAAATTTACAATAAACGAATCTTTGCAAAGGAAATTAATGCATATAATGTATTCCAAGATAATGCACAACGGAATACCGCCCTTTTCTAAATTTCATACACCTCTAGGGATGCGATCCTGGTTTACCAGACAGGTTGAGATAATAGATCCAGATTTGATCATGATTAACTATGCTCAGTTTGATGGAATCCTGGATCACAATCACTTCAAATCTACACGCAGGGTTATAGATACGATTGATCTCCACTCGCTTAATCTGAAGATGCAGAATTCCCTGCGTAGTTTGCTTCCACCACCGCCCATACATCCTGACCAGGTTGAAATTAAAATCCTTCAGGAAAAATTCTATGAAAACACTTCTGGAATAATAAACCATCGAGAATTTCAGGTCTTTGACCAATATTCGAATACGATTGCAATTGCTGAAAAAGAAGCGGATATCATACGGGAAAATACTCATACTACTATTGTAAATTTTTTGCCAATGATGCATGAAATACCAAAGGTTACGAACAGTTATGCTGGCTCAGCTCTATTCCCCACCGGGCCGAATCTGTTTAATACTCAAGGATATCTGTATTTTGCCAGGCGCGTATTGCCCTTGATAATAAGGAATCAACCTGATTTTTCCCTGCAAGTAACTGGTTTCTTGGATCAAAACCAAATTGTTCCAGTACCAGGAATAATAATCTTGGGTTTTGTACCAGATTTGACCTCATTATTTGAAGAAAGTTGCTTTGTGATTTCACCAGTGTTCGGTGGGACCGGGCAACAAATAAAGATTATTGAAGCAATGGCATATGGGCTTCCAGTTATTGCATTACGCGATGCTGCTGAACGTTCGCCTTTAATCCATGAAGTTAACGGGCTTGTAGCGCAAGATGCAAACGAATTCGCAGAACATGTAATCCGACTATGGACAGACCGTGTTTTGTGCAAAAAATATGGTCAAGCAGCACGTGTTACCATCCAAAACAAATATTCACAACTCCACCTAAATGAGGAGTTATCAAAATTACTTTCAAGAGCTTATACTGAAGGTAATAATTATGAGTCGCAATCTTAAGGCTGAATTATTCGAATGTTTGTGATTTTCCTATCTTATATTTGCGATCTGGATTCAGACCGCAAAGTCGCAATTAACTTCATTGGTGATCAATTTGAAATGTAGTGAATGTGCCAGTGTTTTCATCTACGATAATATTCCTCGCCTTATAGCGCCAGGAGGTGTGGCTCGCTATTTCCGGCATGTCAGCGATGGAATGATTGGTCATTTCGGCCCACAAGTAACTATCTTTTCACCTGAGGTACGAAATAGCAGCCCAGGTAGATATATTCGCGCAGTACCCACAAATTTCAGGGGGAGTAAACGCTTGGGAGTGATCCGGTTAAACAATATCCTGGCAAGGCGGATCGCAAAACAACAGCGCGCCAAGGTTTTTTATAGCCCCTATTACGGAAATGTCCGCACTACAGCGGCTCAGGTCTTTACAGTTTATGACATGATACACGAATTGAGGTTCCCTCGAACGAAGGCTAATCAGGCTTTCATTGATGAAAAGCGAGGTTGTATTGAACGGGCTGCACTCCTGATTTCAATTAGCCAGAGCACTGCGCATGATATTATCGCTTGCTATCCCCATGTAAATCCAGCAAAAATCGTTACAATCTGGCTTGGGGTGGATGAGTTCTTTTTTGATGTGAAGTCAATACCAGACCATAAACGAAAACCATATTTTTTGTATGTTGGGGCTCGGAGAGGTTACAAAAACTTTCAACGGACTTTACAGGCATTTGGGCAATCAGGCTTGGCCAAGGACTTTGATCTGAGAGTTATTTCTCCTGACAGTAACAACAGATTCTGTGAAGAAGAAATCGCATTGTTGCGCCATTTAAATCTGGAGAATAGTGTGGATCTGCGACTCGCGATCAGTGAATCTGAGTTGTGTGCGAGTTACTCCGGGGCAGTGGCATTGGTGTATCCATCTGAATACGAGGGATTTGGTTTGCCTGTTCTGGAAGCGATGGCGGCGGGTACTCTGGTGACTGCCGCAAAAGTTGCCTCTATACCTGAAATTACCGGGGATCTGGCTGATTACTTTGATCCGCTTTCTGTAGATTCCATTGCCGATGCTTTGCAGAGAACAGTTACTCTTTCGGAACGAGATCGTCAAGCTAGGATCGCGCAGGGGATTGCACATGCCCGTCAGTTTAGTTGGGAGCGTTGTCAACAGCAAACTGTAGAAGCATTTGCCCGGTTGTTGTCTTCATAATTCTAATATTCAGAACATCAGGATTATTTGATAATTCATGGCTGAAATACTCAAACTCTCGATCATCACTCCTTCGTTCAACCATGGGCGCTTTTTGGAAAAGACCATTCTCTCGGTTATCAACCAGGATTATTCCAATGTCGAGTACATCATCATTGATGGCGCAAGCAAGGATGATAGTGTTGAAATCATTCGAAAATATGAAAAACACATAGCCTATTGGGTGAGTGAGCCGGATAAAGATCTCCGTTATGCCATGCAAAAAGGTTTTGCACGCGCCAGCGGTGATGTAGTAGCCTGGCAAAACGCAGATGACTACTACGAGGAGAATGTATTTGGACAGGTAATGCGGGTGTTCAGGGAACATCCAGATGTGGACCTGGTGTATGGTAATACAAATATAGTAAACGAAAAGGGTCAACAGATCGACGAACTGTGCAATATTCCCCTCTATTCTCCGCTGGATATTTTCGGTGGAATGCCTCTTCAAAATCAATCCGCATTTTTTCGACGCAGTCTCTGGGAAAAAGCCGGAGGCATTGCTTTTCAGGAGTTGAATTACGACGTTGATCTTGTTTTTCGTATCATACGGTTGGCGCATCCTTTTTTTATTCGGCAGGTGCTGGGCGATTACCGCAGTCATGCCGGGTCCATTTCTTTTTCCGGGCGTGGAGAGAATCTTCAAAGAGACCCCTGGGTTATTCGACGCCGTTTCATGGGAAAATGGAGCAAGTTGCCAGGATGGTGTTTTGCGCCAGCAATCGTAATGGCAAAGGTCCGCAGGTATGTTTACCTGGTTTGTCAGGGAGACTGGGGTTATGTTTTGCGGCATATAAAGAGAATACTGAATAAAACGACGGCAACCCGTCGGTGATTTATTTAAAAGATTGTTCGGATAGCAGATTTTCGCCAATTTCGCACATAAGTTTGGTTTTCGCAATGTAGATCTCTCAAAAAGCTGCTGTAATGATATCCTTGACTTAGGTTCTATCGGTTCTGGAACATTCTCTTATAAATAAGGAGCATAGCTATTATTGATTGATAATTTAATTACGAATTTAGTGTTCACCCGATAAATTTGGAAAATATTTTATATGTACTCTCAACCTTTTATTTTTGCCGAAGATCAATAAACATGACCAACTTGAGACGATACAATTTTAGCGAAATGTCATTCCGCCGGATTATTCAAGGATTAACTATTCGCGCAAAGGATATTCCACACGCACTTGCATGGAGATTTTCAAATATTGCGGATTCGAATCGAGCTCAAATAAGTAAATATGAAGGAATCCATAAAGGAAAACGATGTTTTATTGTCGCCAATGGCCCAAGCTTAAACAAAATGGATTTGGACCTACTAAAAAATGAAATTACTTTCGGACTGAATCGAATTTATCTGAATTTCGATAAATCACGATTTCGCCCGACATATTTTGTTGCTGTGAATGAATTGGTTTTGGAACAATTTGCCCGGGATATATCAAACCTTAATATGCCAAAGTTTATTAACTGGAATCAGCGATCTTATTTTCCAACAAGAGATCCTGAAATTATTTATTTGAAACCGAAATTTGTGTTAAATGATGTTTTTGAGTGTGATTTGACCCGTCCCTTTGTATTTGGTGGAACGGTAACATTTGTAACACTACAATTAGCTTTCTATATGGGTTTTCATGATGTGATTATCATAGGATTAGATCACAGCTTTGTTGAAAAAGGAATCCCAAACGAAAAAGAAATACGTTCGGTCGAAAAAGATTCGAGTCATTTTCACCCTAATTACTTTCCAAAAGGAGTAAAATGGCAACTTCCAGACTTATTAAGATCAGAGTTAGATTATTCGATCGCCCGTAGTTTTTACGAAAAAGAAGGAAGAGAGATCTTAGATGCGACAATAGGTGGAAAATGCAAAGTTTTTAAAAAGGTAGATTATGATTCATTATTTGGTAATAAATATTAATTCTTAATTTTCCTTGATCAGTTCATGGAGAAGAAATTTTGAATGGTCTGGTTCTGGGATTAAAAATTTCACGGATAAATTACCTGAATGCTGTTAAACAGATTGTAGATTGGGTAATCACTAGTGAAAGTCGTATGGTTTTTGCTGCCAACGTTCACATGGTGATGGAAGCCCATGATTCGAAGGAATTCGCAGGGGTGGTTAATATTGCGGATTTGGTGACACCAGACGGCATGCCATTGGTCTGGATGTTGCGATTGAAAGGCTTCAAAGAGCAGGAACGGGTGTATGGCCCTACCTTGATGCTGCATATCCTTGAGACGGCTGCCAGGAATCATATCCCTGTCGGTTTTTATGGTGGAAACCCTGAAGTATTGGATAGGCTCGTTAAAAAAATGAAAGGTAAATTTCCAGAATTAAATATTGTTCATTCGTATAGTCCTCCGTTTCGAACATTAACGTATGCAGAAGACATTAAAGTTAGCAGAGATATCCAGGAGGCTGGGGTTAGAATCCTTTTTGTAGGACTTGGTTGCCCGAAGCAGGAAATTTGGATGGCTGAACATCGGGGAAGGATAAATGCCGTAATGGTTGGGGTCGGTGCCGCTTTTGATTTTCAGGCAGGTAGTAAAGCACAGGCTCCTTCCTGGATGCAGGCGATTGGATTGGAATGGTTATTTCGCTTTCTTCATGAACCACGTCGCCTGGCAAGACGATATTTGTATAACAACCCGCGTTTTGTCGTGTTGGCTCTGGCGGATATATTAGGTATACTCTATGGCGGGAAAAAAGAGGCGTAAAGATGCTCAGACGATTTTCGATCAATTTTGCCATATTCTCCATGCTGTTGGACGCATTCTGGGTTGTGACCGGTCTAAAAATGGCCGAGTTCTTACGGCCTTTCCTGGATGGACTTCCCTATGTAAAACCCATCCAGGAACAGATCCATCTGCCAGCCAGCATCTACATTAGTTTTGCCTTGATCTGGATGGGTCTTTTGTCCGCTTTTGCCATTTATGATGGCCGGAAATATCTGCGGGTGGTGGATGAGTATGCCATGCTGACCGCAGCCAGCCTGATCGCATCCATATCCATGGCAGGCATCCTGTATCTGTCTTATCGTACGATCTCACGGGCACTCTTCTTACTATTCGTATTGATCGTTTATTTCCTGTTCCTGGGCTGGCGCGCCATCGCCAGGCTGGGTTTCCGTCTACGCAAAGATTGGCCGGATGATCCGAGGCGTGTGCTGATCGTTGGGGCCGGTCCACTTGGTCAACGCGTGGGGGAACAGATCCAAAAGGCGCAGATTAAAAACATGCAATGCGTCGGGTTTGTTGATGATGAAAGGGGAGAGGATAAGTTTCCCCTGGAGCTATTAGGAAAAATAAAGGATATTCGGGAAATCGTTAAGCAATCCGCCATTACAGATGTTGTGATTGCCCTGCCCTATTCAGTCTATCAAAGGATGAGTGAAGTCGTTAATATCACCATCGAATTGCCAGTCAAAGTATGGGTGGCTCTGGGATTTTCTGACCTGGCGTTATATAAAACAGAATTTGAAGATTTCGCCGGAGTTCCGATGCTGGATCTGCGCGCGCCGGCTTTGAGCGAGTATCAGCGCCTGGTTAAACGCGGTTTCGATCTGTTCTTTGGTACCCTGGCATTCGTGCTGGCTTTTCCGATCATGGTTTTGATCTCCCTATTCGTCTGGTTGTTCGAAGGAAGACCGGTTTTCTTCCTGCAAAAACGCGTAGGCGAAAATGGACGGGTCTTCGATATATATAAATTCAGAACGATGGTAAAAAATGCCGATCAAATGCATGAAATGGTGGAAGAAACCGATACAGAAGGCAATTTGATCCACAAGAGCGAAAAGGATTCGCGTGTGACCCATGTCGGCAGGTTTCTGCGAAGGTTCAGCCTGGATGAACTGCCTCAATTATTCAATGTGATCATCGGGACCATGAGCCTGGTTGGTCCTCGGCCGGAACTGCCCTACCTGGTTGAGCAGTATCAGACCTGGCAGCGCAAACGCTTTGCCGTCTCTCCAGGCATCACAGGCTGGTGGCAGATCAATGGGAGAAGTGAGCGACTGATGCATTTACATACAGAGGATGACTTATACTATATCAATCATTATTCCCTGTGGTTGGATATTCAGATACTGATCCGGACGATCTGGGCGGTCCTCCTGGGTAAAGGGGCGTATTAGTGGACAGTTCAAGGCAGTCAAAGCTGGTCAAAAAAATATTGGATGTATGTGTCGAACCAGTTGCCTTTGTAGTTCTTTTTTTTGTCATACTAAACAGGATAATTATTGGAGGGGGTTGGATCAACATCACACATTCAACAATCGAAAAAGTTTTTATGGAATATATATTGTGGATGCTGGACGGTGCATTATTTCTGTGGATCGCATCACAAAAGAAGAATTTACCTGAATATTTAATCTTGTGGAAGAGGAATTGGATATTATTGGGGTTTATCCTTTTTGCAATAAGCTCCATGTTTTGGAGTGAAAATATTATTGTATCTCTCTATAAAGTATTTGTTTTGGTTGCCTGTTCGTTGATCGCAGCATATATCGGGATAACTTACTCGTGCAATTTGATTTTGCGAAAATTAATGTGGTATTTTGCCATTATTGCCTGCCTTTCTTATGTTCTGGCATTGCTTATCCCTGCAGCGGGTACACACATTGGGTATCCATACTTCGGAGCCTGGAGAGGCTTGTTCTTTCATAAAAATTACCTGGGGACCATCATGTCGTTTGCCACGACCGTTTTATTGTTCTTAATAATCGCTGAAAAAAAAATAAATAATCAGATAATATATTTCTGCCTATTCTTGATAACAGCAGGATTGGTGTATTTTAGTCGAAGTGCAACCGGCATTATTTTATTTGTCACTTTGAATGCAGGTTTATTGTTGGCGTATGTATGGATCAAGTGGAAAAATCATTTGCGACGCAGTCATTACATTGCGCTAGGGATCATATTTGCTGTAGTGGTTATCCTGGCACTATCTAATTTGGATTTTCTGTTTGGTTTGTTGAACAAAGACACAACATTAACTGGACGTTTACCATTATGGTCATTTCTCATTAACAACGGGATGATAAATCATCCCTGGTTCGGGAGTGGTTTTGGTGCAACTTGGGCGAGTGATCAATTCAGACGGATCACTCAAGCCGCGGATGGATGGGGTTTTGCATCCCTATCATCCGATAATGGTCTGGTCGATATTTATTTACATCTGGGATTGGTTGGGATTCTATTGTTAATTTCCTCTGTGATACTTTTCGTATATCGCGTGACAAGGTATGCGCTTAGAGAACAAACCCTTATCAGTTTTTTGCCGGCGATTATCATGGTCTTTATAATTATTGCTAATATAAGCGTGAGTTTTTTTCTGGAGTTTGAGTCGTTAGGCTGGTTCTTGATGGTTTTTGCCTTGTTTGCCACAACTCCATTACCGCATGCGAACCAGGCTGAGCCAGAAATTACTTAAAAATCGATAAATCAACGGTATTTGTTTATTTCGCAACCTCATCACTGGCAGCATCCAGGGCAGCGATCTCGTCTTCGGTCAGGCGCCAGCCAATGGATCCGTTGTTTTGTTGGATCTGGGCCAGGTTTTTGGCGCCCGGAATGGGCAGGGCGCCTTTACAGATGAGCCAGTTCAATGCCACCTGGCCGGGTGTTTTATCCCCTTGCCCTTTTCCAATTTCCTTCATCAGGGCTATTAGAGGCTGAATGTTTTTGAGCAGACTGGCGTAACGCGGTCCGCGCACACCGGGGGGAGGCGATTCAGGAGAATATTTTCCGGTCAATAACCCCTGGGCCAATGGGCTGTAAGCGATCACACGCACACCCATCGCTCGACACCGAGCCAACAGTCCATTTTTTTCGATCTGTCGATTAAGAAGGTGATATTCCACCTGGTTGGATGCCAGGGGGATGTTGTGCCTGGCCAGGGCGGTATAGGCGCGTTGGGTCTGACTTTTGCTAAAATTTGAGACGCCCACTGCGGTGATTTTGCCAGACTTTACCGCATCTGCCATTGCATCCATCAAGGTCCCAATGGGTAATAAAAGCAAAGGCCAGTGGATCTGGTAGAGGAAAACCTGGTCCACTTGCAATCTCTTCAGGCTGTGGTCCAATGCATTCTGGAGTGATCTCCTGGCTAACCGCCACGGGTAAGGGAAAAATTTGGTTGCGACGAGAACGGGTTTATTTGTGTTTTGCATGAGCTGCCCAAGGATCTGCTCGGAGCGTCCCTGGCCGTAGACCTCGGCAGTGTCGATGAAGTTGATGCCTGCGTCCAGAGAGGTTCGAAATGCTGCCTCAATGTCTTGATCGTTAAAACTACCCCCGTAATTCCAGAAGAAACGATCTCCCCAGGCCCATGCGCCAACCCCAATTTCAAGGTTATCGAGGCTGGGCGATTTTGCGGTGGTATTTTCAGTCATAGGACCTCATTGTGATGTTATGGGAGAATGGACTTTCATTCTAACACAGGCTACTTGTAATTTTAGGGTATGCACTGCGGAAAAAGCAGGTTAAAATCACTCTATATTCAAGAGTTGAACCAATGGACCGCCAGCCGCTTGACAATGTGAAGCGGCTGGCGCTCCCTGGGTTCGGGAGGATGAAATGATAACAGACTCGGCTTGGGAACCTGCTGAAACGCCAGCTGATCTGGCCAGGAGATTATCCCTGCCTTTCAACGATTTGCGTTTGTTGACGCGTGCACTAACTCATCGTTCATATGTAAATGAACACGAAGAAGCCTTATCTGACAATGAGAGGCTGGAGTTCCTGGGGGATGCAGTTTTGGATTTTGTGGTTGGTGCATGGCTGTTTAACCATTATCCTGAAAAGGCTGAAGGCGAACTAACCCGCATGAGGTCAGCCCTGGTGCGTACAGAACAACTGGCTGAATTTGCAAGACAATTAAATTTGAGTGCTGCCATGAGGCTGGGCCGGGGTGAAATCCAGGCGGGGGGTCGGCAGCGTGATATTTTACTTTGTGCAACTTTCGAAGCCCTGGTTGGAGCGATTTACTTACAAACTGAAATAAAAACAGTTCAGGGTTTTATTCACGAGCTGTTGGAAAAGACAAGTGAAAATTTCTTGTTTCAACCAGATTCCTATGACCCAAAAAGTACCCTGCAGGAGTGGTCACAAGCCAACAAACTGGGTATTCCAAAATATGCTACAGTAAACACCGCAGGACCGGATCATGATCGTGTTTTTGAAGTCAATGTAATTATTGATGGGAAGATTTACGGAAAAGGATCGGGACATAGCAAACAAATCGCTTCACACTCAGCTGCACTTAATGCGCTCAAATCAATCAATACTCTTTAAGGATATTAAAAAATATTAATATGCCATTACGCTTAAAATCTCTTGAATTACACGGATATAAGACTTTTGCCTCCAGAACCAAGTTTGAGTTTTCGGATGGAGTTACTGCCATTGTAGGCCCGAATGGGTCAGGCAAATCAAATATTGCTGACGCATTGAGGTGGGTCCTTGGTGAGCAATCTTATTCTCTTTTACGTGGAAAAAAGACAGAAGATATGATTTTTTCCGGTTCGGAGAACAGACAACGAGCGGGGATGGCATCGGCTTCCATCATATTTGACAATACAGACGACTGGTTGCCGGTTGATTTTTCTGAGGTTGAATTAGAACGACACGCCTATCGGGATGGCCGGAATGATTATTTGCTGAATGGACAGCATGTGCGCTTGCGGGAGATCTATGAGCTATTGGCACAGTCTGGTTTGAGTGAGCGTACTTATACCATTCTGGGGCAAGGTTTGGTGGATGCCTCCCTGGCTTTAAAGGCGGATGAGCGGCGGCGTCTTTTTGAAGAAGCTGCTGGAATCGGGCTTTACCGCTCCCGGCGGGAAGAGGCTTTGAAGCGCCTGGATACCACCAGGCGAAACTTGGACAGGGTATTGGATATCCTGGCAGAGTTGGGACCGCGTCTGCGAAGCCTTGAAAAGCAAGCCAGGCGATCCCAAGAATATCTCCAGGTACAAGCAGACCTTCGTGCTTCATTGCGCGAGTGGTATGGATATCACTGGTATCATTCCCAAAGAGAGATGAACGAATCTCGAGATTTGGCAATTTCACATGACGCAAAATTGAAAGATGTACGCGAAGCCCACCTGGGAATACGCCAGGATTTCTCTGAATTTAGAGATCGGTTACAGAGTCTTCGCTCCCGCCTAACCTCGTGGCATCGTGAGTCTGCTCGATTGCATTCCAATCGAGAGACAATCAGTCGGGATATGGCGGTATTGGAAGAAAGAAGACGTTCTCTTTCAGATAATAGACAAAACGCGTTGCTGGAGCAAGGCCGATTGGAAGTGGAATTGGGGGTGTCCAGGGATCGATTGGTTGAATCAGAAAGGGAAACTGAACACCTGCAACAAGAATATGATGAATCTGGGTTACAGGCAAAGACAGCCCAAGAAAATCTCAAAAACAGGCAAATTGAACGTAACCAGGTTGAGGTGTTACTTGGAAAATTAAATGAGGAGATTTCAGCTGCAAATACCAGTAGGGTGCAGTTGATTGCACGTCAGGAAGAATTAATAACTCGTGTTGAAGGTCATCAGAACAAATTAAACACAATAAATGAAACCATATCCGCAACTGATGACGATGTTTCCCAAACAGAAGAAAATCATATTAAGAGCGTGATCGATCGTGAGCAAGTGGAAGAATCCCTTGCAGCAATTGAGAATAAATTAGCGGCATCCAAATTGATATTACAAGAGTTAGAGTCAGCAAGAATTACCAGAGTAGACGAAAGAACAGAATTTACTACAGAGGCCACAAAGTTAAAAATGCAGCTTGAAGTTTTGGATCAGGCGGAGCAATCTTTAACTGGATTTGCTGATGGTGCACGTCTGATCCTGGAATCGGCCAGGAAATCCAAGGTAAATGCGGGAATCCAAGCATTAAGCTCATCTTTGGATGTACCCGCCGAGTTGGAAATGGCTATTGCTGCATCTTTAGGTGAGTTTGTAGACTCCGTGATTTTTCAATCGGATAGTGATATTGAAGAAGCCATCAACCTGCTTGAAGTCGCTAATGCAGGAAGGGCTACCATGCTCCCAACGCATAGACTCGTTTTTAGTGACCAAATAAAGGCTCCCCAGGATCCTGATTGTTTGGGTCTGGCCTGTGATATGGTCAAAATTATTCCAGAATACCGGGTTGTTGTAGATTATTTGCTGGGTCGAGTATTAATCGTCAAAAATCGTAAGGCGGCCAAAAGGTTAATTAATGGTATTCAAAAAGACCTAAAGGTAGTTACGCTGTCTGGAGAGATATTTTATGCCAGCGGCCCTGTTCAAGCTGGAAAACAGGCAAATACAGGTATTCTAGGTCGCAAGCGGCAAAAAAGGGAATATCTGGAAGGCTTAAGCCGGATAGAACATCAGATTGAACAAGCCTCAACCACCATACAGGAAATCGAACACAAGGTTGATGCCATCCAAGATGAGTTGAATAACCATAATATCAGCTATCAGAGGATCCTTGGTCAGTTGGAATTAGCACGGAGTGTTGAAAGAAAAGCCAGGGAAGAATACGAGTCAGCTAAACGCAAGCATGACTGGCATATTAGTCAACGTGTCAGCTTGGAAGAAGAAATAGAATCTGCGAATGGACACCTACAGACAATAGTCCAGGAAGCCATAAAAATAGACGAGGAAATTAAGAAATTTCAAGAAACAGCACGGTTTCAAGCAAACTTATTATCAGGTTTAAACATTACAGAATTTAGCGAACAACTGACATACTGGAATACACAGTTGGCAGTTGCAGTGCGTGCACTAAGCGACGCTCAAAATCGAAAAGCTGAACGTTTACAAATATTATCCGGTCTTGAGGATCAAAAGGATACCCTGCTAAAGAAGCTAAGTGAATATGAAAACTCCATAGCGTTTCTAGATACTGAAAAACTAAATTTGCGTGAACGTGAGAATGAACTGAATAAGCAGCTCGAATCTCTGCGTATTTTGATTGAGCCGGCTGAAGCGGATCTGGAAAATGCAGAACTTCAGGAGACGGACCTTCAACAGCAAGAAATAAAACGTCAACAGGCACTGGCATCAGCAGAAAGGTATTATAACCAGGTTCAATTGGATTTTGGCCGTAAGCAAGAAGCGGTTGAAAGTTTGCGCCAGAAAATTGAAGATGATTTTGGTTTGGTATCTCTGGAATATGCAACGAATGTGGATGGTCCAGTTCCTTTGCCATTGAATGGAATGGTTGAGCAATTGGTCTTTGTAGATAAACTTTCAGATGATCTGGAGGAAACGCTATCACGTCAACGGATGCTTTTGCGACGGATGGGTCCTATCAACCCTGAAGCTCAACAAGAATTCGAATCAGTTTCTGAACGGCATAAATTCCTGGAGTCACAATTGGAGGACTTGAGAAAGGCAGAAATAGATATTCGCCAGGTGATCTCTGAATTGGATGAGATAACCAGGCAGGAATTCTTAAAAACTTTTTCAGCTGTTGCTGATGAATTTAAAATCATCTTCCATCGCCTTTTTGGAGGCGGATCAGCCCGATTGCTGTTGACGGATCCGGATAATCTTAATGAAACTGGTATAGATATCGAAGCGCGCTTACCCGGAAAACGTGAGCAAGGACTGGCTTTGTTATCAGGTGGAGAAAGGAGCCTGACAGCTATTGCACTTGTCTTCTCATTATTAAAAGTATCACCCACACCTGTATGTGTAATGGATGAAGTAGACGCCATGTTGGATGAAGCAAATGTGGGGCGATTTCGAGACCTTGTTAGTGAGTTGAGTAATGTTACGCAATTTATTATCATTACGCATAACCGAAATACCGTCCAGGCTGCAGATGTGATTTATGGCGTCACCATGGGGCGCGATTCTGTCAGTCAAATTATTAGCTTGAAGCTAGATGAAGTTAGTGACGAATTGCTACGAGGACGGGGGGTGTAACCAATCCTCTATAAAGAAAAGCGATTGACTTTCCTGTCAATCGCTTTTCTTTAATTTTCTTTATTGCAGCTGCTTATTGACTCATTGCATCTTGCAAGGTGGGATCAAGCGGAATCCGATCTTTATAATAATCATATATTTTTAGATCTGATTGCGCATGGATACCGGCGAGCCAATCAGTAAAGAATTTGTCCGTTTGTGTTTTATATTCATCTGATGAAAGCGGGCGTTCTTCATGGCCTAAAACTTGTATGATATGGAAGCCGGACTGCGATTGGACAGGTTGACTGATTTCGCCAACTTTTAGTCCAAAAGCGGCGTCTTCAAATTCGGTCACCATTTTACCGCGTGGGAACCAGCCAAGATCTCCACCATTCGCATTACTTCCAGCATCTATGGAATTTTCAAGTGCCAGAGTTGCCCAGTCACCATTTTTTACAAGTTCTGCGCGTAAAGCATTTGCTGTGGCTTCATCTGCGACCAATATATGCCGTGCCCAGACTTCATCTGCGGCGTAGGCAACATCCGCTGTAATTTCGGCATAAAGTTTTTCACGAAACAAATTATCTTCAAATAACAAGCGTACTTCAGATTCAGAAAACCCCAAACCCATATAGTCGTCTACAGCCTTCCGGTATTGCCCCTGGAAACCTTCCAGTGTATAAGGCGTTGCTGTGGGAGTAATTGAAGGAATGGAGGTTGGTGTTGCTGACAAATCTGGCGTTAATGTTGGTGCAGGAGTGGATGTTGGGAAAGGGGAAGGAGTTGGTGTTATAGTGACGAATGCGCGTTCGGTAGCATTTAAGGTTGGGTATATTAGTGCAGTTGGGGTTATGGTAGGTGTGGGAGTTCCATCCGGGAAATACCCGAAAGCGTCTTGAATGGCTTTATCTAATTCATCAGTTGAAACTGTTATGCCTCGTGTGGTAGCCTCCTGACGGATCAGGACATTGTCGACCATCTGGTTTAATACACTCTCACCAAGTGCAGCGGTATCATCCAATTGGCTTTGAATTTGTTGTAACGTATTACCAATAGCCGAATTCGTGGTTGGGTCTATTCCAAACATTTGGGCAAATTGGTAATATTGGACGTACTGGCTGATTAATTGTTGGCGAGTTAACCTTACACGAGATTCGAAGGATTTGGTGGTAATAACGTTACCTTCCACCTTAGCCACAGGTTGACGAGCCCGCAGAACCGTTTGGCTGAGAACACCATAACTGATAAGGAAGATAACTAAAACAACAACTCCAATCGCAGTGTAAGCAATGGTCCGAATTTGCTGACGTTCCCGTTGCAGCCGAGCCAGGTGTTTTTTGCTAACAACTTTGGATGGCTGGTTTTTTGTCATAAAAGCCTCGCTTGAAAATTGAATCCGGGGCATGAATTAATAAACTCGCATGCCCCGGCTTATTTGTGTGAATTCTGCCTAACGATCTTCGTCGGAGTGTCCCCCAGAAAAGGGAAGCAAGGCGATAAGGCGAGCACGTTTGATAGCAGTAGCCAGGGCTCTTTGGTGAAGAGCGCAAGTGCCGGTCTGTCGGCGTGGCCGAATCTTACCTTCTTCAGTGACTAATCGGCGTAAAAGATCGGTTTGTTTATAATCTATTTTTAAATTCTTATCAGCACAAAATTGGCAAAATTTGGGGCGGGAAAAATACCTTCGTTCGCCACCACGTTGCTGACGGTCATTTCCATCAAATTGTTCCATGGATATTTACTCCAAATGTGATCTCTATCCGGATTTAGAAGGGGAACTCGTCTTCCTCAGTCCGGTTATTAAGTTCATCTCTGTCACCAGGATCATCACCTTGATCTGTGCTGGTAGTCCGGCGATCACCCAGCATCAGCATCTCAGATGCGACGACCTCGGTGGTAGTATGTTTAGTTCCTTCTTTATCTTCCCATCGTCGTGTCTGCAAGTGTCCTTCCACATAAACTTGTTGACCTTTATTCAGGTGTTGCTTGCAGATCTCGGCCAGGTTACCCCAGGCGACGATGTTGAACCAATCTGTCTCATTGTGCCGTTCGCCATCGGATGTGTTCCAGGTTCGGTTAGTGGCAATAGTGAAAGAAGTAACAGGCCGCCCAGATGGAGTATAGCGCATCTCAGGATCACGCCCCAAATTGCCAATAAGCATGACCTTATTTAAACCGCGACTCATTTTGTTCTCCTTCACAATAAAAGAGCAGTCTGTTCTGTAAGTTAATCAACGGCGGTGATCATATGACGCATTAGCGGTTCAAGAAAACGTAAATTTTGTTCCAAACCAACAACGCTGGTTGGAGGCAAGGATGTGGTGAATAGGACGTATTGACCTTCGCGTTGCTTTTTAATTGGATAAGCCAATCTCCTGCGACCCCAAACGTCCGTTTTTTCAACTTCACCGTTTAATTCTTTTATCCACCCTTGGATTTTTTCAACGGAATCATTAAAGGCAACTTCATCCAGATCGGGATGGATAATACACACGAGCTCATATTTATGCATAGGGAACCTCCTTTCCTCGGGATTGCTCTCGGACATCACCGTGGGGAGCTGAGAGCGGAAAGCTCACCAAGCGCTTGGACTTGGCGAGAACAGCTGATAGTTTACTACAGAGTATCGCTTTTGCGAAGGGATGATTTATCTTCAGAAACGAGGTAAATAGGGTTGCTATAAATCCAACTCCTTTTCTTACCTAAATAGTTTCTGTGGACTTCCACCCGATATATCCCCGGGTCATTTGTAATGTGTACAAGATTTTCTTTCCTTGTTGTTTTAATGGTCTTCCCATCCTTTAATAAACTAATTTCAGCGTTGCCAGGGGTGTGAACTTGAAGGGTTACACTGCCTTTTATATGGATGTCATCTCCCATAATGGCTTCTTTATCCATGCTCTGAGCGGAAAAACGAAAACCATAAGTAGAAGCTGGTAAATCATAACCAATGAACGCATTCCCTTTAGCAAAAGCTGCATAAATCATACCGCTATCCACAGAAAGGTTTCCACTAAGGTAAGACGGGGTTAATAGGTGAGTGTTTATTGCTGAAAAATGATAATTGTATGGAAATATTGTCTTTCGAATTGGGCCCATCCGCATGGATAGCGCATGAGAATCTGACCCGCCAATGGCAACCACATGCTGACCATGCGAAAGCAGGGTATCCCATCTCAGAAGAGTCTGGGGGAGTGGCCCATGTGCAATAAGTTCAGGGAAGAATGCATATTTTAAAGCGCCAAGCTTACTTTTCACAACAGTTTTTAACTCACTGAACCCATTCCATATCTCGATACCAGTAAAGCCTTTAACATTCCAATCTTCCCATGAAATATCTGACTCATTAAATATTTTTAATTCAGGGTCGATCGGGTGAGCAATAAAGGACAGACCTCCTTTAGCCTTTACAAAATCAACAAGTTCTTGGGGGTCATCAGCTAGGGTGGCTGCTTCCCTGGTAATCCCGAGAACCAGCAAGTGGTTTTTTTGTGGAATGCGATCCTGGTCATGAATTTCCTCTCCGACCAGTAGAAGTGTTTTGTGCCCATTATTATTAATATAACCATTTAACCCCTGGACTAACACATTGTGATCTGTGATGATAATAGCATCCAGATGAGAATCTGAAGCAGTGCGCGCAATACCAGCATGTAAACCACTACCGTCTGAATAAGTAGTGTGAATATGGAGGTTGACGACTAATTCGTGCATACATCCTCGATGCTTGTCGCAATATTAGAATTAATGCAACGAGTGGTTCGTTGCTTTAAAAATAAGGCTCCAGTGAGTAATGAACATTAATAATAATATTAATTAAATGTATTTGAAACCGAACAGGTTTTATCGCGCGGCGTTATTGCAGAGAAGAATTTCAAGGAGCACTATGTTATGTTTACAAAGTATGTTAACTTATAATAACGTTTGGTGCAATTATTGTCCACAAAATTTTGTTACCAGTTTGAGTTCTGGCTGCAAAAGATAAAGTTACAAAAAAATGGATGCCATAGTGGTATTCTGAAGAAGGGAAAAAATTACAAGGACCATAGCCATAGGGTAACAGCAACTTATAAACTCCCTAATTTGACAGGTGCATAACAGGCAATGATTGATTATTGCTTTAGGAAATTCCAACAGAAAAATTTGTTTTTTAAACGAATAAGGAACGTAAAACTCAATTTGAAGAGCTTCAGAGGCTTGTCAATCTGAAAAGGACGGGGTAAGATATGTTAATGAACCGGACAAATAATAATATCAGAAAATTCGCTTACGTCATTGGTATTCTGATAGTTATCATTGTAGTTATTAGATTCCAACAACGCATCAGTGAGATGAACCACCTTGAAGGTCAACTTAAATTGATCCAAACCCAGGGGACTTCTGTTATGCGTACCCAGGAAAGGTTGCTAACCCAGGTTGCATTTGTCACCTCTGATGAGGCGGTGAAAGAATGGGCTTATAGTAAAGGGCGCTGGTATTTGCCGAATGAAACTCCAATCATTATTCTGCCGGTTGGAAATGCAACCCCCATTCCTGATGGCTCCGGGATTATGCCAACAGATACTGTTGAGAATTGGCAAGTGTGGTGGGAGCTTTTTTTTGGAGAAAAGAATTAAATACAATTGAATTTGTGAACGGGGGAATTTGTGAGATTGTACATATAAATCAAAGCCTTCTTTGTATATGAACTAATTGTCCGAGTATGTACCATGCGAATCTGTTACATGTTTTGGGCTTTGTTTAGGCTACCGTTAGAAAACTAGGGACAATTATTTTGGGTTTTGGTGCTGTTTTCTGCACGATATTAGCGGCTAAGATCGCGGATGTTATCTCTGACATCCAAAGCATGACCGATCACTAATCCGATGATGAAGAAAACAAACATGCAAACAAAGCCGCCGGGGACAGCAAAACGTGAGATCCAAACTTGTGGTAAACCCCAGAGCACCATCAACCCCAAAAGAAAACCGTAAAATGGTGATTTAAATATATGTGGTATATCTGCCCACACGCTTCTAAAGCTGACGTGTTGACCCTGCTGGTTCTTGCTTTTATGGATGTAAACCTGTTGCAATTGACGCTGTTTAACTTGCGGGTCGCGGGCGGCAAGTTGATTATCACGCAATCTTTTCAAGCGTTCCTGTTCTGAGTCTGTTTGGGGCATGGGCTACCTCCTCGTAGATAAAAAGAAATATATTTTATTCCAACGATTATGGATGGTCAAGTAAACAATAAGAGAGTGTTGAAAAACAAGTGACAAAATGGTTGGTTAATTGACGGAAGGGGAAAAATTTAATACAATTGGAGCAACCATCAATACAGGAGAGTTGATATGGAAAAAGAGCATTTTGTAGAGACGGGAAGGGATTCATTCTTTGGCGAATATTTATATGATCAAATTGTGCCCGAGGATCATTTTTTGCGTAAACTCAAACAACAGATTCCGTGGGAACGGTTT
>Ga0209212_1000090_pt1 | contig 183984 bp, 146 predicted proteins | sample RifGroC2_FD_183996 | JGI IMG/M metagenome (GOLD analysis project Ga0209212, IMG submission 183996) | Groundwater microbial communities from Rifle, Colorado, USA - Groundwater C2 (SPAdes) (version 2) | ecosystem: Environmental > Aquatic > Deep subsurface > Groundwater | place: Rifle, Colorado...
CCTATTCACGTATCAAAGATCTGCTGAAGACTGTTGTCACTACATTTTGGCAAGACCTGCGCCGTAGTCAGTTCCTGGCCGGCCGCTGCCTTGCCTTGGATGCGTAATCGAATTTGCGAGCCCATCATTCCTGCCGCCATTTGTCGCTTACATCCCCTCTTACATCCCCTCTTCCCTCCCCTCTCCCGAAGGGCGAGGGGTGATTGGATTAACCTGCCCCCTGCAACTCCAGCAACTCTTCCGGCGCGGCAAGCGCGAACTCCCCGTCCACCGGCGCCAACGCCTCTACGATCTTCCCCTTCGCGTTGATGAAGCGCATGCCGCGGCAGTGCAGCATCATGCGGGAGGCCGGGATGCCGCCATAGTTCTCGTCCCCGATGATGGGGAAACCGGAATGCGCCAGGTGCACGCGGATCTGGTGGGTCCGGCCGGTGAGAGGCTTCGCCTCCACGGCGGTCACCCCTCTCCCCTCCCCCACGACCTGGAACAGCGTGCGGGCCGGTTTCCCGTCCAGCGCCACGCCGTAGCGGAACTTGCTCACCTTGCCAAGCGGCGCGTTCACGCTCCACTGGAGCTCGTCCGGCGATCCCGACACCAGCGCCCAGTACGTCTTCTGCACCTTCCCATCCTTGAGAAGCTTCGAGATAAAGGTCGCCGCCTGCTTGTGCTTAGGGAAGAACATGCACCCGCTGGTCCCTCGGTCCAGCCGGTGCACCACGCGGGCCCCGTCCCGCAGACCGATCCCCTTCAGGTAACAGTCGACCGCGTACTCGACGGTTCCCTTCAACTGGTACGGGGTACGCTGGCTGTTGAACCCGTCCGCCTTGTACACCGCCACGAAATCCTTGTCCTCGTAAAGGAGCTGCTCCTTGCGGTAAGCCAGTTCGATGCAGCGCTCCGGCTCCATGACCCCCAGGGCGATCTCGTCCCCCTCCTTCACGCCGCGCGACGCCACGCGCACCAGCACCTGCGAGAGGTAGCAGCCGCCCCAGTCCACGATCCTCTTGATCTCCCCCTTGGAGAGCTGGGGGAAGAGCGCCTTGGCCGCGTCGTCCAGTCTCATCCCGGCGAGTTCCGCGTTCACCCGGTCCGTCAGTATCATGCCATATGCCTCTGGGCGCGCAAAAGCGCCGCTATCGTTTTCCCGTCCGTTATGCGTCCCTCGGCGGCCATGGAGATCGCCTCCTGCATCGGCACTTTCAGGCAGGATATCTCCTCGTAGTCCTCCGGCTCCGCGTCGCCCTGCGTCAACCCGGTCGCCAGGTACAGGTGGATCACCTCGTCGAACACCCCCGGGGAGGGATGCAGGATGCCAAGCGAAACCAGGTTCGCCGCCTTGAGCCCGGTCTCTTCAATGAGTTCGCGCGCCGCGCAGAGTTGGGGATCTTCTCCCTTGGAAAGACGGCCGGCGGGGATCTCCAGCAGGAAGTCGCCTATGGCCGGGCGGAGCTGCCGGATCAGCGTGATGCAGCCGTCGTCGTGCAGGGCCAGCACGGCTGCCCCGCCCGGATGGCGCACCACCTGGTAGGTATACCACCCCTGGTTTCCGATCAGCACGTCCATCTGCTCGATGTCGACCACCAGGCCGTTGAAAAGCATCGATCTGTTCTTTGTCTCCATAGTGCCCCCAGCAGATTTAAATAGCATTTCCCCGGAAATTTAGCCACGCAGAAATTCCGCGGAAAAGAAGCGGCCTTTTCCCCACCTTTGCGCTTTGAATTAACTATGGATTATTGCCGGACCTTCTGGTATTTTTGAACCTGTTTTCCAAAAAAACGAGAGGTGAAATATATGGCACAGGCTAAAGACGGGGATCGCGTAAAGGTTCATTATACTGGGAAGCTTGACGACGGCACCGTTTTCGACTCCTCCGAGTGCGCTGAAGACGATTGCGGATGCGGACACGGTCCGATGGAATTCACCATCGGCGCGGGCGAGGTTATTCCGGGCTTCGATGCAGGCGTCAAGGGGCTTTCCGTAGGGGAATCCAAGACCATCCACATCCCGGTGGACGAGGCCTACGGCGAAAGGATCGAGGAGATGGTTGCGGTGGTACCGAAGGGCGAACTCCCCCCCGAAATGAACCCCGAGGTAGGACAGCAGCTCGAGGTAACCCAGGAAGACGGGCAGGTCTTCAACGTGCTGGTGGTCGAGGTGACTGACGAGAGCATCACCATCGACGCCAACCACCCGCTGGCGGGCCAGCCGCTGAACTTCGACCTCAAGCTGGTGGAGATCCTCTAAACCGGGTCTTCGCTGTCGAAAAAAACAAAATCCCCTCGGCCGGCAGGCAGAGGGGATTTTTTCGTTTCAGCGATGTGAGCCGGACGACTAGTTTTCAGCCATGAAGTGGCGCTCGTAGAAGTCTTCCAGTTCCTGCAGGTGGCGGGACTCGTCAGCCAGCATCTGCTTGAAAAGGACCGCCATGGGAGCCCCTTCGCAGCCGCGGGACATCTTCTCGTAGAACTCGATGGACCCTTTTTCGAGGTGGATGGCGTAGGCCAGCGCCTCACGTGCATCCGAGTCAGGGCGGAGTTCCCGCTTGGCGAGGACGTAGTCCAGGTTCATGGTCGGCACCGGTTTCTGCAGCGCGTCGCCGCCCTTCATCTCGCCTTCGACAAGCGTCTTTTCCAGCTGATGCTTATGCTCCAGTTCGTCCAGCGCGGCTTCCTTGAATATCTGGCGGGCGGCCTTGTCCTTCACGATGCGAAGCGCTGCGAGGTACGCGCGGAACCCGTCGTCTTCCATCTTGGTGGCCATTTCGATCGCTGCTTCAAATGTGTAACAGACATCACCTTGTTCAGCCATGGATGGTCTCCTCTACTGTTTGATTAGAAAGCATTTCTAACACAAGACGCAACGGAGCACAAGTTTTTGTATACAGCTTTCAGTCCTTATGGCGATTTTACCCCACGACTGGTACACTAGTGGCTGCGATTGTTCAGGGCCGGGAGGGGGCTATGCTAATCTTTCTCGCAGGTGGAACGGGATTCGTCGGAGGGCATGTAAGGCAGGCGCTTCTTGCCAGGGGGCACAGCATCAGGCTCCTCGTGCACAGGAGGCGGACTGAAGGCGCAGAGCCGGGAATCGAGCAGGTCGAGGGGGACGCGACGAATCTTGCCAGCTTCGCCGACGCGGTCAAGGGATGCGACGCCACCATCAACCTGATCGGCATCATCCGCGAATTCCCGTCACGCGGCCTGACCTTCCAAAAGCTCCACATCGAGGCGACCCGCAACATCCTTTCCGCCGCCCGCACCGCCGGAGTGAAGCGCCACATCCAGATGTCCGCGCTCGGTACCCGCGCCGACAGCACGGCCCGCTACTTCAAGAGCAAGTTCGAGGCCGAGAGCGCGGTACGCGACTCCGGGCTCGATTACACCATCTTCCGCCCCGCCATCATATTCGGACCGGCCGACGACTTCATCAACAAGCTGGCAGGCATGATGCGCGCCTTCCCCGCCATGCCGGTGATCGGCGACGGTGAGTACCAGTTGCAGCCGATCGCCGCCGCCGACGTGGCCCGCTGCTTCACCGAGGCGCTGGACAAGCCGGAGACCATCGGACAGACCTACGACCTGTGCGGGCCGGATCGTCTGAGCTACAACGCGCTCCTCGACGCCATCGGCAAGGCCCTCGGCAAGAGCAAGGTGCTCAAGGTAAAAAACCCCCTTCCCCTGATGCGACTCATCGTCCCGCTCCTGGAGGGATTCTCCTTCTTCCCGATCACCTCCGACCAGATCGCCATGCTGGTGCAGGGGAACACCTGCGACGGGAGTTGGCGCAAGACCTTCGCCTTCCAGCCCATCCGTTTCGAGCCCGGCATCAAGAGCTATCTAAAGCCGTAGCTCCGACAAACACCCAAAGGCAAAAGCAATTACGCCGAGAACGCGAAGACACGCAGAGTATGCGGAGAAAACAAGGCCTTGGTTTACCCCCTGAAAGCCTTCCCCGCGTCCCCCGCGGTTCCCAGCGTTCTCCGCGTAACCGCTTTTCGTCCTTCCGCCTTTCTCAGAACTTCTCAGATTTTCTCCGTGCCAATGGTTTTTTGACTCAGCAAAATGTTTCACGTATAGTAAGGCACCTTTTTATCAAGGAGACTTACCGTATGGGCGAGACAGTCAGATTCGGCATATCCATGGACGACCAGTTGCTGGAGAGCTTCGACAGGCTTATCGAGCAGAAGGGGTACGCCAACCGCTCCGAGGCGATCCGCGACCTGATCCGGGCGGCCCAGGTCGAGCTCGACTGGGAGGAAGGCGAGAAAGAGGGAGTCGGGACAGTAACCCTGGTCTACAACCATCACGTGCGTGATCTTTCCGACAAGCTCACCGAGCACCAGCACGCCCACCACGACCAGATCATCTCCGCGCTGCACGTCCATCTCGACGCCCACAACTGCCTGGAGGTCCTGGTAGTGCGCGGCAAGGCCCGCGAGGTCCGGCGGATCGCCGACGAGTTGATAGGAGTCAAAGGCGTCAAGCACGGCAAGCTGGTGATGACCACCACCGGCGAAGGGCTGCACTAACGAGTAAGAGTGCCGGGACTGCGGCGCATTGCTCCCATCTCCCCTCGCCCACCGGGAGAGGGGCGGGGGTGAGGGCGTTGCCCCGACTCCAATGTCCAATGCTGCAAGAGAGACTGAAGAAGCAGCGGAAGAAGAAGAAGGAACAGGTGAAAGATAGAATGACCAAGAACGATCATCACTGGATGGGCAAAGCCATCGCCCAGGCGCGTCGCGCCGAGGCGATAGGCGAGGTCCCGATCGGCGCCGTCATCGTCAAAGACGGAGCGGTCATAGCGCGTGGGCACAACCTGCGCGAAAGCAACCAGGACCCGGCGGCGCATGCCGAGATGATAGCCATACGGAAGGCAGCCAGGAAACTTTCCAGCTGGCGCCTGACCGGCGCGACCCTCTACGTCACCTTAGAGCCGTGCACCATGTGCATGGGGGCCGTGATACTCTCCCGCCTCGACCGGGTGGTGTTCGGCAGTTATGACCCCAAGGGGGGCGCCGCGGGGTCCCTCTTCGATTTTTCTAACGACAGCAGGCTGAACCACAGCGTCGTCCTCACCCCGGGGGTGCGCGGCGAAGAGACCTCCGCCATGCTCTCCAGTTTTTTCGCCACCTTGCGTGCGAAGAAGAAGCAGGACAAGGCCATCCCTCCCATGAGCGAAAAAAACGAAATGAACGGCTAAACTTTTTCGGAAAAATGCCGAAGATTTGTACACAGCCGCAGCAGATTCGTTTCCCGCTGAGTGAGGGACTATGGAAACAGAAGAAATCACCCCTATTGCCGTCATGGCAACACATCACGAGATCACCCGGTTGTCCGCCTACACGGAAGAACTCCTGCAAGGAGCCTTAGCTTCCGACGACCATGCACGTCACAAGCTATCGGCGGTGCTGCGGGTCTTCAGCGAGCTGGGCATCATCTGGCGTATCCTCTCCGAGATAGATGCAAGAGGCGTCATGACCAAGACCCAGCGTCAATACCTGCAGGATTTTTTCGCGGGCCTTACCTACTGAAGGATTAGCGAAAAACCGGGCTTGAAATTATGGCGCGAATAAGGTATATCTACTCGTCGCTCAGCAGGGTAGCGCGTCAAAGAATTGAATATCCGGAGAGATGTCCGAGTGGTCGATGGTGCCTGACTCGAAATCAGGTGTACCGAAAGGTACCTAGGGTTCGAATCCCTATCTCTCCGCCAACTTACAAAAAGGCCAGTTCATGCGACTGGCCTTTTTGTTATTTTATGTAGCAGATATGTAGCTGCCGCCGCTGCCGCTTTATGCCACCCTTGGTATGTTCGGAAGCTATTTTATGTCCGTCTCCGTTCCCCACTCAACCGGTAGGCTTTACTTCCCCCCGTCCTCCTGCACTTCTGCTTTTCAGAACCTTCTCTGAATCAGTAGCCTTAGCTAATTTTTGCCAAAATCGTTCTTGCAATCAAGTGCAATTTTGTGTATGTCTTTTAGATTTGTTGATGAAAATGTGGGTTTGAATCCAAAACTCAAGGGCAAGGACTGGTTACCCTCGAAGCCAGCCGAGACTGCCCTTTTGCAATAAAGCTTGATAGTGATTTGGGGGAAGAAACGTATGGATAAGCCGAAGCAAGTACTCCGACCCGCCACCGCAAAACCGACAGCCGTAATTGTTCAGCAAGGCAAAGTGCTGGACTTCATCGACGGAAAAACCCAACGTGAAGAGACTCCCGAAGAATATGTCCGTCAAGAGATCTCAAAGTCTTTGGTAAGGGAATACAGCCACCCGAAGAAAGATATAGCGGTTGAATTCACCCTCCGAGTTGGCAGTCGGAAACCTCGTGCTGATCTCATCGTATTTGCTGCTGACTCCGACCACTGCCAAGAAAACAGTTATATTATCGTAGAGTGCAAGGCCCAGAGCGTGAAGGCTAGCGACCGGAAAGAGGGGGTGGGTCAGCTTCACAGTTATCTATCGGTTTGCCCTAACTCCGTCTATGGAATGTGGACCAATGGTTTGGAGCGGTACTGTTACCGCAAGGTCGTCAAGGATGGTCAACTTGTCTTTGAAGAAATCCCCGACATTCCCACCTACGGTCAAACCGATGACGAGGTCGAGCGTCCCAGGTTCGATCAGTTGAAGGCGGCGTCCTCTGATGCTCTTCTGTTCGCCTTTCGTCGCAGCCACAACTACATTGCTGGTAACCAGGGGTTACAGAAACCACAAGCCTTCTGGGAATTGCTCAAGCTGATATTCTGCAAGATCCACGATGAGCGTGAATCAGCCGAAGTGCAGTTCTACGCAGCGGCCAACGAGCGGAGCGGACTTAACGGGCCACTCAAAGTCAAGGCTCGTATAGACAAGCTCTTCGATGCTGTAAAGGCAGATTATCCGACTATTTTCCAGGGCAATGACACTGTGGCTCTCAACCCTCCTGTGCTCGCTTATCTCGTCACTCAGTTGCAAATGTATTCCCTGCTGGAAAGTGACGTGGACGTGAAGGGCCACGCCTATGAAGAGATAGTCGGGGCTAACCTCCGAGGAGATAGGGGGGAGTTTTTCACTCCTCGTAATATCTGTAACATGGCCGTTGCCATGCTGGACCCTGACGAGCACCACCTTATCCTCGATCCGGCCTGTGGAACTGGCGGCTTCCTGATTGCTGCGATGAACCATGTAATTGAGAAGATTCGGAAAGCAGAAATGAAACGCTGGAAAGGTGATGTCTCCCGAGCTGAGCCAAAGGTAAGGGACCGTATTACTAAGTTTGCTGGTCACCACATGGTTGGAATTGATTTCAATCCAGAGTTGGTAAAGGCCACTAAGATGAACATGGTCATGAATAATGACGGTGCTGGTGGGCTCTTTCAGGCCAACTCTCTTGCAAACCCTGCTGTATGGGATGAAGCTTTAAGGAAAAGGAGCTTGCTGGGCAAGGTGGACATGATTTTCACCAACCCTCCATTTGGCTCTAAGATTCCCATAGACGAACCTGCTATTCTGGAAAAGTTCGATTTGGGGCATAATTGGAACTATGATGCTGGATCAGACCAGTGGAACATGACAGAAGCAACCCAGAAGTCACAGCCCCCAGAAATCCTTTTCATCGAACGTTGTGTGAAGTTCCTAAAGCCAGGAACCGGCAGAGTGGCAATGGTCCTACCAGATGGTATTCTGGGTGCTCCAGGCCTTGGGTATGTTCGTGAATGGATCATGACCAATACCCGCGTTTTAGCGTCTATTGATTTACATGCGGACACATTTCAGCCCAGCACGAGTGTTCAAACCAGTGTGCTTGTCCTTGAACGTAAAACTGCAGAAGAAATAGCACTTGAACGTGCTGCTGGTGTGAAAAATGACTACGCTGTGTTCATGGCAGTCGGCAACCATATCGGCCACGACAAAAGGGGAAATCGTACCTACGTCCGGGACAAAAAAGGAAATGAGATTGTCGAGGAAATTGAAGAGACCTTGAAGGAATACGAGAACGGAACACCTGTCTACAAAAAGCAGAAGACTCTTCGCAAGGTTCAGGATGACAACACCCTGCAAATCGCACAGGAGTTCCGCAAATGGCAATACGAGCAAAGCTAAGCGCACCACGGGAAGAGCGTTCTGAATGGACGTGGCATCACCCAAAATGGACGGCACTCTCTGCATCGCTACTTATGGGTGGAGACCGCCGTATGGAGGCTGAGACTTATCTTGCTGGCGGCTATGGATTGCGTCTTGCCATGGAGAGTCGAAAGGTCGGCCTGGCCAATTTGGGAGGCATTGCAAACGTTTGGCAACCGTCACGATTAAAGGGTGTTCTGGTGAGCCCTGAATATGGGACACCCTTTCTCGCCGCAACACAGGTCTTTGATCTTCGCCCTACTCCTCGAAAATATTTATCACTGGATAAGGTTCGTGATGCGGATTCACTCTTTGTCAAACCTGGGCAAATTCTCGTAACACGCTCGGGTAATGTTGGTCGATCGACTATCGCGCATGAACCGCATAAGGGCATCATAATTTCGGATGATCTCCTTCGCATTGAACCTAAACGTGGTGAAGCGTGGGGGTGGATCTATGCTTATCTCCGTTCTCCCCAAGCACGTGCAATGATGAGTGCGGCACAGTACGGACACGTCATAAAGCACCTGGAAGTGAGTCACCTGAACGCCTTACCAATCCCGATGCTAAGAGATGAGTTACTCGCCGATTTTCGGAGTCGCGCTAGTTCCTTAATGATTACTCGGGATAGGGTCTATGACCTTGTAAACGAGGCGGAGCGGTTATTCGAACGGTCCATCGGTGATGTTAAAACTGCAGCGGACCCGGAGATAGGTTTTTCTGTAAGGGCTTCATCCATAATTGGCCAACGCAAACGGCTTGAAGCTGCATTCCATTCTCCTACCTCAACAGCCATTCTCAACAGGTTCGTTGAGAATGGGTTGGTGGTGGAACCGCTGACTAAAGTCACTGAACGTGTCTGGTGGATGACTCGTTTCAAGCGGGTATTCGGTGATGGGGGAATGGACTACATGAGCGCTGATGAATTGTTTGCTCAAAATTCACCAATCACTAAGCATGTTCTTGTTGAACAAGCCGACAATCCAGAGGCTTACTTTGCCAAAGCTGGATGGATACTCATGGCTTGTTCTGGACAAACCTACGGACTCAATGGTAGCGTAGCACTCATGACTAAAAGGCACGAAAGGGCATTTTTTTCTCATGACCTCGTCCGCATCATTCCCCGCAAGGATTGTATTAGACCAGGGTATCTCTTTACCGCAATGGGACATCCGAAACTAGGCCGACCGCTCGTAATCCGCTATGCCTACGGTACTTCGATTCCCCATCTTGAACCTGCAGACATAGCAACTTTTCCAGTTGTTAGGCTGGGAGAACAACGGGAATCTGAGATAGCAGACCGGATGGAAGAGGCAATGCGCCTACGCGCTGAGGCTGACGAGATAGAAAATCAGCTTGCAAGCGATGCTGAGGCAATCATTGACCGATTCATCGCCGGTGACATGAGTGATGTTGTCATGGTAGGTGCGTAAGCGCACTTTATGAAAGAACAGCCTTCAACCCCCAGGCGCGTCAATGTCAATGCCTTAGGACAAATGATCAAGGGCATGTCTCAAGAGACACTGCAACGACAAAATGAAGCTGATTGGGAAAAGGCCGATGCTGAACATGGTACATTCGTAGAAGCCTACAGGCGACAGTACTGTTACTTGTGTGGCAAGCCGTTTAAGACTTCAAGCACGGCTAAACCGTGCGTCCATTGGATACTGCATCAGTGCAAGTTTAAAAAAAAGGATTTCCCCCTGGTTTACAAGCGTTTTGGTTATCGTCAGATAGCTGCATTTGCTCGCTGGGCGGCCAACGAGGAGCGATTTCAAGGTAACATCAATGACTTATTACAGGAAAGCAGCAGTGGAAAGGTTTTCCAGTACACGGTGAAGTGGAAGCATATCGAATGGACGTTTGAATGTTCTGGAGGAGATTATACTGGCCACGCCGGAACAGCTTCAGACTATCCCCATTACCACTTCCAGATGCGGATAGATAAGCGGCCTTTTATTGACTTCAATGATTTTCATATTCCCTTGTCAGAAGAAGATTTGTTCTACCTAGACCTTGACCAGGGTCTCCCCGATCTGTTTGAACATACTTTCGGAATAGGTGGTGCTGGAATGCAATCCGCCGCTGAAATGAGCCCTGAAGTTATTGTCGAAGAATCTACCGTCATCGACCCTGAGCAAGCGGCCTTCCATCTTCAAACCCTAATTGTCGCAGGAGATAAGCCAATAACCTCTGAAGCTTTAACAGCTATGTATGAGGAAAGTAAGGCTACCGGTAAAACGCTAGCTCATTTGTCACAGAAGTATTTTAGCGATGCTAGCGTTAGGACATTGGTAAGTCCTGCTGATAGTGTCCCTGAAATCGCAAAGAGGGCAGGAAGAAAAACTAAGAAAATCAGCTCTGTCGATGATGAAGTTGTATGAGAGAGCATCAACACTTGATGCCACCAGTCGGATATAATGAAAACGCTAAATTTGACCTATATTGGACTGTTTTTGGCCAACGCAGTTGGGGGCCGTAGATTGCCAGTTCGGCACTCATGAGGGTGGGATTTGTTCGTCTGTGCGTGAGTGTCGCAATCTCTGCGGACTGGCGGAGAGGTCGGAAAGGTTTTCCAGCTTTTCCTTTTCATGAGCGCTTTTAAAGCTTTGGGTGTCGGCTTTTTGGTGTCATCATCGAGACAGCTACAGCCCCCTTGTAGCTTGATAGTTGGCGCTTTTTTGCCGTTTAGGTCAATCCACTGTATTTTCGGAAAGCAATATCGAGGAAAGCACGGCCTCGTGTATCGTGCTTGAAAAATGGGTTCTCTGCCCTGATTTCAGCCGAGTGCTTCTCTTGGGTGTCCTGCGGCAATGACTGCCACCAGTCGTGTAATTGCTTAGATTTTCCTTGTTCCGTTGCATCCACATCCTTTTCTTCATTTTCTTTGCGAATTTTTTTTACCACCTCTTCGGCCGCAGCAGCCTGCAGTTCTGCAAACGGCACGAAATTATTAGGACGTGTCACTCCCTTTGAGAGGGCTCCAAAGATGTAGCCGGCTAGGCTATCTTTATTGATCGCCCGTTTACCACTCCGCAGAATGTCTATAGCTTCGAGAGTCTTTTCGGCGCCAAATTCCTGGATGCAGCCATATAGGCTATCACAGGTGAGGCCTTTGAGCCGAGTACCAGACACTAACTCCATCAACACAGAAGGCTCAATGACTTCACCGAAGCCTTTGCTGGGGTTGTCTTGCGAGTGCACACTACTACTCCTGCCTGAAGTGAGTGAAGTAGTCTCAGGGTTAATCTCCTGCGTATTCTCTGCATTACTATCGTCATCATGCAATTCTGGCCCGACAATGGTGCTAGCGCGATCGTTCGATTGGGCAGCATCGCCCGTTCCTTCGTGCGGATTCGCATCTTGCGAAACATCAGCGAGTTGCGACTTTTCTAGGCGTTCTAACTCCTCAAAATCGATTGAGTACCATTTTTTTCTATCATATTTCGTAGGATTGAAGCTTTGAGAGCTCAAAATAAGCTTTTTCTCCTCCAACTCGATAAATATTCTTTTAATCTGTTCCACTGACCAAAATGGGAAATTCCCTTCCTGCCATTCCGTGTATGTATTCCAGGTCCAGATTCGTCCATTCCTCAGGTGCTTGATATCGTTGTGTTTGGTTAGCCAATAATATACTTGCCGTAACACAATCGCTGGGTGAAGACCAATCAGTACCGCAAGCCTCGTGTTAAGGATTAAGGGATTCTCAACCTCTAGCAACTCAGGTTCTGGAAGATTTAGAAGTTTTGGAAGTTTTGGCTTTTTTTTAATTTTTGAAGTCAATTCCCCACCCTACCTATTCTGTTCTAAGTAATCCGTCACGACTGATAATGTTTTCTCTCCCCAGGCCGCCTTGGTGGCGTCCTGGTCGATCACCACGCCTGCGGCACGCCTCCAAGATCCAGACATAGGCACAGGATCTTCGGATGGAGTATTGCGAAGACAGGTCAGTTTAGGGTTAGGATAGATTACTCTTCAGGGCTAACATCCTCTCTTTTTTCCATGACAACAATCACAGCGCCTATTGATTGAGGCTTAAGAGCATCCTTTATTCCAGCCGTCACAACCGACTGAATGTTATCCCCTTTATTAATGTTAAGTGTCTTGGTTGAATTGGTGGTTACAATTTCGATTTGCAAAGTGTTTCTCCTTTTGGCTATTTTCCTTCTATGTCTTGGCCGGCGGCCGGAGGGCGGCCAGATCCTTCTCCATTTCTGCCATAGCCTGCCGCAGCTTCTCGGCCACGTCCTCGCCATGCTGCCTGGCAGCCTCCACAGCTCTGTCGATCCTGTTCTCGGCGGCCTGTATGGCTTTGTCTGCTCTGTCCTCGGCAGCGTGTATGGCCTTGTCAGCTCGGGCGTCAGCGGCTGTCAACTGTGTCGCCCTTTCAGTTGCCAATGTGGTCGCTGCAGACAACTCAACCGCCTGCTGATTATACCTGCCCTCGAGAGTCTGTAGGGCTCCGCGGGAGGTAGTCGTATCATGCTCTGCCGCGACACGGGCGTTGCCTGCAGCTGTCAACTCGTCGGACAGATGCGACACCTGGGCCGCCTGGGTCGCCAGCGCGTTGTGCGCCCTACGCTCGGCCTCCTGAGCGATTTTCAGGGCGTTTTCCGCTTTGTCGGCTGCAAGCTTGGCCGCCACTAATTCGGCGTTTCGTACATTGATCTCACCCTTAAGCTCGACAAGGTCGGCTTGCAGGCCGGCGATGATAGCATCACGCTCTGCGATGATCTTTGCGGCTGCATCGGCGGCCCTGGCCGCGTCGGCTTCGGTCTGCTCGAGCTCATCCTGGAGCCGGAGGCCATCTTCCGCTAACGCAGTCTTCTCCGCCTCCGCGGCGAGTGCGCGGGCATTCGCATCGTCGGCCTCGCGCCGGATCGACAGCCTGGAGGCGTCGAGTTCGACGCGCATCGTGGACTCAAGAGAGACTACCTGCGACTGCCAGGCGTTAGTGATGGCATCGGGCACCGGTACCAATACAGGCGGGATTGCTGTCGGCGCAGACGCTTCACCGACACCCGCTAGCTGTGATTGTTTCCACGCGTCCCACGCAGCGTTCATGGTGACTGAGTCCATCTCTAAGGCGACTAACACATCTTTGTGTTGTGGCCACTGCCCTCCATGCGAACGAACATACTCGTCACAGTAAGAGAAAACCAGCGGCGGGACAGATCCCCGTGCGCGTTTGGGCTTTTTCACTTTAGCGGTTTCAGTGACTTCGGTCACAACAGATGCTTGCTCTTGATTTTCCATATTTACCCTCCCAGGTAACATACTGAGTCAGTGACTTAGTATGTTACTGACATACTGACTCACTGATTTACTAAGTTAATTAGGGGTCTTCCGATACGATTTACGTATCCGCCGGGTATTGAAGGAGTAGGTGAACTCATACCAACTGCGCCATCTGCACCGCTACCGGCGTATAGGTCCCAGCGATGATCGCGGGGCAGTCCTTCTGCGCGTCCCTGCTGGGGGTGGCACTTTTCTGCGCTAGTCATCACCCTCTCCTGTCATCCATGCAAAAAATTTGGACTCCTTACATCTCAAATTCCTGCCAATTCCCACCATTTCTGGTAAGACTGCAGCCCGGCGGCCATTTTTGGCCAAACACCGATTTGTATAAAAATAGGAGAGCGAAAATCCACTTATTTCAGCCATTTGCCTTACTGTTAGCCATCTCTCAGCATCCATTCTCGCCTCGCTCACTTATGATTATTTTTAATATATGTTGACAATTAACAGCACAAATGATTAAATAAAATCACTACCACGTTCTATTAAAATCATAGGCCATCAGTAAATATCTCAATAAAAATACGTTGTCAATCCTAAAATATCAAAAAATATCAAATACAAGTCAGAAATTATTCACCAGAGGAGGTGCTCAATGGAAAAAGGTGCTACTAAACAGGAGGTTGAAGGCACAGGAGGAGTGCAACCCAAAACGGCTTCTCTGGCATCGTTCCACGAACGATTCGATTTCTTGATTCGTGCTCGGCTAATGACCCAGCTGGAAGTAGCTGAACATTTGGGCATTGGCCAGCCACATGTCAGTGGATTGAGGAGCGGAAGAACGGCACCTTCAAAGAAGGTGATTTCACGCATTGCGACTGTATTTGGTTGCAATACTGAGTGGCTTCATCTTGGTTTAGGCGAGGCATTTACTGACGAAAATAAGCTGCCTAAGGAACTACAACTTTTGATAGACGAAATGAAAGAGACTTATGACCGGCTCGCTTCTGATAGAGAGAAATTTGAATTCCAAAATGAGGTGTACAATTATTTTAAAGCATTCAAGCAAAGCCTTGATGACCGGAAGAAATAAAGGTGAACTTATGGAAACCAAATTCGCTAACGACATAGTCCTAGAAAGTATAAAATCTGGCAAAACTGTAAAGGAAATCTGCGAGGAGCTTGAGAGGGAAGGATGTTTTCTTGAGATAGCTGAAGAGTACGCAGGTTATGAATACCTTCATTGCCAAACTTACCGGGTCTACAACACGCTGTCAGCTGCAATAGCAGCAGAATTTAATAGTGATAGGTTTCAAGATACTCATTGTGATAATGATATTCTTGATGGGACAGAAGATGTTTCGGCTCTTCTGTGTGAGCGCGGTTACTTTTTTTCTTTCAGTACGCTCAGCGGTGGAGCTTTTACGACACTTGATGGCGCACTTAATGAGTCGAATTGGGATTTATTCGAAGACCAAGAAGGCACTTTTAATATCTGATAAGGTTAACCCAACTTCTTGCCACCCCCCGGTATCAAGTAAGCAGGGACAGCCTTCGGTACGGGTCACTCAAGTTGAAGCCTTGCATTTTAGCAGACAAATTACTGCCCTGAATCATGACAGCGACGATCTTTGCGGAGCGCTCAGCTGGGATGAGGGCAGTACAACAAAAGTTCGTGCTAATTTTTTTGCTAAGGATGGCTCAAGTGAAAACCGTCAGAGTAAAGCATCATCTCCCCACCTATCTTTAGGCCACGCTCCCGCGATAGGTTCTGTAAACGACAAAACAACCTATCAACAGGGTTGACATTCGACTTTTGATTGGCTGTTATCAAAACCTCTAAAACTTAGTGATAGCAGAAGGGGGCACGCAATGGTGAAACACAAGAGTCAGGTAATCGGTTACGCCAGGGTTTCCACCACGGACCAGAAACTTGAGGTGCAACTTGATCAGCTCCAGGTGCTGGGAGTGGATAAGGTGTATGCTGAGAAGGCCAGCGGGGCCGATGCTGAGAGGGTAGAGCTTGCCGCCTTGCTGGACTATGTACGCGAGGGTGACACGGTGGTTGCCTGTAAGCTAGACAGGATCGCCAGGAGTACACCGCACCTGCTGAACATCGTGGAAAAGCTGACAGCTAAGGGTGTCGCACTCAAGGTGTTGAATATCGACCTCGACACGGCAACCCCTACCGGCAAGCTGATGTTGACCATGCTGGGAGCTATCGCGACATTCGAACGGGAAATGATGCTTGAGAGGCAAGCTGATGGTATCGCCAAAGCGAAAGAGGCCGGGAAGTACCTGGGCCGCAAGCCTACCGCTAAGGCAAAGAGTGCAGAGGTGGTGGAGCTGTTAGGCCAGGGTAAGACGAAAGAGGCTGTAGCTACAGAGCTGAGTATCGGGGTTGCGAGCGTCTACCGGATCGCCAAGGAGCACAAGGCCACAGCATAGGCGACAGAAGGCGGGAGCAATCACGGTGCCTCAGTTCTTTTTTTTCTGGGCAAGGTTCAGTATGATCTCCATCACGCTACCCCGCAATGATTCAGGGACCAGCTTGAATGCTTTGAGAAGCTTTAACTCTTCCACGGAAAGCCGGTACACCGTCAATGATGATTCTTCAAAGAAGGCGGACACAGGCACATCGAGAATGCAAGCAAGCTGCTGCAGCCTCGCTAAGTTTACCCTTGTCGCTCCCCTTTCGTACTTTTGAACCTGCTGAAATGTTATACCCAGTTTTTCAGCAAGTCTTTCCTGCGTAAGTCCTGCCATAAGCCGGAACTCTTTTATCTTCTTGCCAATATTGGAGTTGCCCTGAACTGAATTCATAGCAGTTTGCCCTTTTCGGGGAGCATACAGCTATGACGTTGTGGGTGCCACGCCCAACTATGGCATGTTTTTGTTGATAGTACACCCAATAGGTTGTATGGTGGAATCCGCGACATGAGACAAAATGACAAAAGGAGGGGAAATGATGACAAAGTTTTTTGCTGGAATTTTGATGGTGTTGGTTTTAACCGGTAGTGCAATGGCGGAAGGAGATCTGGCAGGTGTATGCTACACGACCTCCCACCCGAACGGCAAATATATGCCCAGTCTGGTCGACAGGTGTTATGGGACTGGTCAAGAAACATTGCTGGCTTCTTTGAAGGCAGGATACCACTTGGTGAATGTGATCTATGCCGAAGGTAATTATTATTTTTATGTAGCCAAGTAAGTAAGCTTAATCTGCACCTCCATACCGCATCCTCGGCAGGGTCCATCCATTCCCCAGAAGTTCCACGATCCCAGTTGCACTAGGACAGAGAACCTGGAGCCAAAAGGATTGTGGATGATCTGGAAAAGTTACTTTTCAGGTCATCACTAACTGGCTGAAGCTTCCTGCCTGAACCCTTGACTGAAAAATTCTTCTAAGTTTTGAAAAGTCTGGGGGGCCGACGGCCCCCCAGACCCCCAGACCCCCAGACAAAAAAAGAGGGGAGTAGGCTACATTAGCCCCTCCCCTCTTAGACTCGGGCTTTTAGCCTTCCTCCTTCTGGCATCAGGTTCTCACATACCTGATACCAGGACTTTATTGCCCCACTACGCCTCATGTCCTGCGGCGAAGTTTACTACCTCCAGCCTGGACTTCTCGGCGGCCTCAACGCCTGCGATCCTTTTAGAGATCCGGTTTATTCGAGGGTCATTATGGGTGGCCCAAATAAGCAGCCGGTGAACGGTCTTCACCGTGGCCTAATTCGCCCATCAATTTTTCGTTAGAAGCGCCTTCTTCATGCCGAGTCCGCGCATATCCATGTCGCTCCCCATGCATATTTGTGCCTGCGGATCTGGTCCCGCCGCATGTTCTCCATAGGTTGCGCTGCGCGTCGTAGGCTTGCTTAAGGCTCATTCCCGGCGGTATTATTCGGCCCGTGGCCGACCCTATCGCCTTAGATGTTTCTAATACACTTCGGACGGCATGGGTCTGGCCTTCAGTACGGGCCTCCAGCTCTCGGGGTCTACCACCTTTTGCCCCCTCAACGCTGAGAAACAATTTACCGTCTCTTATCTCGACTTTGCTGCTGAGCAGCGATTCCTTAGCGCGTAATCCAAACTCGCACCTCAAGGCATCCGCAGTTCTGGTCATTTGCGCAATTTTATTGCCTTGGTCTGCGCGTAGTGAAATCTCCTGTCGAACTTCGACAAGGCGCTGGTGGTTTATGACTTGAGGATTGATTCGAACGCGTTCGATCTGGTAAGCGGCATTGCTTTTTTGGACTATATTTTGCTTTCCAACGCTCCTGCACACTGCACGTACAGCGGTCATTTTGCCCGCCATCGTAGACGCCTGAAGGCCTCGTTCGTGGAGGCTTCTCGCGTACGCTTCGATATGTCCAGGCTTAAGCTGCTCGATTCTTTCCAAGCCGTAAGATCTCGCTACAGATGATGCGAAGTCCCTTACATTTGACAAGAGCTTCTCTCGAGTCAGCGACGATTTAGACCAATCCTTCCCGATTTTTGCTAACGCCTGGCTAGCAAGACTCCCAAACTTTCCCATATGTTGTCTCCTTTTCTCCTTTTTATGGCGCGTACGTTGGCGCCGGCTTCGGTGTTGAGTGTAGGCTGAGACTTGCCGTTGGCAGGCAAGGCAGGGCGGCAGCATAGCCCGTGGGCTTAAGTACCGATCTGACATTGGCTTTTTTAATCGTCCCTCAGGACGATCTCGCCTAAAACGCGAGAACCAATTCTCACGACACGCCGTGGCGAGTCGACGTACTAGAGGGGGAGTTGATGGGAAATGAAGAGGTTGTTAGCAAATTTCGTCGCCAGCTCGAATCTTGCTAAAGTGATATTTTAACGCGACAAATCGCGGAGTTAAGGGTGCGTCTCTTGCTAGACGCAAGAGACGCACGTGCGTTAAAAACCCTGCCACCGCAGTTGCGGTAACAAGTTCGCAGTGGAGATGCCGGTCGCTCAGGGCGTGTGGCGATCTCCTAATAAAAAAACCTGCCACCGCAGTTGCGGTAACAGGTTCGATAGTGGAGATGCCGGTCGCTCAGGGCGTGTGGCGATCTCCTGATTATATTGCGCAGAAATACGCGCTATGCTATCGGGGCCTTATGGCTCCGCAAAACGCCGTGAGACGCGTTTCAGTTGTGACGTGTTCGATCTCCACCAAAAGGTGAAGCAAGTCATGCTGCAGAAGCACGGAACACTTTTAAGTTGCCAGGGTCACCAAGTCCGCTGAATGATGTTCGAATTCGTGTGAAGCATCATTCGATTCTGCTGGGCGCGACCTCACCGCAAAGGTGGCGTGAGGGGTGGTTGGCATGAGGAGTCGTGTTGCATCAGGCAAGCCTGAAACGCATACCTCTTTAGCGGGTTGACAAATCCTGCGAGTAGGGCCGGCTGTCAGGTGTGCAGGCGCCTTGTTTCTCAATTTCCGAGTTTAGGTCGGTGGCAAAGAGAAATAACTTGAATTGATGCTAGAATACTACCTTAAAAATTAAAGTCAAGAAGTATTATTGATTTAACATCAGATATGATTATAGTAAAAGCATGTTTTGTAAATTCAGTTGACATATACCCAACGATGGGTATTAATGTAAATAGAAATCGAGATATTTTTACTGACTTAAAGTTTATCTTAAAAACAATAGAATGACATATCACTTTTTTCTACATTGCTAAAAAAAGTTATTTGGAGCGAAAATTAAATGTTAACGCCGTTAACGCCTGAACCTCTTAGACACCCGCGACTTATAGTACCATTATGCGTGTTGTCGCTATCGCTTGGACTTCAGTTGCAACTTTATGTATTCACCGATTGGTATCCAGCAATCCATGTACGTATGATAGATCAAAAACTCGTTCCAGTAGCATTCTCCGTTGGCGTTGCTTGTCTGGCTTTGCCTGTAACGCTGCTTTTATGGGCGATTAAGCAGGATAGCCAAGCTCATGATTGATAGAATGTTGCTGATAAAGATCTGTATGAGGTAGTCACTAATTAACAACGATGGCAAAGAGTCAAGAACACGAAAATAATATCTTAATGGAAGGGGGAATTATGGGTGCTATTTTGCTTTGTGGGTACCTTTTGGGACTTGTCTATGGGGGTGCCTGGGTCTTAAGAAAATATGGCACAAAAAAGGGAGAAATACCGATTACTTATAGTCGGTGCTCTGACAACCAAGGATTTAGTAGGTACACCATAAGCAGTGATGAATTCAGTAGTAACGGGTGCAGTGATACTGGAATTAGCAGTAACGGGTTTGATGATGGATTTAGCCATAACTGGTGTAGTGACAGTGCCTTCGACAACAATGGATTCATCGACACCGTGCATGGCGGGATAGATCCAACAGGCATGGGCGGAATGGCAGGCGACCATAATCCGTAAAGAGTACTGGGCTCCAGCCAAAGAGGAACAAAATTCTGAAGAGATTCGGAGGAGCAACAAGGCATATGGAGTGTTGGATTAACTGTGATAGAGTAGGGGGATGTGATATTGGAAAAACTGATCGGATTTTTGTTGTTCACCTTGCCGAGCTGTCTCTCCCTGGCCATTGGACTGCAATTGACTTTAGTCTTGGGGTTCCCGTCTTTTTATCCATTAATTCACGAAATGATCCATGATCTGAATTGCGGGTGTTTTATTGCACTAAACGCCTCAATTTGCGTCGTGCTTCCGGTGATATTGCTCTTTTGTATCACAAGAGAAGCGTCAGCCTAGCACTGCGGTTTGTACGGTTGTCTCTCTCCCCCTACAAGCCCTACTACAAAACACGCGAAGGGGAGTGAATGGAAGACCTCAACAGTCTGAGGATGGATGCCGAACGGATTCCTCTAGCGCGATCTCCATACCTACATCCGGACATCTTGCGGCGCCTAGTTTCGCACCGCCAAAACATGCTGACGTGCGATGACGTGGATCTGGTAAAGGATTATATTTGTAGGGCTACTGATGAGGAGTGCCTAGCGGTTTTGGCCGGAATCGAGGCATATGCCAATCTATCGGATGATTACCAATGGTTGTTTAGCCACCTGGCCTGTACCGTTTACCACGCGGCCGGTTTGGAAATTCCCGCCCCGGCGCGTTGCCTACTGGTTGACAACAGCGGAGAACCAATCAGTCGGATGAGGGTCCTGGAGACCTTCCGCAGAGAGGTTCGGAAGACCCAACGAGGTGTCGTGCGGGGGACGACATTTCTCCTATGACTGCTTAGGGGAAGCCCGAAAAACTGTATTCCGGCCTGCCCAGACGGATAAACAGGCTAGGAACCTGTTCAAGCCCTCCTCAACAATGTTAAGGTCTATGTCCCTCTTGTTCAGCTTGTTGCGGCAAATATCCAAAACATCCCCTGTGGTCGTGATCTCCCCGAATGAAAGCAACCTTCTTTTTCACTGGGTAGGCTTCCGTTCGGAGCGATAAAGATCAAGGATCCCCCTCCCGCCCTGATGAATCCGAGCAAGCGTTGCAGTTACGGCCTGGTAGTACCCAAAAAAAAATGAAGAGATCCGCATTTTAGCGAGTCTCTTCATTTTATGTATGGCGGCCCCTTTCGGCAAGCGCTTCCCATACTCTTGAGGGCTCCAACAGATAGCACCTCAAGCTCCATGGCGGCTTCTAACAAAAAGCCTGTCCCATGCTCCACGGCGGCTCCTAACAAAAAAGCCTGTCCCATGCTCCATGGTGGCGTTCAACTGAACAGATCCGACTCATGTGCAATAGACCCTAGCATGGTTCGAACTCAATTGCAACTTTATTACTGTGCTTTCAGCTACTTAAAAATACAATACCGTGGGATTAGAGATCTTGAGCCATCTTAAGGCGCCGGGAAAGGGGATTTTATTGTCAAACAGGAGGTTTGATTGTCGCTTAAGTTGGGGCTCAATTGGGTAGAATATCCCTCAATGGTAGCAACTTCTAGGCTAGGCTGTTCTCCTCCTATCTGCCATGCTAATAACTTTGCCGCTGTCGATAATACCAGCATTTGATAGGATGTAATGTGCCACCGCTTCAACGTCCCGGCGGAGCACCTCAATCTCATGCTGCACATACCCTTGCGTAACATCATCCGGCTTTGCATGGTTAACAAGCCTCTTCTGTGTCCATACCGGAATCCCCACAGCATTGCAGAAGGTCAGGAATGTGCGTCGGAAGTCGTGTAGCATGAAACTGACGCCACTCGTCTCAGTGACCTTTTCCAAAGCCCTACGCGGATCGCGGATATGCCCGGTTAAGCCGTAGGAGGGAAATACATACCCCTCCGGCCCGGTGAAAAAGTTTTCCTTGTGTGCTTTGAGCAGATCCAGGGCATATTGCGCTATAGGAACAATAAGGGTTTTGCCGTTCTTTGTTTCACGGAAAGTGCCGACGCCGTCCTCAAGATTCAAGTCAGACCACTTGAGTCGGGCCAGCTCGTTTTTCCTGGCGCCCGTGAACATACCAAGAGCCAGAAAGGTGCGCATTCCTGTACCTTCTAGGGCATTCAGGCCCTCAAACCAAGGTTTTAGCTGCTCGGTGGAGATGTAGCTTTCGCGACGATCAAGCTTGTACCAGCCATCGGTTTTTGATAGGATGCCGACCGGGTTCTTGTAGAAGACATCGTCATAAACGGCAATCCCGTATGAGAAGACGGCGCGTAATACCCTCATGGCAAGGTCAGCAGCACCTTTGCCTCCTCTTTGCCCCTTGCGCTCTCCGCCTTTTTTAGTGCGGTATTTGAGCTCTACCTTGTCTGTACCGATATTGATATGACGAGTTTCAACCATGCTGGACGTGATCTCCCGTGCAGGACGGGTGAGCCAGTCAGCGAAATGGGTCTCCATGCTCATTCTGTACTGAATTGCGGTCGTCTCCTTCAACTTGCTCTTGGTCGCCTTCATGGCGACGTACCTGTCGAAAAGGGTGCCTAAAGTGATATCCTTTTCCTCTTCGATCTTCCGTGCCCGCTCTTGAGCCCGAAGCTGTTCGTTGGCTTCTTCCTGCCGGTCATCAGGGGTGATGCCCTGTTCGGCATCCTTGATAATTCTCTTGGCCTCTTCCTTGGCGGCGTCGAACTTTTTCACGTCAAGCTTGCCGTTATCGATCTGTACCTTTCCTAGCGACTTCTTGATCTCCAGAGGGTGTTCGCTAGAGTTGACACGACCCTTTACCCTGGTCTGCACAAAGTAGGTTTTTGAGCTGGCAGAAACCCTGACGCCGAATCCGGCCAGACGAGAATCGAAGTAGACCTCCTGCTTTCCTGTGGTGGCATACGGTAGCGCCTGGATTGATGTCGCTGATAAGGCTTTCTTTGGCATTGCAGGCACCTTTCAAATATGTAGCAGATATGTAGCAGATGATGCGAAAATATCCTGTATGCTGGTAAAAGTCAATAAAAGCATAAAATCATAAAAAACAATAATATAGGTTGATTGGATGGTAGGTTTTATGGCCTATAAAGCTATGTACGTTAAACTCGAAATCAGGTGTACCGAAAGGTACCTAGGGTTCGAATCCCTATCTCTCCGCCATAATAAAGGGCCTACAGCTTAACCGCTGCAGGCCCTTTGTCTTTAAAGCTCTTCCGCTCAACAACTTACCAACGCCAGGGCCCAACGTCCCGTCCGCCCCCCATGCTTTCGCCTCACAAGCCTTGACAACGCCCGGCTTCAAATTAGGCTTTGCACATCTTATTTCGCGAAAACGAACCTCGAGTAGCCTTTCCCGACATGTATTGGCGTACAAAAAGGGTGAGGCGGGTAAAGCCTGCTACTCAAAAAGGAGATACGCCATGAAAACCATTTTTATGACATGCCTACTAATAACGGTGCTACTTTCAATTGCCAGTTGGTCTTCCGCTAAGGATCATAAGGATGTGGAGCATTTGAAGATTGTACAACTTGCCCCAATGAATGAAACTAGGTCACTGATGGGAGCTGCAAAGGGCAAAGATGGTAAACTTTATGTTTTCGGAGGAGCATATGACCCTCAAGCAAATTCTGTAGCATTTAGATCTACTGTGGAATGCTATGACTCGAACACTAAAAAATGGAGTTATCGACACTCAATGCCCGGCCCAAAAGCATGGCACAGAGCTTCAACTGCTTTAGACGGCAAAATATATCTCTTCGGTGGGTCAACGGACAGTACGCCGTCGAAGGATGTCTGGGCATATGATCCAGTTACCGATAGCTGGGACACCTCCTTACCCCAAATGCTTCTAGAGGAAAGAGACACAGTTGCAGTTACTGCGAAAGATGGAATCATCTACCTTTTTGGAGGCTATTGGAACTATAACACGGTGCAGGCTTTCAACCCCTCTACGAAGATCTGGCAAATCAAATCTCCCATGCCGACTGGCCGATGGGCGGCGGATGGAGCGCTTGGACCTGATGGGAAAATATACATAGTCGGTGGCGGCGCTCCTGGAGAACCTGATTACGGGGTTTACAATATCTTGGAGGTGTATGACCCTGCAACCGATACCTGGGAAACCAAATTCCCCATGCCTACGGCAAGAAATTATCTTGGAGCAGCGTTTGGCCGAGATGGACTATTGTATGCCATCGGCGGAGAGGTTTACGGGGCTGGGAGAACTGGAATCACTTATGACGTCATCGAGTCGTATGATCCGCAGTCAAATTCGTGGGACACAGCAGGACATTTGACTGAAAAGCTTACGTCTTTGTCTGGAGCAACAATTTCAGACACTTTCGGCAACATCCACATACATGGCGGCGGGATATTAGCTGGTCCAATGTGGATTTCCTCGCAAAATCTGCACAACTTCATTCGAAGTAAACACCCTAAAAAAAACAATAGCCTTAATCGCGAATCGCCCAAGACAAAATAAAGGTGACGGGGGGACGCTGGTCACGTGACGGGGGGACGCTGGTCACTTGGTTGAGTTCGTCGAAATGTGCATCTCAGGAAGACGGCCAGCCATTAGCTCTGCCTCTCTCGCCCTTGGCCTCCGAGTAACTGCACCAAGTGACCAAGCGTCCCCCTCCGTCAGTCGCTGTGCAAAAAAAATGATTTTCAGCGCACGAATTCATTCGCCGCTGCCGGAATTGATTCATTTTCTCGCGAATGATATTCGTCGGCTGGTGAATTTATTTCTAATGTTTTGAATGATCACTTCGTGCGAGAGCTGATATTCAATTTTTTTTGAATTGATTCCAAAATTTTTGAATCAATTCTCCAAACGAAAGTTGCAATTCATTTTTCAACGAATTGTTTTCTAATATTAGAAATGATCACTCCCAGCCGGAAGTATCAATTCATTCTTCTACGAATTAATTCAAAAATTTTTGAATCATCATTCCGGTGCCGGACATTGGTTCGATTTTCCGAGAAGTGGTTTTAAAAAATTTGAATATTCATCGCGAAAAATGGTGAGCATTCATTTTTCTGCCAATTCATTTCTAATCTCTGGAATGATCATTTCGGGCGGAAGAGTCAATTCAAATTTTCTGCAATTCATTCCCCAGGTTTTGAATGTTCATGCCCGGGCAGGCCCGAATTCACGGAAAAATGAATGCAACTTCTTCGGGGGAACAGTAGTTGGTAACAACCCCTTGGGCATGCCCTCCTAACCGTCAGGAACCCGCTCAGCGGGAAAGCGATTGTCGCCGGACGGTACAACATGGTATAAGAGTGCTGCATCCGGACCACAGGGCTTCCTGTGGTTTTTGTTTTTAAGCATGTACAGGAGAGAAGAGGAGAGTTCGATCAATGTCATTTGCTTCCCTTGGCCTGCGTTCCGAACTGTTGAGCGCGATTGCGGAACAGCAGCAATTCAAGCGTCCGTACCCAATTCAGCGCAAGGTCATTCCAGCTATTTTGCAGGGAAGGGATCTGCTGGCCATCGCCAAGACCGGGTCCGGTAAAACGGCCGGCTTCATCCTGCCGCTCCTGCAACTCATCGAGTGCCAGGCACCGGGTGAGCGGCGGCGGCTCAAGGCCCTGGTCTTAGTGCCGACCCGCGAACTTGCCGCGCAGGTCGATGACGTTGCGAGGCAACTCGGGTGCCATCTAAACCCTCGGGTCAAGACCGGCGCTGTTTTTGGCGGGGTCGCCATTAACCCGCAGATGATCCAACTGAAAGGGATCGAGCTGCTGATCGCCACTCCCGGTCGCTTGCTTGAGCTGGTTGGTAAAAATAGCGTGCAGTTATCCACTGTCGCCACCTTGGTGCTGGATGAAGCCGACAGGCTCTACGAGCAGGACTTTCAGGATGAAGTGCAGCAGATCCTCGCCCTGCTCCCGGAAAAGCGTCAGAATCTTCTGTTTTCAGCCACGTTCGGCGCGGATGTGGAGCGGTTGGCGACCAGCCAACTGACCAACCCGCTACGGGTTGAGATCAAGGAGCAGGTGTCCGAGGCGGAGCTGATCACCCAGCAGATCTACACGGTAGACCCGAGCCGCAAGGGCCCCTTCCTCAGGTATCTGATCAAAACCGGCGATTGGAAACAGGTGCTGGTCTTTACCTCGTCGCAGCGAAGGGCCGACAATGTCACCAAGAAGCTGCTCGATAACGGGATCAGCGCTGCCACCTTTCACAGCGGCATGAGCCAGGGGGGCAGAACCGCTGCCTTGACTAGATTTAAAGCGGGGGAATTGCGGGTGCTGGTAGCCACGGATCTGGCCGCGCGCGGGATCGATATACAGTTTCTGCCCCATGTGGTCAATTACGAACTTCCCCGGTCGCCCAACGACTATCTGCACCGCATCGGAAGAACCGGTCGTGCGGAAACCGCGGGGGTCGCCGTGACACTACTGTGTCCTGAAGATTTGCCGCATTTCAAGGTGATCGAAAAACGCCTCGGGCATCGACTTGCCCGTATCGATACAGCCGAACTCGATCTGGCAGCTTACTAGACAAGTTTCGCCAAGGCTTTTCAGTGGATTGGGAGGCGGAACAACACGTTCGGAGCACTTTGAGAGATTTCCCGCCAGGATTATCTTTCAACCCCGCCGCCTTAACGATCTCCTCGGTCCCACCAGTCGTTATGCTTCGCTCTTGAGGCGGTTTTTTTGAAGTTGTGCGATTTCCTTCGACTCTTGAATGCACTCTTCGTAACTTGAGCGTGTTCCCGCTCTCCTTGTACTCTCTTCCTCTCCTCCGCGCCTTGTACGCTTTCCCTGGGACTTGAGCGTTTTCCTGCCGCCGATGAGCGACTTCGCCCGCACTTGAACGCTTTCCGCCGAACTTGAGCGATCACACGAGGTCACTGAAGGATCTTCTCCGGCGAACAACGATCTCCTTCCCCAATTGAGCGTTTTCCCGGCAAAGATAACGATGATCCTGGTTACTTGAGGCTTCAAACAGGCGGGATCTGGTTTTTGGGTGGGAGTTGAAGGATCTGGTTCAAACGAAAACGCTTAGGGTTCTAAGGATAACGTTTAAATTTCTATGATAGCAATTTCGTCGCGGGTCTGGGTAAACCCAAACCCAGCACCTCTTGTAGTTGCCAGCAAAGACCACGGGATATCGATCCGTCCCTGTCGAGGCACAGACTCTTCCTGTTCGGAACCGCCTGGCTTCCAATCACTCCCTCTCTGCGAGGTCCGGTTCGCCGCAGTTGCGGAGGATTTCGGCACGGGCCGCATCCCTCAACCGGATTGCGGCATCCCAGTCAGCGCCGGACTCCCTCAAGGGGGGAGATATGGTAATCACGACCGCCCCCCTGCGCGGGAACCAGTGATCGGGATGAAGGATGTACCGGGTGCCGCAAATGGCAACCGGCACGAGCGGCGTCCCGGTCCTGGCCGCCACCAGGAAGGCGCCCATCTTGAACGGGAGCAGGCCCGGTATGCGGCAGAAGGTACCTTCCGGAAAAAAGATGGCCGCTTTGCCGTTGAGCACCTCCTGCTGGACCATAGCGGCATCCTCGATCCCCTTTTGAACGTCGAATCGCTCGACGAACAGGCTCCCCATTTTCTGCAGGTAACTGCGCGATATCAGGCTCCCCTTGAGTTCCTCTTTGGCCACGAAGCTGAAATGCCCGGGAAGCGCCGCGACGAGCGCCATGCCGTCCAGGTAACTCGAGTGGTTCGCCGCGAGGATGACGGGGCTTCCCGGAGGAAGGTTGTCGATCCCCTTTGCCGTAACGGAGATGCCGGAGCAGCGCAGGAAAAGTCTTGCCGCCGCGCGGCTCACCTTCCAGCAGAGGTTGGGATTCGGCATCAGGACGGCTGCCGTCCAGGCGCAGGGGGCTAACGCGGCGAAGAGGGTCCAGATGTAGCCGGCATAGAGCACCTCGGCTGCGCCGGAGACGAAGCGCCGGAGTTGGGCGGCGGCTCCAGCCAGCGCCAGGCGGGAAAGCTGGAGCCAGACGGGGCTTGGGCGCACGACATCGGCGCCCTGTTCGTAGAACTCCCGGCTTGCCGCCCTGCGGATCTTGCCGCTGGAGGTCTTGAGAACGGTATGGGGAGGGGCCAATAAGATGTCGTCCGGGGGGAACCCCAGGAGATCGATCCCCGCCCCGTTGATCAGGTCGCGCAGTTTTTCCCGGGCGGCGGGGTCGGCCACCCTGGTTTCCGCCAAAATGACCAGCCGCTCGGTCCCCGAGACCGGATCGGTGCTCCCGAACACCGCCACGCACCCTTTCCGTATGCCGGGAATGCCGCCCACCGCATCCTCAAGCTCGTAGGGGTAGACGTTTCTCCCCGCTTTGATGATGATGTCCTTGGCCCGCCCGGTGATGAAGACATCCCCGCCGGCCAGGTACGCCAGGTCGCCTGAATCCAGCCAGTCGCCGCGGAACAGCCGCCGGGTCTGCTCCGGGTTGCGTAAGTAGCCGCTGGTGGCGGAAGGCCCCTTGAATTCGAGGCGCCCCTCCATCCGCACGGGGAGTTCACGCCCTCCCCTGTCGACGATCCTGATCTGATGCCCCGGCAACGGCTGGCCGCAGGCGACGAAGGTGAGCGCCTCCCGGTCATCCTCCTCCGCCGGCAGGGCGCGGCCGGTCGCCATGAATTCCTCCCGCCTTATCCGGTCCAGAAGCAGCCCGCGTCCCACGGGGGGGAATGCCAGCCCCACCGAGGATTCCGCCAGTCCGTACACCGGCGCGATCGCCTCCGGCCGAAACCCGTAGGAGGCGAAACGCTCGATGAAGCCGGTCATGGTGACGGGACTCACCGGCTCGGCGCCGTTGCAGGCGATGCGCCAGCTACCCAGGTCCAGCCCCTGCAGGTCGCGATCGGCTATCCTTCTCAGGCAGAGTTCGAAGGCGAAATTGGGAGCGGCCGACAGGGTCCCGCGATGGGTGTGGATGGCCCAGAGCCACCGCTCGGGGCGCGCCAGAAAGGAAAGCGGGGACATGACGACCAGGGGGAAGGCATAAAAGAGGCTGCCGAGCCAAGCCCCGATCAGCCCCATGTCGTGGTAGAGGGGGAGCCAGCTCACGAACACGTCGGTCGAGGAGACACCCAAGGCCCTCCCCATGGCGCGGAGGTTGGCAAGGAGGTTGGCGTGGCTCAGCACGACCCCCTTGGGATCCCCCGTGCTCCCGGAAGTGTATTGCAGGAGGGCGGTGTCGGAGGGAGTGCTTCGGTGAGGCTGCAGCGGGTTTTCGCCGGAAGCAAGCTTCCCGGGTGTGATCACGCTCTGCAGCCCCTCCACCAGGGACTTCAGCAGGCGGGCGAGGGGCAGGGCATCGGGAACCGTTATCAGCATCCTGACCAGGGCGTTCGACAGTATCCCCGCATGGCGGCGCAGGTGGTCCTCGATCTGGGAAAGTCGCGCCGGGGGATAGATTGGGACCGGGATCCCGCCGGCGAGGAGTATCCCGAAGAAGCAATAGAAGTAGTCGGGACCGGTGGGGAGCATGAGCGCCACGGCCTGGCCTGTTTCCAGGCCGTGCAGGACCAGCCCCCCTGCGATCCTTTCAGCCCCTCCTCTCAGTGCGCCATAGCTTATCTGCTGTTCCTGTCCCGATTCCCCGCAGTAAACGATGTGGGTGCGCTCGGGATGGGTCCGGCAATGCCAGTCCAGCGCCTCGACCAGCGTCGAGGCGGACTCGGGCGCCGACTCGACCAGCGTCGGCGCCTCCCGAGCCGCTACAGGCGCGATCGCGGCACGGCGCTTCCCTCCAGCCGCCAGCAGAGCACTGTGCAGGTCGCGAAGGGTCTCCACGCCATCCAGAAGTTGTTCCGGTAGCGACACATCGAAGGCCCGTTCGACCCTGGAGATCAACTCCACCCTGCCGAGGCTGTCAAGCCCCAGGTCCCTGTCGATGGAACTGTCGAGATGCACCGATGTCCCCTGTTTGTGGGGACGCATGTCGATCATCACCGCAGTCGCAATACGGAGCAGTTCGCCGGTCAGTTCATCTTGTTCAGTCATGGCTTTTCACACCCGACGTTTCCCTCCCGCCCGATGCAGAGTCGTTACGCCGGTCTCCGCTCCTTACCAACACCGAGGTGCGGGTTCCAGGGAGGATTGTAGCCCCCGGGGTAGAAGTATCAACTTCGATCTTGGCGGTAATCCACTCTCACTGCAACCGTTCACGTGGGGCTAGAGGTCGCATCCGCTCGTTTCCTGTTTGCCAAAGCTGGAGCTGGCAGGCGCCCGGAGGGCTGGCTAAGGCTGGTGGAAGATCGTCGCTAATCAGGGTTTGTTTTTGATCTCTTCCAGGGTTTGCAAGAAATTGCCGAGGAGCGGGCCGCCAAGGTCCACGGCTCGTTGTGCCGCAACCAGGGCCTCATTTCGCTTGCCCTGGATGTTCAGAACATGGGCAAGGTTGTTGAACGGTATGCCGTTTTCCGGCTGAAGCAGGGTTGCTCGGCGAAAGGCCTCGGCGCTACCGGCAAAATCGTGCAGACTGTAACGGCTGTTGCCGAGTCCCATCCAGGCGGCGAAACTCTTCGGCCAGCGCTTCAGTGCCGCACTGTACCCGGCTTCCGCCCCCCGCCACTGGTCGGCCCTTTCCAGGCCGGCAACGGCTTCAAGCCAATCCCCCTCTACAACTCCAGCCGGCAGCCGCTCCGGCGGAAGGACCAGAAGCCCCCAGTACTTGCCGCGCCGCCAGATATTCAGGAAAACCCGGGAACTGAGATGCTCGTTGGCGGTGAGTCCTGAGTGGAGGATAACCTCTTCGCGCTCCCGATCAAAACCGATGACCACGGCATAGTGCCATTTCGGATACCAAGACAGGCCGAGATTGACCAGCACGATGACCGGATTGCCGGCCGAGACCTCGGCCAGCAGGGCTTCGCTGCCGGTGATGGCATAGGCAACCCGGCCATGCCTGCGGGTTGCGCCGATCAGGGCGCTCTGCAGGCTGCCCTTGAGGTCGGGGGTGAAAACTTCGGGGGTAAGCTCGGAGGGTTGGACGTCGATTCCGCTCCAGTTAAGCGCCATGGCTAGGGCCGCTGGCCCGCATTGCAGTTCCTTCTGGGCAAAAAACGGGACTTCGTCAACTCTGGCCGTGGCGGGCCCGCCCGGCGTCTGGAGCAGGGGGCTCGTCGACAGGAGGCCGCAGCCGGATAAAACAAGGGACAGCCCTAAAAACAACAGGCAGATAAGCACTTGCCTGTCGGCCTGAAGGAACCCCGATTGTGTCCGGCTCTTAGCGCCTGTGACTAACAAAGGGAAAAACATGTGTTAGACCAGCAATATCGGTGATCAGCAACACCAAAAAGATAAAAACCGAAGCGCCAATGACCGATCCGACACCAAAATCGCCACCGACTGGCAACTGATCCATGGCCTGGGAAATTTTTGTCAGTTCCGAATCGGAAAGGCCGGCCACACGTTTTTGTGCCTCGGCAGCATCGACGCCGCGCTGCACCATGACCCGCTGCACATCGGCGCGGCCGAGAAAGGCAGTAATCCGCTCACGGTTCACTTCCTGCTTCTGTGTCGCGATCACTGTATCGGTGCCGATCATCTGTGCCTTTGCCGTCTGCACGGAAAAATCGAGTAGACAAAAGGAGAAAATCAAAAAGAAACTCATGGGTCTGATGATTTTCCGAAGCATGGGAAGCCTCCTTGTCTTGACAATCTAGTGAAGCTCATGGTCAATGATACACCATTGCCAAGGATAGGGATTTGATTTTTGTCCTCCATGAAGACTTTGGCCAGAGACAGCGCTACCTCTTTGCATCTGGTTGTTGATCCGATTTTGTCCTCTTTGTCGGCCTATCTAGGGATGATTGGCGGGCTTTTCCCGCTTCGCAGCGCTCTTTTTCGACTCTTCCGGCTTCTTGCTCTTGGTCACCGTCAGGGCGTACATGGTGCCGACCTTCGCCTCATAGTTCGCCTCGACCCAGTCGCCTGCCTTTACTTCCTGCACCCCGCTGTAGCCGGAAACCTTCTTGACCCTGCTCGTGTTCAGCACCATGGCGATCTCCGAATTTTTCGGCGCGACCACCATTCTATTGGTCTTGTGATCGATCTCCAGGACCTCTCCGACATAGATTGCCGTCTTCTTTTCTGCTTTCTTCGCAGTAGGCTTCGGCGCTGCGGTGCCGACTGCCTGTTCGGCCAAGCAGGGGGCCGCCATGAGCGCAGAAACGACAACGAAAGCCAAGCTGATTTTTCTCATGCATCTATCTCCTTTATCACGTGGCGCGGCTGGGATACCAGGTGCTGAAACCTGTATACCGCCAATACTGCACCGGCGGCCTTGAAAGAGGCCGCACCCGAGGGTGCGGCCAATCGCTTTGCAAACAACTGGAACTGCAACGAAGCTGCTGCCTACTTCACTACGAGGTGCGGGTTGAAGGAGTCCTCGTGGCATGACCCGCAGGTGTCTCCCATGTTGCCGGCGTACGGCTTGGTGGTGTGGCACTTCTCGCAGTTGTTGTTGACGCCGTCACCCCAGCTCAGCGGCTTGGTTTCCATGTGCATCGAGTTGTGGCAGGTGATGCAGAGAACCTTGGCGGCACCGCTCAACCTTCTGCCGTGGCCCACAGAACTCTTGTACTCGACGTTGGTGTTGGTTGCGTAGGGTACGGGCTGACGGTTCGCGCTGACGTGGCAGTCCTGGCAGGTCGGGAAGCCGAGCTGTCCGGGCACCTTCATCTGCCCCAGCGGTGCTTTGGTCAGGTCGCCGTGGCAGCTCACGCAGCCGATGGAATCGCCGGGGAACTTGCCCTGGTGGATACCGGAGTAGCAGGGGGACGGGTGGCAGGCGTAGCAGGCGTCAGAAGTGGTGTTGTTGGGGACCCTGTTCCAGTGGGAGGTCTTCATCCTGTCACCCAGGGCGTGGCAGTTGCGGCAAAGGGAGATGCCGGGGGTGGTCGCCTTGTTGGCCATGGCGTGTGCCGGCGGCGTGGCGTGGCAGCCGTCGCACTTGGCATTCCAGCGGCGGATCACGCCGGGGAAAGTCTTGCCTTCCGCGGTGTAGTTGATTGCCGTATCGGTCTGGGTGTAGACCTTGTCTGCGGCGATGCTGGTCGGGGTCGCGCTGTAGACCTTGTTGATGCTGTCGGTCAGGGTCAGGGTGCCGGTCTGGCCGGTCGAGGGGATGGAGTAGGTCATTCCGGTGGAGGGAGTAACCAGGAGGCCGTCGACGTTCATATCCTGGGCCTTGACCGGGGTGCCGTTGTTCCAGACGTAGATGCCGTTGGCGCCGTTGTAGCCGTTGGTGATCCAGCCGGCCGGGTCGGCGCAGTACATACCCTTCGCCGGGCGACCTACGATCAGGTTGGTGGAAGCAGTCCCGCCGCCGCCGGGTTTGCCGGCGTACGCTACGGAGGCAGAAATTGCCAGTGCCGCTACCAAGGTAAGGATGATTCCTCTTTTCATGCCATTTTCTCCTTTTGGGATGGTGTGATATGCACTCGCCACGTCGCCGTCCCTTGCCCTGGCTCACCTCCTCTTCGGACCTTTTTGACGCGGGCGTTATTGCTATTGAATGCAGCAATTTATCGTCGAGTAAAAGCTGTTGACGATCGATTATTGCAAAGGTAATTCCAGCGCGAGCGTGAAAATGAAAATTTTTTTAAGATATTCGGAATATTAAAGGAAATGAAATACTGTCGAAAGAGGACTTTTTTCTGAGTTACGCTGGTGAGGTTATCGGCAGAAGGGGAAGAAGTTCAGATAGGGGATAATATGCAGTTTTCCAGATACAAGTAGAATCGTCCTGTAAAATATGGAGAAGTAATAGCTACAATTACTTGATAAAAGTATGCATGATTTATGATAAGTATTGTCTCTATAAGTGTGCGGTTTTACTTGAGCAGCTCAACCAGCAGCGTTATTTAATCAATAAAAAATCAACTAAGGGAAGTATATTTCTCGCCGTGGCGCTGGCTAGATGAGCGATACGGCGAACCCGACCAAAGCGTTCTGGGCGAAAGCACCCACCACATGGGGTAAACCCCTCAATGCGCTGTGAGCTAAGCTCCCTTTCCCCCAACACCTGTTTCCCCTCCTCCTTTTCTTCTTGGCAGAGGGTAAAAGTGGAGGCGCCTAAGGCCATTAAAAGGCTACGGATTGTTGGACTATTTTCCTGACTAGAGATGATCTTCGGCTATCAGAAGTTACCCCATCCCCCTCCTGTCCTCCCCCTTGAAGGGGGAGGACGTACAGCGGAAGATGGTCGCTAATTTGTTAGCTTAATAGCAGTGCCCCTGACCCTCTACTTGAAGAGGAGGGGAGATCTGCGGGACGTCTACTTGTCGTGCCCCCTGCCGTGACCACCGCCGTGCCCTCCTCCACCGCCGTGACCACCCCCGTTGCCTTTGCCACCGCCGTGCCCACCGCCTTTGCCACCGTTGCCACCTTTGCCACCGCCGTGACCGCCCCCGGAGCCTGAAGGTTGACCTGTAAAGTGCAGGTCTCCGTTCTTGAGGGCATGGAACTCGGCTGAGCCGGGCTTTATTCCCAGCTCCTTGGCAATGGCTCCCCACCCTTTCTTCTTGTTCGGGCCGTAGACGGCCAGAACCCGGTCCGGCTCTCTCCCCGACATCTGGCCGAGCTGCAAAATCATGAAGGCGTCCGCGGGCTGCGGAACCGCCTGGATGATGGCCTGGACCCTCGGGACCGGCACGCCGAACTGGGTACTGAGTCTGACCGAAAACGACGGCAGGTTGGCCTGGGCCTGGATATTGACATTGGCGAGAAAACCGTCGAGTCCGCCGGCGAAGGCTGCCATTGGCGCGAGAAGTGAAATGGCCAGGCAGGTGAAGATCAAACGTCTCATAGGTGCTACCTCCTGTTTATCGAATTTGCGTCGAGTCGGTCCCAGCCTCACCGGGAGGGGAGGAAGTCGATCGGATACAGGATCGTCGTCCTCGGCACGCCGTCTTTGGGGCCGAAGTTGAACTTCCGGACCCTTTCGACGATCTGGTCGCAGAACTCGGTCGCGTTCATGTTGGTGGACTCCACCGCGCAGGCGGATACCGCCCCGCTCGGTTCGATGGCGATCCGTAGCACCATCTTGCCGCGCAAGGTCGGATCCTTGCGCAGTTGGGTGTTGTAGATACGGTAGAGAGCAGCCTTGTAGCGGTCGAAGAGTATCTGGATCTCTTCGTCGGTTCGGGCCGGACGGGCGCTGGAGCTGAGCGGCCTCCCCTCTTTCGCCCCCCCGGGACCAGAGATCCCGCTTTTGACCTGGGCGAAGCCGGCGTCCCCGCGGCCGAGCCGGCCATCCTTGCCTCCGCCGCCGCCGACCCTCCGGCTGACTGCGGCGGAACCGATCCCGCCGCTGCCGCCGTTGCCGACGTTGCGGCTGACTGCGGCATAGCCGCCTGCACCGCCGGCCCCTCCCGCTATCGTCACCAGGGATCGGCTCCCCTGGGCCTGCCCGGCCGCGTTGTTGGCAAGGCTGCTCAGACGGGCTTCGGCCCCGAGTTTGGGAACCGGAGTTTCATCGAGAAGGTCCTTGAAACTTTCCTTGAACGCCAGCACCCCGGTGTTCTGGGACTTTTTGGGTGCGGCCGTCTGCTCGACCGCGGCCGGTCTGGGCCTGTCCGGCGCCGGCTTCTCCTGGGCCACGGCGTGCTTTTTCTCCTCTTTTTTCTCTGCTGCCTTCTCCGCTTTTTTCTCTTCCGTTTTGGCTTCCTTCTTCTCTTCCTTTTTCTCTTCCTTCGGCTTTACCGGCTCCGGCTTCTTCACTTCCTTCCTGACCATCATCGCCAGCCGTTCCGGGACTTCGACGATGACCGGATGGACCGGCGGCGGTAGGGTCACCATGCGGACGACGATAGTGAGGAGCAAGCTGAGGAGCATCGCGGTGGACATGGCGCGGCGGTAGCGCCGCTCGACCTCGCCGTCATGACTCCAGGGCATGACCGACTCGCGATCCGGGATCTCGGAGAGTTCCCGTTCGACGACAAATTCCTCCTCGCGCCGCTCGTCACGGGCATACGTGTTGTGAACTTCGTCGTCCAGGCAGTCGAGTTCGTCGAGGCGCTGGTTGATCTCAGCCTTGAGCTGCGCCTGTCTTTCCAGGACCCCGCGGATTTCCTCGTCGAAGCCGGCGATGCGGCTCCGCATCCGTGCGATGTGTCCCGCGGGATCGTCGCCCCCCGGCACTTCTCCCCAGAAGAGTTGGCCGGCTTGCAGCTCGGCGAGCCGATCGAGGACGTTGCAGGCCTCCCGCAGGGCGTCGAAACGCTGCCGGTCGGCGGAAAAGGTTTCCAGCTCAGCCTCTGCCGCGCGCATCTCACCCTCGAGCCTGGCGAGCGTTCCCCGCACCTGCTCGATCTGCGCGTTCAGCGGCGCCAATTCCTGTTCTAGTAACGATTTATCCACAGTACACCCGCTAGGCGTGCGACGGTTTCTGGATGACGGCAAGGGAAATCTTCCCGTATCCAGAAGCCGTGCAGCTTGTCATTATTTTTTTAAGCACCTTGAACGGAATCGTTTTATCGGCCAGCAGGGTGATTTCCTTGGTTTCGTTTTCGGCAGCTGGCTTGGTCCTTACTTTGTTCAGACTGCTTTCAATCTGGTCCAGCCGCTGCGTCACTTCGCGAACCGTCACGACGCGGTCGTCGTAAAGATCGGCCGTCCTGGCCACGGTCAGGCCCTGCACCACGACCGCTTCGGGGGTGACCGAGACCACCACGGTTCCCCTTGGCTTCGTCTCGACCACGGAATTGGGCAGAGCGAGCCGCTGTTCCGGCATGTCGCCATTGAACGAGTGGAAAAGCAGAAAGAACACGAGAACCGAAAGGACATCCAGCATCGGTATCAGGTTCAGAAATGCCTGGCGGCGGTTGCTGTTGCGCTCCAGCCGCTTCATGCGCCTAGTTTCTCTCATGGTGCGTCTCCTATGGATATCTTCGGAAAGAGAACGATCTTCTCGGCCTCTTTGCTCCCCGGCGCCCGCACCTCGGCGCTCCGCACCGTATCCATGACCTGAACCAGGTGATCGTATTCGACCTTCGGCTCCATCAAAACCGTCGCGTCTTCCTTTCCCGGGTACTGGGCCTTGATGGTACGCAGCATTTCGGAAAGCTTCTCAAGATCGTACTTGTCGTCTTTCTTGGGGATCACGGCCTCCACGGACTTCCCGTTGGCAATCTCGAGCCCTGCCTTGCGCACAATCACCTCTATGGCGAAATTCGGCTTGCTGGCAGCCGATGCGCCGGCGCTGGTCGGGACACTCAATTCCATGATGGTGATGCTCGTAAAGACCGCCGTGATGAGCAGAAAAACCACCAGAACGGTGAAAACATCCATCATCGGCGTCAGGTTCAAGACCTCCATGATGTCCGTTTCGATCTGTTCCTTCTGTCTCTTTCTACGTCTGGCCATAACCGGCTCCTGTCAAATTGGTGCTTGGCAACATGAATGTAGGCTCTGTCAATATGCGCGCTTGGTAAAGGTGGAGATGGAGTTGAGCGCCTTTACCGATACCATCTCCAGGCTCCCCACGATCTGGCCCGTGGTCGTCGACAGGCGGGCATGGATCAGCAAAAGCGGGATGGCGGACATCAGGCCGAAAGCGGTGCAGTTCATCGCCTCCGAGATGCTGGCCGCGAGCAGTGCCGCTTTTTCGGCGGGGCTCGCACTGGCAACCGCGGTGAAGGCGGTGATAAGACCCATGATGGTGCCGAGCAGTCCGAACAGGGTGGCGATGTTCGAGAGCAGCGCCAGGTACGGTGTGCGCTTTTCCAGCTGGGGGATGATCTCCATCAGGCTCTCTTCCATGGCGATTTCTATGTCTTCCCGCCGTCTGACCGCCCCCTGGCGCGCCAACCCCATCGCCAGCATCTGCGAGATGGCCGAGTTATCCTCGCTCACCAGTTCCCGGGCCTTGTCGAAATCGCCCAATGCCAGCACCGGCTGCACCTGGTCCCACATCTGGCGGTTTTCCTTCTTGACGCGATTCAGATGGATCCAGCGCTCGACGGAGATGGCGATACCGGCCGCCAGCACCAACAGAATAGGGAACATGAAGAACCCGCCCATCTGAAAAAACCTTACTATCGTGTGCATCACTTGCCTCCTTGCCTGCTTGACCTTGCCTTTGGTCGTTTGATCCGCACAATGCGGTGTTTAACGTGACTTGAAGAGTTGGGGGACTGCCGCCGGTGACGAGCCCTTGCTGCCGGCGCCGACTTCGTAAAAAGCGATCTCCCGCAGGAAGACTTCCCGATCCACCGGCATGCGACGCTCGTTCAGGGTCCTGGTGAGGTTCGTCTCCGCGCCGAGTTCCGAGGTCTTCCAGGGAACGATGAAAAGCGACATCGGTGCTTCCTTGTTGCCGAGGATCGACATGCCCGAGACCATCTTGGCATCCGGGTCGCCGGAATTATTGGCCATAGCCGCGGGCACCTTGGCGCCCGGGTCAACCGGACCGATGGGTCCATCGTCTTGCCCCACAACTATGGCGACCGGAAACACGATCAAGAAGATGCAGAAAAGCAGCTTTGGCCACATGGGTTTCTCCTTTAATTTACTGTACCGGCGCGATCTGCATCGCCAAATGTCCGGTACGGGTCTGCAGATCGGCAATCCACAAGGTAACCTGCTTCTCCTTGGGCATCGCCTTGCTGTAGGTCTCGTAATGCTCTTTCGCACAGGCGAGGTCTTTCAGATAGAGATCGCAAAGGATCGCCAGGTTTCTCTCCAGTGGATGATATTCGGGGAACCCTGCCAGCGACTTCTCGTACACGACCCGGGCCTCGGCAAAACGTCCCGCCTTGCGTAACAGCAAGCCGTAGTCGTTGCTCGCCACCGGATGCCCGGGAACCGCCTCCAAGGCGGCTTTCAGGTGCTGCTCGGCCTGCTCCGGCTTGTTCAGGTGGCTGTACGCGTTCGCGATGTTGATACGGGGCGCCGTGAGTGTGGGCGACCGTGCGATCACCTTCTCCAGCAGTTCGACGCTCTTTTGGTACTCGCCTTTCTTGAGCATCGCGTTGGCCTCTTCGAACTCCGCCCGCGACTGCGAATCCAGTTTGGACGGTTCACTGATGACAAAGCCTTCCCTGCCGTCCGCCAATCGCTTCACCGAGGGCCGCGTCGGCGGCGGGACGAACTTCGCAGCCAGAACGGGCGTGCTGTCGACGGGCTTGGCCTTGACAGCCTTGCCACCGGTTGCGCACCCGGCCAGGAGCGCGAGCCCGAGGGCCAGAAGCAGGTAAAGGGACCTTCCCCCGCCCCGGCTCTCTTGCCCCTTCGCCAAGGCTTTTGCCTTCGCCATGGCATCCGCCTTCGCCAAGGCTTCGGCGCAGAAACCAGGTGTGAGTACTGGTGGGAGAAGACGAAAATCGACATGGGTTTTCGGGGATCGTTTCATTGTGTACCTCCCTTTTTACGCCGCTTATCCGCTGCGGCCTGCTTCGATGGGACCTTCTTTTTCGCCTTGGCCGCTGCGGCTTTCGGCGTGGCTTTTTTGCTCTGGCTCGACGGCGGGACCGGGCTGGCAGTGGTCTTCGGCGCCTGCTTTTCTGACGCCTCCGGCGCTCTCTCCGTGACGGGACCCTTCTCTTCGGTGATAACTACCGGCAGAGGCGACGCGTCGTTGACAACGGCTTTCCGCGCTGCGGCGGCCGGTTCGGCCAGCGCCGCCACCCTTTCGATTTCGAAGGTGTAGCTGTCCAGCGAGGCGACGATTTCACTGGGCACCTCCGGCTTGTCGTAGCGCACCGGCAACAGCTTCGCCAGTTTCCCCAGGCTCTTGTCGACCCAGTCGTTGTAGATGCCGACCGAGATCAGCTCCAGGTTCTTCTCGTGGACCTTGATCGCCTTCTCCTCGAAGGGGTAGGCCTGTTCCTCGATGGCCAGTTCGTACTCCTGCATTTCCTGGGCATTCAGATCGTCCGGCCTCTCGGAGCCGGTCAGGGCCTTGCTGAAGTGCGCATAGATGTCCGCCAGGTAGAAGGTGGCTGCGGCCGTGACCTCGCCGACTTCGTACTCCACGAGTTTGTTGAACGCCTGGGTGGTCGCCTTCATCAGTTCTTTCTTCTTGCGCAGGTTGGCTTCGAACGGTTTCACCAGCCGGACTTCCGTGAACTCCCGGTAGGTCTGCTCGGCAAGCACCAGGGCGCCCTTCCCTGCCAGGTACCGGGTGCGCGGCGTGCGCGCCTGTCCGGCCGCGGCATCGATGGCGACGATCTTCTTGAGTTCGCCCAGGTACCCTTTCTGGTCGTTCTCCCCCTTCAGGATTTCGCAGATCTTGTTGCGCATCTCCAGGTTGACCTCGACCGGTTCCGGGAAGTAGCCGACGAAGCGGCGGTATACCGCCAACGCCTGCGTCTTGTTTCCGGTCTGCTGATGAAGTTCCGCTGCCAGCACGAGAGCCCCTCTCCTCACCTCCTCATCCTTGAATTCCGCCTCCACGCGTTCGTATTCGACGGCGGCCAGGGCTAGCTGCCCGTCCTCCCGGTAGACATGGGCCAGTTTCCTGGTCACCTCCGGTTGCAGTTCATGCTTGGGGAAGAGTTCCCTGAATCCCGCCAGTATGGCGGTGGCGGCCTTCCAATCCTTGAGCTGTATCAGGGCGACAGCGGCATCGTATTCGGCGTTCACGCGGATCTTGGAGGTGGCGGCCACGCGGCCGACCCGCAGGAAGTGGTCCGCGGCGGCCCGGTAATCCTTGGCGGCATTGGCCTGCTCGCCCAGCTTGTAAATAGATGCGGCGAGGTTGTCGATGAACCCTTCCCGGCTCTTGTCTTCCGGGGGGATCAGGGCCAGAACCTGGACATAGGCGGTCTCGGCCTCGGCGTACTGCTTGAGTTCGTAGCAGGAGTGGCCGACCACGATAAAGGCCGACTTGAGGACCTCTTTGTCCGCGGCGGGGAAGGTCGCGATCAGTTTGCGCGCCGCCGTGAGCGCCTCCCCGTACTCCTTCAGCTCGTACAGGTCGTCCGCCGCCGCCCCGAGGACGACCGCCGCCTTCTCGTGTTCCGGGAAGGTCCCGGCAAATTTGAGCGAACTCCGCACCGCCTCCCGCTTGACTTTGACTTTCTCCGCTCCCTCGGCGCCGCGCAGCTGCTCCCGGTAGGCGTATATGGCGGCGTAGCCGGCGGCAGACGACTTGTCGTAACGGGGATATTCGTAGGCGGTCCTTTCGTATTCCAGCGCCGCCCTGGCGTACGAGCGGTTTTCCAGCAGCAGATCGGCCATCTGGTAGTTGATCGCCGGCGATTCGGCGTCTTTGGGGAAGGAGACCAGGAACTCCTCGTACCAGTGCAGGGCTTCCTGGAAGCTCTCGCCCTTTTCCTTGGCATGCTCCGGATCCTGGTACAGCGCGTGGTAGTGACGGGCCAGGTCGGTGAAGTTGGTCTTCAGGAAACCAAGGACCTCGGGACGCGTCCCCGGTTCGAAGTGTTTCCAGTATTGAGCCTTCAACCCGTAATTCTTGGCGAATTCCTTCTTCGCCTCGATGACCAGGCTGGGGAAGCCACCCGCCAGGTGGATCTCGATGACGCGCATGTGGAACTGCGGCGAAACGCGGTGGAACGGGTTGCGGCTCACGAACGCGTTGTAGGCTGCCGCGGCGTCGCTGTAGCGGCGCTTCTCGTAGTAGAATTCACCGAGGTTGCTGTAGACCCGATCCTCGTAGGCGCGCTTGCCGTTTTTATCGAAGTAGTCCATGACGGAGGCAGCGCCATGAAGGTAGGAGAAGCTCTGGCTGATGACCCGGAAGGTGTCGTCGACGCGCTTTCGCTCGAGATCGTCGGTGGTCTGGGCAAAGTCGTACCCGGTGGCTACCTTGTGGTCCAGAAGCGCGACGAATCGCTGCAGCCCTTCCTCGTAGAGTTCCTGCTTGTAGAAGGTCCACCCCAGCTTGTACAGGGCAAGCTCGTAGTAGGACGAACCGGCGCCGATCTCCACGAGCCCCTTGTAGATCCCTTCCGCCTCGAGATATTTTTTATGGACAAAGAAGTACTCGGCCCGCCGGAACTGCACCTCGCTGAGGTAGCGGGATTGCGGGAAATCCCGGACCATCCGCTGCATGACCGCCATCGCCTCTTCGGTCTGCCCCAGTTCCTCGTAGGAACGGGACATCTGGTAGAGAACTTGGTCGTTCCCCTCGTAGCGCGGGTATTTGTCCAGGAGCTTCTGGTAGAGTTCGATCGCCTCCCGCGTCCCGGCTCTTTCCAGCGCTTCGCCGCCGGCTTCGCGGGGGTCGCCCGGTTCAACTCCACCAGAGGCTGTGCGGGCATCCCCTTTTAACCCATCCCCACCCCGGCCCTCCCCTTGAAGGGGAGGGGGAGTTTGCGCCAGCTGAGAATTGCCACCTTGAAGGGGGACAGGCACCTGCGGAGCCAGTCCCCCTCCGGCGACATAACCGTATTCCCTCTCGACCTTCAGGTCGGCGAGACGACGAATGGCCGCCGGGGTCAGTGCCGATTCCGGCGTTTCCGCCAGAAAGCGCTGGTATCCTTCCATGGCTTTATCGAGCCCGCCTTCGATAGGCTCTTCCTTGATCTCGATCCGCACATGCCGCAACTGTGCGATCGTTTCCCTGCCGCCGCCCGATTGACATGCGGCCAGGAGCGCCGGAACTGCTAGGAGTAAGAGCCGGATTCGCTTCATTGACCAACCCTCTTTTGCGCCTGGGCCTTGTTGGCACGGTCATAGCTGTCCGCTATGGCAAAACGTGCGGTAACCTGGAACTGTTCCAACCGTGCCCGGCGCTTGGTCAGTTCATTTACGGCCATGATTTCGAGCACCTTTCCCTGGCGCGGCAAAAGTGCCATCACTTTTTCACGGGCCGACGCGATCAGCACGCGCTGGCGGCGGATGACATCGTCGTACCCCTCGTAGCTTTGCGTGGCGGCCTGGCGGGTCCGGACAAAGGAGTTGTACTGCTGCTTCAGCCGGTCCACCTCCTGGTTCAGGTTGGCCAAGTCCTGGTAGGTGTCGGTCAGGCGCTGGTGATATTGCGTGGCGATGTTCCAGGAGAGTACCCCCCGCAGGCGGTCGATCCGCTCATTGAGGGGATCGGGGACCGCCGCGCCGCTGGCACCCAATGCCAGCTCGATACGAGCGAGTTCCTCCCGGGCGATCCTCTCCTCCCCGGTGGCGAGGTAATCGGGTCGCGGCGCCACCAGCATGGCATGCAGACGTTTTTCGATCCGGTTCCGCTGCTCCAGGCGCAGGCGTATCTGCGAGTCGAGCTGCTTGAATGCCTGGTCGGTCTCAGGAAGCAGCGGCTGGTAGTAGGCCCGGCGCTGCTGGATCATCTCCTCGAAGGCATCCAGGTCCCCTTCCCACACTTGAAGCTTCTTGCGCAGTTCGTTCAGGTCGAGGTAGTTCTTGAGCGATTCCTGGAAATCGTGCGCAGCCATCAGCTCGAGCAGGTAGTAGGTTTCGGGCGCTTGCGGCAGGTTACGCAGCTTGACGACCCAGTCGGAGTCCTGCTTCAGCTCTTCCCGCGCCAGGGCTTGAAGGAATTTCCCTTCCTGGACCGAGGTGATGGAGGCGCCGAGCTTGTCGATTTCCTTGCCGAAGGAGTCGAGCGCCTGGCCGTACAGCACTGCCGACCGCCCGTAGACTTTCAGCTTCCCGTAGGCGAAGGGGAGGGCGAGCAGGGCTTCCTGGACCGCGGAATCGGTGACCTCGCGCTTAGCCAGGATGCTCCAGGGAACCAGCGCCCTTTCGAACTCCCCCTGGTTGGCGTCCGCCCACCCCGACCCCAGGAGAGCCTTGTTGGAGAAGGGTCCCAAGAGACGCACCCGGTCCAGGACCAGCTTGGCGTTTGCACCGGCATTTTCGTCCAGGAGCTTGTAGCCCAGGACCAGGTTCGACTTGTCCCTGATCGCCTGCGTGGCCGGGTCGCCGCTCACGATCTGCCCGGTGCGGTCCAGCGACTGCCGCCCATCCTGCTCCTTACCCTCTTGTAACAGCGAGATCCCCAGGTTGTAGCCGGCGAAGCCTTGCAGGCTCTTGGCGCCCTGCAGCTCCTTGAGGATGCGCGTGGCCTCCCCGAACCGGCCGCCGGCCATGAAGATCTGCGCACGCAGGAACTCCAGGTCGTCGCGTATCTTTTCCGGGACCTTCCCCTGGATGCGCTCCACGGCATGGAGGGCATCTTCCGGTTGATCCTTCTGGAAGTAGAGCCGCGCCAGCCGGTAGATGGCTTCGTTTCGGCTCTCCTCCCCGACCTTCCCCTCGATGACCGCGGTGATGGCGCGCCCCGCCCTCAGGTGCATCCGATAACCGATCTCGAAGTCCCCGACGTCGAACTTCGCCTGGTCGACGTGGGGATAGAGCGAGTCGAGGGCGGGTTCATCGAGCCCGCGGTGCTGCCCGAGTTCCGTGTCCAGCCGGGCGATGGACTCGAACCAGTCCCCCTGGAAGGCGTGGTACAGCGCCTCTCCGAAGTAGACATCTTTCAGTCCACCAGGGGGACAGGCACCTGCGGAGCCAGTCCCCTTGGTACTGGCCGCCATGGAAACAGTCGTGCACAGCAGACAAACCAGTATGAGAATCAACCTGGACATGGCTTACCATTCCTTCATGGTGATGGTTTTGCTCCCCATTCCGGTCCCCGCCAGGACGACCCCGACGAGTTTCGGGCCGATCCCCTTGGTTACCTTGAAGTTCTCTTCCCTTTGAAAATCCGCGCCGCTCTCGGTTTTCCCGAGGACCGTCACGTGCAGCGGGTGGTCGCCCGTCCTGACGTTGCCGACATGGATCCGCTGCACGCCCCCTTTCTGCAGGGCCTCGAGTTCCTTGAAGGTGTAGAGGTGATGGGCGACCTGTTTGCCGTCCAGCTCTACATCCACGGCGTCGAGCCGGAACTTTTCGTCGCCGGCCACCGAGACGAAGATGGCGATCTGGGTGTCGGAAGGGTAGAGCAGCTTCTCCTCAAGCCGGTTCAGTTGCGCCGCGATGGCGAGGGCGTCCGCCTTGATTTCCTGCACCTGCTCGTCCAGTCCCTTGGTCTGTTCCTTGGCGGATTCCTTCTTGGCCTGCTCCTTGGCAACTTCCTCTTGCGCAGGCTTAACCTGGTCCTTGGGAGCCTCCTGCTGCGCAGGCTTGACCTGTTCCTTGGAAGCCTCCTCCTGCGCATAAGCCGCGAGGGTTAAAAGCAGCACCGAGATCCCTACGACGATCACCTTCAGAACTTTGTTCATATCTGCCACCTGTGGTTTGTTGTGCCCTTCAATCCCTTACCGGGATGAGGGTCGTTCGTTGTATTAGCTGATTGGCACTACACACTCCGCCAACTCTCCCTCTCCCTCCGGGAGAGGGCCGGGGTGAGGGCGTTGCGACGAAGCACCGGGGTCACTTCATGGCAGGGGGGTCACCCGGCCTTCGGCCACCCTCTCCCGGAGGGCGAGGGGTATCGGTTAGATCATCCCTACAATATTGACGAACACACCCTGGTGCCGGTAACTCAGGTCGGTCAGGTCGTCGGAGAAGTTGCTGAAGTTGTATCCGGCTCCGACCTTGAGGTTGTTGCCCAGATGGCGGTAGAGCCCCAGGAGCACCCCGCTGCGGCTGTCGTGGGCATCCGGCAGGTCGAGCAGGCGCCCTTCCGCCAGCGCATCCCAGCGGTGCAGGAAATGCCAGTCGACACGCGCCACGTACAGGTGGGCACGGCTGTCGAAGTACTCGGGATTGACACGATCCATGCTCACCTGGCCGAGCCGGTAGGCGTACTTGCCGCCTACGCTCCAGCGCGGCGTCAGGTCGTAGGTGGCGTCAATCGACGCGATGTGGCTGCGCTGCATGACGCCGGCCGTCGTGCTGGTGCCGCTCAACTGTCCCGTTGCCGGCACGTTGTAGAAGAAGGTGTACTTGGCCAGGGCGTTGAACCGGTCGTTGGCGACGGGACGGTAGGCATAGCCCAGCACCGCCTCGGTGTAACTGCCGTCGAAGAACTGCCCCTGCGAACTGGTGCTCTGGGAATAGTTGAATTTGCCGATGAGTCGCCAGTCCGGGGTCAGCTGGTATTTCAGGCTGTTTTTCAGAAGCCAGGTGGTGCGTTTGACGAAGCTCTGGTCCGGCTGTTCCGAATCGTCCACCCGGAATTCCACGGCGCTGGCCAGCTTCACCTTCTCGAATCCGTAACCGGCGTTCACGCCCAGCGCCGTTCTCTTGATCCTGGCGCCGCTCAGGTTGTCCTGCAGGGCGCCGAACTCGCCTTTGGCCCCGAGGTTGAGGCGGTCGGTGGGCGTCAGATCGACGCCGTAGGCATGCAGCAGGCCGCTCGGGACATCGCCGTGGGTGTAGCGCTCCTCGCCGTAGACGCTGGCGCTGTCCGAGTAGCGGCTGCGGAAACCCGAGGCCATGGTCCCCTTCCTCGCCTGCACGCCGTTGTCGGAGTGCTCGTTCTCCAGGGCGTAGTTGAGGTAGAGCGTGGTCCGGTCGCTGTAGAGATACTCGCTGCCGAACCTGCCGGCCGCACCCAGGCTCCCCGCGGAGATCTCGCCGTTCAACTTGAAGCGGTCCGTCACCCGGTAGGCGCCGCCCAGGCCGGTCCGGTCGTTCTCCTCGCGGTTGCCGCTGGTCTGGACCGACTGCTGGGTGAAGAGGTAGCCGTTCCAGCGCGCCTTGGAATCGTAGGAGACCTTCCCCACCACATCGGTGCGGTCCCCCGTTTCCTGGGTCAGCGGCACCACCAATGATTGGTCTTCGCGGCTGTCCCGGCGCGCGCCCAGACCGACCGCCCAGTGCTCGTCCACCTCGTAGTTGGCGTTTAGTTCCGCTGTCGCCGTGTTGAGCCCCTGGTTCACGGTCCGCTGGTCGGCCTTGAGATTGAGCCGCAGGCGGTCGGTGACGGGGAGTTCCGCCGTGCCGCCTACCTGGGTGGTGTCCTGGTTCGCGGCCTGGCCCGGCGCCGCATACCCCGCCTCCAGCACCTGGTCGTACAGGGTGAACCGCCCGCGCCAGTTCTTGTTGAAGTCCTGCAGCGCGGCGCTGACGTCGACCCGGTAGGCGCCGGCGGTCCGGCTGATATCGGCGGGGGTCTGGACGGTGCTGTAATTGAAGCCGCCGTCCAGCGAGTTGGAGCTGAAGAGACCCGCACCCTGGCTGCGGCCGGTTTCGAGCTTGAGCCAGGTGTTGGAGGTTTTACGGAAGGTGAGGTCCGCCCCGGCCAGGCTCTCCTCCACACCTGCGTCGTTCCCCCGGCTGCCGGTGACGCCGAGCTTCACGTAGTCGCCGAACCAGTAGTGGGCCCGGCCGCCGAAGGTCATGTCATTCAGTTCCGCGGTCCCGGGGGTGAATTCGTAGCGGGCCACCAGGTAGACGGGGTTGCCGGCCGCCGCGTCGCTGTGCACCAGGAGGTTGTCCGCCGCCGTCGACTCGAGGGGATGGGTCAAGACCAGGCGCCCCTGCAGGTAGTCGACGTCGTAGTCCGTTACCGGGGTCAGGTTCTTGACCGCCAGCACGATCCCCGAGTCCTTGTCGCGGATCTCGATGCGCACCCGGTCGGACCCCTGCAGGATGTCCTGCCGGCGCAGGTAATAGAGGGAGCCGCCGGTGCCGCGGAATTCGTCGCGCCCCGCCACCGTCCCGGGTTGAGCGGCAAAACCGTCGACCAGGAAACGTTTCTCGCCGAAACTGGTGACGCCGGGGATCTGGTAATGGAGGTTCCCGCCGTAGAGCCCCCGGTCCACATGGGCCAGGTCGTTGTCCGTATAGCCGACCCTGAAATTGCCCCAGAGGCCGTAGCTTTCGTCCTTTTTCAGCTTGGCGTAGAACTTCCCGCTGGTCGGCGCGTCCTCCAGGACCGTGCCGTCATCGCCGTAGGTCGGGAAGTGGTAGTCAGGGTCGATGCGCCGGAACAGCGCCTCGGGCGACTTGTCCAGGAAGTTCGTGAAGATCTGGTCCAGCGACCCTTCGCGCGTATCGGCGCTGGCGGTCAGCCCCCAGCCGTTGCCGAACACCCCCTTGGTGTAGAAGGCGAGCCGTCCCTGGGCGTCGAAGTCGCGGCTGTACTGCGGCCTGTCCGGGGCGAGGAGCTTCGCGGGACCGTCGGTCTTGTTGGCCGACAGGGTCAGGTCGGCGATCCCCACCGTGAACCAGTCGTTCTTCTTCATGGCCAGATCGCGCAGGAAGAGTTCGCCGTTGCCTGCGTTGTCGAGCACCGCGACCTCGACGGTGTGCATCCCCTTGGGGAGGATCTCCTCGGCGATGAAGCGACCCTTGTCGTCCACCGGCCCGGGGTACCCGGCCAGCCAGACGCGGTGGTCCGCCGGAATCGAGCTGCCGTAGGCCTGGACGGTCCCCCCCTCCAGGGGGATGTTCCTATGGGCGATGCGGCTGGCGCCGTATCCTGCCAGGAGTTCCCTGCCGGGGTCGGCCTTGGCGACCGAGGGGTCTACCCGGTCGATCACCCACAACGGCTGCGGGGTGGTCTCGTCGAAGTTGCCGGCGGCATCGTAGACGCGGACCAGGTACTTGAACTCACGGGCTTCGAAAGCCGCGCGCCACTGCGCCATCCCTTCGCCGTCCATGGGGACGACGGCCAGGGGGATGTCGCGGACCGACTGGGTCTCGTCGAAGATCCTGACCTCCGCCCGCTTGATGAAGCTGTGGTAGTTGCTGTAGAGGCGGAAGCGGACCAGGTTCTCGGGAAACTCGGTTTCCGCCAGGTCCTGGTAGCCGATGCTGCGCGGCCAGGCGGTGACGTTCAGCCGGGGCTCCGCCTTCAGGTTGTCGTACTTGAACTCGATCCTGGCGCGGTCGAGGGCCACGTCGGTGCAGCGCTGCAGGTCCGGAATGCTCTTGTTAGGATCGTCGACCGCCTTGCCGTCGACCGAGATGCGCAGGAGATTGAGGGCCAGGGGGTCGACCGTCCTCACCTCGCGGGTCATGCGGACGATGTCCACCCCCTCGTAGTCGTTGAGGGGGACGAGTTCGTCATAGACGATCTGCACCTCGACCCGCGAGACGCCGGTCCGGGTGAATCCCGTGTTGACCACGTCGGCGGACTGCACATAGCCCCGCCCTTCGAACTCGGCCTTGTTCCCGTTCGGCCCCATCTTCTCGCTCACCGCGGTCATGCTCCGGCGGGCGCGCGCCGTGGACCAGCCGATATCGTCGCCGTAGATGGCGGCGGTGCGCCGGTCCAGCCGCTCGTTGCCGATATAGCCGACAAAGCGCAGGCGGACGTTGGTCCTCTCCCTGATCTCGTCCATGAGCTGCCGCAGCCGCTCCGTGTAGCCGTCCGGGAGCACCGGGTTCCCGTCCAGGAACAGGATCGGGGCGATCGCCCCCGACGGCGGGTCGTAAACCTTGGTGACCGTCTCGGAGCCGGCATCCTCGGGGCAGAGCTGGGGCTCGTCGGAGAGTTCCTGGAGCGGATCGTCGTGCCAGAACTCGACCGCGACGCGCCGGTTCATGGCCCTTCCCTGCGGCGTGTCGTTGGAGGCCACCGGCTGCGCGGCACCCTTGCCGTCGCTTTCGAAGGCGACATCCGGCTGCTTCAGCGCGTCCTGGACGGCGAGGGCGACGCGCCGGGCCACCGCCTTCGACAGCCCCAGATGGTCGCCGAAGATGCGCTCGTCGCGCGCCTCCAGCGGCGTGGTGTCGCTGTAGGCGATGAACTTGACGGCTACCTTCTCCTTGCCGTGCAGGTTGGCAAGCGCCTGCCTGATCTGTTGCAGGTACTCTTCCGGCACGTTCACCGTCGCCGCGTCGTACTGCAGCGGTACGACCAGGTTCCTGACACCGGCTCGATGGGAAAGCCCCTCCTTGTAACGCATCTTGCAGACCGTCTCGGTGCGGCAGACCTTGACGCGGTTCACCTGCGCGGGGACGATAACTTCCTTTTCCACCATCTTTTCGCCGACCTCGTCGTACCAGACCTCGACCTCCACCCGCCGGTTCAGCGCCCGCCCCTGCTCCGTCGCGTTGGAGGCGACCGGCTTGCTGTCGCCCACCCCTTCATAGGAGATCGCTTCCGGCGGGAGAGCGAGGGCGCGCTGGCAATATTCGGCGATGGTCCCGGCGCGTTCCCGGGACAGGCCGGTGTTGTCGACGAACTTCGCCTTCAGGGGGCCGCTTAACTGTTGGGGATCGGCATGGCCGACGAAGTGAAGGCGCACATTGGTGCGACCGCGCATCTTTTCCAGCACGCCGCGCAAAAGCGCCAGGTACTCCTCGGTGATCTCCGCCTCGCCGGTGCGGAAATGGATCGGAGGGACCATGTTGGTCACTTTGACCGTCTTCACGTCCTTCTCGGCGACCTGGCGCTTCTCGGTGCGGTCCCCCTGGTCCTGCGCAAAGACGGCCGGATCGAGGAGCCAGGGAGTGTAGGTCACGTCCTTGGGGAGGTGGGCCTCGGTCGTTTCGCCGCTGCTGGCAGCCTCCCTGGTTTGCGGTGCGGCCTTCGGGCTCGTTACCGGTGCGGTCGCTACCGGTGCGGTCGCTGCGGTCGCTACCGGTGCGGTCGCAACGGGTGCGGTCGCTGCGGGTGCGGTCGCTGCGGGTGCGGTCGCTGCGGGTGCGGTCGCTGCGGGTGCGGTCGCTGCGGGTGCGGTCTCCGCCTTCGCGACCGCCGCAGGGGCGGTCTCCGCACAGAGGGCGGTCCCGGCTCCGGCTGCCGATACGAGGAACATCAATGTCAGGGCGATACAGTGCTTCACCATTGGTCCCATCCATCTAAGAAACAGGTTAGGTTGCCTTCTTCACAAGTCCCCCCTCCGCTTGGAATCCATCCCCTCCCCCGGAGGGGGAGGGTTAGGGAGGGGGCTGTCGTTCGACCATGCCGCCAATGCCCCCCCCCCCCCGCCTCCCCCCTCCGAGGGGAGGAGTTATGGCGCTGAAGGGGAGGGAGAACCTCATCACGGCGGCCCGCCCCGGCGCCAGAAGATCTCCGTCTCGACGGTAAGGGGATATCCGTCGCCCCACTTGCCGGCGATCTCCTTCTTGAGCGCCTTGAGACGCTGCTCCACCAGCCGCTTGCTCTCGATCTCCGCCAGGTACGACAGCCGCAGCACGGAGGGCGCCTTCTTCAACTCCTTCAGCAGAAGATCGATCCTCGGCTGCCACTGCAGGCGCAGCCTGGTCCCCTTAGGCTCGAAGGCACCGTCGGCGACATCCATGGAGACCACGTGGTGTATCGTCGCGCCGAAATTGAAGCGGAGCATCTTGCCGCGGGTGGCGCGCTCCACCTGCGGGTTTTCGCTGGTCACCCGGTAGCCGGTGGGGAGGGTGCGGTCGTCCAGCTTGAGGATGAAGTTGCTGCCGCGGTCCTGATCCGGGACCACCGCGCAGGTGATATGGAAGCGCCCGAACTCGTCCGTGGTGGCGACGAGCCCCCGGGCGGTCACGGTGCGGACGCCGGGGAGCCCCTTTTCGCCGGCATCCTGGTAGCCGTTGAAGTTGGCGTCGTCGAACACCTTGCCGATGACGTCGGTGCAGTCGAGGTCGGCATCGGCCACGACGCGGACGGCCGCGGTGGCGACTCCGGAGGCGACGCTGTCGATGGTGGTGGCCATCACCTGGGCGCGGTTCAGGTACTCCCCCTCGGAAACCCCGGAGCCGACGATCATGAGGAAGGTGACGCTGTGGCTGGTAGCGGGGCTCAGTTGCGGGACGCTCCAGATCAACTGGCGCGTGTTCAAGGATGGCTCGATCTTCGCCCCGTCCAGGCGCGCCGACCCTGCCACGTACCTGAATCCGAGCGGGAAGGTGTCGACCACGCTCAGGTCCCTCAAGACGACTCCCAGGGTGTTGTTTAGGGTGATGGTGTAGGGAACCAGCTGCCCGCGCGTCACGTTGACCAGGGCGGCGGTCTTGGTGATGGTGACCGCCGTGTTGAGCGTCGGGTCGACGGCTATGTGGTTGTGGTAGATCTGGCCGTAACCCGGCTGGAGGTTGTTCAGGGTGAGCCGCAGGTAGTAGGCGGTAGCAGCACCCGCCGGCACCGAGGCCGCCGGCACCAGGTCGGAGGCCTGCGCCTCGCAGTAAGCGGCCGTGGTCGGCACCGCGTCCGCCGCGCTTCCGGGGCAGGCCGGGACGGAGAACGACGCCGTAGAGTCGCCGGAAGTCGGCGGGACCACCCTCGACACCCCGGCCATGTAACCCGAGGAGGGGGGCGTGACCTGGATCAGGTACTCCCCCCCCGAGGGGCAGGAAGGATCGCTGAAGTTCAGGTCGAATTTGTAATGGCCGCTTGCCGGCGTGACCTGCCCCTGCTGCGCCGCGTCGTTGAAGCAGCCGGCGGAGAGCGGCGTCTGGCTTCCCGCCTGGACCATGGTCAGCGTCGCCCCCGCCACCGGCGTACGCACGATGGAGTTGTACACCACGCCGTTGGGGGTAAGCGGAAGGTTCAGGTCCTGCAGAAGCCCCCCCGAGCTCGCCACGATGTTCGAGATGCGCTGCATGCCGTTGGTGAAGGAGGAGCTGCACCAGCCGAGCATTGCCGTATTGGCGCCCGCACCCGGCGCGCGGAAGCGAACCTCGTACGTGGTTGACGTTCCCGCGTTGGGCCTGACCCCGCTGAAACGGTAGGTGCCGTCGGCGGAGGTCGGCACCGTCCCCACCACGCGCCCGTTCTCGTACAGCTCCACGGCCCAGCCGGCCGAGGCGAACTCGCCTGTGTCGAGGGTGCTGTTGTAATTGGCATCCTGCCAGACCGAGCCGCCCAGGCTCGAGCTCCCGGGCATGCCGCCGACGGCGACGGAGGTGCCGGCGGTCGCGGTCTGCGTCGGGGTATCCCAGGTGGCGATCGCCGTGTTGGTGACCACGCTCCCGCCCGCCACGGTGGCGTTCAGCTTGACATCGAAGCGGAGCACCACCGAGGCCCCCGGAGCCAGCGTGCCGTAGCTCGCGCCGTAATTCGCGCTGATCACCGGCGCGGTGTAGCTCACGCCGTTTGCGGAACCGTTCATCACGGCGGAATTGACGAGGTAGCTCGCCTGGGTCGACAGCGGGGTCAGGTCATCGGTCAGCACCACGTTGGTGGCCGGGACCTGGCCTACGTTGGTGGCCCGGATGGTGTACTCCAGCACGCTTCCCGGGAGTGCCGCGCCGCCGCCCACCACCACGACGGACTTGGTGATGGAGAGCTGCTGCGCGTTTCCTACCGCGATGACGGTGGGCTGGTAGCCGTTGGTGGAGTTGCCGTCCGAGTCGGTCGGAAGCGCCGGCAGTTGCGTCGTCGCCACGCTTCCCTGGTTGCTGATGACGGTTCCCGAAGCGACGCCCGGGTTGACCTCTACCCGGAAGGTAACGACACCGGTGCCGCCTGCCGCGAGGGTTCCAGCACTTGCGGGGGGCGAAGGCGGAGTGAGTCCCGAGGCGACGACACCGATGCCATTGGTTAAGGGCGAGACGCCGGGGCCGGGATCCGGCAGCGCCGCGCCGTTCAGCCGCACCGAGTCCGCCACATAGCTCGTGTTGGCGGGGATCGGGTCGGTCAATACCACACCCGTCGCGGGAGTAGCCCCCGAGTTGGTCATGGTGATGGTGTACTCAAGCTGGTCGCCCGGATCAACGAGACCGTTGCCGTTGACGTCCCCGGTGAGCTGGACCGTCTTCAGCGCGTAGACGAGCGGCAGATTCCCCACCACCACCGTGGTCGGATCGTTCAGGACGGGGGTCGCGGGGTTGTCGGAGGGGTATTCGGGGAAGGGACCGCTCGCCGCGCCGGAGCCGTCGACGAGCCCCTGGTTGGAAATAAGCGTCCCGGCCACCACGTTCCCGCTCACCCGGACCTGGAAGGTGACGGTGGCGACGTTGCTCGCAGTCCCAGCGGTGGCGGGCATGGCGCCCGAGGTAAGAAGCGCGGGCGAATTGATCGGCAGGCCGTTTTGCAGCGCGCTGATACCGGTGCCGGCATCCGCGACAGCCGTCCCGTTCAAGGTGGTGCTGTTGGGGAGGTAGCTCGTATTGGGCGGAATCTGATCGCGCAGCGTCACGCCGGTCGCGTTCTCGGTCCCGGTGTTTTTCACCGTGATGGTGTAGCGCAGGGTGTCTCCCGCCGTAACGGTGGAGCTGCCGGAGGTGACGTCCTGCACCGTCTTCAGTACCTGGAAGGCCGGCGCCGAGGCGATGAGCGTCCGGGTCGGATCGGCCGTTCCCGCGAGGGACGGATCGTCGCTTGACTGCGACGGCAAGAGGGGCGAGCCGATCTGCGCCTGGTTGACTACCAGCGATCCGCTGTCGATCACCGGCGCCAGGGTGGCCTGGAACTCGACGACCAGCGTGTCCCCCGCCTCTCCCTGGGGAGCGACGCTCAGGTTGCCGATGCTCAAAAGCCCCGTCCCCTTGGTCCCGCCCGTCGCCGTGGTCGCCGCGCTGTTCGCGCCTGCCGGCACGGTGAGGAGCTTCAGGGTCCCCGGCACGAACATGGCGGCCGCATTGAGCCTGTCGAGATCGTCGGTCAGCGTGAAGTTCGCAGCACCCAGCGTCCCTACGTTCCGGATGGTGAGCGTGTAGGTCAGCGTGTCGCCGGGCCTGGCGGTGGCGCCGGACTGCCCGGTGCTCGCGTTGATGACGGTCTTGGTGAAGCTCACCAGGGGCGCCTGGGTGGTCACCGTGAAGGCGTCTTGGTTGTCGAGCACGCCGGGGGTGCCGTTGGTCAGCGTGCCGTTCACGGTCTGTACGTTCCCCGCCGCGGTGACGGCCGGATCGGCGGAGAGCCACCGGGTCGCCCCCGCAACGTTGGTCAGGGGGATGCCGCCCGCCGTATAGGGATCGAGCGAGGCGCTGTAATTGACGATCAGGCGCTCCGTCGGCGCAACGGCGGCCGCGGCCGACCTCATGGCGACGGTCATGGTGCAGGCAGGTGCTGCGGCGAAGCCGACGGTGAAGTCGGTGCCGATGATCAGCGCAGCCGAGACCGGCGTCACCCCGTCGGCCTGGTAGACCCGCGCCGTGACGTTGGTAGGCTGCGAGCCGCACATGCTCCCGGGAGACGGAGTGGTCACGTTGGGGAGGACGTCCGAAAGCGTCGTCTGCCATGCCGTGCTGCCGCCGGTGTTCTGGACATCGAGGGTGAAGGTGCCGGGGGCAAGCGCGCTTATCGTGGCCGGGCCGCTCTTTTGCACGGTCAGCGCGGGGCCGACGATGGTGATCGCGGCGCTGGCGCCCGGAGCGCCGCTTTTCTCAGTGCTCGGGGTGTCATTGACGCTGTCGTAGCTGTAGGTCGCGGAGTTCTGGAACTGCTTGCCCAGGGTGTTGCTGGCGGCGTTGCTGAGCACCACCGTCACCTTGACGACGACCTGCTGTCCGGCGGGGATGTCGATGCCGCTGGTCGTGTCCTGGATCACCAGGTTGGTGGCGCTGCCGGTATTCACCGGCGTGAAGGCCGGGCCGGAGACCCGCTCCGCGCCTACGAAAGTCATCTCCACGCCGGTGACGGCAGAGCCCAGATCGTCCAGGATGCGCACGTCGTGCATCGCCGTGGCCTGCGGCACGGCCGGAACGGTGATGTTGTAGCTCAAGGGCTGGCCGATGGCGGCCTGCGTCACCAGTGCCTGCTTCGACAACGCCGTCGCGGCCGCGGTGGTCAGCTGGACCGTGGCCGCGCTGGTCGGGCCGTAGGGCTGCCTATTGGCGAGCGCGCTCGCGGCAGGCACGTCCTGGCTGTCGAAGGAGTAGTAGGTGGTGACCTGCGCCTGGTTGTTCAGCGTCATCCCTGCGCCCAGACCGCTGTCCGCCTTGACCTGGTAGACCACCCGCAGGGTCTGCCCCGCCGGGATGGCGTAGAGACCGGGGGAACCGGCGACATCGAAGTTCCAGGTGGCGACGCCGGTAGCGGCGCTGTAGCTGGGAGCCGGCGCCGGGAGCGTCGCCGTTACGTTACCGGTCGCGCTGTCGACCAGGGTGATGCTCGTGGTGGTCGCACCCGCCTGGCGCAGCCCCACCGGCAGCGTGTCGGCGAGCACGGAGTTGTAGGCGGGGGCCGTGCCGCTGTTGGCGATGTTGACCGTATAGCTGATGAGTTCGCCGGCAGTGATGACGGTGCCGCCGGTGGCCGTTGCCGCGCTCTTGGAGACGTTCAGCAGCGGCTGCCAGACGTTGATGGTCGCGCCGGAACTCTTGGGCGCCGCGGGAACCCCGTTGATGGCGTAGCTCGCCGTGGCGCTGTTCGCCAACTGCTGCGCCGTGGGGGACTGTGCCAGCGTGTTCTTCACCACGTGGGCGCGGTACTGAATGGTCAGGGTATTGTTGGCCGCGTTGTTGTCGACGGCGTTGGTGATGTTGCCCAGGTTCCAGGTCAGGGTGCCGGTGGCGCCCGGCGCGGGCTGGGACGCCGGCGTGTAGCTGAAGTTGCCGCTCCCCGAGGCGGGGGCGATGCTCACCACGCCGTCGAAGGCAAGGCCGGTCGGCAGTATATCGGTGAGAACCACGTTCTGGGTCACGCCTTCGCGCAGGGTGAGGGCGAGACTGTAGACGGCCGTGTCGCCTATGCGCAGGGTCGAGTCGGTCCCGGTGCTGGGTGAGGCGGTCCAGGAGTCTGAGATGACCGACTTGGTCAAGGCGGTGGGATCGAGCGAGGAAACCGATACGGAAGCAGGGCCGGAGCAGTAATTGTTGGGCGAGGTCACGTTCGGGCAACCGGCGCCGGTACGCTCGCCGGTGATGGAGCCCGAGAGCGAGGTCCAGTCCACGTAGGCATTGTTGGTGATCGGCGCGCCGCTCGTGGCAAGCACGCCCGCCTGGTAGGTCAGGACCAGCGTCCCGCCGGCGGGGATGTCGAGGCTGGCGTCACCGTTCTGGATGCCCCAGTCCACGGCGCCGCTGGGTAGCAGGATCGGATTGGTGATGAAACCGCTGACCGGAAGGGCGTTGATCTGCGCCGTGGCCGAGCCGGGGATGAGCGACACGTTCGCCGGCAGGAAGTCCATCACGTCGGCGTCGTACGCCCGGGAGCCGCCATCGTTGTTGACGGTGACCGTATAGCGGAGCACGTCACCCGGTTCGGCGGGAGAGGTTACCGATTTGCCTGCCGGCGAGGCGTAGCTCACCGTCTTGGCGGCGGTCAGGTGCGGCTCGACCACCGTCATGTTGGAGGTGGTTGCCGCGCCGCCGGTCGCCTGGGTGAGGCTGTCGCCGTTTATCTTGTCGTAGGTGTACGACGCGGTATTGCCGAAGGTCACCCCGCCCCGGTTGACGGCGCTGTTCGAGAGGGCCGCCGTCACCTGGATGACAGCCTGGCCTCCCGCGGGTATGTCGATGCCGGTAGCCAGGTCCTGGAGGATGACGTTCCCGGCCGTTCCGGTATTGGTGAGGTTCCAGCTGCCGCCGGATATCACCTGCGCGTCCACGAACGTCATGCCGGCAGCCGAGAGCCCCAGGTTGTCCAGGATCCTCACGTCGTACAGCGGCACGTTACTGGGTGTTGCGGGGACCTTGATGAGATAGCTGAACTGCTGGCCGATGGTCGCCGTGGCCGGTGTCGGATTCGCCTTCGACAGCGGTCCGGGCGCCTGGACCGTCACCCGGGTCGGATCCCCTCCCGCACCGAGGAGCACCGTGCCGTTGAGGTACGGGTCGTCACTGGGGCCGGCCCATGCCGTCGGGGGGGTCGCGGTGTTGTCGGTGCCGGTGAGGCTCGCCTGGTTGGAGACCACGGTGCCGTTGACCAGGTTTCCGTCCAGCACGGCGTCGAACTCGATCTGGATCTGGGAGTTGGTGGTGGCTCCCCCCGGCAGATTCAGGCCGGTAACGGTAATGGAGCCCGGAGTCCCGCCGCCGGGCTGGGTGACGCTTGTGGAACCGCCCGCCGGAGTGACGGTGACGTTGGATATCGAACTGAGCCCCGCCGGCAGGTTGTCGGTGATGGTGACGCCATTTAGCGGCGGCCAGGTGAAGTTCTGCAGCAGCAGGGTGTAGCGCAGCCTGTCGCCCGGAAAGGCGGCGTTGGCCGGATTGGCGCCGGTGGTCAGGTCGCGGACCGTCTTCTGGAAGTAGTAGCCGGCCAGCGCAGCCGTGACCGTGTAGGCGTCCTGGAAATCCAGCGTCCCCGGCGTGCCGTCGGTGATGCTCCTGTCGTACTCGCGACGCCCCGCATAACCGCTGTTCGCGCTGAACCACCTGGTGGCGCCGGCGATATTGGTAAACGTCGAGCCGGATGCGACACCGGTGCTGTCGACCTGTGCCTGGTACGTGATCACCAGACGCTGCGCGGGGGCGATCTTGTTGGTATCGAGCAGCGTGAGGGTGAGCTGGCCGGGAGAACCGCTGCCGCCGCTCCAGGCGAGCGTGAAGTCGGTGCCGGAGACCAGCGGAGCCGAGACGGGGGTGACGCCGTCGGAGGCGAAGATCCGGGCGGTGACCGTTCCCGCCGGCGAGAAGGTGCTCATCCCGGCCGGGATATGGTCGGTGATCGTGGCGTTCCACGCATCGCTCCCGCCGGTGTTCTGGACATCGAGCGTGTATCTCACCTGCGAGTCCACGTTCACCGTCGCCACGGACCCCGTTTTGGTGAGGGTGAGATTGGGCTCGACGACCGTCATCGGCAGCGTCGTGCCGGGCCACGCCTGGAGATCGACCATGCTGGTCGAATTGATCGGTTTGTTGAACCACATCTTGGCGGTGTTGGTGAACTGCTCCCCCGCCAGGTTCACGTTCGCCGGGTTGTTGTCGAGGACGACGGTGACGTCGATCACCAGGTTGAATCCGGCAGGGAGCGAGGCCAGGGCCGGATTGTATTCATAGGAGAAGACCAGGTGCTTGGTGGCATCCGACAGGACACCGGGGTGATTGGTCAGCCAGGTGCCGCTTGCCCCCAGCGTCAGCGGTGCGCCTCCGTTCAGCGGCGTCTTGGCGCCGGTCGCCGGGTTGACCAGGTAAGCCGCATTGCTCACATAGCTGAGAGCCGCGCCCGTCGCGGTGAGATCGTCAGGGATGACGACATTCGTCACCGTGGTGTCGTCGGAGTTGGCCATGTACTGGAAGGTCCCCGTGGCATCCAGTTTTCCCATGAGCGGCACGGTGATCGTATAGGTGAAGGGGACCCCGATGGCGGCAGTGCTCTGGGCCGGCGGGTTCTTCTTGCTGACCGCATCCACCGGCACCATGAAGGCCTGGCAGGAAGGACTGATGTTGTTGTACCCGCCGGGGGCCCAATAGATCCAGAAGTCCGATTGGGTCGGGTCGTTGCACGACATGTTGCCGTAGTAGAAAACGTCCAGAAAAGCTATGTAATACGATTGCTGCCCGGGGAAATTGAAGTTGATGTTGGTGATCGGGAAGCCGCCGATGGAGTCCGGAAAGTTCTTGATCGTGCAGTTCATGTCGATCCCGAAGGTGGAGGCGGACCGGACCGATGCCAGGGTAGCGGGATTGTTACCGTCGACGACTCCGCCGAAATCGGAGCAGAAAACGCCGGCGGCTTGCGCCCGCGAGGCGCCCAGCGCCATGAGCAGAAGAGCGATGGCGATGGTTGAGCGGAGAGGATAGGTCGTCGGCGTGGTTTCCCGGGACGAAGCAGTAACCAGCCGGCTGGCAACATGTGATACGGCTTGCTTTAACTGGATAAGAATTCGCACTTCAGCCTCGACTTAGAAATTGCGGACAGATTCAAAGTAAAAAAGCGCACTCACCTTCCGAAGATGAGAGCGCTCCTTGTATCCGCAATATGCCGGGTGCCAAGATGTCAACTCATCTCTTCGGCAACCCGGCTGTCCTTATGTCAGGACCCGTGGCTTTGCGTCACCAGATCGCTCTGGTTTTGCCCGTTCGGAGAACATTTGAAGTAACGTCAGATCAGATCGATAAACACCTCGCCACAAGCCGCCATCGTCGATTCCGCAAACTGAAAAACCCGCGCCACAGCCGATGCTTCGGCTGATAGCGCGGGTTTCACTTGCCCCGTAGGGATGAGACTTACCGCTTGATTCTATTAAATTGTGCCTGCCGGAACGACTCTATTTCAGGCGTTCCTGCTTCGTCACATCGCACACCCGGTAATCGGCGATATTGACCGTCACCTGGAGATGCGGCGCGGAGAGCAGGCCGATCTCCTTCAGGCACTCGGTCAGTTTCCGCTTCCAGTCAGGGTCAAGGCCCGGTTTGATGTTCTTATCCATTGCTATGCCTCGTACACAATCCGCTTTTGGACCCACTACCTGGACATCCAGCAAAAAGAGCGCCCCATCTTCCGAAGATGAGAGCGCTCTTGTGTCGGTAATATACCGGGTGCCAAGATGCCAGCTCATCTCTTCGGCAACTCGGCTATCCTTATGTCAGGACCCGTGGCTTTGCGTCACCAGATTACTCTGGTTTTGCCCGTTCGGAGAACGTTTCGATTGATCATATTGTTCCTACGCTCCAGCGTGGGAACAACTCCCAGGACGCTCCCGCGTCCGGTTTTTCATTACCGATGATTCCGGAGATAGCTGGCGCTGGAGCGCCAGGGGCTTTGCGTTCCCACGCGGGAGCGTGGGAACGATGAAAAGGTAAATAAAAAAGGAGCGCTCACATCTTCCGAAGATGAGAGCGCTCCTTGTGTCGGTAAAATACCGGGTGCCAAGATGCCAGCCCATCTCTTCGGCAACCCGGCCGTCCTTATGTCAGGACCCGTGGCTTTGCGTCACCAGATTACTCTGGTTTTGCCCGTTCGGAGAACGTTTCGATTTTTTGCTATATCGGCGATTACCTCGCGTACTTTAGAAAAAAATGACCTGCACGTTAAAAAAAAGGGAGCGCTCATATCTTCCGAAGATAAGAGCGCTCCTTGAGTCGGTAAAATCCCGGGTGCCAAGATGCATATCTCATCTCTTCGGCAACCCGGCTATCCTTATGTCAGGACCCGTGGCTTTGCGTCACCAGATCACTCTGGCTTTGCCCGTTCGGAGAACGTTTTTTTCATCACTTGTGGCTCTTTTATCAAATGCCCCAGACAATAGCAACAACTTTCTTTTGGCTGAGAAAAACTTTTTTTCTCAGAGTCATTTTCAAGAAAATGTTTATAGTTGGCATACTTGCCAGTGCGACGCTGGTGTGCTGCGGGAACGCTAGTAACATCTGCAACATAGTAAATTTAGCATGAGTCTTGGGCCGAACATCAGGAGGCTGGCACCAGCCTGCGCCATAATAAGTCACACCTTCTCTTGAGGGGTAATTCCGTAAATACACGAAGATCGGAATCTTTGCCTGTGTATCGCAAAAAATGTTTCTTCCTGAGACTTGCAATCCAAAGCCCGCATGATTTAATCATTTCTAATTTATTTTTCCTAATAAAATATTCCTGACCACATACAGTCCGGCCGCACCCGGATTCCTACTTCTTTGCGTCTGCAGCTATCCTGGAGAATTATGTCACGTCTTTACCCGTTAACTTCGCTCGCCGAAATGCTTACATCTGCGCCGACGGGTGATTGTGGCCTGTGTATCGATGTCAAAGGTAGCATTCCTGAATATATAATTACAATGGTCACTTTCATTGAGCCACGAGCGCCGCCGCATCGGTTACTCTTAGCACCCCCTTTTTATGTCGGACATCACACCTCATACAATGTCTAAATATAATTCTCCGAGATTTTAGTAGTAAGGAGAGCATCTGTTATGGAAGAGGAACTCAGGAAACAAGCTGTCCAGCAATCTACCGGTTCGTCCGGCGATGCATCTGGGGTTAGATCTGTGCGGTCGAGTGCCGCAAAGCAGAAACACCCGATCGCTGCAGATTGAAAGACGGGAAGCAAGGACAACCTGAAAAATCACTTTATTCCAAACGGAGGGAACCTCTCTATGAAGCAGAAAATCGTCATTATGACCGCCCTGGCAGCTCTCACTCTAGGCACCACGCTCGCGTTTGGCGAGTTGACTGCAGACGGCGGCGGGGTCGTCGGCTCGAAGCACGACATGAACGTCCTGGTTGGCGCCAAACCGGATAGTAAAGGGCGCGTCTGCGCCTTCTGCCACACGCCGCACCACAAGCTCGAATCGGGCGCGCTGCTGGACTACAATCCGCTCTGGTCCCACACGATCAACAATACTGCGGTTATCAGCCAAAACACATACAAGTCCGTGACCTTTGACAGCCAAGACCAGATGTCTATCACTGATCCGCTCACCGGTCCTAGCCGCCTGTGCATGAGCTGCCACGACGGCATCATCGCCGTCGACCAGCATTACGGCATCGCCGGGACTGTCGTCAAGGATAGCGACAGTTTCGGCGGTATCGCCATTTATAAAGGCAGCGATCTCTCCAACGATCACCCGATCGGCTTCGATCTCAACGGTATCACCGGCCGCGACGGGGGCATCAGGACCGACCTGCTCACGACCAATCCCGCGCTGAAGGACAAAAAAATCCAAGACCTCGGCTTCAAGACCGGCGTCGGCGTAGTCTCCGTCTCCATCATGACCTGTGCATCCTGCCACGACGTGCACAACAAGGACAACGTTGACTCCGCATTCCTTTATGAGGTGCAGGCGGGATCGAAGTTCTGCCTGATGTGCCACGACAAGTAACTGCCCGGAAAACTCCTGCCTCAGGAGGCCGACCGCAAGGAGCGCCCCCTGAGGCAGGCCGAACAATCTGGAGATTCCACATATTCCGAACTGGAACTGGAGTGAATAAATGCATTTCCGCACCCATCGCACGGCAATTGCCGTCATCGCCGGATCGCTGCTCTGCCTGCTGGCCGGTTGTACCGGCGCATCAAAGACCGCCAAGAACTCCGTCTTTTTCCCGCCGGCTCCGAACCTGCCCCGATTGCAGTACCTGACCGGGATCAGCGATTCAACCGATGTGGAAGGCAAAAAGAAGGAACTCTCCCTGATCGCCTTCGGAGATCTAACGCCGCAGAAAAGTGTGCTCACGATCATAAAGCCCTCCGGCATCGCCGCCGCGGCCGGAAAGCTCTACATAACCGATATCTCCGGCCAGTTGCTTGTTGTCGATCTGCCGAAGAAATCGATGGAACAGCTGAAGGGTAACCAGGGGGCGGGGAAATTGGCAAAACCGGTAGGCGTCGCGGTGGACCGGGCCGGCTTCGTCTTCGTCGCTGACGTCGGCAGAAAAGAGGTGCTGGTCTACAACAACGATGGGGAGTACCTGAAGTCGGTGGGCGGCGGGCTCAACATCACCCCCACGGACGTCGCCGTGGACGACAGCAGGCTCTATGTTCTCGACACGAAAAAGGCTGTAATTCACATCTTCGATCCAGTGACGAGCGCGTTCGTCCAGGACATCGGCAAGGTAAGCGATGCTTCCAAATCGCTGAGCCTGCCTACCAAGATGATGCTCGACAAGCATGGGATCATCCGCGTCAGCAATGCCGGCAGGGGGGACATCACCTCGTATGACCGAGACGGACACTTCCTCGGCTCATTCGGCAAGTTCGGGGACAGTCCCGGCCAATTCGCCCGCCCCAAGGGGCTCACAGCCGACGACAACGGTTACCTCTACGTTGTCGATGCCGGCTTCCAGAACGTCCAGGTTTTCGACGAAAACAACCGGCTCTTGACCATGTTCGGCTCCGCAGACCTGCCGGTAGGTGGGATGAACCTCCCGTGCGACGTCACCATCAGCAGCGATGACCTGCCCTATTACCAGAAGCTGGCCGACCAGAATTTCGAACTGAGTCAGGTCATCTTCGTCGCCAATCAGTTCGGCAACCCGAAGATCAGCCTCTACGGCTACGGCAAGCAGAAGGGGATCGATTACGACAAGGCGTACCAGCAGATAGTTCAGCAGCGGGAACAATGGGCCCGCGAGGAGATGCAGAGGCGAAGCAAGGTCTCCAGTCAAGTAACGCCGTAACAGAAGCTACACAGGCTATCTGATTCCCCTCACCTCTCACATTCGACTCCTGTTCCCCAGCGAGAACTCCTGCTTGCACAATTTCCAAGGCCTTTTTCCTCTCCTCCGCCACTTGCAGCCGGGGAACAGGGCCTTTTTAATTTGACGTGCACCTACTGTAATCGGTCTGCCGATGACCACGGCAGAATACAATGCGGACAATCCTTTTGCAGTGGATGTGGGCAAAACAGGGGGAACAAAGCTCGTGAAGACGAGCTATGTCCTCTGCCACCAGCCCAAATCGTTTGACTGGCGGACCCGGAAAGCGTCGACGCATCCTCTCAAACAATTGACGGATCAGCACTTCGCAGAAGTATGCGCCCGTCTCAACCAGATAGTGCAGCTTGCCTAGGAGAGCGCCCGAGCAGAGGCATAGAATCTTTCATCTAACCGGACGAGGGGGGCATTAGACATCCGATGTCAGGCGGGTAAAATTCGCAGTACGGCTATGCACGCTGAGTTTGAGGTGAAAGCTCATGAACTGGGATCCGATGACAGCTGATGAATACGCCTTATCGCAGCAATCTGAAGGATTGAAGGTGAAAAAAGTTGACGGGGTTTGGTGGGTCGAAGCCCGCCCTTTCTTTTTTCGGCCGCTATTCCCTTTTGCCGAGATACCCCCCACCGTTAAAAAGTATCCTTTTAAAGCCATCATCGGTGGCGTTCTGCACGTCGTCCCTTCCGGCGCTCCCTCAAATTCCAGCATGAATTTTTTCATCTATGACCAACTCAGCAGCTACTCCCTGGAATCCCTGACCAAGACGCGCAGGAAAAGGACCAGAAAAGCCATCAATGACTTCATAGCAAAAGACATAACGGATCTTGGCCAATTCGCTGAGACTGCCTACGAAGTGTATATGTCGTTCTGGATGAGAACGAAGTACCCATATAATAAGGAACGGGTAAATAAGGATCTGTTCGCGGAATGGGCCAAGGCCCTGTATTCACATCCTAAAATCCTCAAAACCGGCGCCTACTACGATGGGAAGTTAGCAGCTGTTGAGATTTCGTATCGTGTGGACGACGTGATAGTCAGTGACACCTCGTTCGCTACCGACCTCGGCCTGGAATTGGAAGTGACAGACTTCGTGTTGCACGTCTTGCGGGAAGCTGCAGCCCGCACTAACGCTAAATACCTCTTTCTGGGTTTGCCCTCCGGGGTGGAATCGCTGGACGAATCGAAGCTTCAGCGCGGGTGCAAAGTTTTGAAAATGCCGGCCTGTTACAGGATCAACCCGGTAGCGTTATTGGCCGCCAAGGTATTCATGAGGCCGAGCTATGACAAGCTGATGAAGATCGTCGATCCAGTGCTTGAAGAGAAAAGAGCCGAGGCCGTGGTTGACTTACTTCAGAATCAATGAACTACGTTGCCCGGCATTTAGCACCCTCTAGTTCAAACTATAGAATGTCCCCTTGGCCTCTCGTTCCCCCGCCGCATTATCGCCACAGCCCTCCTGGCTGCACGGTTTCTATCCCATCCTGTTCTGCTTCAGGTAGTGCACTCAGGAAATCAAGTCCTGTATCGTTTTCCACGTCACGGACAGACACCAGATATTTCTCCATATCTGCAGATTTCAGCTTTTCGTTCGGCATGATGAACGAGATCGCTTCCTTTCGTTCAGGATCGAAAACGATCTTGTACAGCTTCATCGGGATGGCGACTGCATTCCCCCCGATAGTTTTATAATTGTCGGCGTATATCGGTCCAGTGAACACGTAGATGGATTTCCTGTCCAAAGCCCACTTGCGAACTTTCCCTTCCAGATCCTTCCATATCCCCCGGTTCATGCCAACCCCAACCTGCGGCACCATGTTGCTCAGGTAGAAACTTTCGGCCATGGCCTGTTCATCCCATGCCATGTCCGCGGAAGGGGCCATATGTCCCTGGTCGTATCCGCTCTTCTTATAGTCCGACAGCTCTGCCCGGCTCCCTTTCGGCAATTCCGGGTCTGCCCTGAACTTGTCTTTTCGAGGCAGGGAGCCAGTTACCTTGTCCACAGTCAGATGCTCTATCACCCAAATGGGAGTCTTGCGGACGGGATCATGTGCGAGGAGATATCCCTTGCGGCAAAAGATCTCTCCGGATGCTCCAGGGACACCGTACTCCGCCTTTTCCTTGCAATCTTCGAGCGGACCGGCAAAGACGACCTGAACCGTCAACAACACCGCGATGCAGCAGTTGGCAATAAACTTTTTAATCACATGATCCTCTAGTTATTTTTGCTTGTTGAGCTTTACACATTTTGGCAGCAAGAGACAAGTGCGTTCAGCGAGGCCGCCAGGGCACCCAGTCATTTCTCCTGCGGACCCGACGTCATCGGCATCTAGTCGTGGTTGAGCCAGTTGGCGGCGTCCTTCACCGAGTTCTGGTCGAACTTGAAGCGGAAGCGGAGGAACGGCCCCTGGGAGGTGTAATCGGCGGCGGAGAAGTCCCTGTCGGTGAAGCCTACCAGGTTGTACCCCAGGGTGATCCAGGCGTTTTTCACGACGCTGTAGCCGATGGAGGGGCCGGCGCTGTAGCTGTACTGCCCGGAACTCCAGGAATGGAGCACGCTCTCCCTGAACCCGAGGTCCCACGACTCGGTCAGGTCGTAGCGCCCTTCGGTGGCGATGAGGTCGGTGTACCCCCGGTAGCTGGCGCCGTCGATGGTGTCCAGCACGTACTTGGCGCCGTACTGGAAGGAGAGCTGCAGTTTCCGGTTCGGCTGGTAGTTGGCGTTCAGGTTGTTGACGATCCGCCTGCTGTCGGTGCTCGACGAGACGCTGCTCAAAAAGGCGCCGTGCTGGCGGTCCACCAGGAAGTCGAGCCGGTCCAGAACGATCCACTTTGAGCCGAGATGGCGGTGCACCAGCCCCAGGCGCAGATCGGAACTGAACCTGCCGCTGCCGTCGGCGGAACTGGTGTCGTAAAGCTGGCAGCGGGCAGACCATCCCCACCCCGGCTTCGGCTCGCCCACCAGGGAGGTGAGCACACCCCACTTGTCCTCAAGCGAGCCTCTCCTCACCTCGACGCGCGAGTTCCAGTTCCAGCTCTTCTCCTGGTAGGCGGCGCCCGCCGAGACGGCGGTGAAATCGTCGGTCTCGCCGGAGGCGGAGGCGGCGTTGGTGTTGAACCGGTAGGAGGAGCCCCTCTTGATGGTCTCGCTCCGGTCCAGCCCGCCGTCCACGGTCCATTTCTCGTTGAGCTTCCAGGTCTGCTTCAGCCCGTACAGGGCGAAGATCCGCTCGCCGTTCTCGTTCAGGTTCTGCCCGAGGGAGGCGTTCAGCGTACCCCCTTCCCAAGGCGTGCCCTTCATCCCTGCGCTGGTGCTGTTGGTGTCGGCGCCGGCGCCGCTGGTGAACTCCTGCTGGGCGAACAGGGTCACCTTGTCGGTCAGCTTGAAGTCGGCGCCGAGCATGGTCCGGGTCGGGAAGCTCTCGTTATTGTTCCCCCCGATCGACTGTTCGTGGTCCAAGTGCAGATCGAGGCGCTTGTTGAGCGTGAGCCAGCGCACCCCCGCGGTCAATTGGTCGCTCTCCTTGCTGCTCCCGTCTCCCAGCCGGTCGTTGGCGTAGCGCATCCCCAGGCTCGCGCCGTAGGGGCCGGAGTTCAGGACACCCTTCGCCTCGGCGACGTCCTGGACCGCGCCGCTCCCGAGGTTGTATTGGCGGTAGGCCTGACCGGCAAGGCTCAGCGGGTCGGAGAGCTTGTAGGCCGCGTCGCCGCCGAACTTGCGGGTGCCGCTCTCGCTCCCGTTCTGCTGCCCCAGCCCGAAGCCCCCCTCCTGCTCGCGGTAGAAGGTCTTCCCCTGCAGCTGCGGCGACTGGTGCCTGATCTCGGCGAGGTAGGCGTTCCCCCCCCTGGTGACGCCGGCGTAGTTTGTTTCGCTTCGCGCCACCTCGCCCCTGACAGTGGTCCCCTTGGCGACCAGGTAGCTCGCGTCGGCGCCGTAGAGGTTCCCTCTTCCCTCCTGCCGTCCCTCGTGCACGAAGCTCGCCCCCCCCTTCAGCCGGTCGTCCAGAAGCTTCACCCCGGCCCTTCCCCCCGCCGTCAGTGAGTCTCCCCCCGTCTGCAGGGTTTCGTACTCCACCACCACGTAAATCGGGTTGAAGTTCTCGTCGCGGTTTCTGACCGGCTCCTTGAAGAAGACGGTACCGGCCTCGTAATCGATGCTGTAGTCGCTGAAGCGGGACAGGGCGCTGCCGGTCACGATGGTCTCGCTGTGGAAGCGGTCGCGCGTCTCGACGGTCACTTTTTCGGAGTTGAGCACGATGTTCTTGCGCGACAGTCGGTACAGACCTGAGGTGCCGTCCCCCCTCAGCTCGTCCTTGATGTAGGCCTGCCCGGTCCGGGCGGCGAAGACGTTGTACTCGACCTTCTTCCCCTGGTACTCGGATTTCAGGCCGTTCATGCTCCGGCTGTAGCGGGAGAGTTCGGTCAGGGTGAGTCCGGTGTTGAAATCGCCGAACAGGGCGTAGAACTGCTCGCGCTCGATCTTCAGGTAGAGGGTCGCCGCGCTGGCGGCGTCGTAGCGCTGCTGGGTGGCGTCGCCGTAGAGGGTGTAGAAGGCGTTCGGGTCGATGCTCCCGAACAGGGAGTTGGCGCCGCTGTTGCCGGTGCGCCTCTTCATGTTGTCGTAGGCGACGGTGAGGAGCCATTCCCCCTTGATCGCCCCCTTGGCGTAGAAGGCGAGCCGGCCGTCCTTCTCGAGGCCGTCGCCCCCCCCCGCCTCCCGGGCGCTCATCATGTTCTTCGAGACCACGTCGTAGCCGAGCGTCCCCTCGGCGATGCCGACCAGCACCCAGTCGCGCAGCTCCGGCCTGAGCCAGGCCCGTACCTCCTGCTCCCCTCCCACGAGGTTCAGCCGCACCACCGCCTCCCCGCTCCTCGTGGTCGGCTGCAGCTCGACCAGGGCCACCCCGTCCTCGCCCACCTTGAACCTGGGGCGCTGCCGCGCCGATGCCGGCTGCCCCTCCCGGTTCGCCTCGTCTCCCTGCCGCTGCACCATGTAGGGGGGATCGAGGACGAATTCCCCCACGGAACCTTGCCGCGCCGGGTGGCCGTCCTTGTCGGTGAGGCGGATGGCGATAAGCGGAGCGTGCTTTCCGTCGGCGGCAAGCCGGGACTTCCCGGGGACGACGGCCGCCTTGACCGGCGGGGTCGAGTAGTGTATGACCCGCCTGACCCTTTCCCTTTCCACTCCTTTCCCGTCGAGCTGCACCGCCTCCAGGATGTTGTCGCCGTCGGCGAGGTTCATTCCGCGCCAGTCGGTTACGGCCACCTTCCGGTCGCTCCGCTTCACGGTCCCTTCCAGGTAGAGCGGCTCCACCTCCCTGCCGTTCAGGTGGAGTTTCAGGGTGAAGCCGGGGTCGTGCTGCACGGCGAGCTTCAGGCTCGGGATGTGGGGGTGGTACTCCTGCGGGGGCCAGAGCCATTTAAGCCCGGGCTCCGCGCTCTCCAGCCAGGCCGCGTTGTACTCCGGCATCTCGGCGGCCGCGGCAGGCGCCTGCGAGGCGGAGTCCGCCCACGGCTCGCCGGGGCGAAGCCCCACCGTCTTCACGCTCCGGATGCCGCTTTTGTCCTTGAGGTTGTCGACCTCGTGGAGCGTCAGCACCTCGTCCTCCCCCCTCACCACGAGTTCGACCCGGCGGTTGTTGGCGCGCCCGGCGTCGGTCAGGTTGCTGTCGACCGGCTCGTCCGGCCCCTTCCCGAGGCAGGTGACCCGCTCCGGGGGGAGCTTGAGCCGGGCGGCGAGGTAGCACCCCACGCTCTCCGCCCTGGCGCGGGAAAGGACGTAGTTGTCCCTGAACTTCCTGGTCCCCCGCCCGAGGATCGGGTTGGAGTCGGTGTGCCCGGTGACCGTGATCTCCTTGACGCCGAGCCGCTGCAGCGCCTGGATCACGAGGTCGAGTTCCTTCTTGTCCGGCTCGGTCAGTTCCGCGCTCAGGTTGGGGAAGTGCGGGTGGACCACGACGTCGGGGAGCCGGCGCCGCTGCTCCACGCTCTTGCGCAGCAGGAGGTTGTCCGCCACCGGGGTGCGCACGTTCTCCTGCGTCGGTGTGTCGAAGGTGAGGAGCGCCCTGGTGGCCAGCTCCCCCGGAGCCCCCGCCAGCGGGAGCCGGGCGTTGAAGCGGAGCGCCCCCTCCCAGTTCGGCGGCATGCTCCCGAGCGGGAAGGTGACCGCGCTCTCCCCCCCGGACGGGTCGGGGCGCGGGATGCCGTTTTGCAGCGCCGACCCCGGCAGGTACGCGGCCCCCTCGGGGAGGAGCACGGTCAGCCGGAGGTTGCGCACCGGCACCGCGCCGATCCTCATCGGGACGGTGTACTCGATCAGGCGTCCCTCCCCCTCCGTCTTCTGCAGCCGGCTGCGGAGTTCGAGCCCCGCCTCGCCGGTTGCCGCCGGTTTCAGCGCCAGCTTGAAATCGGCCCGCCAGAGGGTCCCGCCCTGCAGGTCGACGAACTGTGAATAGGGGGTTCCGGCGAAGCGGCCGTTCAGCTCGCACAGTGGGAGTTCGTACTTCTGCGCTATGCTCCCGAGGTCCATCTGCACCACGTGGCTCCCCGGGCTGACCCCCTCGAAGTGGAACCTCCCCTTCTTGTCGGTCATGACGTAGGTCCCGTCCTCCAGGAAGATCCGGATCCCCTCCACGCCGGCGGGCTCCTCCCTGTCGAGGCCGGAGCAGTCGGTTACGCTCACCGTGCCGGCCACGATGCTGCGGCCGGTCAGGAAATCGGAGCGGACCTGGACGGTCGCCGCGGCGATGTTGGAGGTCACGCCGGAGCCGCTCCCGGCGACGGCCCGGTTGGTGGCGGCGCCGAGCTGCGCCCCCGCGGCCACCTCGACCACGTAGCGCACGCTCTTCGCCTCCCCGGGGGCGAGGTCGCCGAGCCTGAAGGCGAGCGTGCGCCCGTCGGAGGAGATGTCGGGGTCGGAGCCGGAGACGCCGTTCACCCTGGCGGACCCCCTCCGGTAGCGGAACCCCGGCGGCAGCGTATCGGTGATCGCCACGCCGGAAGCGGTCGCGGCTGCGTCGGTGTTCTGCAGGTCGAGCTGGAAGGGGACGAAGTCCCCCACGGCCGCGCTCTCCTTCCCCGAACTCTTTTGCAGCCAGAGCGCCGCGGAGAGAGGATCGAGCGGGATGTCGATGTGCAGCGCGGGGCCCGGGTTGATGCTGAACGGCTCCAGGCGCGACCCCGGGGCCACCAGGGCGAAGGGGGCGCCGGGAAGGGCCTGCAGCACGGAGTCGGCCACGGCGGAGGGGGCGGCGTAGCCGGCCGGGGCTGCCACCTGGAAGCGGTAGCTGCCGGGATTGACGAACGGGTAGCGGAACCCCCCCGGCGGGAAGCCGTAGACCCTCCCGGCCCCGTCGCTCGCCGTCCCGCCGCTGGTCAGCGTGGCAGGGAAGCTGCTGACACCGTCGTCCCCGAGGATGGCGGCGGGGAGGCCGGTGGCGGCGTCGATCAGGGTGATGGAGACGCCGTCGATCGGCTTCCCCGTGGAGCTGTCGAAGATGATGCCGTAGGGATCGATGAGCGCCGCGGTGTTGGAGCTGTCGGTCCCGTCCTGCCGGTCCGTGTAGGAGGCCTTGATGCTGCTCCCGACCGAGACGGTGATGCTCCCGCCGTAGGAGGCGGCGGATGCGCCGGTGGTGGGGACGTACCCCGCGAAGACTCCGGTGTCCGCCCCGGTCTCGGTCAGGCGGATCACCTCGGTGTCGCCGGTGACGCTGTCGGTGACGGCGATGGTGACGGTCTCGGCCGAGGCCGGGGCGAGGTTCTGGTCCAGATCGGTGAGGCGCAGGAAGATCGGCTCGCCGACGTGGAATTGCGCGACCGCCGCGAGCGGCACGGGACTGGTCAAATCGATAGGGGCGGCGGAGCCGATTACGGCCGGCGCCGCCAGTGCCGCGAGCGAGGCCGCGGCGTCGCCGCCGGTCCGGTAGGCCCCCTGCGCGACCGGCACGACCTCCGCCCCCGGGAGCTGCGGTGCGTAGCTCAGAAACTCGATCTTCGAGGGTGTGCGGAAGGCGACGGTGATGAGGGAGACCGTATTCGAGTTCCTGGCGACCCGGGGCGAGGAGGGGCCGTCGCTGTAGGAGGCGCTCGCCGTGTTGCCGATCACGGTCCCGGCCGGGGTCGCCGCCCGGGCGGGGGGCGCCGTCACGGCCGCGACGAGCCATGCCGCGCAGAAAAGCGTGAGGAGCAGCGCCGCTTTCGCACCGACGCGGGACGCAGCCCGGCCTCCCTTCCGAAGGGGACCGGCTCCATAGGTGCCTGTCCTCCTCGATCGGGATGCCGGGTTGCAGTCGGTGAAATCGGTGCGAAGGCGGTTCATGGTGAAAAAGACCCCATCCCCCTCCTGCCCTCCCCCTTCCACCTCCGCCAAGGCTGCGGCGGACAAGTTTCGGGGAAGGAACGTTGTCGCAGGGGGTTCGTCATGGTTAATGATTTTAGTTGCTTACTTGATGGAGGCCCTGAACTTCACGTAGGCCGTGTCGTCTTTGGCGACCTGGATCCCGGTCACGGTGACGGCGCCGGCGTTGGTGGCGTTGAAATCCCCCTGGTCGGCGTCGGAGCCGTTGCTGAGAGCGAGGGGGGCGCCGCCGTTGATGTTGGGGGAGGTCACCTGGATCCCCTTGGTCGAGGCGTAGCCATCGGCGTAGAAGCTCAGGCTGGAGTCGATGGCGTCCTTCACGGTGACGTTGGTCGCCGTGCCGTTCGCGGAGTTGGCGATCTGGATGGTGTACTCCACTACGGCTCCCGGGATCGCCCTGACGGCACCGGAGCAGGTGAGCGGGCTGTAGCTGCTGCAGTTGACCGGATCGTAGACCACCGCCGAACTCTTCTGGATGGTCAGGTTGGCCGCGGTGACCTGGTAGGCGTCGCGCGCGGAGTGGGCGCCGTCCCTCGCGCCGTCGTCGGAGCCGGCGCCATCGCCCACCACGACGTCGATGTCGGCCGTGCCGGGGCCGGCGGCCGGGCAGAGAGCGCCCCCGATCACGGACCCCTTCGCGCTCCCGTCGGCGGTTACGTCGGTCGAGGTGCCGAGCCACTGGGTCTGGGCCTTCAGGGCGTAGACCGCTACCTGGGCGTCGGTCTGGGAGAGCGGGGTGTCGGCGGAGATGGTGATCGTCTGGCTGGCGTCGGGGGCCAGGTCGGCGATGGCGGCGCTGGAGAGCGTCACGCCGGTGGAGTTGAAGGCGTCCGAGCCGCTGAAGGGGCTCGGGGTCCCGTTCACCTCGGCGACGTAGGAAAGCGCGTACTTCTGGTGCGCGTTGCCGTTGTTGGTCACCGTGAAGGTGAGCGGCGCCGCGGTCGAGCCGGGGTAGACGGTGACGTTGTTGCTGTCGGTGGAGGCGACGGAGACGTTCACCTTGACGCCGACGTAGAAAGACGCCGTGGTGGAGTCGAGGCCGTTGCCGCTGGGACCCTGGTCCACCCCTCCCACCTTGAAGCTGACGTGGGCCGTGTTGTTGATCTGGGTGCAGGCCGGGGTGTAGTTGTTGGACGCGCCCGCAAGCGCCGGGGCCAGGATGCCCACCGCTGCAAAGAGCAGGGGGGCCCCGATAAGAACCTGTTTCTTCATGGTTTTCTCCTTTTGCATGGCAAAAATTGCCGAATTGAAGAGGCCGCAGCCTCGAAGTTCCTGCTTCATCTGCTCGTCCGGGCTATTTCACCCTGGCCCCGTACGAAACGCTCCCTTTGCCCCCCTTCTCAAGCGGCCTCTCCAGGGTCCAGCGGATATCGGTGACGTCGGCCGCGCTGGCGTCCCTCTCCTTGCCGGCGGCCGTGATAAACTTCAGCTTCTCGAGCGGGGCGAAGCTTGCGCCGCGGTCGACGGAAAAGTCGATGCGGGCCCCCTCCCCCCGGGCGCTGCCGTCCAGGTAGAGCATCTGCTTGGGAACCGGGTTGCCGAGCACCACGGCGGTTGCCGGCTGGTCCGAGTTGTTGACGTAGCCGATGGTGAAGATCACCGTGTCGCCCGGCAGGACGTTGGCCTTGCTCGCCTCCACCCGCTTCACCACCTGCTCCCCCTTCCCGTCCTTTTGCGCCACTTCCACCTCGGCGGTCGATTTCAGCTCGACCCCCTTCTGCTGCGCCGGCGCCAGCGCCGGCGCCAGCAGCAGCGCCGCCGTCAGGGCCAGTACGATTTTTCGCATCCCGTCTCCTCCTCTTTTTTGGTTTCCTTCCCTCAATCTATCTCCACGTCGAAGCTCACCGTCTGGACCGGGGAGCGGTCGTTCAGGTCCCCCAGCAGCACCGTCACGCTTCCCGGGACGCTGGCGCCGACGTCCCCTGCGTCGCCGTCGACCGCGTCAGTGAGGAGCGTCCCGTTCAGTTTCAGCGTCCCGGGGCGGTAAGTGGTGTTGGCCGGTATCGGGTCGCTCAGCACCGCTCCCAAGGCGCTTCCCGAGCCGGTCACCGTCACCCGGAGCAGGTAGCTTACGGTCGCCCCGGACACCGGCTGGCTCCCGCCGGAGCGGTCCGTCACCGTCGCGCTCTTGACGATGTTCACCCCGGCGCTCCTCGCCTTGAAGCCGACCGCGCCGCCGGCGCCGTCCCTGGCCACGACCGCGTACCTCCCGTCCCGCTCCTGGTCCCCGCCGCTGCCGCGCCCGTCGGCCAGCACCACGAATGCGGTCATCGGATCGGCGCGCTTGTCCGCGGCGGCGCCGGCTGCGGCCTGGGTCGAGGCCTTCACCGGGGGGTTCAGCGCCCCCAGATGACCCTGCTGATACGCCTCGGCCGTCACCTGGTAGCGGACGGCGTCGCCGTCGGCTACCTGCTGCGGCGCCGTCAGGTAGAGGAAGACGGTCCGCGAGGCGTCCGGGGCGAGGCTCCCCAGGTAGGGGAGGTTCGCCGCGTTGGCGTCCGCGGGGAGCGGGGCGGACCCCGACGCGTCCGCGTGGAAGGTCGGGCCCGAGGCGGGAACCAGGGTGGCGCCCGCCGCCGCCACGGCCTGCAGCGTGAAGTCGTGGCCGGCGTTCCCCGTGTTGGTCAGCACAAAGGTGAGAAAGCCCCTCCCCCCCGGCGTCACGGAAACGTCGGAGGTGTCGGCGGCGGTCAGGGTGAAGGAGACCTTGTCGTCCACCCTCAGGGTGTTCACGTTGCTCTTCCGGACCTGGCTGCTCCCGTCCAGGGTGAACTCGACCGTGGCGCTGTTGCTGATCACCGTCCCCGCCGGAGTCCCCGCGGCAAAGGCGCCGGAGGCCGCCAGCGCCAAGCCCCCCCAGAACGCGCCGAGCATCCGCCTGGCGCCTGTCTTCACCCTGACCCCTCTCATTTCACCCTCACCCTCAGCGTCAGGCTGAACGTCGCATCGTTGCCGCCGGAGGCCCCTGCGAACGTTCCGGACGGGTTGATGCGCACCCCGGTGACGTTGGCGTCGAAGCCGTTGCCGTCCGGCGACGGGGTGTAACCGTAGGGGGCTCCCCCTCCGGCCTGGTTGGAAAAGCCCACGTTGGCGGCGTAGTCGTAGCCGAGCCCGCAGGGAGGGGTCGAGCCGCAGGAGAAGGCGATCGGGGGATTGCCGCAGGCCGCCGAGACACAGAGGGCCGTGTTTGGGGGGGGCGCGTCCGTCACCACCACCGAACCGCTGTCCACGGCGGACTCCCCGCTGTTGGCTATCCTGAGGGTGTACTGCATCACCGCCCCGGGGATGGCCTTGGGGTTGCTGCTCCCGTTCACCGGATCCGAAATCGCCTGCACCGTCTTGGTCATGGTCAGGGTGGCGGGGGTGACTACCGTCACGCTCCCCGCGCAGTCGTTGTTGCCGAGGTCCGTCTCGGGGACCGCCGCGGACGGGTTGGCCTTGCAGACGCCGCCGCTCTTCGGGTTGTCCAAAGGCCCGGTGGCGCTCGGGGTGACCGTGACCGCCACGCTGAAGGATCCTGCGGGCGGCATGGTGAACGCCGTCGCCGCCGTGCAGGAAAGCGTGCCGGCGGTCAGCGAGCAGTTGACCGTGCCGGCCGTTCCCCCGGCGACGGTGGCGCTCCCGGCCAGCACGTAGGCCGCGCCGGTCGCCGGGAGGTCGTCCGTGAGGAGGGTCTGCCCGGCGGAGAAATTCGCCGTCCCGGCTCCCCCCGCGTTGCCGACCGTGACCGTCCAGGTGAAGTTGCTTCCGAGGGGCGCTTTTCCCCCCACGCTGTCGGCGAGGAGCGCGCTGAGGTCAGGGGCGAGCGGGACGGTCTTTATGACCGTGGGGGAGGTCGCTCCCGCGATGACGCCGCTGGAGTAGGTCGAGGCCGAGGCGGTGTTGGTCACCTGTTTCGCCGTGACGTCCGCCGCGGTCACCGTGTAGCTCGCCGCGCAGGTCACCGTCTCGCCGGGCTGCAGGTACTCGTCCAGGTTGCCCACGGAGGTCAGCGAGGGGCAGAGTGCGGAGGCCTTGTTGTCGCTCACCGTCACCGGACCGACCAGGGTGGCGGAGCCGTTGTTGGTCACCTGGTAGCTGTAGTCGATGACGTCGCCGGCCTTGCCGAAGGCGCTCTGGGCCGCGCTCTTGACGAGGGAGAGGGAACTCGTGGCGTAGACGGCCCAGTCGGTGTCGCTGTAGGTCGTCCCGACGTAGCTCCCGGAGGCCGAGGTGTTGTTCTGGTGCGTCCCCGCCAGCGCGGTGAACGGCCCGATCACGCAGGTGGCGAAGTCCCTGTTGTTGGCGTTGCTGGGGGCCGCCAGCGTGAAGGGGTAGGCGAGAGGATTGCCGTCGCCGTCCTTCCAGGAACACCCCGCCGTGTTGACCAGGCTGTCGCTCAGCGTCACCGAACTCAGCGGTACGTCGCCGTCGTTTTGCACCTGGAACTGGTAGTAGACGTCCCCCCCCGCCGGCAGGGCCAGGTAATAATCCCAGAGCGTGGCGGGAGTGTTGGAGGAGGCGAGTTCCGTGAAGACGGTCAGCAGCGGGTGCGGCCTGCTGATGGTCAGGGCATCGGAGGCGCTGTTGCCGTTGCCGGCGACGGAGGCGGATACGGCGCCGCTCGTGTTCCGGTAGGTCCCTATGTAGATGGGGCTCCCGGCGGAGAGTTCCGAGAGGAACCTGGTCCCGGTCCCGGTGACCGCCGTGCTACCGCCGGCGACCGAGACCGTGCCGCTGACGGCGCTGGTCGAGTTCCCGGAGACGGCGAGCCCGCTCGCGGCGCTTCCCGGATAGCCGGAGGCGAGGGTCAGATGGGTGTCGTCGCTGACGGACTGGACCGTGGCGAGCTGCGACTCCACCGAGGCGGTGACGTCGACGCTCACCGTGCAGCTCCCCCCCGCAGCGATGCTCCCGCCGGAGAAGGAGATGGAGCCCTGCCCCGCGACCGGGGCGAAGCTCGGCGCGCCGCAGCCGGAGGCGTAGGCGTTGGGGGAGGAGGCGACCGTCATGGCGCCCGGCGAGGTCGGGAAGGCGTCCGAGAAGGAGACCCCGGAGAGGGCGTCGTCGGGGTTTGGGTTGTCGATGGTGAAGGTGAGCGTCGAGACGCCTCCGGCCAGGATCGGGTTGGGGGCGAAGCGCTTGGAGATCGCCGGGGGGAGCAGGGCGGTGAGCGAGGCGCTCCCCCTCCCGGTGGCGGTGGTGTTGGCTCCGGTCTGCGTGGAGGAGACGAAACCGGTCACGTTGTTGTGCGGCCCCGCGGTGGTCGCCGTCACCGTCGCGGTGATGCTGCAGCTCGAGCCGGGCGCGAGCGTCCCCCCGGTGAAGGAGATGGTCCCCGGCGCGGCGGTGGCGAGCGTGCCGCCGCACTGCGCGGAGGAGCCGCCCGCCACCGTGAGGCCGGCGGGGAGCAGATCGGTGAAGCCGATCCCGGTGAGGGCGGCCGTCGCCGTGGAGTTCTGGTTGGTCACGGTGAAGGTGAGGGTCGAGGTCCCGTTCAGCGCGACCGGTGCGGGAGAGAAGCCCTTGGTGAGCGTGAGCTTGTTCGCCTCCGGCCTGACGCAGCCGTAGAAGGTGACGGTGTCCAGGTACATCGGGTCGGAGAACCCCTTGGCGCCGACCGCGTTCACCCTGAAGGTGGTCGTGTTGCCGCCGGTGGTCGCCGCAGCGGTTGCGGGGATGTTGGCCCAGGAGCCTTTGGGGAGGTTGGCGTTGTAGACGGTGCTGAAGGCGCCGTTGTCCGCCTTGGAGTAGATGTAGAGGAAGTTGTTCCCCGGCGAGGCCCAGTTGCCGCTGGCGATGTAGTTTTGCGACGAGATGCTGACGCCGCCGTACTGGCTGGTGTCCAGGACGAACTCGAAGTAGGGGGCCTTCGACGCGGAGGGGAAGCCGGTGGCGCCGGCGGCCCATCCCGTGGCGTACCAGGAGTTCGCCGGGTTCCCCTGGGCGCTCCCGACGGTCTGGGTCCCCCCGTTGCCGGAGACGTAGCTCGCGCTGGCGCTGGCGACGTCTCCGGCCTTGGTGAAGTACGCAGGGGGGACGGCGGTCCCCTGGGAGGGATCCATGGTCCACTGCGCGAGCTGCACCGGCGCGGCGCAGGAGCCGGAAGGGGGAGGCGGCGCAGGGGTGTTGTTGACCGTCAGGGTGGCGCTGGCGGACTTGCCGGTGTCCGCGCCGTCCACGAAAAGATGGTTGGTCGTGTTGCTGTAGGTCCCGGTGGCGGGGACCGTGACGTCGACCTGGATCACGCAGCTGCCGTTGCCGGCCACGGAGCCGCCGGCGAAGGTTATCGATGGGTCTCCCGGGTTGGGGGCGAAGACCGGGGCGCCGCAGCCGGAGCTGGTCGCGTTGGCCGGGCTCGCCACCGTCATGGCGCCCGGCGAGGTCGGGAAGAGGTCGACGAAGGAAAGGCCGCTCACCGCTCCCGCGTTCGGGTTGGTCAGCGCGATGGTGAGCGTGGAGATCCCCCCCGCGTTGGTCGGATTGGGGCCGAAGCTCTTCGAGATGGAGACGGAGGCGGGGTCGATGATGTTCGCCACCCGCGCGCCGGTCGAATAGTCTGCGTTGTAGTGATAGCTGCTTCCCGAGAAGTCGTAGAGCAGGGTATTCAGCGTCTGCGCCCCCCCCCCTCCGCCGATGATCTTCACCTGGTAGGTGGTGATCACCGTGCTCCCCGCCTTGTAGTCCCCCCCCACGCACGAGAGATAGTAGGGACTGTCGGGGTTGCTGTCCCAGCCGCAGGCGTCGGCGTAGAGGTAGGGATAGGCGGAGGCGGGGGTTATCTGGGGGGAGTTGTCGGTCGAGTAGGAGGAGCTTACCGAAAGGACCTGGAAGATGGTGTTGGGGAAGTTTATGAACTCCTCGAACTGGTTGTAGCCGCCGGGGGCGGTGTGACCGTCCAGCTCGATGCTGTAGCTGTTGCCGACCACGAGGTTCATGCTCCCCCCCGGCGGCACCGCGGTCATGCCGGAGGGGGAGGTCCCGAACCTCACGTTGTCGATGCCGTTGCGGCTTTGGGAGACCAGGTGCTCGACGTAGAGTTCCCGCGGCACGGGGGTGGAGGCGCCCCCGGCCGTGATGTGGAACCGGCGCGTCTGGTCGAACGCCGCCGAGGTCTTGGCGATCTCCACCTCGAAAAAGGCGTCGGCGCAGCCGTCCGCCCCGTAGGTGACGCTGACCGGGTTGTTGGAGCCGGGGCGCTGGTAGATGTAGGCGCCGTTGTCGGTCCCGCCGGCGTCCCAGACAAGGCTCGCCGAGACGGCGGCTCCGGGGGCGCCGCCGCAGACCTTGGCCCCCACGGGAAAGCTGCTCGGTCCGAAGGCCGGGGTGTTGCTGTCCAGGCCGACGATGTTCCAGCTGTTCGGAGTGACGGTGACGGCCGCTTCGGCCGGGAGGGAGAGGGAGCCCAACAGGGAGAATGCAGCGAGGCCTGCGCGCAACAGCGCAGGGAAAACGCGTTTTCCGGTTTTCAAAGCTGAAAAGAATGCCATTGACTGGTTCCAGCCCCTTGCGGAGCTCACAAAAAACCCATTTCCGCCGGGAAATGGGCGCAATCGTCCCTGTGCGGGGACGATCATGCTCTCTTCGGCGACTCGGCCGTCCGCGCGCCGCGGACCCGTCGTTCTGCGTCGCCAGGTTGCCCTGGTTTTGCTCTTATCGGAGAGACAGACCTGAAACCGGTCTCTAATGAATGACGCGAATATAGGGAAGATCCGCGCTATGGAGAAGACCACGCTTTGTGACGAAATCTGACGAAATCCGACAAAGCGGCAAAAGTCGGAGCGGGAAGGTCGGCAGGCGGGGCGTGTGGGGGGTCAGGAGACGACTATGGGGGCCGAGAAGCAGTACCCGACGGCGTGGACGGTCTTGATGGGGGGGTGCACCGAAGCGACCTCCTCCACCTTTCGGCGCAGCCTGCGCACCAGGGAGTCCATGGCGCGGTTGGCGTACTCGTCGTCGCGGTAGCCGAGCGCGACGAGCAGGGTGTCGCGGCGCACCGCGGCGCCGGCTTCCAGGGCGAGGGACTCCATGAACTGCATCTCCTTCGCGGTGAGCAGTATCGCCGGGCCGGCCGGGGGGAGCAGACGCCATGACTGTCTCACCAGGCGCCAGGTGTCGCTTGCCGGTGTCACTCCCCCTTTGGGGACCCGGTTCCCCAACCGGGCCGCCAGGTTGGCGATGGCGGACGCCAGTTCCCGGCCGTCCACCGGCTTCACCATGTAGAGATCGGCGCCGGAATCGTACCCGACGATCCGGTCTTCCACGGTGCCGCGAGCGGTGAGGATGATCACCCCCATGGCGGTATTTTTGCGGATGTACTCCACCAGCACGTAGCCGCACTGGTCGGGTAGGCCGAGATCGACCACCGCAATGGAAAAAGACGATTCGGCCAGGACCCGGTAGAATTCGAGGCCGCTTCCCACCCCCGCCGCATCGTGTCCCGACAGGTTCAGGAATTCCGCCAGACTCTCCCGCAGGTCCCGGTTGTCCTCGACGAGTATCACCCTTATCTTGCTCTCCACAAGCCCCCCTTACTGCGACAGCGGCAGCCTTACCGTCGCCACGGCGCCGCCGGCGTCCCCCCTCGCGAGGGAGACCCGGCCGCCGTGCTGCCCGACGATCCTCCTGACCAGGTACAGCCCGATCCCGGCCCCGGTGGTGTCGCCGCTCCCCATGCCGCGGTAGTAATTCTCGAATACCGACTCCAGTTCCTCTTCGGCGATGCCGCGGCCGTTGTCCCGGATGGCGACCGCCGCCTCTCCCTTCTCCGCGACCACCCGGATGCTCACCGGCTCGTCGGGCGCCGAATACTTGAAGGCGTTGTCGATCAGGTTGACGAACGCCGTCTTGAGGAGCGCAGGGTCCGCCATGACGCAGGCGCCCCCGATGCCGGAGCACTCCAGATCGACGCGCCGATCCCCCCAGAGCCCCATCGTTTCCTCCACGATCCTCTCCATGAACCCCGGGAGTCCGACCTCCTGCAGGTCCGGCGCCGGGGCCGTCTCCCCCAGGGGTTCGCACCCAAGCGATATGTCGACGACCTCTACCAGCCGTGCCAGGGCCCGCTTCATCTTCCAGAGGTTGGGGTACACCGCGCAGTGGGGACCGCAGGCCTTCATCTCGACGAGGTCCACGTTGGTCCGCAGGATGGCCAGAGGGTTGCGGTATTCGTGCGAGACCATCTCCACGAAGCGCCTCTGCCCCTCCAGCGCTTGCAGTTTCGCCTCCAGCGCCTCCTCAAGCTCCTTCTGGTTCTCGACCAGTTCCCTGGTCATTTCGCCGGCGAGCACCACAGCCTTCTGCGCCGCCTCCCGGGAGGCGGCGACGGCGTTCTCCTCGGCCTCCCTGACCCGCTCGGTAAGCGCCAGCGTCATGAACACCATGTGAAAGAGCGCCCCGATCTGGAACGAGTAGGTCGTCACCGTGTTGGCCGGGAGCAGCCCCAGCAGGCGCAGGATGGCGACCACAGCCCCGATGTTGCTGGCCAGGAAAGAGGCGAGGAAGAGGGCGCCGGCCGGGACGCCGCGCCGGTAGAGCCTGAAGCCGAGCCAGGTTACGAAGCAGACCATGACCAGGCCGGCCTGCATCAGGTGGGAGGCCATCCGGCCGTACTGTCCGAGGGGAATGGCGAGAAACGTGGCGATGCCGAACAGGAAGATGAACTGGAAGAACCTGTGCGCCTTCGGCATGGTGGCCCCGGTATCGAAGAGGCGGATGATGAACAGGCAGAAAGTGCTGTACTGCAGGGCGGCTCCTCCGCCGACCAGGTAATCCGAGAGCAGATGCGCTCCGGAAGGCCATACCAGCCCCAGCAGCCCCTCGGCGCCCGCTTCCGTGCCGCAGATCGCGAGAACGAAGAAGGCGTAGTAGCAGTACATCATCTCTTTGAGGCGCAGGGCGTAGATGATGTTGATGAACGAGATGAAAAGGGTGACCCCGATGAAGCCGCCGTAGAGCAGGGACCGCTGTTGGGACCACGAGAAGAAGCTTTCTGGGGGGTAAACCCATCCCATCAGGCTGTGGGAACTGGTGGTCCGGAGCTGGATGTAGACCAGGTGTTCCCCTTCGTCGCCGAGGTTCATCGGGATGACGAAGTGCGAATGGCGCATCGGGCGTTTTGTCGCCGGGTGGTGGTCCCCGAACTGGTAGCCGGTATATGAGGAAAGGGAGGCGGAGTCGGGTCCGGTCTGAACCCATGCGGCGACGTGGTCGAGGTAAAGCGGCGACAATCTCAGAAAAAAACGCCCGTCGGACTGCGGGCTCCTGCGCAGGGAGAAGCGGACCCAGGTCGTCTCGGAGGTGTAGCCGCGGTTCAGAAAGCCCGGGATCGGCTTGAAGCGCGCGCCGTTATCCCCCTTAAGCACGTCGCCAAAGGCCAGCGCCCCTTTCGGGTCGCAGAGGATCTCCAGATGTCCGGCCAGGGGGAGGAGGCCGGCGCCGGAAAGAAGCAAGGGGGTCGGAGAGGGGGAAACGGCCAGGGCAGCACAAGGTGCATTCAGGAAGCAAAGAAGAATCAGGTAAAAGATCTGCTTATGCGACACCACGTGGCGGCTCCAAGGGTTCCCCTTTGAGAACACGAAGGGGGGAGAGTTCGTCGACGCTTTGCCGAAGATCAAGCTCACGGAAAAGAGTGAGCCGAGGCTAGCACACCTGCCGCAAGATTAAAACCGTTTTCGGGCGCAGGGGGCGGACAGCCGCGGCGCCCCTCACTAGTTAATGCGGCGGAGCAGAAAGTTGCTCCTCTCCACCGGCGCGATAAAATTAGCCCTTGCCAATCCCGTGCCCGACGTCTCAACCACTCGATGTCATGCTCTGTCGATGATCCAGGGGGCCGCATGGTGAACCCGGAAGAAAAGGAAGAGGTTCAAGCACTTCTCAAGGCCTTGGACCGTTCCGTCATGCGCAGACGATCACGACTCTTCCTCTTCCTTAAAATAGGTTCAGGCTATGCCGCCATGGCGATCTTCACCATTGCCGCACTGCTTTTTTCCGCCCTGAACCTCAGCGCCATAAACAAGACCGCACGTGAAATCACCTATACGGATCTCCCCGCTGTCAGCGCCTTTATAAAGCTGCGCGCATCCCTGCTGGCCCAGGAGCGTTTCGCCGGCAAGTACGCGATCCTCAAAGATCCCGCCTTCGTCGAACTTTTCCGACAGCGCGAAAGGGAGTTCCTTGCGAACCTGCGCATCCTGCAACAGACAGGCTCATCTCAAGAGCATGCCCAACTGAACGGGCTCTATGTCAAATACCAGGCGGCAGCGACCAGGCTGTTCGCCGGCCAGGAGAAAAATCCCGAGGAGCACCGATCATCAGCCACGGAACTGTACAAATCGATAAACGATCTTTACGTAAAGCGTCAGACCAAGCTGCACTCGATAATAGCGCGCGCGGACGACCAGCGTAGATCCACCATCAAGTGGACCATCGCGCTTTCCTGCATCGGTTTCCTGCTTACCTTCTGGATAGCCCCATTCGTCACGAACCGGATCTTCGGCGCCACGAGAAGGCTGCAGATGGCGACGCACCGGGCGCTCTCCGGCGACTTTTCCTCTCCTCCGGAGATACCTGCCTGTGAAGAGATCAGTGATCTCGCGAATGATGTTACCAGCATGACCAGGAAGCTCACGGAGCTTGAAAAGCTCAACTTCGCCACGACACGGTACACCGGCGCAGTTGCAGCGGAGAGAATCCTGGAGGAGCAGTTGAAGGAGGGGACACCGTTCGCCTTGTGTGACGCCCGGATTGATGAGTTAGGCTTTATCGCTGCCCGGCAGGGTTACGCCAAAGCGACCGACCTGCTTCGCCTCACGGCGTACCTGCTGCATGTGGCCGCCAGGAACCATGGTGGCCCCGGGTCTTTTGTCGGCCATGCCGGGGGCGACAGTTTCATCATTATCCTCCCACCGGACAACGTGCAACCCTTCTGCGAAGCGGCCATCGCCAGCTTCGATGCAGAAGTGTACAGGCTGTTTCATCCCGGCGAAACGGTATCAGATAAAGCCGCGACTCCCCGCTCCGTGCCAATCACGACTATCACCATCACCACCTTAATCTGTGGCGTCGATGAAGCGACCTCTGCCGCCGACATCACCCGGGCCTTGGACACCATCAAGGAGAAGACGGTGAGAAAGACAGATGCAAAACGGGAGACTCCTTCAGAGGGGTCTCCCGTTTTGGGTTGATGCAGGGACTCAATGGTCAAAGCAAATGCCCGGTTCCGCGTGCCCCCTGCGATGCCGCACCTCCGGCAGTTATCCCGGAGTCAGGTAGAAGACCAGCCCGCCCCTGTCGCCGTTGACAACGAAGCCGGTGATAAGACTTGTCATTGCGGCAAGGCTTTCTGCCATAAATTGACTTAGGTCAAATATTTCCGGACCTCCTTTGTGGTAGAGATTCTACGGCAAATTACCGCGCAATCAGCAACTTGCTCTATTTGCCGGCAAATGCCGGACTTGTCCTTCGACGCACGAGACACACGGTCTGCCTTGTGCCGGCACATCAGACTACGTTTGCACGGGATTGACCGAGGCTTCGAAGAGGCGAACTACCAAAGGGAGGGAGCTATGCCAGTATCCGGTGTCGTTGTGACATGCATGGCGGCAAGCGCTGAGAATATCGCACAGCAACTGGCCGAACTAAACGGTGTCGAAGTCCACGGCGTGCTGCCGGGCGGCAGGATAGTGGCGGTGGTCGAGGCGGACACAGTCGATGACGAAGTGGCACTGGTGACCGGGTTCGAGGAGATCGAAGGGGTCGTTTCGGTGCAACTGGCATATCATAATTTCGAGCAGCTTTAGGCGGGAGCAGCCCTGAAGCTGCTCTTTTTTTATGACACTATCGAGGAGGATGCGATGGGATTGACCAGGCGGGATTTTATCAAGGCCAGCGCGGCTGCGGCCGCATTTGCCGCAGTAGGGGTTCCGGTGCTGCGACCGGAAGGGGCCGACGCGGCGGAAGCGGGCATAACCTGGGGCAAGGCCCCCTGCCGGTACTGTGGAGTCGGCTGTTCGGTGCTGGTGGGAGTCAAGGGTGGCAGGATCGTGACCACCAAGGGCGACCCTGCCGGCCCGGTCAACAAGGGGCTCAACTGCGTCAAAGGGTATTTCCTGTCCAAGGCGCTCTACGGCAAGGACCGCCTCACCACCCCGCTGATCCGCAAAGGGGACCAGATGGTCCCGGCTACCTGGGACGAGGCGCTCGACCTGATCGCATCCAAATACAAAGAGGCCATCGCCGATCACGGCCCCGACTCGGTCGCCCTGTACGGCTCCGGCCAGTGGACCGTGCAGGAGGGATACACCGCCTCGAAGTTGATGAAAGGGGGCCTCGGCACCAACAACCTGGAAGCCAACGCGCGCCTCTGCATGGCGTCGGCGGTGGTCGCCTTCATGAACACATTCGGCTCCGACGAGCCGATGGGGTGCTATGACGACCTCGACCTGGGCGACACCTACATCCTGTGGGGGGCCAACATGGCCGAGTGCCATCCGGTGCTCTTTTCCCGCCTGATCGACAACAAGCTGAAGCATCCCAACGTGAAGCTGATCGACATCGCCACCCGCAGGACCCGCACCACGAAGATGGCGGACGACTTCATCCCCATGCACCCCAATGGAGACCTGGCCGCGCTGAACGGGATCATCCACGTCATCCTGAGGGACAAGCTCTACGACGAGGCCTTCATCAAGGAGTACGTCAACTTCAAACGGGGCAAGGAGAACGCCCCCTACGGCCTCAAGGACAAGGAGGCGTTCAACGAGACGCCGGCCGACGTGAAGGCACTCTCCTTCGACGAGTACCGGGAGCTGATGAAACCTTTCACGCCGCAGTGGGCCGAAAAGCTCTCGGGGATCCCGGCCGGGAAGATCGAGGAACTGGCGAGGATGTACGGCGACAAGTCGCGCAAGGTCAATTCCCTTTGGACCATGGGGGTGAACCAGCATACGCGCGGCTCGTGGGTCAACAACCTGATCTACAACCTGCATCTTCTCACCGGCAAGATCTGCAAGCCGGGGGAGAATCCCCTCTCCCTGACCGGCCAGCCCTCGGCCTGCGGCACCGCCCGCGAGGTCGGCACCTTCGCGCACCGGCTCCCGGCCGACATGGTGGTGATGAACGAGGCGCACCGCAAGAAGACGGCGGGGATCTGGGGGATCGATCCCGGCAAGATCCCCTCCAAGGTCGGGCTGCACACCATGGAGATGTTCCGCGCCATAGACAGAAACGAGCTGAAGTGCATCTGGATCCAGTGCACCAACCCGTTCCAGTCCCTCCCGAACCTGAACCGCGTCCGGAAGGCGGCCGAGGCGCGCAAGGCGTTCATCGTGGTTTCCGACATCTATCCCACCAGGACCACCGAGCTGGCCGACGTGATCCTCCCCTCGGCGAGCTGGGTCGAGAAGGAGGGGGTGTTCGGCAATACCGAACGGCGCAGCCAGCAGTGGTTCAAGATGATCGATGCTCCGGGTCAGGCCAAGGAGGATACCTGGCAGCTGATCGAGTTCGCCAAAAGGATGGGACTCGGGCAGCTGTTCCCCTACAGCGAGAAGGGTATGCACCGGGAGATCTGGGAGGAATACCGCAAGTTCACCATCGGCAACGGCAAGGATCTGGCGCCCTACGAGGCCTACGCCAAGGTGAGGGGGCTGCGCTGGCCGATCAAGGCGGACGGCCAGGAGACCCGCTGGCGCTACACGGAGGCGGACGACTCCTACGTCAAAAAGGGCGAAGGGATCAAGTTCTACAAGGCGCCCGGCAACAAGGTGAACGTCTGGTTCCGCCCCTACGAGCCGCCGGCAGAGTCGCCGGACAAGGCGTACCCGTTCTGGTTTAGCACCGGCCGAGTCCTGGAGCACTGGCATACCGGCACCATGACCGGGCGTGTCCCCGAACTGAGGCGGGCCGTCTCCGGCGCCACCGTCGAGCTGCACCCCGAGGACGCCAAGCGCCTGGGGATCAAGAACCGCGACCTGGTGCGCATCACCTCGCGCCGCGGCAGCATCGTCCTTCCCGCCGAGATCAACGGCCGCGGCACGCCGGAGCGGGGCAACGTCTTCACCACCTTCTTCGACGAAACGAAGCTGATCAACGACCTGTGCATCGACGCCTTCGATCCGCTCTCGAAGGAGCCGGACTTCAAGAAGTGCGCGGTCCGGGTGAAAAAGGCTTAAACCTTCCCCCCCTCCCGACCTCCCCCCTCCGGGGGGAGGAGAGTTGGTGAAAGAGCTTGCGTGACAAGGAGGCTGTTAATGAAATCAATTCTGCGCCCGGTGCTGTTACTGACCGCCGCCATCTCCCTGACTATGACGCTTCCGGCTTTCGCCGAGGAGCAGCCCCGGCCCGAGCTGGACCTGGCGGCCGATGCGCAGCGGTCACAAAGCGACCCGCCGGTGATTCCGCATGCGGTGAAGCCGAACCTGGACGGGGAGGGATGCAACGCCTGCCACCTCAACGGCGTGAAGGGCGCGCCCCCCACGAGCCATCCCGAGCGCCTGAACTGCACCTCGTGCCATGTCCAGGGCGAGGTAAAGCCGGCGAGGAAGTCCGGCAAAGGGAAGAAGAAATGACCCTCTCCCGCAAGGATTTTTTCCGGCACAGTTTCTATTCGCTGGGGAAAACCGTCTTTGCGGTCGGAGAAACCGTGCGCGAGGCGCAGGCTTCGCTCTACTGCGCCTCGGTGCAGGCCGAACCGGAGGGGGGGCTTGAGAATAACGGGCGGGAGGAGGAGCCTGTTGCCGGCAGGGACATGCTGGCCCAAGTCGACAACGGGCACTGCATGGCCAGGAACTGCGGATGTTTCTCCTGCCTCGAGCGTTGCGAGGCCAGGGCCATCATCCTGGTCATGGGGGAGGGGATCCGCATCGACGCCTCCCTTTGCACCGGCTGCGGGGAGTGTTACCGGATCTGCCCGCTGGCTCCCGATGCTTTGCGGCTGGTCCCGAGAGGATGATCGCCCGGAAAGAGGTTAGGAAGAGCAAACCGTTGATTTGTTGAAGTTTAATTGGCATCGGGTGTAGTCTTGTCTAATGGAAATCAGGGATATTAGCGAGCGGCTGGTTTATTACAGCGAGACAGAAGAGTTGGTCAACCGCCTCACCCACGGCTTAGGAGCGCTGTTGAGCTTCCTTGGGGTGGCGGCCCTCATCTCGGCGGCATCTCATCAGGGCGATAACTACCGCGTGGTCAGCGCCTGGATCTACGGCGGGGCGATGGCCACCTTCTATTGCCTCTCCACCGCCTATCACAGCGTCCGCAAGCCCTACGTCCGTTACGTGTTCCGCATCCTGGACCATGCCAGCATCTACCTGATGATCGCTGGGAGCTACACGCCCTTTTCCCTGGTCTCGCTGCGGGGGGCCTGGGGATGGTCGATCTTCGGCGCGGTCTGGGGACTGGGGACGCTGGGGGCGGTGCTGAAAATCTTCACGGCCCACCGCCTGCGCATCATAGGGCCGCTGCTCTACATCGGCCTGGGCTGGATCGTTGTCATCGCCCTGAAACCCCTTTCAGCGGCTCTCGCCGCAGGTGGGATGTTGCTGCTATTCGCCGGTGGCATTGCCTACACCGTCGGCGTCGTCTTTTATCTCTGGGACCGGCTCCCCTTCAACCACGCCATCTGGCATCTCTTCGTCCTGACCGGCAGCGCCTGCCACTTCCTGGCCATCTTCTACTACGTCATCCCGCTCCCCCGGACTTAGCGTCTCGGCGTTAACCGCTGGCTCCTACCTCTTTTCGCAACGGCTGAAGGGACCTGAGCCCCACGAGGATGGTGCTCAGGTTGTGGATGGTGGCCGAAAAGACGGGGGGGGCTGCGCCGGTGACGGCTAAAAGCAGCGCCGCTGAATTCACGGCGACTATGGTGCGGAAGTTGTGCTCCACAAGCTCCATCGCTTCCCGGCTGACGGCCCGGGCGGTCAGGATGTCGTCCAGGGTACCGTCCAGGAGGAGTACGTCGCACGCCTCGCGGGCGATGTCGGCTCCGTGCCGCATGGAGATACCGACGTCGGCCTGGGAAAGCGCCGGCGAATCGTTTATCCCGTCCCCAACCATGGCCACCGTGTACCCCTGATCCTGGAGTTCCCGCACCACCTCCACCTTCCTGTCGGGGAGGGCCTGGGCGTGGTACTCATCGATGCCCAGGGTCGCCGCAATGGTCCGGGCCGTTGCCTCGTTGTCGCCGGTGAGCATCACCACCTTCTTGATGCCGCTCTCCTTGAGGGCTGCCAGGAACTTCAGGGCATCCTGGCGCAGCGGGTCGTGAATGGCGATCAACCCCGCCAGCTCCCCCCCCACTGCCACGTACAAAACGGAGTTGCCGCGATCGGCAAACTGGTGAACGAACGGCTCGGCCGCAGAGACATCCACCCCCTCGTCCTCGTTGACGAAGTGCCGGCTGCCGACCACGATCCTCTTCCCTTGCAGCCTGGAGGCGATGCCATGGGCGAGGACGTACTCCACCTCGGCGTGCTCCTCGGCGTGCGAGATCCCCTCCTGGGCCGCCTTACGCACCACGGCGCTTGCCACCGGATGCGGGAAGTGTTCCTCGACGCAGGCCGCCTGCTTGAGTACGAACTCCCTGGTGAAGCCGTTGAAGTGGACCACGTCGGCCACCTCCGGGGTGGCTTCCGTCAGGGTGCCGGTCTTGTCGAGCACGAAGGCGTCGGCCCGGGCCAGTTTTTCCAGGTATTTGCCGCCCTTGATCAGCACACGGTGCCGGGCCGAGCGGGCCAGCGAGGTGAGAATGGCCAGCGGGGTGGAAAGCTTGATGGCGCAGGAGTAGTCGACCAGCAAAACGGCGGCGGACCTGGACAGGCTCCCGGTGACAAGGAAGGTGAGGCCGGAGAGGAGAAACGAGTAGGGGACGATCCTCTCGGCCATCTCCTCGCTCTTGCTCTGGCTCTCCGCCTTGACCGCCTCGGCCGCCTCGATGGTCTTCACCACCCGGGCGGCGCGGGTCTGGTCGCCTACCTGCGTGGCAAGAACCCGCAGGCTCCCCTCCTCGATGGCGGTGCCGGCATAAACCGAAAGCCCCTTCCTCTTGGCCACCGGCAATCCCTCACCGGTCAGGCTGGACTGGTTCACCAGGGCCTCGCCTTCCAGCACCGACCCGTCCACCGGGATGAGTCCGCCCAACCGGACGATGACCGTGTCCCCCTCCACGACCTCCTCAAGGGGGAGCCGGATTTCCTCGCCATCCCGGAACACCCAGGCCCATTCGTCTCCGGTATGGAACATGTCGGAGAGAAGCCGCCTCGATTCGCCGCGGGTCCACTCCTCCAGGTATTCTCCCAGCTTCAGGAGCGAGGTGATCAGGGAAGCGGTGAAGAACTCGCGGGTCGCCATGGCCGCGCCGACCGCCGATGCGTCCAGGAGATCGACGTTCAGCTTCCGTTCCCGAAGGGCCACCGCGCCTCTCTTGAAGATGGGCATTGCTCCGTAGATGGCCATTATGGGACGTATCGGGGGAGGGATCAGGGGGCGGGCCAGCAGTAGCAGCCCGGCGCGGACCGCGGTCTTTTTTTTCTGTTCCAGTTCGGTTGCGGGTCGAGGCCTGCGGGTGGGGGGAATGGGGGCGGCCGAAACCCGCTCCAGTATCGCGTCGCGCGTCGCCCGCTTCCGGTCGTGTCGCACCAGGAGGGTTCCGGTCCTCGGGGAAAAGGAGACTTCCTCCACCCCGGCCAGGTCCCTGAATTGCGCCTCCACGCCGCAACGGTCCACTGCCGGAAAGCGCGGCAGCGTGAGGGCCAGCCTCAGCCTGCCGGGAATGTCCTGAACGATACGGTAAATCACCCTTCCCCCTTCACTGGCTTGAGACAGCTGCTAGGCGAACATCGCCTCTTTTTTCTGGTAAAAATGGTCACCGAAGAGGGCGACGAAGATGATTCCCGTCAGGATGTGGAGCTTCTTCAAGCCGAAGATAGCGGCGGCGAGGCTTACCGCAAGCGAGGCCAGCATGCCGATATTCACCATCCTCCTCTTCGCTCCGGGAGGAACGGCAAGCGCAGCCCTCCCCACCAGGCTCAACAATTTCTTCCTGACCTGAGAGGTGGCGGAAGACGCCCGTTCGGCAAAAGGTATCCCCGGACTTGGCGCTTGTTCTGCGCTATCGGGGGACTCTGCAGCTATACCGAGCAGATCGGAGACCGTCTTCAGAATCTTTTCCACCGCCGTGACAGCAGCGCTGAAGAGGACCAGCAGGCTGCCGACCCGCGGGTTCGCCTCCACCGAACTGACCCCCGGAGCGGCCAGGAGCGCTTCCCTGACCCGGGAGGCCAGCGGCTCCTTCTTCAGCCCCTCGTCCCTGATCCGTATCCTGCCGTCTAAAAGGCTTGCGACTACCATAACCACCTCCAGCAGCTTGAGTTATCTCTTCCTTTTCGGGACGACCTTCTCCACTTCCTGTGTCGCGGCCAGCTCCGACAGCATCTGCTCCAGGCGCGAAAGGCTCGACTCGGTGTCCTGCTTCTCACCTACCCGGGAGAGGAGGTAGGCGCCGCCCAAGGCAGCTCCGGCACCGAGGGTGACTTTGAGAGCGTTGCCGAAGTAGGACATCCCCTTGCGCATTCCGTTGTTCATTCCCTCTTTTTCCATGACTACCCCTCCCCCTGCTCAGGCTTGATCTTGGCGAGTTTACCCTCAACCAGCTTCTCGATTTTTTCCAGGATATCCTTCTCGCGTTTCACGGAGTCGGCCGTCGCTGCGAGGTCGCTCTGGTACTGGTGCACCCCCTCGGCGACGATGTCTTCCACGTCCTCCTTGACCTTCTCGGCCTTGCCGGCCAACCACTCCTTGAAGGCGTATCCCTCGCGGACCGCGCCTACCGCCGCCGGGCGGACCTTCGTTGACATCTTGCTGAGCCCGAGTGCGGCAAGCGCGCCCAGAGCGCCCCCGGCCACCAGCCAGAGGTCTCTTTTCTTCAAGTGCAGACCTTCCATCTTCACGCCCTCCCCTTTTTCTTTATCGAATTCCATCTCTTTATCCCCTCCTTCGCTTTTCTCGTAGCGCTTGTGCTCCTTGTGCTCCTTGTGCTCCTTGTGCTCGTGGTGCTCGTGGTGCTCGTGGTGCTCGTGGTGCTCCTCGCTTTCCATCGCCGCCCCCAAGAAAAAAAAGGCACCTGCTGGGATGCCTTTTGATTGGAAATACACGCAATGTTATCGTCGCACTTACTCCTGTCAAGAGTGAGAAAGACTACTTACATTGAATAAAGTAGCCCTTGGACAGGCCTGATCACTTTTGTGAGGAATTATCGCCATTGATTGCGGCATGAACGCGCGCTCTCTCTGAAGAAATGTGCGTGAGTCATTCAGGATCTTTGTCTGCCCCCCTGTGTCATTACTTTAGCTGATTGGCGTCAATCCGCTGCAGAAACTCCCCCTTTGGAAAAGGGAGGAGTTAGGGGGATTTGAAGCAGGTGCGAGCCAGGAGCAAATCAGGTGAATCTGCATCCACTGGACTACCTGCGGAAAGCGGTTGCCGCCGTGGGGAGGAGAAGGTCGAGTGGAGCGGGGAGGAAGGCGTGGAGGGCCATTTCCATGACAAAGTGGCCGACACCGGAGGATGATGCAGTACGGGAAGCGGCGGAGCGCCGCAGTTCGGAAAATTCCGGTCCCCTCTCCTTTTGCAAGGCAGCAGCCCGCAGCGCCTCGTCCAGTTGCGTTTCGATCTCGCTGCGGGTGACACGGGTCTCGTCGAATCTCACCAGGATGCGCCCTGTCCGGTGACTGGCGGCGACTTCGGTCACCCCCTGCAGTGCGGAGATGCTGTCTTCCAGGAGAAGGCACCCGTCACTGTCACCAACGAGACTGTTAGTTTCGAACCGCAACCTTCCGGGTAAAACACTCAACGGCGCCATCTGCTTGCCCCCATATACTGAAACTAAGATGCCTCTTTCGAAGAGGCGGATGATCAAAGACTGCGGTTGATCACGGCCCGTCTCAAATGAAAATGATTATTACAATCCCGCCGTTTTTATGTCAAGGAAAAATGATATCCGTTTTCATAAAATTGATTTCCGCCGACAAAACTGTTCGTTTCAGAGTGCCGCGCATGGGGGAGACTTCACTGCTGCTGGCAGAGGATTGACGCTAATCAGGTAAGTTTGAGAGCGAGCACAAGAAGAGAGCGGATAGGTGAGAAGGAGGGGGCTTGACCAGGGACGACTTTCGAAGTTGTGAACTGCTATCCTACGCTGCTAGTCCTACGCGTGTGCGGAGTGCGCAAACTCGCCCACCCCCTGTTGCCAGACCAACAACATCCGGTTGCCAACCTCTGCGAATTCCGGATGGTCATGGATGTAAGGACTTATCGAACGGGAGACCTCGAGGACCGACTCCGCAACCCTGGCAATGATCTCGTTTGCGAGTCGCGGTGAAAGGGAAAGCGACTGCAGAGCGAACTTCTCCAGAACTTTGCGTGGCCACCACTTCTTCGTGCCTGCCAGGTGAAGCGCGGGGATGTCGTGCTGCAGGTACGCCGTTGTGGTGACGATGTCGTAGACCGGAGCAAGCCAAACCGGACCCTGTGGATGCTCATAGAGGACGCCGAAATTTTTCAAGTGGGCATCGCCGTTTCGAACCATCGCCGACAGCACGAGCGTGGCGAAGAACTGCTCCCGCGCCCTGGCGAGGTTTTCCGGCGACACAAAATCCTTGATGGTACGTGCCGCCCGTTCATAGGTACTGTTGTATTTCCTGTCTGTCCCCAGCGCCTGCAGCGAGCAGAAATCCTCGAACCCCAGGTTCTCCCCCGCGTGAGTCATGTCGAAACGTCGCATCACGAACAACCGGCCGTTTTCAGAAAGCGAGAACTCGGGAACGGAGAGTCCTGCACGCTTTGCCGCGGTCATGCAGAAGAACTCGTTCGCTGCGAGCTGTGGGAATTCATCCCCCCACGACTTTACGATATAGGATGATGCCGTGACCGTCGCCCTGTCCGTTGCCTCAACGATCACCTTGGGCTGAATGCCTGAGACCCCCGAGTGCTCCGCATGTCTTGCCACCAGTTCGTTGAACAACTCCACTGCATCGGGGTAGGTGAGGATCTCCTCCAGGGACTCCGGTTTTTCCTGGATGGAAGGGCTATCGGAATCAGGCAGCGAGAAGCGGTTTCGGCCGATCTGGTTTCCGCCCGTGATGCGCAGCAGGGCGATGTCATCGACCGTCAGGAGTTTAGCGAACGCGCTCCTGATCGCCTCGCGCAACGCTCCCTCGGGAATGTTCATTTGGAAGATGGGATGGAGGGATTTTTCCGAAATCCAGCTCTGCAGACGGTAGGGCATGGTCAACGAGACCAGGTGCTCCTGCGGGTTTTCGCAGGGGAGATAATTGAAAAAATAGTTTTCGTCCTGGCCAAGGATACCGGTCTTGCTACCGGCGTTCCAGACGGCGAGTGATTGAGAGGTCATGGCGATCGTTCTCCCTCTGCAGTTCCTCAAAAGTTGGTGGAGCGCCGAAAGGACGCACCGTCAGCTCCAGTCCGAGGACTTCAAGCACACGTTCGACCTTGCGGATGCCGATGTCGACCACGGTCCCGGCTTCAATCTCCCCCAGGGTTTTCCTGGAGATAGACACCATCTCGGCCAGTTGCGCGAGGGTCAGCTTCCGCTCTTTTCTGGCGATGCGCATTCTTGCGCCCAGCTCCTGCATAATGTCACCTATATTTCACAAAATCGTGTTACGCACGGAGAATGTAACATATATATCGCAAAACGGAAACCGAAATTGCAGACATGGGAGAGGATGTTGCTTTGTGCGGAAAGAGAATTTAGATAGTGGATAAGATCCGAGAGGACGGTTTTGGTAGCGTCCCTCCCCCTTCAAGGGGGAGGACAGGAGGGGGATGGGGTGCCCCTCCCCTTGAAGGGGAGGGGGAGTTGATAGCTGGTAGGCGCTTCCTGTTATTTGTAGTTCTTCAAGAGGCCCACGACCTTGCTGAACTCGTACTGCTCCGCGTAATCGATCGCCCTTTTCCCGGTCCTGTCCACCACGTTCGGATCCGCGTTCTTGTCCAACAGGGCCTGCACCGCGTTGTCATGCCCGTAGGCGGCAGCGATGATCAGGGCCGTCGAGCCCGGCTGGTAGTTGCCGTAGCTCTGCTCCGATTTCACGTTGGGGTCCGCGCCGTTGTCCAGAAGCCATTTCGTGATGGGAAAATTGTCGTAATAAACAGACCACATCAGCGGAGTCCAGCCCCATTTGTCGATCTCGTTCACCTGCTCTCCATGGCCGACAAGCGACTGTACTTGCTGAAGATCGCCACTTATAGCGGCGTTGGACAGCCCGCTGCTCGCACAACCGGACTGCAAGGCCACCAGGACCACGAACAGCGCAACCAATGCCATCTTTTTCATAAGATCCCCCTTGGAAAAGTTCGTTTACCATTCAACCAAAACGACCGCATTAGCGTGCGATTATATATCCTTATTTGCCATGCAAGTCAATACCATGCTGCAAATTCTCGCCCCGTAACCACACCTGCGGCGGTCGTTGACATTCGGGTTTGTAATGAGAGTATATTAACGGCCAATCGACCGCATCGGTCATGCCGTATTGCCAAAAGAGGTCGTGCCCATGCCGACAAGCAGGAACAAAAATGGCGGCGTCATCGATCCCATGCCGGCCGGCTCAGGCCGGAGCGTGAGCCGGCGCCGGGGGCTCCCCTCGACCCGCAGCGAAGCAGGTAGCGAGGCGGAAGCTTCGCCGAGCCAAAACTGCGGCAGTAGCTGCCGGGGACACGCATCCCGGTACCTCTTGCTGCTTCTGATCATGGTCATCCTCGGTTGTTCGGTCCTGAACCGCTACATCTTCATACCGAAAAAGATTCTCCCCGCCACCCCTGAAAAGTACGCCATCGCCTATCGGGAAATCTGGTTCCGGACCAGCGACCGCGTGCAGTTGAACGGCTGGTTCTTGCCCGGCGCAGCAGGCAGGTCTCTTGTGCTCTTTTTCCACGGCAACGCCGGAAACCTTTCGGACAACCTGGAATACCTGAACCTGCTGCATCGAGCAGGTTTCCCGATTTTCATCTTCGACTATCGCGGTTTCGGCAAGAGCGGTGGAGAACCGCTGCAGGAGAACGATCTCTACCTGGATGGGCGGGCTGCTCTGGCGTACCTCGCCCGGCAAGGATGGCCCCAAGAGAAGATCATTTTCTTCGGGCAATCGCTCGGGTCCGCTGTGGCGTTGCAGATGGCCTTGGAGACCAAGCCGGCGGGGCTGGTCATGGAGGGCTCCTTCACCTCGATGAACGACATGGTGAGACATGTCTCGCCGCTGGCCTACTATACGGTCGGCTGGTGGGGCATCCATCTCCCTTTCGACAACAGCAGGAAGATAGCCCGGGTGGAGGTGCCGCTGCTGCTGATACACGGCGAAAAGGACCCTGTCGTACCGGTGCAAATGACCCGGCGCCTGTTTGCCCTGGCCGGCGCGCCCAAGATGCTCCACATAATCAGCGACGGCGGGCACTGCAACGCCTTCGATCGGAACAGCTCGGCCTATCTCGCCGCTTGGAGCGGCTACCTGCTGTCGATATCGGCCACAACGGCGGCATCAGGACGTAAGACCATGATATTCAAACCTTAGTTTGACTTTCCGGAAGATTTGAGTCATATTCCAGACTCTTAATGGAGGGGACTTTGGCGCCGGGGGCGAGGTCCCATGAAGCAAAGGAATGATTCATGATCTGTCCGCTGTCACCTGCCCATTTTTTTGCCCTGGGTGCCTTCCAACTTTCCGTAGCACTTCTCTTTATCAACGCAACCCTGGCACCGCTGCCGCTTTGTCTCTTTGTCCTCCTCTGTTTTATGACTCCGCTCTCCCCCCGGCTCAGCTTTTTCCTGCCCATCGTCAGCAAGGGGAAAAAGGGGGCTGAGGGAGTGGCCCTCACCTTCGACGACGGACCGGACCCCGAGGTCACCCCGCGCCTGCTGGAACTCCTGGCGCGGCACGGCGTCAGCGCGACATTTTTCGTGACGGGCGTGCGTGCCGAGCGCTACCCGGAGATCATGAAGGCGATTCTGGCGGCCGGGCATACCGTGGGCAACCACTCCTACAGTCATTTCCCTTTTCTGATGCTCAAGGGGCGCGCCACCCTGGAGCGGGAGGTAGCGCTCGCCCAGAGCGTCTTCCTCAAGTTCGGGATCGTGCCGCTCGCCTTTCGCCCTCCTGTCGGGATCACCAACTCACGTCTCTGGCGCGTCCTTTTGGAGAACGGCATGTTCTGCGTCAATTTCAGCTGCCGCGCCGCCGACTTCGGCAACCGGCGCGTCGCCGGGCTGGCCAGAAGGGTGCTCTCCAGGGTGGTCCAGGGCGACATCGTCCTGCTCCACGACGTGGCGCCGCGACAGGGAGACGCGACCGGGCTGCTGCGAGAGTTCGCGGCCGTGATCGAGGGGGTGAAGCAGCAGGGGCTGGCGATCGTCCCGCTGGCCCGGCTGATCGGCAAGGAGGTCATGCAGAGCGACACCTCGGACGGCGCGCCGAACGCGGCCCGGCTCTTTTACGACGGGCTCGCCCCCAGCTACGACCGGGAGCAATTCTGCTCCACCGTATCCATGTCGCGCTCCACCGAGCACCGGCTCTTCACGGACCGGATTCCGACCCTCTTCGCAGGCGCGGACCGGGTGCTGGAAATCGGCGCCGGCACCGGCATCTTCACCCTGGACATCGCCCGCAACTGCAAAGAGGTGCTGGCGGCGGACATCTCCGGCAACATGCTGGAACTCCTGGAGCAAAAAGCCCGGGAGCAGGGGATTGGCAACATAAAGACGGTGAAGGGGAACGTGGAGACCATGGAGATCGCAGGCCCCTTTTCCGTGGTCTGCGCCTTTTCGGCCCTCGAGTACCTGGCCGATCTTCCCGGCTTCATCAGCCGGCTGGCGCCCCAGGTCGAGCCGGGGGGGGCGGTCTACTTCATAACCGCCCGCAGCTCCTTTTTCCGGTTCTTCACCCAGGTCGGCAACGCGATGAGACAGGGGCTGTGGCTGCGGGCCCGCAGCGCCCGGGAAATGGAGGCGATGCTCTCCGCCGCTGGCTTCGACCGGATCGCGGTCTCCTCGCACCTTTTGAAATCGCTGTTCTGCCGCGGCATGCTGCTGGAGGTGGTGGCCCGCAAAGCCGGCGCACCGTCGGGCTCGATGCTGCCGGCGTCCGGCCGGGAGGGGGCGTGAACCGGACGCGAACAAGCCGCCCGGCTGCGGCACCGGATGCACCTGATGCACCGGATGCACCTGATGCTCCGGCCGCCCCGAAAACCGTCGCGGTCATACCGGTGTACAACCACGCGGGCACGCTGCGTCAAGTGGCCGAGGGTGCCCTGGCACAGGGGTTGGCCGTCCTCGTCGTCGACGACGGCAGCACGGACGGCAGCCTCGACACGGTCGACGATCTCCCCTTGGTGCGCCACCGGCTGCCGGTGAACCGGGGCAAGGGGGAGGCGATACTCGCGGCGGCGATACTGGCGCGGGACCTGGGTTATGAGGCGATGCTTACCATCGATGCCGACGGCCAGCACGATCCGGCCGATGCGGGAGGTCTCTTGCAGACAGCCGCAACCGCCTGGCCCTGCATCGTGATCGGCGCCCGCCGTATGGAGACCCTCAACGTACCGCGCTCCAGCCTTTTCGGCAGGGACTTCTCCAACTTCTGGGTGCGCCTGGAATGCGGCCAGACGCTCCCCGACACCCAGAGCGGCTACCGGCTCTACCCGGTCGAGTTTCTGCAGCGCTCCAGGTTTCTCTCCCGGCGCTACACCTTCGAGATAGAGGTGCTGGTGCGCGGGCGCTGGGCCGGGCTCCCGGTGTTCTCCACGCCGGTCTCGGTGTACTACCCGCCGGGGGACGAGCGCGTCTCGCACTTTCACAAGTTCAAGGACAACCTGCGCCTTAGCTGCCTGCACACTTTTCTGGTGACCCGCTCGCTGATCCCCTGGCCGCACCGCAGGCTCTTCTCCGGGGCGGCCGGCGCCGAACGGCAGCCGGGGATCTTCGAGCCGCTGCGCTATTTCCGGGCGCTCAGCCGGGAGCATTCCAGCGCCGGGCAGCTTGCCGCAGCCGTCTGGGTCGGCATCTTCCTGGGATCACTCCCCATCATCCCGTTCGGGATCGCGGCGATACTGTACGCGAGCCACCGGCTGCACCTGAACAAGCTGGCGGCGGTCGGCGCCAGCAACGTCTGCTGCGCCCCTTTCGTGCCGTTTCTCTGCGTCGAACTCGGTCATTACCTGGTCCATGGCGGCTTCTGGACCGAGTTCAACCGTCACACGCTGCTCGAGGAGCTGCACCACCGGCTCTGGGAGTGGCTGATCGGGGCGCTGTTCATCGGACCGCTCCTGGGCGCCGCGGGCGCGCTCCTCACCTATGCCGCGGTGCGGGCGCTGCGCAAGGGGAAGGGTGGCGCCGCTTCGGACCGGGAGGCCGTGGTGAAAAAGGTGCAGGCGGGATGAAAATATTACTGATCAATCCGCCCAACTGCGGCAAGAGCATCCCGGAGGAGCGCTACGGCATCGAGTCGATACGCCAGATCTTCCGCGGCGAACCGCTGGCGCTCGAAGTGCTGGCCGGCAACCTGGCGGGGCACGAGGTGCGCATCCTCGACCTGAAGGCGGAGCCGGACGGCATGCAACGGACCCTCGACGCCTTCAGGCCGGAACTGGCCGCCTTCACCGCGGCCACCTGCGAGGCGAACACGGTCCTGAGGCTCGCCGGGGAGATCAAGGAGAGCTGCGGGGCGCGGATCGTCGTGGGGGGGATCCACGCCAGCTCCGATTCCGAATTCTTCAACCGGAGCGCGGTCGACTACGTCGTCGTCGGTCTCGGCAAGGGAAGCTTCGCCGAACTGGCGGCGGCGCTCCAGGCGGGGCGCCCGGCCGGGGCGATCCCGGGGATCGCCGCAACCAGGCCGGGAGGAAGGCTCGAATTCGCCCCCCGCGTCTTCGGTGCGCCGGATCTCGCCGAGCAGGCGCCGCCGCGCTACGACCTGGTTGCCGGCAACCGCGACAGCTACGTGCTCTCCTCGGTGGGCGCCCGGCTCGGCATGGTCGCCTCCGCCTTCGGCTGCCCCTACAGCTGCTCCTTTTGCTGCATCGGCTCACTGACCGGGGGGCGCTACCTGACCCACTCGATCGAGACGGTCCTGAGGGACATCCGGCTTCTGGGCGACATCCCGGTGATCCGGCTGGTGGACGCCAACACCTTCGGCAATACCGGACACGCGCGCCTGCTGGCCGAGGCGATCATGGCGGCCGGGATACGCAAGCACTTCATCGCCGACGTCCGTTCCGACACGGTGGTGCGCCATCCCGCCCTGCTCCGGCTCTGGAAGGAGGCGGGGCTGCGCTCGGTGGTGATCGGCTTCGAGGAGATCAGCGACGGCGAACTCGCCTTCATGAACAAGGAGAACAGCGTCGCGCTCAACGACCAGGCGATCGCCATCCTGCACGAACTCGGCATCACCATCGTCGGCGACTTCATCGTCTCGCCCGATTACGACGACGCCCGCTTCGACGCGCTGGAGCGCTACGTCACCGGCAGGGGCATCGACCTGCCGATCCTGACCGTGCTGACCCCGCTGCCGGGAACCCCGCTCTACGCCGAGATGCAGGGGCGGATCACGAACCGGGACCTGGACTACTACACGCTCACCAACGCGGTGGTAGCGACGCGCCTCGGGGAAAAACGCTTCTACCAGCAGTACGCCAGACTGATCACGACCTTTCACGCCCACGCAAAACTTTAGGGGAGCCTGCAATGGATGCCTACATAACCGACATGGCGGTTTTTCTGCCCAACGAGCCGGTGGACAACCAGAACATCGAGAAGGTCCTAGGCATGGTGCACCAGACCCCCTCGCGCACCAGGGCCGTCATCCTCAGGAACAACAAGATCCGGGAGCGCTACTACGCCATCGAGCCCGGCACCGGCCGGATTACCCACAGCAATGCCGCACTCACCGCCGAGGCGGTGCGCCGCCTCGCCCCCCACGACGGCTTCACCCCGGACCAGATCGAGTGCCTGGCCTGCGGCACCTCCTCCCCCGACCAGCTCATGCCGGGACACGGCCTGATGGTGCACGGCGAGCTGGGGAGCGCCCCGTGCGAGGTCGCGAGCATGTCCGGCATCTGCCTCTCCGGGATCAGTGCGCTGAAGTACGCGGCGCTGAACGTCGCCTCCGGCACCACCGGCAACGCGGTGGCGACCGGCTCCGAACTCGCCTCCAGCTTCATGCGCGCCGAGCTGTTCGAGGCGGTGACGCCCGAGCGCGGGGCCGAGCTGGCCGCGAACCAGAGCCACTGCTTCGACGCCGACTTCCTGCGCTGGATGCTCTCCGACGGGGCGGGAGCCGCGTACCTCAGCGCGGCCCCCGCAGCCGGGCGAACCTCCCTGCGGATCGAGTGGATCGAGCATCTCTCCTTCGCCGGCGAGCTGGAGACTTGCATGTACAGCGGCGCGCTGAAAAACGGCGACGGCAGCATCACCGGCTGGCGCTCCCTTTCCGGGAGCAGCGGGTCCGCCCCTTTCCTGGTCCGGCAGGACGTGAAACTCCTGGACCGGGAGATCATCAGCACCATCGTGAACCGGACCCTGACCCGGGTCGTCGCCAAACACGCGCTCACCCCCGAGGCGGTCACCTGGTTTCTGCCGCACTATTCGTCGGATTACTTCCGCCCGAGCCTGCACGACAGGATGGTCGAGATCGGCTTCGGCATCCCGCAGGAGCGCTGGTTCAGCAACCTGGCGACCAAGGGGAACACCGGCTCGGCCTCGATCTACATCATGCTCGAAGAGCTGTTCCACTCCACGCGCCTCAAAGCGGGCGACCGCATCCTCTGCATGATCCCGGAAAGCGGCAGGTTCTCGGTGGCGTACATGATGCTCACCGCGGTGTAGCGGCGCTAGCCGCCGGCTTCGCCCGCTCAAGCCGGGCCTGAACGACACATTCCGGAGCAGACTCAATGATCATCCTCGGCATCTCCGCCTTCGTCCACGATTCGGCCGCCTGTCTGATACGCGACGGCGAACTCATCGCAAACGTGGAAGAGGAGCGCCTGAATCGCGTCAAACATACCGAGGCCTTCCCGGTCCATTCGATAGATTTCGTCCTGGCCCGGGCGGGGGTGCGGCTTTGCGACGTCGACGTCATCGCCTTCAACTGGAACCCGTACAAGGCAGCGGCGGCGGAGCTGTTCAAACTGGCCGTGGCCCCGCTGATCTATTTCCAGATCCTGCGCAACTCCAGCGCCCCGAAGAACGCCCGCTCCGTGCTCGCCTCCTTCAGGCTGAAAAGGACCTTGAACAAGGCGTACCACGGGGAATTCAAGGGGCGCGTGATCTGGGTCGACCACCATCTCGCCCACGCCGCTTCCAGCTACTACCTCTCCCCCTTCAACGGCGAGGCCGCCGATGTCATCGTCGTCGACGGGCACGGCGAGAACTGTTCCACCTCGGTCTTCGCCATGGAGAAGGGGCGCTTCCGGCTTAAGTGGCAGGCGCCCATCTGGGATTCCCTCGGCATCCTCTACACGACCTTCACGAATTTCCTCGGCTTCGACATGTACCAGGAAGGAAAGACCATGGCCCTCGCCTCTTTCGGGCGGGAGACCCAGGCGTACCGCGACGCCTTCGACAAGATCATCGGGCTCAAGGACGACGGCCGCTACACCCTCTTGAACAAGAAATACCTGGGACTCTGGAACTTCAGGGAGGGGGGGCTGGGGAGCGAGTTCGGCGCCAAAAGGCGCCCGGAAGAGCCCCTCGAAGAGCGCCATTTCGACGTCGCCTGCAGCATGCAGAAGAGCATCAAGAGGGCGATCCTGCACGTGGTCCGGCACGCGGCGAGGGCGACGGGAAACAGGCGACTCTGCCTGTCGGGCGGGGTGTTCCTGAACTGCGACATCAACAGGGAGATCCTGCAAGGGGGAAGCCATGAAAGCGTCTTCGCCCCCCCCTTTCCCTCCGACAGCGGCGGGGCGGCGGGAGCCGCCCTCTATGCCGCCTTCGCCCGCTGCGGGGAAACGGTCCCCGACTCCCCCTGGTTCTCCCCCTATCTCGGCCCCTCTTTCGGTTCCGGGGAGATCCTGCACGCCCTGCGGCAGCGGCAAAAGGGGTACCGGGAATCGCTAGAGCCCTGGGTCGAGGCGGCGCGGGCCCTGGCGGAAAACAAGGTGGTCGGCTGGTTCCAGGGGCGCATGGAGAGCGGGCCTCGAGCGCTGGGCAACCGGTCCATCCTGGCGAACCCGGGCTGGAGCGGGATCAAGGACCATCTCAACAAGACGGTGAAGAAACGGGAGGCGTTCCGCCCCTTCGCCCCGATCGCCACCGAGGAGGCGGCGCTCAAATATTTCGAACTGCAGGAGCCCGTTTCGGAATTGACGCGATACATGCTGGTGACGACCGAGGTGAGAAGCGAATTCCGGGAGATGCTCCCCGGGATTACGCATGTGGACGGCACGGCGAGGATTCAGATCGTCACCAGGGAGTCGAACCCCGAGATCCATCTTTTGCTGGAGGAGTTCGAAAAGCTCTCCGGCTACGCGGTACTCATCAATACCAGCTTCAACATGCAGGAGCCGATCGTCTGCACCCCCGACGACGCCCTCTCCTGCTTCGAGCGGGCTCCGCTCGACGCACTGTTCATGGGGAACTACCGGGTGGACCGGTAACCCAAGCCTCCCCCCGCCCCGCAGCTAGTTCTGCTGGCTTCTGATGTAGGCCGCAAGACTCCTCAACGACTGCAGCACCTCCCTGCTCGTCTCCTGCGCCTCGATCCTGATTTGGTAGTTTTTCTGGACCGCGACGACGATCTCGACCGCGTCGAGGGAATCGAGGCCGTACGGGGAATCGGGACCGATCAGCGGCGCGTCCGGCGCTATCTCAGCCGCAAGCGGACCGGCCACCCTGCAGGTGTCGATGATCATCTCGGAAAGTTCCTGCTCCAAACTGTCTAACATTTCGCACTCCCCTGCGACCCGCATCCGCCCTAGCATGGCGGGTCCGATTATGCCCCCGTGCGGTTGCGGCGCAGCGCAAGCCAGGAAGTCGTTATAGTCACGATAAAAAAGAGCAAAAGCAGGGAGATCTCCCGGGCAGCGGAGCCGATATCGCCCCCCCGCACCAGCACCTCCTGGAAAGCGTTCAACCCCCAGGCCAGCGGCGAGACGCCGCTGACCTGCTGCATGTAACGGGGCATGACGTAGACCGGGATCATGATCCCACCCACGGCCGCCGCGATGACGACGGATACGGCGCCGAACATCGAGCCCTGCTCGTAGCTGCGGGCCAGGGTCCCTATCATGATGCCGTATCCGGCCGCGGCGAGCGCGGCGGCCAGGGCGATCGGAGCCAGCGTCAGGAGACGATGGTCCAGGACCAGGCCGGAGGTGCCGAGCAGCGGCAGCACGAAGCAGCCGGCAGCGAGCATCAGGGTGAACTGGGCCAGGCAGACCAGGAGGTAGGCGCAGAGCTTGCCCGCCAACAAGGAGAGCGCCGAGACCGGCATGGTCATGAGCCTCGTCATGGCGCCGGTCTGCCGCTCCCGCACCAGGGAGCCGGAGAGCGGCACCACGATGAAGAACATGCCGAAAAGGGCCCAGGCCGGCACGTTTTGCTGCGCGGCGGTCGGTCGCTGCAGCAGGCGGCTGTTGAAGGCGACCTCCTCGGTCAGCTTCAGCATGGGAGCGGTTTCGATCCTGAAGCTCACCTCGGGCGCGAAGCCGACCGCCATGAAGGGGTTCATCGTCCCCGACATCGCCTTGCTCACCTCCGACGGCAGCGTTTCGGCGAGAACCCTCGCCTGCTCCTGGAATTCGATGCCGAGCACGACCCGCTGCAGCGCGTTGCTCACCGCCGTGCGGAAGGAGCCCTGCACCGCGGGGTCGAAATAGACGGTGACCCCCGCCGCTGCCGCACCCGGGAGCGGAGCCGCTGCGGGCGCCGGTTCCTTCCCCTTGGCGACCACGGCGCCCTGCGCCCTTTTCCTGACCATCTCCTCGAAAGCGGCCCCGGTGCCGGCCGGGATGATGATGGTGAACTGGAAATCCCCCTTCACGACCGCCCTCTTGGCACCCTCCGCGTCGACCGGGTTTCCCCTGAGCCGGGTCACCAGGTCGAAGCCGCCGCCGGCCTTCAGCTGCTTGCCGATCCTCTCGCCGAGGAAGCTGCGGTCCTGGTCGACGAAGAGTACCCGGATCGGCGCCTGCCCGGTGGCCTGCATGACGTTATCCTGCACCAGCGAGACGATCAGCACCAGCGCCATCGGCATGACGAGGAGCACCAGCAGGCCGGCGCGGTCCCGGCGCAGTTCCAGAAGTTCCTTGATGATGGTGGCCCAGACGGTCAGCATGGTTCGGCGCTACCTCCTGCCGGCTTGGGGCGCCGGGACCGGCGGCGGATCTCTGCGGGTTCTGGTCGTTTCAGTCGCGGCAAAAGGCGCTCCTTCAGGGGGTCGCTGACCGGGTTCAATCGCGAAGCTCCGTACCGGTCAGGTGCAGGAAGTAATCCTCCAGGTTGGCGCAGCCGTCCACCTGACGGACCAGCGCCTCCGGGGTGCCGGTGGCGATGATGCTCCCCCGGTCCATGATGGCGACCCGGTCGCAGAGCTGCTCCGCCTCAACCAGGTGATGCGTGGTGTAGACGATGGTCATGCCGGCGTCACGCAGCCCTTTCAGGTTTTCCAGGATCATGTTGCGCGACTGGGCGTCGATCCCCACCGTCGGCTCGTCGAGGATCAGCAGGCGCGGCGTGTGCAGGATGGCCGCCGCGAGGTTGGCGCGCCGCTTCATCCCCCCCGAATAGGCGTCGACCCGCGTGTCGGCATGGTCGGCGAGGCCGACCAGCGCCAGGCACTCCCCGACCCGGCTGGAGAGCGGCCGGCCGGTGAGGCCGTAGAGCCTGCCGAAATAGGAGAGGTTTTCCCGCGCGCTGAGGCTCGGGTAGAGGGCTAAATCCTGCGGGGCGAGGCCGAAGAGGCCGCGCACCCTGGAGGGATAGAGCGCCGTGTCGTGCGAGCAGAGCAGCACCCGGCCGCTGGTCTGGCGCAGCAGCGTGCAGACGATGGAGATGGCGGTGGTCTTCCCGGCGCCGTTGGGGCCAAGGAGCCCGAAGATCTCTCCGGCGGCGACGCTGAAGTCCAGCCCGTCGACCGCGGGGACGCCGGCGCCGCGATACACCTTCACCAGCCGCTCCACCTGCAGGACGGGGGGGCGGGGAGAGGCGTCCGACCCTTCTTTTCGATTTTCCGTGGAGCCTGGCTGAACTATGGATGACCTCCGCGTTTCGAAACCGGGGCGAATGATGATTCGCCCCTACACGTCCCAGGAACCGGGGCGAATGTGATTCGCCCCTACGTTATCGCGCCGGGGAAACGTCTAGCGCACCAGCGAGGCGAGTTCGCGCAGCAGCGCCCCCTCCTCTTCGCCGCAGCGGCGCAGCATGCGGGCCAGATCGCCGAAATCCTCCCCCTCCCCCGCGCGCCCCTTGCAGTGCCGGGCCCCCGCCACGGCGAACTCGCGCCAGAGATCGCCCACCGCCGTCATCCGTTGCGACAGATCGAGGAGGCGGCTCTCCCCGAGGACATCGGCCGCCTCCTGGAGGAAAGCGGCAAAGATGAAGCGGAACCCGCCGCCGCCGGTGCCGATCTCCTCCTGCATCCGGATCAGGTTGCCGAGGTAGAGGATGGCCCGCCGGTCGCCCAGCCTGGCCGGCCAGCGCTCCAGCTGCCCGGCGAGAAAGCGTATGCCGCGGGTTCCGATGAGCGGAAACGGCGCCGACATCGAACGGCAGACGCCGCGGATCGACTGCCGGATCGCCGGTGCGAGGTCGAGCGCTTTCGGGACGGCGGTGATGCAGTACATCCTTCCCTTCGGCGCCAGCGCCCCCTGGGCGAAACGGGCCCGCGCCAGGTCGGAGGCGGCGCAGACGACCGGCTCGGGGAAGACCGGATCGCTGATCAGGTAGTCGTCCCCCTTTTTGCCGAAAGCGATCATGTTGTGGGCGTTGAAATGAAAACGGAGCGCCGGCGGGAAATAGGGGAGCCAGTACACCCCCGTCTGCATCCCTACCGGCACGCCCCGGCCGAGGTAGCTGTCCAGCTCCGCCATCGCCTGGTCCGGATTCTTGAAGTTTTTGCACGCCACCCCGATGCCGAGCCGCTTGGTGACGCGGTTGAAGATCCCCCCCGGCGTGGTGCGAAAGGTCGTGAGCGGCAGGCCGTTGATCCGTATGAAGGGAAGGTAGCCGAAGAAGAGCCCCCCTCCGATGCCGAACGCCATCGCCTCCGACATCGGCAGACCGTGATGGGTGAGCAGGTTGGCGATGACGCCGCTTTCGCAGTGGGCCGTCTGGCGGTGGGGAAAGGGAGTTTGCACGTAATCGGTCCTTATGGCGTTGGCTACCCCTCCCTCGACGGGAGGGGGGGCTCGGTATCGACCCCTGCCGCCCCGGAGCGTTCCGGGAGGCGGCAGAGCTCTTCGGTCGTGGTCTTGAGGATCGCCGCGTAGCGCGCCAGGCGCGCCGGGTTCAGATTGCGAAACGGTGCCGGCTTCATGTGCCTGCGTACCTGCCAGCAGAAGAGTCCGGCGTAACCGGCCAGCAGCTTGGCATCCATCTGGTGGCGCGCCATGTGAAAGGCGAGCGGGCTCAGCTCGCCGGCGCGCACCCGGGCAAGGACCGCCGCCACCTCCGCGTGGATCACGTCCCACGCCTGGAGGTTGGCGATGTTGGCGGGCTCCCAGCCGGCGCTTTTGGCGAGCACGTAGCGCCCCGACTGGTCGAGGGCGTAACAGACCTCGCTCATGCCGTCGAAGAGCGCCTCGTCCTGGGGGACTTCGTTTTCTTGCATGGTGTCACTCCCGATTCCGGCCGCCTGCTGGCCTAGAAGAAACGTCCGACCTGCAGCTGCACCGAATTGAGCCCGCGGTTTTCGCGGGAAATGCCGGCGTTGGAGACGTGATGCAGGCGGATCGCGGCGAAGGGGTGCCTGCCGTCGGCCCGCGGCAGCTCGCAGCCCACCCCGAGCAGCGGGTTGAAGTTGAAGTGCAGCCCCTGGCCCGGCACCCGGAACTGCGTGTATATGACGCCGATCCCCCCTTCCAGGTACGGGCGGAAGGTCGTGCCGCTCAGCCGGCCGGGGTAATACAGGGCGAGCATGTTGGCCGAGGCGATCAGGTCGCTCGCGGGGGTGAGCGTGCTCCCTGCGGCGGCTTCCACCTTGAACCTCAAGGCCGGCGGGCGGTCCTGGTGCCAGACCGTACCGTAGTCGTAGCTGGCGAACACCCTGGCCAGCATGAAGGTGATATCGCGCCGGGGGTCGTAGGTGTAGCCGTACTCGATCGACATGCCGTGCTGGTCGGGAAAGGGCCCAGGCTTCGAGACGCCGGCGCCCATCGGCGCCTCGCCGGTCAGGCCCGGGGAAACGGCGGCTGCGGGGGGCGCCGGTTCGGCGGCGCACGGCGGCGTCAGGCCGGGCGCCAGGAACGCGAGGCAGAGCGCGCCGAGGAAAGCGGGTAACGCCGAGGCGCGTCTTGCCGGAGGTACCATGTCCATTCCCTTTCCCGATGCTGCCGTAGGGGCGAATGATCATTCGCCCCTACGCGAGAGCGTTACCGCCGCGTACTCGTTGTCGCCGGCGAGCCTCAGGGAGCAGATGCTTTCCGTCTCGAGCGGCACGGCGTTGCCATGCATGTCACAGCCGGCGGCGCCGGCGATCGGGTAGGCCCTGCCGCTCCGCAGGATCAACGCGGCGGCGGCGAGGTCGAAGGCTCCGGCTGCCGGCATGCTGCCGTAGATCGGCGCGTAGCAGGCGACCCGGGATTGCGCAGGCACGGCGGCGCGGTAGCGGGCGCAAAGCTCCCGGCGCCCGTCGGCGCCCAGAAGCCACAGGGGATCGCCGGGAGCGGAGTACTCGCCGTGGTACAGGCTTCCCGTTTCGACCGCGTCGATCGAGCAGTAGGACGGGGTGTCATCCTTTCGGGTCAGGAGCAGGAAGGCGCTCCCCTCGCCGATCACGGAACTCTCCCCGCCGGCCAGGGGCGCGATGGCGCCCGCGTGCCGCGGGCCGCACCGGCGGTGCTGCAGGTAGCCGATCAGGTCGGAGGCCTCGTCCACCGCCCCGAACAGCACCGCGTCGACCCTCGCTTCGGCGAGCCACAGGCGGGCCGTCACCAGGGCGGAAGGGACGGACATGTCGAACTGGCTCACGGTGAGGCTCGGCCCCTTGGCGCCCAGCATGATCGAGATGTTCGCCGCGGCCGCGTTGTGCACGGAATTGGCGAAATGGGTGGGCGAGGCGCAGATGTCGCCGTCGCCGATGATCGAGTCGAGGAAGGCGAAGGTGGTCGAGGTGGCCCCGTAGCCGCTCGCTACCACGACCCCGAGCCGGCTCAGATCCGAACCGAGGAGGCCGCCGTCCTCGAGGGCCAGGTAGGCGCCCAGAAGCGCCATCTTCGAGTAGTGATCGATCCTGCGCAGGGCGCGCTTGGGCACGAACTGTTCGAGACGCTCGGTCTCGGCCCGATAGGCGGGGAGCTGCAGTTCCCCCTGCGCCGTCGGCACGACAAGCCCGGTGACCCGCCCGACGCCCCGCGCAAGCGCCGCCGCCAGATCGGCCGCGCCGCAGCCGAAGCCGCCGACGGCCCCGATCCCCTTGATCGCGATCCGCATCATTTTGCACCCCTTGTGCCGAGCAGAATGACCGAGTTGTTGCCGCCGAAGGCGAGCGACTCGGAGAGCGCGACCGTCCCGGCGATCCCGGTGCACCCGGTCACCGGCGTCCCCCCCAGATCCGGGTCGGGGGTCGAGAACCCGGCGCTGGCCGGAATCCTGCCGCGCTCCAGGCAGGCGACGGTGAAGACCGCCTCGATGGCGCCCGCAGCACCGAGGGTGTGCCCGGTGTACCCCTTGGTGGAGAGGAAGGGGACCCCGGGGAGCAGGTCGGCCAGGACCCGGCTCTCGACGCGGTCGTTGTCGGGGGTGCCGGTGCCGTGCGCGTTGACGAAGGAAACGGCCTGCGCGGGGGTGCCGCAGCAGGAGAGCGCCTCGGCTATTGCCGCCCTCAGCCCCTCTCCGTCCGGTTTGGGCGCGGTGAGGTGGTGCGCGTCGCAGGCCGAGCCGTAACCGAGCAGGAAGGAGCGGGCGCGCCCACCCCGCCTGGCGCGCAGCTCTTCCGACTCCAGCACCAGCATGCCCGCCCCTTCGCCGAGGTTCAGCCCCTTGCGGTTCGCGTCGAACGGCTTGCAGGGGGATTCGTCGGTGATCATGAGCGAGATGAAGCCGTTGTAGGTGATCCTGCCGAGTTCGTCCGCGCCGCCGGCGATGACCGCGTCGCAGGCGCCGCTCCTGATCCACGAGGCGGCCAGGCCGACGGCGTCGGTCCCGGAGGCGCAGGCGTTGACCACGGTCTGGCAGGGGCCGGTGAGCTTGAATTCCCGGGCGATGACCGAGGCGGGGTTGCTGCGCAGGATCCGCTCTATAGGCGCGAGGTCGGGGTCACCCCCGGCCCGGTAGTCGCGGCAGAACTGCTCGTTGTTCAGGGCGGAGCCGACCGTGGTGCCGACGCAGACCCCGACCCGCACCCCTTCCAGCGAGCCGGCGTCGAGCCCGGCGTCGGAAAGGGCCTCCCGCGCCGCGTGCAGGGCGAGCGCGCTGGTCCTCAGCAGCTCCGGCGGCTCCTCGAAACCGGGGGCCTCGAAGACCGGGTAGCGGGTCGGGTGGCCGCTGGTGAAGCGCGAAGGTGCCGCAGGTCCGCGCCGGCCGCTGTAGAGCGCCTCCATGCAGCTCTCCAGATCGTTCCCGGCGGCGCAGATGCACCCCAGTCCGGTGATGGCGACGGGCCAGGGGTGCGTCATGCGGCGAGGCGCGCTTCGATGTAGGCGGCCAGGGCGTTCACCGACTGGAATGCCGTGCGCCCCTCCTCCATGTCCTTGATCTCGATGCCGAAATGCTTCTGCACCAGCACCACCAGCTCCACCGCGTCGAGCGAATCGAGGCCGAGCCCGTCGCCGAAGAGGGGCGCGCTGTCGTCGATCTCCTCGGGTGTCAGTTCCTCCAGGTTGAGATCCTCGACGAGTATCCTTTTCAGTTTGTTCTTGGTATCCATGGCAACGGCTCCTTGAAATTGGTGGTGTTCCGGATTGATACGCTCTTTATTCCTTGCCGACCGGCTTGCCGCTGACCGCGGGGGCCCACATGTCGAAGAAGTTGAAAAACTGGTACGGATGGTCGGCGACGAACCGCTCCAGCGCCTCGGCAAACTCGGCCGCGTAGGGGCGGTAGGCCCGGGACGACCGGCCCAGTCCCTCCGGCACCCGGATCACCCTTGCCACCTGCAGGGCGTACCCTCCCGCCTCGGTCTGGTAAGGGAAGATGACGGCCACGGGCGCCCCGGTCGCCGAGGCGAGCTTGTAGGGGCTGACCGGCAACGCCACCGCCCCCCCCAGGAAATCGACGCTGACCGTGCCCGACTCCCCCCCCATGACGCGGTCACCCATAATACAGAGGACCTCCCCATGTTTCAAGACCTGAAGCATCTCCAGGGTGCCGCCCAGGTAGCCGGCCGGGTCGACGATGCGGTAGGGGGCGCTCCCGCCGCCGTGCTCGAAGAAGTGGCGGTCGAGATCCCCCTCTTCCCGGTGTATCAGCAGGCTGACCCGGGTATCGAGCGCGCTCAGGCTGGACATGGCGAGCTGCCAGCAGCCGACATGGGCCGGCACCAGCAGCAGACCGCGCCCCTCGGCAAGGAGCGCCTCCAGCTGCTCCCGCCCGGCCAGGCTCACCTTGAGCCGCTGCGGCCCGAGAATCCCCAGGACCGCCCGGTCCACCAGGATCCGGCCGATGCCGAGGTTCAGGCGGTAGCTGTCCCAGAGCCCGAGGAGCGCGCTCCGGCCGGGAAAGCGCCGCTTCAGGTAAGGGGTCGAGCGCGCCCGGACCGCGGGGCGGAACAGGGTATAGTAGGCGACCACGAAGAGGAGCAGGAGGTAGGCCCCCTGCCTGCCGGCGAGCCGGATCAGGAGATAGAAGACCCCGTGCTGCCAGCCGCTGCCGATGCTACGGCTGGTCCACTGCCGCCCCCTCGCCTCCCCCGTCTCCTGCCCTTTGGGCGCCGCGTCCCTTTCTCTCTCCTGCGGGCGCAAAAGCTACTTCTCCTCATCCATGTGGCGCGTCGTCGTCCTGGTGAACTTCAAGAAGTTCGACAGGTTGCCGAGAAAACGGAGCCAGCTGTCCGGCGAGCGCCAGAGCATGGTGACGTAGCCCCAGAGCACCTTGGGGCGCTTGAAGTGGTTCCGGTAGAACTCCTGGAACAGCGACTCCAGCCGCTCCCGGGTCATCCCCTTGGTGACGAAGAGGAAATTCATGCAGTCCATCTTCTCCCAGTCCTCGTCGAATTCCCCCAGCTCGTGGATCCTCTCGTAGATCGGAGAGCCCGGGAACGGGGTGAACTTGGCGAGGTTGAAATCGTCGATCGGGAGCGAGAAGACGTAATTCATGCTCCGGCGGATGCTCGCCTCGGTCTCCCCGGGAAGCCCCATCATCAGGAGCCCCTTGGTCCGCAGGCCCGCGTCCTTGATCATCCGGATCTTCTGCGCCAGGTGGTCCAGGTCGGCGTTCTGGCGGTGCTGGGCCAGGAGTTCCTCGTCGCCGGTCTCGATGCCGAGGCTCATCATCCAGCAGCCGGCGCTGCGCATCCGGGTCAGGAGTTCCGGGTCGATGTGCTCGGCCCGGACGGCACAGTTGAAGGTCATGCCGAGGGGACGCTCGATCATCATCGAGGTGAACTCCTCGACCCGCTGCCGGTTGAAGGTGAACTGGTCGTCGTAGAAGTTGATGTGCCGTATCCCGAAGCGCTCCCTCAGGTAGCGCAGGTGCTCGTAGAGATAGCCGGCCGAGTTGTAGCGGAAGCTGCGGCGGAACACGGAGCGGTCGCAGTAGCTGCAGGAGTAGGGGCAGCCGCGGCTGGAGATGCAGCTCGTGTTCGGCGTCTTCGGGTAGTTGAAGATCGGGAGCATGTAGGACGACGGGAAGCCGGCGAGCTTCTCGTAGGCCGGGAAGGGGAGATCGTCCAGCACCAGCCCCTGCTCAGGGTAGCCGGTGAAGACCGCTTCGCCCCCCCGGCGGTAGATGATCCCCTTAACGGAGGCGGGGTCGTCGTTTCCCTTCAGCAGGAGCTGGGACATGGTCTCCTCCCCCTCGCCGATCACGGCGAAATCCATGGCGGGGAAGCCGGCGAAAAGGCCCTCCTTGAGCGCGGAGACGTGCGGGCCGCCGAACACGGTCCGGATGCCGGGTAGCGCCTGGCGCGCCATCTGGGCGATCCGGATGCCGTCGTGGAAGCTGGAGGTGGTGCAGCTCAGGCCGATGAAGGCCGGCTTTTCCGCCAAGAGGTAATCCCGGATCACCCGGTCCGAATCGGGACGCGCGTAGCAGTCGACGATATCGGCCCCGGTGCCGCGCCGCTCCAGGTAGGCGGCGATGCTCGCCAGCCCCAGGGGGGGCATGATGTTGGCGATGCGGGAGATGTCTTGGCCGGCCGCCCCCGCCCGATAGCCGAGCGGGTGCACCAGGAGGATCTTCTTGTCGTTCAGCATGGTGTTCCTCTTGTTGCGGTTACGGGTACTTGATCAGGGTGTCCCAGAGCAGGCCGCGGTAGCCGAAACGCTGCATGACGGCGAGCCTCTTCTGCCCCTCGGCCGGCGGGAAGACCCGGTCGCGCCTGTTCCTGAAGGAGGCCTCTATCATCTCGTTCATCAGCTGCACATCCACGCCGGGCGACAGGTAGTAGACCGGGTCGCGCAGGGAGGCCCCCTGGGCGACGAGCCCGTCCCTGACGGCGCAGGCAAGAAGCGGAGTCCCGGGAAGGATCCTTATCCCGGAAAAGGCGAAGACCACCGTATGCTCCAGCCGCTCCAGGTTGGCGAGCCCCTCGGCGACGGTCTCGACGGTCTCCCCGGGGCCGCCGAACATGACGAAGTGGGCGCAGGGAAGCCTCTCGGCGACGCAGGCCCGGTTCACCTCCAGGGCGTCGGCGAAGCTGAACCCCTTGCCGAGCGAGCGGAGCGTGGTGTCGCTCGCCGCATCGGTGCCGAGTTCGGCGGCGTAGAGACCGGCCCGCTTCATCAGGGCGATCTCCGGCCTGCCGAGCCCCTCGGGGCGCAGGTAGCAGCACCAGCGCAGCGAGAGCCCGCGGCGGATTATCTCCTCGGCGATGGCCAGGTAGTGCCCCTCCTTGTCGTTGAAGACCGAGTCGGTGAAGAAGAAGCTCTCCACCCCGTGTTCCGCCTTGGCCCGCTCCAGGTCGTCCGCCACCGCGCCCGGCTCCCGGAACCGGTAGCGCTCCCCCTCGAGGGCGGGATAGCTGCAGTAGATGCAGCCGTGGGGGCAGCCCCGCTTGGTCTGCAGGTTGAGCATGCCGCTTTTTTCCAGGTAGAACCCGATGCTGCGCTTCGAGTAGAGCGGCGAGCCGAACCGGTCCCCGGGGAGGAGCGCCTCGCTTCTCAGGAGCCTCGGCGGGGTCTTCCCCTGCGAGAGGTCCCGGATCAGTTCGCAGACCAGGCGCTCCCCTTCGCCGACGATGCCGTAGTCGGCGCCGGTGTAGCTCAGGAGTTCCTCCGGGAGGATGGAAAACGCCGCCCCCCCGATGATGACCGGCGCCCGGCACCCTTCCCGGACCAGCTCGACGAGCCGCCTGGCGATCCCCGGGTAGCCGGTGGCACTCAGTGAGTCGCAGTTGTCAAGGTTGCGGACCGAGAGGCAGACGAAATCGGGCGCGACCTCGGCGATCCGCGCCGCCAGCAGCTCTTCCGATTCGCCGCAGGCCAGGAAGTCGAACTGGTGCGTCTCGTGCCCGGCAGCCGCCAGCGCCGCCGCGATCACGGCGAGCCCCAGCGGATAGACCGGGTAGGGCTCCGTGGTCACGTTCGAGGAGACCAGCAGGATCCGTTTCATAGCGCTCCGGCGGTCGCCTTGGCGAAGGAGCGCTTGCGGCGCGGGTTGTAGCGGTAGTAGGTGTCGTCCGCCATCTCCCGCTGGATCACCTTCTTGAAGAGGTCACCCATCTTCAGCTGGTGTCCGCCGCCGGCATAGAAGGTGTCCCAGGCGTAGTAGTACATCTCCTGGAGCTTCTCGGGGGTCATCAGCTTAGGCTGGAACACCACCTTGTCGGCGGAGTAATCCTTCCAGTCGCTGCTCAAAAGCCTCCCCTCGCCGGCGAGCTGGGCGCGGCAGGGGGAGTGGGGGAACGGGGTCATGATAGTGAACTCGGCGACGTCCAGCTCCACCTCCAGCAGGAAGTCGACCAGCCGCTTGATGTAATCCTCGTCCTGCTCGTCCGTGCCGAGGAGGATGGTCCCCTCCACGCCGATGCCGTGATCCTTCAGGCGCTTGATCCGGTTGCGGATCACGTCCGAGGTGTCGAAGACCGCCTGGTAGACGTACCAGGCGCCCGCGTCTGCGGCAAGCTTCAGGATCTTGTCGTCGTCCATGATCGGGTGGGAGACCCACTTCTTCTTGAGCGGCGCCATGGCGGTGAAGAGATCGATCAGCCAGTCGCGGTCCTGGGCCAGCGAGTTGTCGACGATGAACATCCGGTTGTTGCGGATCGCCTCCATCTCCTCGATCACCTTGTCGATCGGGCGGGGGCGGAAGCTCTTCCCCCCCAGGAACCCGGTGCAGCAAGGGAAACAGTCGAACTTGCAGCCGCGGGAGGCGTGCACCAGGTCGAGCATCTGCACCCCCCGGTAGTTGTAGAGTTCCCGGTTCAGGATCTCGCGCCGGGCGGTGCCGATCAGCGCCGCCTCGGGGGGCTGGTTCATGTAGTTGTAGAGTTTTTTCATGCCGCCGGCGCGGAAGTCGTCCAGCACCCCCGCGAAGCGCCCCTCGGCCTCTCCCAGGAATACCGAGTCGGCGTGCAGCGCCACCTCCTCGGCGTGCAGCATGGTGGCGATGCCGCCGAAGATGACCGGCACGCCGCGCCTGCGGAACTCGGCCGCGATCTCGAAGCCGCGCGGGAGCTGGCAGGTGAGCATGACCGAGATGCTGACCAGGTCGTAAGAGGCGTCGAAGTCGATCAGTTCCAGGTTCTCGTCGATGAAGGTCAGTTCCACCTCTGGCGGCACGCAGGCCGCGAAGACCGCCGGACCGTGGGGAGGGAGGTGGAATTCGGTCTGCCGGTCCAGCTTGGGCCATCGGGGGTAGATCAGGATCATGTTCATGGGCGTAATTCCTTGCGCTCGCTAGTGGCATGCCCGTTGAGGCATCCCGACATAAAAACCACCAATCGTGGAGGGAGGCGCACCGTTGCGGTGCCTGTGCTGCTGCCTGCTATCTTGCCGTCCGCCCGGCGAGGGCGCTGTCGATCAGTTGCTGCAGCCCCACCTGGGGCGAGCCGTTGAAAAGGACGCCGCCGTCGCCGCCGGCAAGCGCGACGCTGCCGTAGGGTGCGGGTGCTGCCGGCGCCGCGAGGGTCAGCACCAGGAACGCCGCGCCGGGCGCCTGGCCCGTCTCCCCGGCGTAGCGCCGCGGGGCCGGGAGGTCGCAGACGCCGGCCAGCATGGTGTCGGCTTCCCCCATGAGCAGCGCCTCCAGGGCCAGGCGCAGGGCGCCGAGCCGATCCTCCCCGCTCTCGTTGATGGCGACCGAGGAGCCGGTCAGACCGAACTGGATGGCGGCGTCGCCCAGGAAGCAGTTGGCGAGGGTGTAGGCGAACAGGTTCGGGCTCGCCAGGCCGCCCCCCTGGAGCTGCACGGTGCCGTGGTAGTCGAGGTCGGTGGCGAGGCAGCCGAAGCGGGTCGAGGCGACCACGCCGATCGGGCGCTTCTCGCTCCAGGCCTCGAGCCCGGCGTCGCGCAGGGCGAAGGCGGTCGCGGCGAGGCCCAGCTTCGCGTAGTCCGACATGCGGCCGAAGCGCTGGTTCGGTTCCGGGAAGACGTCCTTCCTGGTCAGGGAGGGGAGCGGCAGCTCCGGGAAGCTGCAGTCGCCCCCCTGGCGCCCCGTGCCGAACCCCGCGCCGGTGACCCAGCCGATGCCGGTCAGAAAAGCTGCCATCATACCCCCCCCTGGCGCAGGATCAGGGCCGCGTTGACGCCGCCGAAACCGGAATTGGTGCTCAACAGGTAGCGGCCGCGGATCGGCTGCGCCGAGCAGCTCACCGCCCCCTCGCCCATCTCCTCGGGCTCCCGCAGGCCTACGGTGGGGGGAAGCGTCCCCGCCTCCAGGCAGCGCAGCCCCAGGGCGACCTCGATGCCGCCGGCGGCACCGAGGGTGTGCCCGATCGAACCCTTGACGGAATGAACGGGGAGGCGGCGCCCACCGAAAACGGCGCCGAACGCGGTCAGCTCCATCAGGTCGTTGTACGGCGTCGCGGTGCCGTGGGCGCTGATGGCGGCGATCTCCCCCGGCTCGATGGCCGCCCGGCAAAGCGCCTGGCGCACGGACTGGATCAGGCCGCAGCCGTCGCGGGCCGGCGCGGTGATGTGGGTGGCGTCGTTGGCAGCACCCCACCCGGCGACGACGCCGAGTTCGGGGCGCCCCTCGCGTGCGGCGCGCTCGCGGCTCATCAGGAGGAGCGCCGCCCCCCCTTCGCCCAGCGTCAGGCCGTCGCGGTTGCGGTCGAAGGGGCGGCAGACCCCGGGGGAGAGGGCCTGCAGCGCGGAGAACCCGGAAAAGACGAACTCGCTCACCAGGTCCATGCAGACCACCAGCACCGCCTCGCTCCGCCCGGCGGCGATCAGGGCGGCGGCGCGCGCCACGGCGATGGTCGACGAGGCGCAGGCCGCGTTGATGTTGAGCGCGGGGGCGCCGAGGCCGAAACGCTCCGAGATGCGGCGCAGCAGATCGGCCATCGGGACCTGGCCGGGAGCGCCGGCACCCAGTTCCTGGACCGTTTCCATGACGTCGACGCACCCCTTGGTGCTCGCCGTGATCAGGAGACAGTCGCGGGGGACGGCGGGGAAGCCGTCCAGCAGGCGCTCCAGGAGCGGATAGAGGCGGGAGCCGCCGGCGGCTTCCAGCCCGTCGACGCAGGAGGCGTTCCCGGAGAGGTAGCGGCCGGTCGCGAAGCGGTTCAGCGGCCGGATCGCGCTCTCCCCCGCCAGACAGCCGCGCCAGAGGCTCTCCAGGTCGGGGCCGAGACCGGTAACGGTCTGGGCTGCGGTGATGCAGGCTTCGATCACGAGATCCCCCCATCCTGCCAGCGCTGCAGGAACTCCTGCACGAACGGGGGGGGGATCAGCATGATTTCCTGTTTCAGGTCGAGCATCATCTGCACCGTGTAGCCGGTGGTGGTCACCTCCCCGGCGGCGTTCCTGATCACCAGTTCGAAGTTCAGGCGCGCGGCCGGGCTCCAGTGCAGGATCCCCTCGACGGTGAAAGGCTCCGGGAAGCGCAGGGGACGCAGGTAGTCGATGTGCATCTTCTTGATCGGGGTGAGGATCCCTTGCCCGTAGAAGTCGAGGTAGCCGAGGCCGAACCTGTCGCCGAAGGCAACCCTGGCGTCCTCGAAGAAGCTCGGATAGCGCCCGTGCCAGACGATGTTGAGAGGGTCGACCTCCTCGAAGCGGACGTTGCGCTCCACGGTCACCCTGAGCGGCGGCGGCGCCCCCTCTTGCACCGGAAAGTAGGGACGGGTCATGGCGACTCCTCGAAACGGGCCAGCTCCAGCAGCAGGGTCGCGGCGGTCGTGTCGCCGACCTTGAGCTGCGCGTCGTGGCAGAGCTTCCCTTGGACCGTGCGCGTCTTGCAGCGTACCAGCAGCTCCTGGCCGGGGCGCACGGGGTTCAGGAACTTGGCGTCCTGCACCGCCACCAGGCGCTGCCGGCACCCGAGGGCGTCGCCCGCCAGCGCCACCACCGTCATGATCTCCACGATGGCCGGGAGGATCGGGAAGTCCGGGAAATGTCCGCCGAACCCGGCGAACCCCTCCTCGAAAAGGTAGCGCCCCTCGATGGTGCCGGCGGCGTCGGTGGTGGCGGCGCAAAGGGCGGCCGCGGCAATTCCGTGCGAGATCTCATTCATCGGTCTTTTCCACGCTTTCAATCCATAGGGTCAGGCGGTATCCCGCCTGGTCGTCGTCGAGCACGATGCCGCCGGGAAAAAGAAGCCCCTCGCGGCGCTGATACAGGTAGTAGCGGACCCGCCACGATTCGGCCGGTCCCCGGCACGATTTTTCCAGGAGCTGCGCCTCGGCGCCCCCCAGGGTGAAGCTCAGCTGCGCGCCGGCGCCGGCCTGCCGGGTCAGCAGGTAGCTCTTCGGGAGGAGTTCCAGGAGGTCGCCCGGGGCCGGCTCGGGGACCAGGAAGATCCTCCGGACCGAGACCGCCACCGCCTCGGCGAAGCCGGGGTAGCGGGCCAGTTCCGGGACGACGAACTGCGTCCGGCTCGAGTCGGCGTCCACCGAGATGTCGTAAAGCTTTACCCCCATGTCGTTCATGCCGACCAGCCGGGCCTGCTTGGCGCCGAGGTCGAGCCGCATCATCCCCGCGATCGGTACCCGCATCCCCTGGAGTTCGAAGAGGGCCGACTGGCGGATCAGCAACCGCTCCTTCCCCGCGGACCAGAGCCCCGCGGCAAGCTGCGCGGCGGAGCGCTGCGGCGCCGGGACCAGCTCGGTCCGCTCGAACGGCACCGTGGCGCAGCCGCCGAGCAGCAGGAGCAGCAGCAGGAGGGCGCCGACATGGGAGCGGCCGGGAAGGGTCATGCCGGCTCCTTTGGGCAGAGCGCCGGGATCACCAGGAGCGCCGCCGGTATCCCGGTGCCGATGCCGAGCAGCACCGTGATCCCGATCGAGTGCATCGAGGGGTGGCGCGCCAGGGCCAGGGCGCCCAGCCCGGCGAGGGTGGTCAGCCCGGAGACCAGCACGGCGCGGTTGGCGATGCGGTCGGAGCCTTCGGTTATCCGGCAGACCATGAAGATGCCGTAGTCGACGCAGAGCCCGATGATCAGGATGGTGGCCGCTATGTTGAAGATGTTGAATTCCATGCCGAACAACCCCATGGCCCCCAGGGTGCAGATGACGCCGGTGACCACCGGGACCAGCACCAGCATGACCCGGCGCAGGTTGCGAAACAGCAGCAAAAGGAGCGCCAGCACCAGCGCCGAGGTGACCGCAAGGTAGCGGGTGAAATCGTGCAGTATGGCGCGCCCGACGTTGGCGCCGAAGCGGGACTGCGACACCAGCCGCACCCCGGAAAGATCCTTCAGCTCGTCGGTCAAGGCCGCCACGAGCTGCGGGTTGTCCGGCACCAGGGTCAGCACCCGCACCGCACCCGGGGTCGTGATCACCAGCGAGTCGACCAGCTCCCCCATCCCGGCCTGGCGCAGCCCCTCGACGGTGGCGGCGGGTGGCGGGGCGGTGAGGCTCGCCAGGAACGGTGCGAAGGCGTCACGGGAGAAGCCGAATCCCTCCCCCTCGCGGGCGAGGTCGCGTCCCAGGCGCGCGGCGCGCCCCGCTCCCCAGAAGGAGAGCCAGCGGCGGCGGTTTTCTTCCTGCCGCCCCGCGCTCGGCAGCAGCGGCGCGAGGCTGACCAGGTCGCCGGCGGGGATGCGGCCGGAGAGCCTGGCGAAGAGCCGCTCGTTCAGGGCGAGTGCCCCCTCCAGGTCCTTCCCCTCGGAGAAGATGAGCGCCTTGCCGCGCATGTCGCCCCAGGTCCGCACCAGCTCGTCCTCGGCCCGGCGCAGATCCGGCGTCACCATGCTGACCGCCTGCAGGTCGCCGTTGAAGCGGATCTTGGTCGCCTGCCAGGCGCAGAGGGCGAGAAGCGCCAGCCAGATGCCGATCACCGTGCGGCGCGGGAGCCGCCAGTTCCCCGTCCGGGGGTCGAGCGGGATGCCGCCGTCGGGCGCCGGCTTGATCAGGTGCGGCAGCACGAGAAGCGATATGGCGAGCGCCGCCACGATCCCGGTCATGCTGTACACGGCGAGCTGCCGCTGCCCCGGAAGCGACGACTGCAGCATGACGCCGAAGGAGAGGAGCGTCGCCAGGGCGCCGAAGAGGACCGGGCGCGACACCTCACCGACGATGGAGGCCGGGTCCTTTCCCCCCTGGCGGCAGGAGAAGTAGACCATCATGGCGTACTCGTCCACCATGCCGAGGAGCACCCCGCCGAAGCCGAGCGTCACGCCGAAGACCTGCGGCGCCCAGAGGGCCATGGCCCCGGAGGCGATCACCAGGATCGAGGAGGGGACCAGGAAGACGAAGACGGCGCTCATGCTCCTCAGAAAGAGGAGGTAGATGGCGAAGACGGCCAAGACGCTCAAGGAGAGGACCAGGTAGAGGTCCCGCTTGATGGTCTCGGCGTTCGCCAGCGTGTAGCGGTGCCCGGAGACCACGGTGGCGCCGAAGCCCGCCGGGACGCTGGCGGCGATGGCCCGGTCGATCCGGTCTATGAGGTCGCGCGACGCTCCCGAGTCGGTCATGGGAACCGTGCTGTCGACGGTGAGCAGGGCGCTCTTGCCGTCCGCGGAGACGAAGTGGTTCTGGACCAGCCGCATGTTGGGGACCAGGTTCAGGAAGCGGAGCTTCTCCAGCGCGACCGTGGAGAAGGAGAGCGGGTCGCTCTGCAGCTTCCCCTTGAGCGCCCACCCCTCCGGCGAGAGGAGCTGCTCGTACCCCGCCTTGAGGCTCCCCCGCACCTGCTGCGGCGTGCTGGCCAAAGCCACCCGCTCCAGGTCCTCTTCCGTGCCGAGGCTCCCGAGCGAAGACCCGAGCCAGACGAAGAAGGAGCCTGAGAGGTCGGCCGGCCCGGTGCTGACGTTGCCGACCCTGGCGCCCCGCAGCCGCTCGGCGAGAGAATCCGCCACGGCGACCAGCGCCGCCGTGTCCCCCTGCCGCGCCTTCACCGTGATCACCAGCTTCTTGGTGAAGGGGGCGAGCTGGAGCAGGCGGAAATCGCCAGCGACCGTCGAGGAGTCGTCGGGGAGCATGGCGACGATGTCCTCCTGGATGGAGAGCCGCGACGAGGCGAAAAGCGAGAGCACCACCAGGAGCAGCGTTACCCCGAAGAGGGCCTTCCTGCTGCGGCCGGCAAGGCGGCGGTAGAGCCGCTCGAAGATGGGGAGGGACGGCACCGCCATCTAGAAGAGGTCCGCCGAAAGCTGCTTGTTCACCGCCGTGTTCTGGAACTTGATCCGGGTGAAGTCGCCGTCCTTCTCGTGCAGCTCGACGCTCCGGACGTACCTGCCGTCGGCGCTGAAGCCGATCAGGAGGTGCTTCAGGAAACCGGCCGTGGGACCCCCCTTCGGCTCCAGCCGGAGCAGGACCGGCGACTCGGTGAGGACCGTGATCCGGTACTCCTTCTTGAGCCAGGCGAAGTCCGGCCGCGCCCAGGCGAAGAGCTGCTCGGCGACGATCTTCATGACCGGGTCCTGGCTGATGACGAAGCTCTCGGTCCGCCCGGTCCGCTCGTGCCAGCGCCTCCCCTTCTCCCCCTTGAGGACGAAGCCGGAGGCGACCGGCGCCGTCAGCTCCCAGCGGAGCTGGTAGGGCTTCACGAAGTAAAAGCGCCCCTTGGAACTCATGACGCTCTTGAACATGCTGAGGTGCTTCTCCTGCACGAAGTCGCTGGAAAGGGTCTTCACCCCCGCAGCGGTCCGCGCCAGCGAGTCTAGAAGCGCCGGAGATGGGGCGGTATCGGCTGCGGCGGCCGGCATGGCGCTGCAGCAAAGCAGGGCCAGGATGAGAAGGAAACGGATCACGCCGCCCCCCCGGCCGCTGGGTCCGAGGGAACGATCCAGAGCTTGATGCTCCCGCAGGCGAGGATCTCCCCCTCCCGCTCGACCTCCCCCTCGGCCACGGCGAACCCCTCGAATCTCCCGACCGTCCTGATCCGGATCAGCAGCCGGTCGCCGGCCGCGGCCCTTCCCTTCACCTGGATCTTCTTGATGCCGACCAGGTACCCTTTGGAAATCTCCTTGCCGTTGAAAAGATCGTCGTACCCCTTGATCACCGCGTACCCCTGCGCCAGGAGTTCGACGAAGGCGACGTCGTCGAGCGCCCCGTCCGCACCGGTCAACGGTCCGTTGGCGGCGACGGCCGTCTCCACAACGCCCGCGGCGTCCTCGCAGGAGAGGAGCGTCTCCACGAGCCTCATGGGGAGGCGATGCGGGATGAACCGCTCGGCGGGAAGGGGGAGCGTCAGGTCGGCCTTCATGGGCGGCAGTACCCTTCGAGGTCGTCGAGGATCTGGCTGGAAAAGAGGATTTTCCTGAACTTCACCAGGCTCTCGTGGAAGATGGTCGTGTTGTCGTAGACGGAGAAATCCCTCTCCAGGATCTGGTAGATCCGGCTCGTTCCGCCTCCGAGACGGTCGGCGTTTCTGAAGGAAAGCGCCTGGAGGTCGGCCAGGACCTCGAGGGTCAGCACGTGCTTCGCGTTACTGACCGACTTGAACGCCTTCCTGGCGGCGACGGTCCCCATGCTGACCACGTCCTGGTTCGAGGCGTTGCTGGAGATGGAATTGGTGGAGACCGGGTTGGCCAGCTGGCGGTTCTCGGCGGTGGTGGAGGTGGCCAGGTACTGCGCCCCCATGAAACCCATGGTGAGCCCGAGGGTCCCGGGGATCAGGAACTCCGGGAGCCCCTCGTTGAGGTTGCGGTCCAGGAACTTGTTGGTCCTGCGCTCGGAGAGGGTGCAGAGGGTGGCTATCGCCATGCAGAGCGTGTCCATGGCGAGGCCGATGCTCTGCCCGTGGAAGTTCCCGCCGTGGATGATCTTCTTCTTATCCGGCACGATGATCGGGTTGTCGTTGGAGGAGTTCGCCTCGATCTCCACCGTCCGCGCGGCGGCCTCGATGACCTCCATGACGGGGGCGAGGATCTGGGGGGTGCAGCGGATGGAGTAGACGTCCTGCACGTTGATGCTGGTCTCGTAGACCGGCCCCTCGGTCTCGTGGCCGCGGATTCTATCGTGCATGTCCTTTCTGAGGGTGATGTTGCCGGAGCCGGCGTAGAGGTTGCGGATGGTCTCGGCCACCTTGAGCTGCCCCGGGTGCGGTTTGACCAGGTGCAGGTCCTCGTCGAAGGCGTCGTCGATGCCGCCGAAGATCTCCAGGGCGAAGGCGCCGGTGACGCAGGAGAGACGCAGGAGCTTCTTGGCGCCGAACAGGGCGAAGCCGGCCAGGGCCGTCATGGCGCTGGTGCCGTTCATGAGGGCGATCCCCTCCTTGAAGGAGAGCTTCATCGGGGTGATGCCGAGCTTCTTGAACAGTTCCGCCGTGTCGTGCAGCTCGTTTTCGTAGTACGACTTCCCTTCCCCTATGACGGTGAGGGAGAGGTGCGCCAGGTGGATCAGGTCGCCGGAGGCCCCGACCGAGCCGCACTCGGGGATGTAGGCGGCGACGCCGCGGTTCACCAGGTCCCTCATGAACTCGAGGAGTTCGATGCGGACCCCGGAATACCCCTTCACCAGCGTGTTGAGGCGCACCGCCATGATGGCGACGGCGATGTACGGCTTTAGCGGGTCGCCCAGGCCTGCCGCGTGGCTCCTGATCAGGTTCACCTGGAGCGCCTCGATCTCGGAGTCCTCGATGATCTTGTTGCACATGGGGCCGAACGAGGTGTTCACGCCGTAGATGATCCGGCGTGCCGCCACCTCCTCCTCGAGGAAGGCGCGGCTGGCGCGGCAGCGCTCGACGGCGGCCGGGTCGAGCGCCACCTGCTTGTCTCCGATGCCGATGGCGACGATATCTTCGACGGTTAGGTCGTAACCGTTGAGAATTACTGCGGGACGGTTGGGCATGGTAGTGATCCTTTTTCTGTAGTGAACCTCCCTCCCCTTCAAGGGGAGGGGCGGCCTTTCCCCCCTTTAGCAAAGGGGGGCGGGGGGGATTTGCCTTCCGAAGCTGCAGGAATGCCGCTCCTACAGGACCGGGTACTTCCCGCGGGTCAGGGGGTGCGGCGGTCGAAGAAGACGACCGGCTTTCGCTTGTCCTCCCGGATGGTCACACGGAGCACTTCCTCCGGCGGGACGATGACCACCTCGGGGGTGACCCGGATGGCGGCCGCGATCTGCCTGGCGACATGGGAGGCGTCGAGCCCGGGGTCCCCGGAGCCGACCACGACCCGTATCCTGTCGGAGAGGGCAAACTCGCTCTCCGCCTCGATGTAGAAACCCTGCACCCCCTGCATCCCCTGGAGCACGGACGCTATGGCGGGCGGGTACACGGTCGCGCCGCGATACTTGAGCATCTGGGACTTGCGTCCCACCACGGGACCCAGGCGCGGGGAGTTCCTGCCGCAGGGGCAGGGGTCGCTGTGCAGCGAGGCTATGTCGCCGGTCCGGAAACGGATGAGCGGCATGGCCGATACGCCAAGCGGCGTCGCCACCACCTCACCCGGGCAGCCGTCCGGAACCGGCTTCCCGTCCTCGTCCACGATCTCCACCACGATCAGGTCGGGGTGCAGGTGACCTCCGAGGCCGCAGGGGCAGTCGGTGAAGGAGGTGGCCATCTCGGTACTGGCGTAGGTCCCGAAGATCTGGCAGCCCCACCGGGCGAAAAGCCGCTCCCCCAGGGGCGACAGGGCGAAGTCCTCCCGGCGCACCGGTTCTCCGATGCAGACGAGGCGGGTGACGCCGAGCGTCGCCGGATCGACCCCTTGCTGCCGCAGCTTTTCGGCGACCCCCAGAAGAAGCGACGGGACGCCGACGATGGCGCTGGGGCGACACCCTTTCACCAGTTCGGCGTGAACACCGGAGCTGCCGGAGCCGCCGCGGATCACCGTCGCGCCGATCCTGGTCAGCCCGAGGAAGTAGGCGAGTCCCGCCATGAAGCAGCGGTCGATGGCGGCGGCGACCAGCACCCGGTCCTCCTGCGTGATCCCGACGCCGCGAAACGATATCTCCTCGTTGTAGGCGAGGCGGTCCAGGTCGCCGTTGTCCTGCAGCATGGCGACCGACTTGCCGGTAGTGCCGGAGGTGAGGCAGAGATCGGTCACCTCGCGCTGCGGGACGGCGAGGAAGTCGCCGTGGCGGCTTTCCAGGTGGTGCTTTTCCGTCAGGGGGAGCCGCGCCAGGTCGCTTACCCGCAGCACCTCCGCCGGCGCCACCCCGGCCCGCTGCAACAGCTCACGGTAGAAGGGGGAGTGCGTGGCGCAGTACCGGACATGCCGGTTCAGCAGTTCGTCCTGCCGGTCGGCGATCAGCTGCCGGTCGGCGCGCGCGAGCTTCGCGCCTGCGACGGCATCCCATGTCCCGCGTCCGGTTTTCACAAGCACGATTCCCCCTGCATCTCCTTCAGGGTCTGCGCCATCTGCTCCCGCACCGCCCGGCGCATCGCCGCGTGTCCGTTATTCCCGGGAAAGGCGGCGGGGTCGACCGGCGGGAGCGCCCGCAGCCGCACCCGGGCGGGGTGCAGCGCGAACTTCCCCGGGGGGAGGAGCTGATCGGTGCCGGTGATGCAAAGCGGCACTATCGGCACGCCGGTCTCCTTGGAGAGCCGGAACGCCCCTGTATAAAAAGGCTGCAGCTTCCCGGTCCTGGAGCGGTGCCCCTCCGGGAAGAAGAGCACCGTCCCCTTCCTGGAGAAGCTCTCCGTGCAGGTCCGCGTTACCTCGTCCCAGTCCCCCTGCTCCACGTCGAGGTAACGCGCCAGGCGCATGAAGAGGGTGTACCAGTACATCTTGAACGGCCATGCCCCGACGGCGAAGATGATGTCGTAAGTTGGGAGCGCTGCCATGAAGTAGCTGTCGAAGAAGGAGAGGTGGTTGACAACCATGATGCAGGGCCCCTCGACGTTCTCGAACTGCTCGCGGGAGAAGCCGACCAGGGGCGAGATGATGACGATCAGACCGTAGCCGTGGATCGCGATCAGGTAGCGGGTGACCCGCCCCCAGTCCCAGCCGGTGACGAGCTTGCAAAGGACCAGGCAGAGGGGGGACGCGATGATCCCGGCCACGATCCAGAGCGTCATCAAGGGGTAGAACAGCAGGTTCAGCAGTACGACCTGGACGGGGTTGCTTTTTCTGGCCTCTGATCGGCGCCTCTCGTCTAAACGTCCCGTCACTTCTCTAGGCACCCTCGGTCTGACGTTTCTTGCCGATGACGAAGGTGTGGATGTCCCCCAGGGTGCTGATCTTCCGGATCGCCTCCTCCTCGCGCACCTTCATGCCGAAAGCCGTCTCAAGCACGATCACCAGATCCACTATGTCCAGGCTGTCCAGCCCCATATCCTCGAAAAGAGTCGTCTCCGGCGTCATGGCCGCGAGATCGTACTCGAACTCCTCTGCCAGAGAGCTGTTGATCCGCTCTATGATTTCCTGGTCGGTCATTGATGGTATCTCCTTAAAATTATGGATGAATTTACGCCACCCAAGGCAAAGTTGTTTTTGATTACCGTTTCGCACCGCCCTACACCCACCTTCCGGGGATGCAGCACGTTGGCGCAGCGCGGGTCGACGTTGTCCAGGTTCAAGGTCGGGATCAGCATCCCCCGGCGGATCATGCCGACGCAGGCGGCAAGCTCCAGGGCGCCGCTGGCCGCCATGGTGTGCCCCAGGTGCCCCTTGAGGCTGCTGGTCGGCGTCGCCCCGCCGAACACCTCGGCAATGGCGGCACATTCCGCGATGTCCCCCTGCTCGGTCGCCGTGGCGTGGGCGTTGACGTAGTCGACCTCCCCCGGCTCCAGTTCGGCGTCGGCCAGCGCCAGCCGCATGCACTGCGCGATGCAGGACGCGTCGGGGTTGGCGATGCTGCCCGGGTCGGAGTTGGTGGCGAAACCGGCGACCTCCGCCAGCACGTCGGCGCCGCGCGCCAGGGCCGAATCGAGCGACTCGAGGAGCAGTATCCCGCTCCCCTCGCCGCAGACGATGCCGTCGCGGTCCCTGTCGAAGGGGCGCGGCGTGCTGGTCGGCGAGTCGTTATACGCCACCGAGGCGGCGTTTATGATGTCGAAGGTGCCCGAGGTGAGCGGGTGGAATTCGTCCGCCCCGCCGCAGAGCATGAAGTCCTGCTTGCCGAGGCCGATCATCTCGGCCGCGTAGCCGATCGCGTGGCTGCTGGTGGAGCAGGCGGCGGCCGGCGCCAGGATCCGGCCGGTGACGCCGAGCGCCTGGGCCACGTTCGAGGCGCAGCTGTGGTTCATGATATGGAAGAAGAGCGTCGACTTCATCCGCTCCAGGCTGTTGTCGGCCCCGAAATCCTTGAAGAACTCCTCCATGGTCTGCGGGCTGCCGGTGGTGGAGCCGATGGAGACGCCCAGCCGCCCACCCCCGAACTGCTCCGGGCCGACTCCCGCCATGGCAGCGGCATCCTGGCAGGCGAGGGCGGCAAAAACGGACATGCTCGACATGGAGCGCCGGAACTTGCGCGGTATCTCCATCGGGTCGACACCGGTGGCAAGGGCCGCCACCCGGGTCCGCATGCCGGTTATCCCGGCCAGGGCAGGCAGCGGAACCACCCCGCTCTCCCCGGCGACCAGGGCCGCCATCAGCTTATCGAGGCCGCGACCGAAGGGGGATACCACCCCGATCCCGGTTATCACCACTCTTCTCAGCAGCATGCCTTCAGCTCCTTTCTCATCTGGTCGTGTCCGAGCACCGTGCCGCAGGCGAGCAGGCCGGAAAGCACCGCCCCCATCAGGCCGGGAGCCACCACCGCCTGGCCGGCGAGGAAGAGCCCCGGAATCCTCGTGGCCGGCTGCGGGTTGTACTGGCCGACCATGTGCTTGACCCCGTACAGCCCACCCAGGGGGGTACTGCAAAAGTCCCGGATGGTGAGCGGGGTGGAGGCCTCGATGGAACGTATCTTTCCGGCCAGGTCGGGGTAGGCCCGCTCGATCTGCCCTTGCATCAGCCCCAGCGCCTGCTCCTTGTACTGCCGGTACCCTTCGGAGCGCCTGCCGGCCGCGGACTGCCAGGCCGCGGTTTCGCTGAAGAGTACCGGACAGATCCCTATGAAACCCCGCGGCTCGGTCTCCCCTTCCCGGTACGCGCCACTCAGGTAGAGAGCGGCGCTGCCGATCGGCCGCTTGCCGAGTTCGCGCATGCAGCCGGCGTCCGGCAGCAGGAACCTGTTCGCTCCGGCAAGCGCCGGGATGGTATCTTCGGACGTGGCAAAGCAAAGAAACGCGGAGACGGTCTCTTCGAGTGCGCCGAGGCGCTTGCGGTATGCCGGGCGGAAGGACCCTGCAGGAGCCATATCCAGGAGTATCCGGGGGTGGACCGTCGAGATCGCGGCGCTGCAGAGAAGCGTCTGGCCGTCGGAGAGCCGCAAGCCGCTAAGCGCTCCGCCCGGTGCGACCTCGATTCCCGCCACCTCGCGCGAGCAAAGGACATCGACGCCGAGTTCCGCGAGCCTGGCGTCGAAGGCGCGCGCCAGGCTCAGGCCGCCGCCGCGGATGCCGCGCACCGAATCGTAGTAGCTCCCGACGATCGCCGCGTGCTGGGCAAAGGAGACCTCGTTGCTCGGGACACCATACAAAAGGCAATGCATGGAAAGCAAGCTTTTTAGCATCTCGTTGCCGGTCAGCGCGTCGAGGGTTTCCCGCAATGTCGCGCCGAAGATCCTCTGCAGGCCGGAGTCGTTTCTGATCTCGGCATCGAGGTTCAGGTACGGCATGGTGGCGCAGGTGAAGCGGACCTGGCCGAGGTAGCTGTCGATCGCGGCACGCTCGGCTGGAAAGGCCTGGCACAGGCTCTCCCGGAGGTTCTCGAAACCGGTCGGCACCCGGAATTCGAAGCCTGGGTTCTCGCACCGGAACAGGTCGAAGCCGTCTTCATTGAAGGGGAAGGTGGTGACCCGGTCCGAGATGCCGAGATAGCGCAGGAAGATGTCGAGCGGCTCACCCTTGGCGAGCCCCCCCGTGTAGTGAAAGCCGGTGTCGAAATGCACCCCGCGGCGCGAGAAGCCCCGCAAAACCGGAGCGGTGCGCTCCGCCTTTTCCAGAAGCGCCACGCGCAGCCCGTTTTGAGCCAGGGTGATGGCGGAGGTGATGCCGGAAATCCCCGCGCCTATGACGATGAAATCGTAATTCACCCGGCGAACCTGAGCACGAGGCAGGAGTTGGTGCCGCCAAACCCGGCCGAGTTGCAGAGCACGTGCTCGGGAGAGCGGTCGATCCGCTCGGTCGCGATGTTGAGAGCCGCAGAGAACTCGTCCGGTTGCGTGAAGTTGACATTGGGGGCGATGAACCCCTGCTGGGCCATGATGGTCGAATAGACCACCTGCGAGGCTCCCGACATCCAGAGTTCGTGCCCGGTCATCGATTTGAGGGAGGAAACAGGCGGGGTGCGCGGACCGAACACGGCCGAGATGTTGCGCGCCTCGGCCCCGTCTCCCGCCGGAGTGGAGGTCGCGTGGGCGCAGATGTAGTCGATGTCGCACTCCTTGATGCCGGCCAGGGAGATCGCCTTGCGCATGGCGCGCTGCAGGCCGTCCTGGCTCGGTACGGAGATGTGGTTGCCGTCCGAGGAGAAGGCGTACCCCCCGATCTCGCCGAGGATGACCGCGCCGCGCGCCCGGGCCAGGTCGTAGCGCTCCAGGACTACGGCCGCCGCGCCGCCGCTGGGCACCAGGCCGTCGCGTCCGGCGTCGAAGGGGCGGGAGGCGCGCTCCGGGTCGTCGAGGCGGGTCGAGAAGGCCCCCAGGCCGTCGAAGCTGCACATCGACTCCCAGTTGATCTCCTGGGCTCCCCCGCAGATCACCCTCTCCTGCCGCCCGAAGGCGATCAGGTCCGCGGCCTGGCCGATGGCGTGGCCGCCGCTGGAGCAGGCGGAGCTGATGGTCCAGCAGGCACCACCGGTCTTGAAAAGGGTGTTGAGATTCATGGTGATGCAGGAGGTCATGGAGCGAAAGACGTGGCCGCTGCCGATCAGCGTGGTCTCGCCGAGGGTGCGCAGCAGGTCGACCTGCTCGATGGCCGCGATACAGCTGGAGTCGCAGCCAAAGATCAGGCCGGTCTCCGGGCTCTGCACCAGGTCGTCGGTAAGCCCCGACATGACCACCGCGTCGCTGGCAGCCGCGTGGGCCTGCACGGCGAAATCCGGCATGGTCTTGCACTGCTTCTTCGACAAGAGCGCGCGCGGGTCGAAACCCGCAATCGCGCCGGTGAGCGGGCTTCTGAAGCCGAGCCTGCGGCGCTCCTCGTCGAGGACGATCCCGGAGCGCCCGGTCCTCAGGGCTTCGCATACAGTTTCAACAGTGTTGCCCAGGCAGGATACTATCCCTATCCCGGTAATGGCGACTCTATGCACGGCACCTCGCAAAGTTGATTCTGTCGATGGGTAAAGCGGCATCAGGGGCGCGGCCCCCGCCGGTTGCTACATGTAGGCTCCGCCGTTGACCGAAATGACCTGGCCGGTGATATAGGAGGCCTTGTCGGAGCAGAGAAACGACACGACCTCGGCCACTTCCGCCGGTGCGCCGATCCGTCCCATCGGTATCATCGGGAGGATCTTGTCCATGGGGAGGCCGGCCACCATCTCCGTCTCGATGAAGCCGGGGGAGACCGCGTTGACCAGCACCTTGCGCTTCGCCGTCTCCGCCGCCAGCGATTTGGTCGCCCCGATCAGGCCCGCCTTGGCGGCCGAGTAGTTCACCTGCCCGGGCATGCCGCTTTGCCCGGAGGTCGAGACGATATTCACGATCCTGCCGGCCCTTTTCTTGAGCATTCCCACCAGCACCGTCTTGGTCACCAGGAAGAACCCGTCCAGGTGGACGGAGAGCACGTCCTTCCACTCGTTGTTCGCCATCCAGACCATGAGGGTGTCCTTGGCGAAGCCGGCGTTGTTCACCAAAACATGCGGCGACTCTTTCTCGAGAAGCGGCGCCAGACTCTCCTGCACCGCCGTCGGATCCGCGACGTCGAAAGGCAGGAGGCGGCACGATCGTCCCATTGCCTCGACCTGACCGGCTATAGCTGCCGCTGCGTCGTGATCCGAGCGGTAATTCAGCCAGATATCGAAACCGTCACGAGCCAGGACGAGCGCTATGGCGGCGCCGATTCCCTTGCTTGCCCCTGTGACGAGGGCTATTTTTTGCTCTTGCATCGTCTGTCCGTTGAAAAGCCGAGATCGTTGTGAAAACACCCATGGTTATACTAGAGATTCACTTTTCGAGCAATACAATTTACCCCCCTTGGCTGGCGCTGGGAGCGGATTTGAACCTGCAGGACGTCGATTCTCTCATTATCGGCAGCTAAGAAAACGCAGAAGGGTAAGGTCGACTAATGAAGCGAGGGGGAATACACCGGAAACGGGGCAGCCGCAAGCTGCTCGACAGAAAGAGGAAGGAGGAGAGAAGTGATTGCTCATGGCGGAGTAAGCACGCAGCAGTTCACGACCCTTACAGAAACACGCGATAATCCACGTTTAAAACCCTGGCGAGCTTCTTCGCATTCTCTTTGCCGATGGGCCTCTTTCCATTCTCCATCTCGGAAAGATGCCTCTGTGAGATGCCTGTCAGTTCGGAGAGAGCAACCTGGGTGATGTTTTCTTTACTGCGCCCCCCCCTGATGCAGATGCCTCCGCTATTAGCAGACATCTCGGGCATGATCTGCTCAAGGGAAACCGTCTTGGTCGTCTCCTTCAGACCGAGTTTTCTGGCAAACATTTTCAATTCCCTGATCTTTACGGAATCGCCCACGAAACGGGCCTCAGCAGTGCCTGTTTTCGCTTTTTCAGTAGGGAGCTTTTTCGTGTGTACCAACATAAATGACCTCAATCAGTTCAATCCCGCCAGGTTCTTCTCTCCAAACTGCCACGTAGCTCGGCTTGCCTTTCTTCAAGTGGCAGTGATTCCGAGAGCCCGGAAGTTTACTGTAATTCGACCAATTGCCGCGTACTGGTCCTGCTGTCTTCATTTCAGCGACCAAGAGCGCAACAGCATCCTTGATGCCGTTCGGCAGCTTTTCCCACTTCTTGGCGACTTTCTTGGATAGGTTGACCGTCCAGGGCATTCACATCTTATACTATTTTTTAGTATATTTTCAACATTCCCGTTGCCGCATCTTCTCACTCACTCAAAAACCACTTCAGCTTTTCCATCGCGCCCAATTGTGCTAAGAAAGAGGCAAGTTGCAGCGGGTCAATTTTTTCTGTTACACTGTGCAAGTACAACTGACATACGTGGCTTAGGAGGTTATGTATGCAGGTTCTACGGTTCGCTGTTACCTTCATCTTCCTGGGCATCGTCGCCCCCGTTTCCCTCCTTGCCATGGTAACTCCCTGGCCTTTTGCCAGTATCTTGTCAGGATGGACCATTGTAGCAATCCTCTCTCTCCCTTACCTGATCCTAGTCGTGAAAAGAAGGCGAGAGAAACAACTACACTGAGTTCTGGATTTCCCGGGGGAGCCGCATGCACACCTCACCTATTCCGCATCCGGCTTCAAGTACTCGACCTCGTTACAGGACATGGTGTTATGGGGGTGTTTCAATTTCCCCACCACCGCGTCACTCCAGTCTTCCACCGGAGGAATGTCGGAGTAGTCGATATCCTCATCCGCCATCCCTGAGAGTTTCGCGATCTCCTCCATCTGTTCCTTAGACAGTTCCTGCTCCTTATGCTTCCGTGGCTCGACTCCGTCCTCTGCGCACATTTCCAGGAATGCCTTCAATGACGTTTCTCCCTCCTTGCGAAGCTGGTCGACGCTGGAGGCATAAAAATCGGCTCCGCCGTTTATTCCAACAAACTCACCTCGAAACATGTTGATCTCAGGATCGTATGAAATAACCGCATGGTAACCGTTAATTTCCATGATGTTCATGGTTTGACTCCATTTTCCTCTAACCACTTTTGGTAAATTACGAAAGCAGCAACTTCGAAATGACGACCCTCTGCACTTCGTTGGTCCCCTCGTAGATCTCCGTTATCTTCGCATCGCGGTACATCCGCTCGACCTCGTAGTCGCAGATGAAGCCGTAACCGCCGTGGATCTGGATCGCTTCCTTGGTCACGAAGTTGGCGGCCTCGGAGGCGAGCATCTTGCACATCGCCGACTCCATCGTGTAACTCTTCTTCGCGTCCTTCAGACAGGCGGCCTTGTAGGTCATGAGCTTGCTGGTCTCGATCCGCGCGTACATGTCGGCAAGCTTGAACTGGATGGCCTGCAGCTCGCAGATCGGATGGCCGAACTGCTTGCGCTCCTTGGAATAGGCCAGCGCCAGATCGAAGGCTCCCTCGGCTATTCCCAGCGCCTGGGACGCGATCCCTATCCGGCCGCCGTTCAGGGTGTCCATGGCGATCTTGAACCCCTGCCCTTCCTGGCCCAACAGGTTCTCGACCGGGACGCGCACGCTGTCGAAGGCGAAGGCGGTGGTGTAGCTGCCGCGAATTCCCATCTTCTTCTCGTTCTTGAGGATCTCCACTCCCGGGGAGTTGAGGTCGACGATGAAGGCGGAGATCCCTTTGTGCTTGAGGCTTCTGTCGTGGCTGGCGAAGAGGACGCCGGTCCCCTTGTAACCGCCGTTGGTGATGAAGATCTTGGAGCCGTTGATGACGAACTCGTCCCCCTCGCGGCGGTAGGTGGTGGCGATGGCCCCGGCGTCGCTGCCGGCCTCCGGCTCGGTGAGGAGGAAACAGCCGATGATCTCGCCGGTGTTCAGCGCGGGGAGCCACTTCTTCTTCTGGTCCTCGGTGCCGAAGGTGTAGATCGGCCCGCTGCAAAGAGAAGTGTGCGCCGAGATGAGGACGCCGCTCGACCCGCACGCCTTGGAGACCTCCTCGACCACGATGACGTACGAGAGCATGTCCAGGCCGGCCCCGCCGTACTCCTCGGGGAAGTAGCTGCCGAGCAGGCCCATCTCGCCCATCTTCCGCACCAGTTCGTCGGGGATGGCGTGATCCTCGTCGATCTTCATGGCGATCGGCTTGATTTCCTTCTGCACGAAATCGCGCACTGCGGACTGCAACACCTTGTGATCCTGGCTTAGCTCGAAATCCATGATTACCCCTCCATTTGAGAACCCGTTCTACGTTCTACGTCGTTGTCAGACCCTCTCGAAGATGGTCGCCACCGCCTCGCCGCCGCCGATGCAGAGGGTGGCGAGGCCGTAGCGGGCACTCCGGCGATGCAGCTCGGCGATGAGCGTTGCCGCAAGCCGCCCGCCGCTCGCGCCGATCGGGTGCCCGATGGCGCAGGCGCCGCCGTTGACGTTCACCTTGTCGAGCGGCAGGTTCAGGGCCTTGATGGCAAGGAGCGGCACCGAGGCGAAGGCCTCGTTGATCTCGAACAGGTCGATGTCCGCAATGGACAAGCCGGCTTTTTTACAAGCGTTTTGGATGGCCCCAACCGGCGCCTCCGGGAAGTAGTCCGGATGCAGGCTTCCCGTGGCCGACGCGACTATCCTGGCTTTCGCCTTGAGTCCGTATTTCTTCAGCCCCGCCTCTCCGGTCAAAAGCGCCAGCGCGGCTCCGTCGCTTATGGTCGAGGCGTTGCCGGCGGTGATGCCGCCGTCCTTCCTGAAGGCGGGCCGCAAATCGGGAAGCTTGGCGATGTCCCCCTTGAACGGCTCCTCGTCCCTGTCCAGAATCTCCTCTCCCTTTCTCCCTTTCGTGATGACCGGGACGATCTCATCGGCAAAGATGCCGCCGTTGACGGCGGTCTGCGCCAGCCGGTAGGAGCGGGCGGCATAGGCGTCCATGTCGGCCCGGCTGAGCCCTGCCCGGGCCGCGCTCTCCTCGCCGATCTCCCCCATGTGCCTGCCGCTGTACGGGTCCTGGAGCCCGTCGTAAATCAGCAGGTCGAGCAATTCCCCGTGTCCCATGCGGTAGCCGTTGCGCCCCTTTTTCAGCAGGTAGGGGGCAAGGGTCATGTTCTCCATGCCGCCGGCTATGACCACCTCGGATTCGCCGAGACGGATGCTGTCGCCGCCGAGCATGATCGCCTTCAGGCCGCTGCCGCAGACCTTGTTGACGGTCATCGCGTGGGCGGAGTCGGGGATGCCGGCGTGTCGCATCGCCTGCCGCGCCGGAGCCTGGCCGCAGCCGCCGGAAAGGACCTGGCCGACGATGACCTCGTCCACCGCCTCGGGCGAAAGCCCGCTCTTCTCCAGCAATCCCTTCATGACCGTCGCCGCCAGTTGCGGCGCCTCGACCGTCCCCAGCATGCCGCCGAAAGACCCGAATGGCGTTCGCAACGCCTCAACCACGAATACTTCTTTCATCGTTCTTCCTCCCCAGCATTGTTCGCGTTGCAGCTGCCTTTAAGCTCCCCCCTCCCGTCAAGGGAGGGGGGGAGTTACTCCTCGACCATGAGGAATTCCCTGCCGCTCGGCAAGGACCTAAACATGCTACATCATTTCCGCATCCGCCGCCAATCGCTGAAAAAACTACAGGTTCAGGATATGCCCGAGTTTCTCCCTCTTGGTCGTGAGATAGCGCAGATGGGAATGCGACGGGGAATCGCTACCAGTTGAAGCTCAAGTTTACGCACGCAGCCCTTCCGCGACCACCTCGGCCAGGTCCCGGACCCTGGTCCCGCCGGCCTGCAGGTCCTTCAGGCCATCCTCCATCATGGTCATGCAGTAGGGGCAGCTGACGCAGATGGTGTCGGGCTTCTTTTCCAGCGCCTCTTTCACCCGGTTCAGGTTGATCCGCTCACCCTCCTGCTCCTCCTGCCACATCCTGCCGCCGCCCGCCCCGCAGCAGAAGGATTCCTTGCCGCTGCGCCCGAACTCCCCCGGTGCCTTGCCGGTGGCCATTTGCAGCGCCTCCCTCGGCGCGTCGTAGATCTCGTTATGCCGCCCCAGGTAGCAGGAATCGTGGAAGATCACGCTCCCGAGGTCGGTCACCTGCTTATTCAGCTTGAGCCTCTTGTCGGCGAGCAGCCGGGAGATCAGTTCGGTGTGGTGGATCACCTCCAGGTCGAGGCCGTACTGCCGGTAATCGTTCTTGAGCGTGGTGAAGCAGTGCGGGCACTGGGTGACGATCTTCTTCACCACGCTCTCCTGCAGGAGGCGGACGTTGTCCCGGGCCATCTGCTCGAAGACGAACTCGTTCCCGAGCCGACGCAGGCTGTCGCCGCAGCACTTCTCGTCCTTGCCGAGGGTCCCCCACGAGAGTCCCGCCGCGTCGAGAATGGTCGCCATCGCCACCGAGACCTGTTTCTGCCGGGAATCGAAGGCGCCCGCACAGCCGACGTAAAAGAGGTATTCCGTCTTCCCCGCCTCGAACGGCTTGACGTCGATGGTGGGGTGCCACTTGGTCCTCTCGCTCGGGGCGATCCCCCACGGGTTGCTGCGACCCTCCATGTTCTCGAAGAAGGCGAGCAGCTCTTCCGGGAAGCTCGATTCCATCTGGACCAGGTGGCGGCGCATCTTGACCATCTTCGGCATGTGCTCGATCAGCACCGGACAGACGCTCATGCAGGATCCGCAGGTGGTGCAGGACCAGACGGTCTCCGCCGTCGAGGTCGCCTCTCCTTCCGGCCCCACCAGCGGCGCCGTCGCGGGCATTCCCTTCCGCAGTCGCGGACCGTTCTCCAGGAGGTTCGTCTTGATGGCGTGGATCACCTGGCGCGGGTTGAGCGACTTTCCGGTGCAGGCGGCGGGACAGGCGTCCTGGCAGCGGCCGCACTCGGTACAGGCGAATCCATCCAGGAGGTCCTTCCAGGTGAAATCGCCGACCGTCGCGGCCCCGTAACTCCCGCCCTTGACGAAGCGCTCGCGGGGCTGGGTATTGCTCTTGCCGAGCGCGCCGAAGAAGATGTTCGGGATGGCGGTGAGGATATGCATGTGCTTGCTCTGCGGGAGCAGGCAGAGGAAACCTAAGAGCGCCGCCGCGTGGAGCCACCAGCAGAAGAGGAATACCGACTCAAGCGAGGCGGGAAAGTTAGCCGCGACCAGCTTGGCGGCCAGCGCCGAGACCGGCAGGTAGGCCGCCCCCTGCTCCTTCCCCATGGCGAGTTCCGCTCCGTGCAGACCGAAGTAGGCCAGCATGAGCAGGGCGATGAAGGAGAGGATCAGGAGCCCTTCGACGCTGCGCGCCTTGACGTAGGCGCTGCTCATGGAGGGGTGCGGGAAGAACAGCCGCCGCGCGAAGGCGAAAAGGACCGCGGCGAGCGTCAGCAGCGAGACCAGGTCGAAGGCGAAGAGAAGCGCGTGGTGGAGCGGCGCCGGAAGGAGCGCGAGAGAGAAGGAGGGGAACAGCCCGTGCAGCACGAAATCGCCGTTGGCGAGCAGCAGGACCAGGAAGGACCAGAAGATGACGGCGTGGTTCAGGCCGAAGAACTTCCCCACCACCTGCTTCTGCGCAAAGGCGTGCAGGAACATCTGGCGCAGGCGCTCTCCAGTCGAGTCGAAGCGCTCGTCAGGCTGCCCCAGCGAGATCAGGGAGAGGCGGCGATAGCAGCCTGCGCAAAAGACAAAGAGTGAAGCAAGAAGCAGTGCTCCGAAGAGCATCGGATTGGGTGACATGGTGACATCCCTCGTTGCGTGATTGTTGTTTCAGCGTTGTATCGGGCGAAGATACCGCAGGGTTGGGACGCCCTCACCCCTGCCCCTCTCCCGGAGGGCGAGGGGAACCGGACCCAGGCCACCTCTTCCACCAGCTCTCCCTCGCCCAGCGGGCCCTTCGCCCGCCGTAGCCTTGGCGTAGGCGGGAGAGGGCCGGGGTGAGGGAGGTTTTACCCGTTGATGCAGGCCTTCTCCGGCTGCGGCTGTCCCTTGAGCGAGCGCAGCCGCTGGATCAGGGCCGGCACTACCTGGAACAGGTCGCCCACTATGCCGAAATGTGCCACCTCGAAGATGGGGGCGTCCTTGTCCCGGTTGATGGCGATGACCAGGTCGGAGTCCTGCATGCCGACCAGGTGCTGGATGGCGCCGCTGATGCCGCAGGCTATGTAGATCTTCGGGCGCACCGTCTTTCCCGTCTGCCCCACCTGCCGCTCGTGCGGCATCCAGCCGGCGTCCACAGCGCTTCTCGACGCGCCGACCACCCCGCCCAGCTCGTCCGCCAGCTCCTGGAGTAACCCGAAGTTCTCTTTTCCCATCATGCCGCGGCCGCCGGAGACGATGAACTCGGCGCCGGCTACGTCGACGTGGTCCTTGTTCCTGTCGGAGACGATCTCCAGGACCCGGGTCAGCATGTCCGCCTCATTCACCCTGAAATCGACCAGGATCGTGGCTCCGCTCCTCCCCTCCCGGCGCTCGGCCATCTGCATGACGTGGGGCCGGACCGTGGCCATCTGGGGGCGGAACTTGTCGCACATGATGGTGGCCATGATGTTGCCGCCGAAGGCGGGACGGGTCTGCATCAGGTTTCGTTTATCGTCAATGCCGAGCCCCGTGCAGTCCGCCGTGAGGCCGGTGCCGACAACGGTGGCGACGGCCCCCGCCAGGTCGCGCCCCAGGCCGGTAGCCCCCATCAGGATGACCTCCGGCTTGTACGCGGAGATAAGGTGGCACATCGCCTTCAGGTACGCCTCGGTCCGGTAGTAACGGAAGACGGTAGCGTCCAGGAGATAGGCCTGATCGGCGCCGTAGCAGAACGCCTCGCGGCAAAGCCCCTCGACATGCTCGCCGATGACGACCGCCGACAGCTTCACCCCGAGGGTGTCCGCCAGCTCGCGCCCCTTCCCCATCAACTCCCAGGAAACCTTGGCGACCTCCCCCTCGGTCTGCTCCACGAAGACCCAGACCCCGCGGTAGGCGGCGAGCTTTTCCGCCAGCGCCTTCGCCTCCGGGTCCAGCTCCTCCTCGACCGGCGCGTCACCCTGCTCCCGGGCCAGGTCGTCCAGTATCTTCTGTTCCTCGGGGGTGAAGGACATCTCCAGCGCCTGGGCCGGGCAGACCTTGACGCACTTGACGCAGCCTATGCACTTCTCCGCCAGGATGAGCGGCTCGCCGGCTTCGTTCATCTCCACCGCGCCGACCGGGCACGAGCTCTCGCAGCGGGCGCCGCAGGCGATGCACTTCCCCTCGATGACGCGGGCCTTGCCGCGCGGTCTCTTTATCGGTTTATTCGCTTCGGTCATCATTCGCTCCCTTAGACGGCGATAAGGTCCTTGCTCAACAGCTTGTCGATCAGCAGGTTCGCCGCTGCCACCGGGTCGTTCAATCCGTCACCGACCACCTCCCCCTTTTCACGCTCGGGCGAGAAGATCCTGCTGACCCAGGTCGGAGAGCCCTTGAGGCCGATGGTCGCCACGTCGAGCTTGAGCACCTCGTTGTTCCAGACCGTGACCTCGGCGTCGGCCGAATCAAGTCGCATCGGCACCGTCGGGTAGCGCGGCTGGTTCAGCTCCCGGACCACCGTGATCATGGCCGGGAAAGGGGCCTCGACGATCTCGTGCCGCCCCTCCAGCTTCCTCCGCACCCGGATCTTCCTGCTGAGCGAATCGACCCGTTCGACCCGGTCCACCAGGGTGAGCTGGGTGTAGCCGAGGCGGGTTGCGATGCCGGGGCCGACCTGGGCGGTGTCGCCGTCGATGGTCTGCTTGCCGCAGAGCACCAGCCCGACCTCCTCCTGCTTGTTGAGGAGCTGGATCGCGCGGGTGAGGACGTTGCTGGTGGCGAGGGTGTCCGCGCCGCCGAAGACCCGGTCGGAAAGAAGGATCGCCTTGTCCACCCCCAGCGAAAGCGCCTTTCTCAGCGTCGCCTCCGCGTTCGGGGGACCCATGGAGATCGCCGCCACCCGGAAGCCGAACCGGTCCTTCAGTTGCAGGGCGGCCTCCAGGGCATGGGTGTCGTAGGGGTTGACGATGAAGGGGATCCCGTCCCGCACCAGGGTGTTGGTGACGGGATCAATCTGTACCTGGGTGGTGTCGGGGACCTGTTTTATGCAGACGACGATAAGCATGCCGGGTTCCTCATTTCTCGATATATACAGCCCCTCCCCCCGGAGGGGGGAGGCTGGGAGGGGGGGCGCTCCAGTTGCAGAAAAGCCCCCCTCCCTGGCCCTCCCCCTCCGGGGGGAGGGGAAGTGGGATAAAGCTGAGGCTTGGTGGCGACTACTTCTGCAGCTGCGCCGTCAGGGCCGGTACGAACTGCATCAGGTCCGCGACCACCAGGACGTCGGCCACCTCCCCGATGGGGGCATCCTTGTCCTTGTTGATGGCCAGTATGAAGTCGGATTTTTTCATCCCCGCCAGGTGCTGGATGGCGCCGGAGATGCCGCAGGCGACGTAGAGTTTCGGGGCGACGGTCTGGCCGGTGGTGCCGACCTGGTGGTCGTGGGCGACCCACTCCGCATCGACCACGGGGCGGCTCGCGCCGAGTTCGCCGCCGAGCGCCTTGGCGAGGGCCGCGATGATCTGGACGTTCTCCTTTTTCCCGACCCCGCGGCCCGCGCTGACGATGATCTCGGCCCTGGCCAGGTCGATTCCCTTGGCCTCGGCCGGCTCATACCCGACGAACTCCATGGGTGAAGCGGTATCGTTGCTGAGCTTGGTGACGCTCAGGGCGCCGGTCGGCTGCACTCCCTGGAAGGCGCCGGCCTGGATGGTGAGAACGGCCTTCGGGCCGGCGGGCTTCACGCTCCTGCGCATCTTGCCGTTGCAGCAGCCAACCTCGAAGACGCCGTCCTGCACGCCGATCACCTCGGAGACCTGGGCGAGCTTGAGGGCCGCCGCCACCCGGGGGGCGAGGTCCCAGCCGTAGGAGGAGTGCAGGAAGACCACGTAGTCGGGGTTTTCCCTCTGCACCGCGTCCAGGATCAGGAGCTTGTGCAGGTCGGGGTTGTATTCGCCGCAGGAAGCCGCGTCGGCCAGGTAGATTGCGCCGCCGGCCGGAAGCGTGCTTTCGCTTCCCACCAGGAAAAGGGAGGTCTCGGCGCCGAGCTGCGCCGCGAAACCGAAGAGCTCGTAGGTTGAGTCGAGGAACTTCCCTTCTCTGTATTCGCCTATCAGTAAGGTTTTCATGGTCGCCTCCTAGCGCAGGACCGCGGTCTTTTCTTTGAGTATGCCGATGACCCTGGTCACCAGGTCGGCGATGTCGCCTTCCAGCACGAGGCCGCTCCCCTTCTTGGCGGGAGCGTGGAAACTGGTGGTGATGGCCAGCGGCTCGGACTTCAGGAGTTCCGCCACCGGCACCGCGGCGATTTCCTTCTTCTTCGCCTTCATGATGTTGGGAAGGGTCGGGTAGCGCGGCGTGTTGAGACCGAGCTGGCAGGTGACCAGTGCCGGGATCTTGAGCTTCACGACCCCCTTCAGGCCACCCTCCAACTCGCGCTTGGCCGTTACGGTGCCGCCGTCGTAGCTGAAGCCGACCAGGGTGGTGGCGCAGGGGACGCCGAGGATCTCCGCGACGGTGACGCCGACCTGCGCCGAGCCGCGGTCCTGGGACTGCATTCCGGTCAGGATCAGGTCGAAGCCCTGGTCCTTCGCGTAGGCCGCGATGATGGAGGCGATCTGCCACGGGTCCTTCAGGTGTGCGGCGGGGTCCTGGACGTGGACGGCGCGGTCGCACCCCATGGCGAGGGCCTTCTTGATGACCTCGACCACGCGGTCCGGCCCGATGGAGAGGACGGTCAGCTCGGGGGCGTCGCCCAGCTGTTCCTTGAGGCGGACCGCCTGCTCCACTGCGTACTCGTCGTATTCGTTCATGCGGAAGGCGAGGTCGGTGTCGGAGAACCAGACGCCGGCCTGGTCGGGCTTGAAGCGGGATTCCAGGTCCGGGACCTGTTTGATGCACACTAGAATCTTCATGATTTCCTCCCTTGATCTGTCAGCAACTGTTGTTGAACCCCGACCGTCCCTATCCGGCGAGCCGCTCCGCGACCATCTCCGCCAGGTCCCTCACCCTGATTTCTCCCTCCACGCCGCCGGTCTTGATGCCGTCCTCGAACATGGTGAGGCAGAAGGGGCAGTTGGAGACGAGAAGCGGCGCGCCTGTCTCCTTGGCCATCTGCACCCGGGCGACGTTGATGCGGCTCCCTATCTTCTCCTCGGCGAAGATCCGTCCGCCTCCCGCGCTGCAGCAGAAGCTCTCCAGCCCGCTCCTCGTCATCTCCGTGATCTGCCCGCCGGCCTGCTTCAGGATCTCGCGCGGCTCCTCGATGATGTCCATGTAGCGGCCGAGGTAGCAGGAATCGTGGTAGGTGAACTCGAACGGCTCCGGGGAGAGTTTCAACCTCTGCTGCCGCATCAGGCCCGAGATGTAGGTGGTGTAATGCTCCACCGGGACATCGAGCCCCAGGTCCTGGTAATCCCTCGCCAGGGTGTTGAAGCAGTGCGGGCAGGTGGTGACGATCTTCTTGACGCCGTAGGCCTTGATCAGCTCGATGTTCTCCGCCGCCGTCATCTGGTACAGGTATTCGTTACCGAGCTTCCTGGCCGGCTCGCCGCAGCACTTCTCCTCCTTGCCGAGGATGCCGACCCGGACCCCGGCCGCGTTGCAAATCTTTATGAAATTGGCGGCGATTTCCCGGTTTCTCTTGTCAAAGGATGGGTAGCAGCCGACGAAGTAGAGGACGTCGACCTCCGCGCCGCTCTCCATGACCGCTACGTCCAGCCCCTCAGCCCAGTCGCCGCGGGCGGCATAGGCGAGCCCGAACGGGTTGCCGTTCACCTCTATGTTGCCGATGGCGGTGCGCACCTCGTCGCCGGGGAAGGAGCCTTCCATGAGGGTGAGGTTTCTGCGCATCTCCAGGATCTTGTTCACGTGCTCGACGCTCGCCGGGCAGGTCTCCTGGCAGGCCCGGCAGGTGGTGCAGGACCAGAGGACGTCCTCGCCTATGGACTGGCAGAGGTTAGCCTCCGGGGTCTCGCGGGCGATCTCGCCGATTTTCTGCACCAGCTTCATCGGGGAGAGCGGCTTGTCCGTCGCGTAGGCGGGGCAGCGGTCCTGGCAGCGCTTGCAGGAGGTGCAGGCGTCGGCGTCGAAGATGTCCTTCCAGGTCAGGTCCTTTATCGAGGCGGCGCCGAACTGCTCGACGCTCTCGTCCTCCAGGTTGATGGTGGCCAGGGCGCCCTTGGGACCGAGGTCGGCGAAGAGGTAGTTCGCCGAGGTGGTGAAGATGTGCCGCAGCTTGGTGTAGGGAATGGCGGCGATGAACCCCATGGCGAGGAAGAAATGCACCCACCAGGTCGCCTTGTGCGCCTGGGAGAGGACGGCCGGCGTCATGCCGAGAAACATCTGCCCGAAAAGAAGACCCACGGGCGACAGGCGTGCCAGCTGCGGGTTGGCGCCGATCTCCGTCGCGGCCATCCGGATCCCCTCGGCGAAGAAGCCGGTCAGGATGATCGAGAAGAGGAGCGCCTGCACCACGTAGTCGTCGCGGATGGTCTGCAGCCCTTCGGGTTTGACGAAGAAGCGGCGCACCATGAGGCCGCCCAGCATGAGGAGAGCCAGCGCCCCGGCTACATCGAGCGACAGCGAGAAGAGCTTGTAGAAGGCCCCCTTGAGGAAGACGATCCCGAGGACCGGGGCGGCGAAGTCGGCCTGCGCCATGATCAGCAGCGTGCCGATGAAGAGCAGGGCGAAGCTCCAGAAGAACAGCGCGTGCAGCGCGCCGGGATCGAGCACCCTCAGCACCTTGCTCTGGGCCAGCATCGCCTTGACCATCAGGGCGATCCGCTCGGGAAGCCGGTCCAGCCGGCTGAGCGGCTTACCCTGGCGGTAGACCGGCAGGCGCGTCCAGAAGCCCCAGGCGCAGATCCCTATGGCGATGAAGGCGAAAAGGTACATGCCCCACACCACCCCGTGGCCGACGTTCCAATAGATCTCTCGTGTCGCTTCCATGCCATCGCCCCTTGGTTTTATTGTTGACGGTCTCTTTTTACTTCTTCTTGACGTTCATGTCAAGTATTAAAAATCGGTCCCTCACCATTTTTCTCCGCGGAAAATCGCATAAATGCCTTCCCGCCCGCCCGATCCGGTCAAATACCTTGACAAGGAGGTGCGCATCTTTTATAGCTAACGTACTTAACATTGAGGTGAAGTATGCGATTGAGCAATGAAGACCACATGCAGATCAGCGATCTGGCGGAGAAGCTGGGGATCACGACGCGGACCATCCGGCTCTATGAGAAGATGGAACTGGTCGATCCACCAAGGCGGACCGACGGTCGGGTGAGATATTACGAGAAGGCGGACGTGAAGCGTTTCAAGTTCGTCCTGAAGCTGAAGGAACTCGGGCTTTCCCTGGAGGAGATGAAGGGACTGGCGGACATCTACTACCGGGAGCAGCAGGTCCCGTCGAAGATCATGCCTCGCCTGATCGAGCTTCTGGAAACGCACCTGAAGAACATCAGGGAGAAGGTGAGCACGCTGCAGTCCCTGGAAAAGGACATCGCGGCGTACCAGCAGCGGATCATCGACGAGTACGACCTGGCGAGCGCCCCGGCCTCAGGCGCGGAGCAGGCCGGAGATGCCGCCGCGAAGACCACAGCAGGGAAGGCAAAACCGGCTGCAGCCGCGAAGCCCCCCAGGAAAGCCCCCGCCAAAAAGACAGCGACCAAGGCATAAACCAGTGAACCTCCCTACAATCTCCCCCTCCCCTTCAAGGGGAGGGTCGGGGTGGGGATGGGTCTAGCCCCCGTCGGCTCATCGTTTGCGTCCGTTTCCCGGCAGAAAACTCCGGAGTTTCTTTTTGATGCCGCTCACCACGTAGGGGGTCAGCCTCCCCTTCTCCTTCAGGATGGCGCGGTACAGGTCGTTTCGCTTCAAGGGGGGGAGCGGCCGTTTGGCGACCGAGACCATGGTGAGAGCCCCTTTCTTGCAGGCGGAGACGCAGGCGCCGCACCCCAGGCAGACATGGCTCTTGACGGCGGCATGGCGCGATTCTTTATCCGCGAAGGTCACGCCTTCCGGCGGGCCGATCGCCTTCACGTTGCACGCCTTGAAGCAGGCGCCGCAGTAGTCGCAGAGTTCCGGGTCGATCACGGCGGTGTACCCGGTCTTGCCGATCCCTTCATGAAAGCCGTGCTGCACCCCGGACATCAGTTCGCAGCAGCAGCCGCAGCAGCTGCAGACAAAGGACGGCTTCTCGCGGATATTGTCGGTGACGAAGGTGAGGTTGAAGGAGCGGGCCCGGTCCAGGATGGCCAGCAACTCCTCCACGCTCTTCTCTTGCGCGAATCCCCTCCGGCAGAAGAACTTCGCGGCCGCACCGAGGGAGATGCAGATCTCCTCGACAGGCGCGCCTTTCTTGCAGTTCTCGTTCAAGTGCTCCTTCTTGTGGCGGCAAAAGCAGATGCCGACTGCGCCGCCCCCCGCGTTCTTTATGATCTCCCGCGCGGTCTCGTAGGTCGTGATCTCGGAGGTGACCGGGATGTGCTCCTCGTAGACCAGGGATCGGGTCAGCGGGGTCTTGCTCCCGAAGAATTCGTCCCCCTGCCCCCGCCCGGAGCCGTCGTGCATGTACTCGGACATGAGCCGGGCGATCTTTTCCTGTGGGAGGTCCGTCCGGTTCTTCATGAAGGTGAATTCGAAGAAGCCGATCAGGCCGGGGATGAGGAGGTAGTAGGTCACGCCGTTGTACGGCATGTCCATGAGCAGCCCCTTGTCCGCCATGCGGTCCAGCATCGGTTCCAGCTCGGCCGCCGGGATGCCGGTCAGCCGTACCAGTTCGGGAAGCGTCGCCTCCTCCAGCGGGAAACGCGAGGCGATGAACGCCTCCCGCTCGTCGAAGAGAAGGGAAAGGATTTCGCGCAGTTTCTCGTTGTCGACCAGGCCGACCGGGAACTTGTTCAGGCGGTCAATAAGCGGGACGATGCTGCTTTTCGAATCCAGGTGGTGTCCCATCGTTTCTCCTTGATCGCGGCAGGAATGCCGCTCCTACAGCGGGGCCGTTGCCCTTCGCCAGCTTCCTTAAGCTCCCTTCCAACTCTCCCTCGCCCAGCGGGAGAGGGCAGGGGTGAGGGCGCCGATCGCGGCAGGAATGCCGCTCCTACAGACAGGGGTCGTTACCATTTGCCAGCTTCATTCAGCTCTCCGCCAACTCCCCCTCGCCCTCTGGGAGAGGGTCGGGGTGAGGGCGCTGGCCCCTGCAACTCTTTATCTTCGTGGCACCGCCCTCACCCGCCCTCCGGGCACCCTCTCCCGGAGGGCGAGGGTTAGTTGATGGACAGCCCCCAAAAGGAGGCGACTTGCAGCATCGAGGCGTCCCCACCTTATCCAGCTCAAGTTAGGATCTCCCTCGCCCACCGAGAGAGGGCTGGGGTGAGGGCGCTGGCCCCTGCAACTCTCTATCTGTCGTGGCACCGCCCTCACCCGCCCTTCGGGCACCCTCTCCCGGAGGGCGAGGGTTTAGTTGGTGAGGGGGCCGCGTTACCGCCTCCGCGCCCCTACGCGAAGCGGGAGAAGTCGGGCTTGCGGCGCTGCATGAATGCCTGCAATGCCTCCGCTGCCTCGGGGGACTTGAGCCGCGCGACGAACTGCGCCCCCTCTTCGGCAATGGTCTCCTGCAGTCGGTCCGCATACTCGCGCTTTAAGAGCGACTTCGCCAGGCGCACCGCCGCGGCGGGCTGGGCCGCCAACTGCAGCGCCTTGGCCCTAGCCGCCGACAAAAGGTAGGCGTCGGGGTAGACGGCATTGACGATGCCTACCTCGCGCGCCTTTTCGGCGTCGAAGGTCTCGCCCAGAAGCAGCAGCTCGGCCGCGCGCTGATGCCCCATGAGCCGCGGCAAAAGCAAAGTCGAACCGGCCTCGGGGCAGAGCCCCAGGTCGACGAACGGCATCTGGAAGGTCGCGCCGCTTCCGGCGTAGACCAGCTCGCAGTGCAGCAGCATGGTGACGCCGACGCCGACGGCCGCCCCCTTCACCGCCGCCACTATCGGTTTTCGCGCCTGGCTCAAGGCCAGCAGGAACTGCATCACCGGGCTGTCCAGGCCGGTGGGAGGCGCTGCCAGGAAATCGGAGAGGTCGTTGCCGCTGGTGAAGCAGTCGTCGCTCCCGGTCAGCATGATGACCCGGACGACGTCATCGTCGTCGCCCTTTCTGATCCCGGCGGCGAGCGCCGCGTACATGGCCAGGTTGAGCGCGTTCCTCTTCTCAGGGCGGTTGAAAGTGAGGGTGAGTATCCCCTCGCTCAGGTCGGTTTCAACCAGTTCGGTGCCACACATGTCGCTTCTCCTTGTCGCCTGCAGCGTGGGCCGCCGACATATCGTTTCTTTCCGTTTCGCGGGAATGGCCGGGTCAGGCCATCACCTTGATGCTTTCCGGGATGGGCACGGCCTTTTTGTTGACGGCGTCGAAGCAGACCATGGTCGTGAGGGCGGTGGCGTAGGTGGTCCCCTGCTCGTTGTGCAGCCGGTACTCCAGGTCGAAGCTGGAAGAGCCGAGCCGGGAGACCCAGACGGTGACCACCACCTCGTCGTAAAGTAGGATCGGCACCTTGAAGTCGCACTCGGCGTGGGCGACCACGGTGAAGATCGCCTGCTCGGACACTTCCCTGAAGAAATCGCTGAAGAGCTTCACCCGCGCCGTCTCCAGGTAGGTGAAATAGATCGCGCTGTTCACATGCCCGTAGGCGTCGAGATCGGAAAACCGCAGTTCTATCGTGGTGGAATACTCTTTTGCCATCGCGCCCCCCTGGTCTCTTCGCTCTGCCCCGTTGCATGCTCCCGCAGCCATTCCACTACCTGTGGGAAGTGATCCCTTTCTTCATCACTCTTTGCCGAGCATGCCCTGCTTGAGGGACTCGTCAGCCGGCCTGTCGCCCAGGTAGATGGCGAGGACGCCGGTGGCAAGCCTCTGCGATGCGACGCTGCCCAGGAGCTTGCCGTTGTGCTTCACAGTCACGGTCCCGTTGGCGGCAAGGGAAATGTCCACCACGTCCCCTTTCTTGAAGTCGTCTGTGAAGAGCGCCAGGAACTTCTTCACCTCGGGCGAGTTCGCGATATCGGGCGTGTTGTTGGCGAACCCCTCCTTGAAGGCGTCGGTGATCTTGGACTTGTCTATCTTCGAGTGCAGGAAATTCATCCTGACCAGCTTGTCGCCGTTGTCCCGCATCGCCTCGGCGGCGGTCGGAAGCCGCTTCGTCGCGTACAGCGAACCGATGTACACCTTGATCATGAACTTCTTCCGGACGCCGCTGCCGTTCAGCTTCAGCGCCTGGTTGTTGACGGCCACCGTCGGCTCGATCTTCACACCGGCGATCTCCGTGGCGCACACGGTCCCGGCGAGGGCCAGTGTCAGTAGCAGCGCAAGAGCCATCTTCATATTCATTTCTCCTTGTCGGGCGGTCAGATTTCACTGCCGGCCCTGAATCCCTCGTGAATGGCGTCGAAAACCATGGCGGGGGTCGCCGCATCGCCAACGACACGAAACTTTATCCCCTTTGCCGCCAATGTCTCCTGCAGCGGGTCGTACCTGCGGGTACCGACCGCCAGCACCACGCTCTCCGCGGGGATCTCCTCGACCGCGCCCGCCGTCTCCAGCTTCACCGCGGCGGCCGTGATCTCCACGACGCGCGCCGCGACCCGGGTCCTGACGCCGTAGCGCTCCACGTCCTGCATCATCCCCCAGCGGGTGCTCCTGCCGAAGTTCTTGCCGAGATCGTCCAGCATCTCGACGACCGTCACTTCCTTGCTGCCGTGCGTCGCCAGCCCGTACAGCTCCTCGACCGACTCCGCCCCGTGGACCAGGAGGAACTTGAGCGCCTCGCCGGAAAGGGTCCCCTTCTCGGCCAGCATCAGCGCGGTCTCGATACCGACCGCGCCGCCGCCGATGACCACCACCCGCCTGCCGGTGTTCTCCCGCCCGGAGAGGAGTCCCCAGGCCTGCAGCACGTGCGGCAGATCGGCTCCGGGGATGGCCGGGGTTATCGGCGCGCCGCCGGTGGCGAGGATGACCGCGTCGGGGCGGTCCGCCTCCAGCAGGGACAGGTCGACCTCCGAGTGGAGCAAGACGGTCGCGCCGGAGAGTTCCAGCTGACGTTGGAGGTCGCTGGCGAGTTCCAGGAATTCGCCCCTCCCCGGAGGAGCCCCGGCCAGAAGGAGCTGCCCCCCCAGGCGTCCGCCTTTTTCGTGGAGCGTCACCCGGTGCCCCCGTTCGGCCGCGGCGATGGCGGCGCTCATGCCGGCCGCTCCGCCCCCCACCACCGCTACCTTCAGCGGCAGCTCGGCCTTTTGCACCGCGCGCGCCTTTTCGTAGCCGGCCCTCGGGTTGCAGAGGCACTCCACCGCCTTCATCTTGAAGAGGTTGTCGAAACACCCCTGGGCGCAGGCGACGCAGTGGACGATGTCCGCCTCGCGCCCCTCCCGCGCCTTCGCCGGGAACTGCGGGTCGGCGATGAGCGCCCTGCCGACCGCGACCATGTCGCAGTAGCCGTCCGCGATCAGTTCCCGCGCCACATCCGGGTCGTTGATCCTGTGACTGGCGATGACCGGTATCGAGACCCGCTCCTTGAACCCCCGGGCCAGGTAGGCGAAGACGCCGCGCGGCACCTCGGTCACGATCTGGGGAACCTGCGCCTCGTGCCACCCCACGTTGATGCAGAGGGCGTTGACGCCTGCGGCGGCGAGCCTTTCGGCGTACGCCAGAAGCTCCTGCCGGCTGGAGCCGCCTTTCATGAACTCGTTGCCGTTCATCCTGACCAGCAGCGGGAACTCGCTACCCACCGCCTCGCGGACCGCGGCGATCACCTCCAGCCCGAAACGTACCCGGTTGTCGAAGCAGCCGCCGTACGCGTCTTCGCGCCGGTTGGTGAGAGGGGAGAGGAATTCGCTGATCAGGTACCCTGTGCCGGAGAGGATCTCCACCGCGTCGAATCCCGCTTCCTTTACGCGCCGCGCCGCCTGTGCGAAGGAGGCGACGATCTCGGCGATCTCGGGAAGCTCAAGCTCCTTCGGGGTCTCGCGGGTCAGGCGCGATGCGATGGCGGACGGCGCCACCGGCTGCTTTCCCCCCATCAGCATGGAGTGGTTGTAGCGGCCGGCGTGGTTCAGCTGGACCGAGGAGCGCGCCCCGTTATCCTTGATGGCTGCGGCGAGCCGCGCCAGGCCGGGGAGGTAGGCGTCCTTGTGGGCGCCGATATTTCCCGGGTTACCCGAGCGCTCGTCCACCGTGGCGTATCCGACCGTGATCATCCCCGCGCCGCCGCGAGCCCGTTCGGCGTAGAAATCGACCAGGCGGTCGGTCACGGCGTAGTTGCCGGCCATGTTCATGTGCATCGCGGGCATGAAGATGCGGTTCTTCACCACCATGCGGTTGATCGTTATCGGCTGAAAGAGTGGATCTGACATTGGTTTCTCCGTTTTCCCGTGCTACTGCTTCGCCACCGTCATGAAGAGTTCGGCGACCTGGTCGAAGAGCCCGATCCCTTCGAGCGAGGTCCTGAGGAGCGCCGGGTCTTCCAGGAAATCCAGCATGAAGACGATCTCGGAGACCTTCAGGTAGACCAGGAAGGGATCGACCAGTCTCCCCTGGAACAGGCGCTCGACGATCTGGTTCACCGCTAGCCCCCTGAACGGGAGCAGCTTCACGGATCGCTCCAAGAGGGTCGTCACGTAAAAGAGGATCGCTTCGTCGACGCCGCCCACCGATTCACGATGGCCGGGCATGATCCGGTACCCGCGCAGCCGCACCAGTTTTGCCAGCGAGGCGCAGTAGGCGTCGTAGTTGCGGAACCGGTCGGCGAAGGTCTCCAGGTTGATGTCGAGGAGCGGCGCCTGGAAGATGTTCCTGAGCAGCAGATCGCCGGTAACGGCGAAGCCCCCGACCAGGTAGACGAGGTCGCTCTGGGAGTGCCCCGGACAGGCGAGCCAGTCGACGCCGAGCCCTTTCAGCTCCGGCGACTCCTCTACGATCCGGTACCGCTCCGGTATGGTGGGAAAGACCTTGTGGCGGTCGAAGGATTCGCGCAGTTCTCGGACGAACCTGGCGTCGAAGCCATAGCGCCCGAGCAGTTCGCCCATGCATCCCATGCGGTCGGCGTGGCGGGCAAACTTGATGGCGTCCAGGCGGGGGATGTAGACCTCTGCGGAAGAGTTTCGCAGCACGTGGTTGGCGAGGCCGTAGTGATCGACATGGCAATGGGTGACGAACAGGTACTTCACCCGGCCCAGGTCGACGCTGTCCGTCAGGGCCTGCTCCCCTTCGGGCGTGGGGGGACCCGCGTCGAAGAGCGCCAGCGCGCCGTTGAGCTCGGCGCTGTAGAAGTGGACTTCCCCCACCAGGTAAGGCGTTGGTACCGTGTGCTGTAGCATCTGTGCGTCTCCGGACGGGGCGGCAGGGTTTCCCCCGCCGCCCCGGCGCCTCTAGAAGATGTACTTTTCCGCCTCGCTCGACGCCTGGGCCAACTGGCGCTTGGCCTTCAGGAGCCCGGTGGCGTCGTACTTGGTGAACCTCCTGATGCCGGCCAGGAGCATGGTCAGGTTGTCCCCCTCCTCGATGTAGTAGGCTGCGCGGCGCGCGGCCGTGGCGGCCTTTTCGCTCGCGTTGAAGGCGTAGACCTTCACCGCCGAGGTGATCGCGGCCTTCTTGTTCTCGCTCAGCGAGGGAAGCATCTTCTCCGCCCTGAGAACGGCGCTCTCGATGGCGAAGATGTTGATGGCGACGTCGGCCACCGCCAGCAGGGTCTCCTGCTCGTCCTTGATGTTGGCCATGAACTTCTGCACCCCGGAGCCTGCCAGCACCAGGAACGCCTGCTTCAGGCTCGCCACCAGCGCCTTCTCGGCGGCGAAGGGAACCGAGTCGTCCAGTTCGTCGAAGCTCGGCGACATGAGGGATTCGAAGGCCTTCATCGCCTCCTTCTGCAGCGGGATCTCCCCTTTCATGGCGCGCTTCAGGATGATGCCGGGGATGAGCAGGCGGTTGATCTCGTTGGTCCCTTCCCAGATCCTGTTGATGCGCTCGTCGCGGTAGTAACCTTCGGCTGCGTACTCCTGAATGAAACCGTAGCCGCCGTGGATCTGCACCACCGCGTCAACCGTGTCGGCGAGGATCTCGCTGCAGCAGACCTTGGCGATGGCGCACTCGACAGAGTACTCCTCGATCCCTTCCTGGTACGCCTCGTAGTAGTTCGGCGTCTCCTTGCCGATGGTGGCGAGCCGGTCGTCGATCAGGCCGGCCAGGCGGTAGACCACGGAGTCGGAAGCGAAGATGGCGGCGGTTGCGTCGGCGATCTTCTCCTGGATGGCGCCGAAGCTCCCGATGGGGACGCCGAAGGCCTTGCGCTCGTTGGCGTAGCGGATCCCCTCGGTGATGGCGCGTTTCGATGCGCCGGTGGCGCCTGCGCCGAGCTTGAAGCGCCCGACGTTCAGCACGTTGAAGGCGATCTTGTGCCCCTTGCCGATCTCGCCCAGGAGGTTCCCGACCGGCACCTTGGCGTCCTCGAGGATGATCTGGGTGGTGGAGGAGCCGCGGACCCCCATCTTGTTCTCCTCGGGTCCGACGCTGAGCCCTTCGGTGGTCCGCTCGACCAGGAACCCGGTGAAGTGCTGCTTGTCGATCTTGGCGAAGACGGTGTAGAGGTTCGCGATGCCGCCGTTGGTGATGAACTGCTTGGTGCCGTTCAGGATGTAGTGCTTGCCGTCCGCGGAGAGGGTGGCGGTCGCCGAGGCGCCCAGGGCGTCGCTGCCGGAGCCGGGCTCGGTGAGGCAGTAGGCGGCGATCCATTCGCCGGAGATGATCCTGTTGAGGTACTTCTCCTTCTGCTCCCTGGTGCCGTAATATACCAGCGGAAGGGTGCCGATGCCAGTATGCGCGGAATAAGTCACCGAGAAGGAGCCGGCCTGGGCGAGCTTCTCCGCCGCCAGCATGCTGGTCGCCTTGTCCAGCTCGAGCCCGCCGTACTCCTCCGGCGCGTCGATCATCAAGAGCCCCAGCTCGCCGCATTTCTTCATAAGCTCCACGGTGAGCGGCAGGTCGTGATGCTCGATCTGCTCGCGATGCGGGAGCACCTCGTTCAGGACGAACTGCTCGGTGGTGTCGCCGATCTGCCTGTGCTCGTCGGTGAAGTCTTCCGGCGTGAATATGTCGGCGCACCCCGCCTCGGTTATCAGGTACTCAGCCCCTTTGAATAGTCTTGCAGCCATTTTGTCACCTCGCTATTTTGAGTTTTTTGATCATCTCAGTTACATCCTCTCGAAAATCCCTGCCGCGCCCATGCCGCCGCCGATGCACATGGAGACCATGCCGTAGCGGGTCTTGCTGCGCCGCATCTCGTGGAGCAGCGTCGCGGTGAGCTTGGCTCCGGTGCATCCGAGCGGGTGCCCCAGGGCGATCGCGCCGCCGTTCACGTTTACCCTGGCCGGGTCGATGCCGAGTTCCTTCACGCAGGCGATGGACTGGGCGGCGAAGGCCTCGTTCAGCTCGATGAGGCCGATGTCGTCGAGGGCGAGCCCGGCGAGTTTCAGGGCGGCCGGTATGGCGGCTATCGGGCCGAGACCCATGACCTCCGGCGCCACTCCCCTGACGGCGAAGGAGACGAAGCGTCCCAGCGGTTTCAGGCCGTTTCGCTCCAGGTACTCCTCGGAGACGACCAGTACTGCGGCCGCCCCGTCGGTCATCTGCGAGGAATTGCCGGCGGTTACCGTGCCGGTCGCCTTGAAGGCGGGCTTCAGCTTGCCGAGCCCCGCCGGTGTCGTGTCGCCGCGGACACCGTCGTCGGTGTCGATGGTCTCCGTGCTCTTCTTTATCTTGCCGTTCACCAGGGCGCAGTTCTCGATCTCGACGGCGATGGTCTCGTCCCTGAACTTGCCCTGGGCGATAGCGGCTGCCGCCTTGACGTGGCTTGCCGCGGCGAAGGCATCCTGCTCCTCGCGGGTGATGCCGTACTTGTCCGCCACCAGCTCGGCGGTGATCCCCATGGAGGCGAACGCCTCCGGCCAGCTCGCCATGAGCCCGGGGTTCGCGCTGTACTTGCCGCCCCCCATCGGGATCATGGTCATGCTCTCGGCGCCGCCGGCGATGATGCAGTCTGCGAAGCCGGCGATGATCCGCTCCGCCGCCGAGGCGATGGTCTGGAGCCCCGAGGAGCAGAAGCGGTTCACAGTCTGGGCCGGGACCTCGACCGGCACGCCCGCCTTCATCGCGGCGACCCTGGCGAAGTTCATCCCCTGCTCCCCTTCCGGGAAGGCGCAGCCGAGGATGATGTCCTCCACGTCCAGGGGATTGATCCCCGTCCTGTCCAGGAGTCCCCTGATGGCCGCAGCCGCCAGGTCGTCCGGGCGGACGTCCTTCAATTTCCCTCTTTTTGCCTTGCAACCGGGGGTGCGAAAGGCTGCCACTATATATGCTTTTCTCATCGGTATCCTCCGTAGGTTAAAGTCCGTTCTATGTTCTACGTTCTACGTTGTTTAAAGGCAGTTCCACGTTATATCCAACCCCGTTTACGTTCTGTAACAACGTAGAACTTAGAACGTAGAACGTAGAACATGCTTCTTAGTTCCTAAGCGGCTTCCCTTTCTTCAGCATGTGCTGGATCCGCTCCAGGGTCTTTTTCTGTCCGCAGAGCTTCACGAATCCTTCGCGCTCCAGGTCGAGCAGGTACTCCTCGGTGATCAAGGTTCCCGCCGGGACGTCGCCGCCGGTGATCACGTCCGCAACGGTACCGGCCAGGAACTGGTCGTACTCGGAGATGAACCCGCCCATCCTCATGTTCCAGAGCTGCGACTTGATGGAGGCGGCGACGCTCCTGCCGGGGGCCTTCAGGTCGGTCAGCGGCCGGCCGGGACGGTAGTTCGACGCCAGCGAAATGGCCTTCAGCTTCGCGTCGTGGATCCGCTTGTCGATGTTCATGGTGATGGCATCGCCCTGGCGCATGAAGCCCATAGGCCCCAGCTCCGCGGCGGACATGCTCACCTTGGCCATGGCGATGTTCATGAAATTTTTGAAGATGAACGGGGTGGCGTCGATCTCGTTCTCCTCCGCCAGCTTGATGGCGCGGATGGCCATCTCCTTGGTCCCCCCGCCGGCGGGAAGAAGCCCCACCCCGATCTCGACGAGCCCCATGTAGGTCTCCGCATGCGGGATGATGGCGTCGGCATGGAGGCAGGTCTCGCATCCGCCGCCCATGACCAGGTTGTGCGGCGCGGCGACTACCGGGATCTTGGAGTACTTGATCGCCATCATCGCCTTCTGGAATCCCTTGACGGTCATGGAGATCTCGTCGTAGGCCCCCTCGGCTATCGCCATGGCGAGGAGCATCAGGTTGGCGCCCGCGGAGAACATCGCGCCGTCATTGGCGATGACGAGACCCACCCCTTCCTCTTCCGTCCGCTTGATCGCCTTGTGCACCATGGAGAGGATCTCGTTGCCGATGGCGTTCATCTTGGTGTGGAACTCCAGGCAGAAGACGCCGTCTCCCAGGTCGACCACGGAGGCGCCGCTGTTCTTTTCCACCACGCCGCCGGTTTTCTTCAGGATGGAGAGGCTGACGTGCTCGGCCTTGGTCGGCACCTCGCGGTACTCCCTGTCCTGCACGCAAAAGTAGTAGTTCCGGCCCCCCTCGAACTTGTAGAACTGCTCGACTTCCTTCAGCCCTGCCGGGACCGGGACCCCGTCCTTCTCGGCGCGCTGCACGAAGTACGGGACGCCGATGGCGTCGAGCATCTCGAAGGGGCCGATCTCCCAGTTGAAGCCCCACTTCATGGCGTTGTCGATGTTGACGATGTCGTCGGCTATCTCGGGGATCCGGTTGTAGGTGTAGATCAGGGTGTCGCGCATGTTGGCCCAGGCGAACTGGCCGGCCTTGTCGCTCGCGCCGACCAGCGCCTGGAGACGCTTCGCCGGGTCGTCGATCGACTTGGCCGCCTCGATGGAGGCGAACTTCGGGCGCTGCGACGGGACGTAATCCCCTGTCGTGTAGTCGTAGTAGAAGAATTCCTGCCCCTTCTCCCCCTTCACCTTCTTGAAGAAACCCTGCCTGCTCTTGTTCCCCAGGAGCCCCTTGCCGATCATCTCCGTGACGAAGCCGGGGAACTTGAAGATGTCGCGCTGCTCGTCGTTGGGGAGGAGATCGTAGGAGTTGTTGGCCACGTGCTGCAGCGTGTCGAGCCCGACCAGGTCGGCCGTGCGGAAGGCGGCGCTCTTGGGGCGGGCCGTCGCCGGTCCCGCGATGGCGTCGACCTCCTCGACCGTCATCCCCATCTCCATCATGGTGCGTACGCAGTTGCAGATGGCGTAGACCCCGATCCTGTTGGCGATGAAGTTCGGCGTGTCCTTCGCGGTCACTATCCCCTTGCCGAGGCGCTTGGCGATGAAGTCGCCCATGAAGGTCGCCACGGCCGGGTCGGTGTCGCGGCAGGAGACGATCTCCATGAGGCGCATGTAGCGGGGCGGGTTGAAGAAGTGCGTCACCAGGAAGTTCTTCCTGAGCGGCTCGGGGAGTACCTCGGAAAGTTCGTTGACCGAAAGGCCGCTGGTGTTGGTGGAAAGGATGGCGCCCGGCTTCAGGTTCGGGACGATCTTTTCCGAGAAGAGCTGCTTCTTGATCGCCATGTTCTCGATGACCACCTCGACGACCCAGTCGCAGTCGCGCAGCTTGGACATGTGGTCCTCGAAGTTGCCGGTCTCGATGTAGCCTGCGTGGGACGGGAGGAAGAAGGGTGCAGGCTTCATCTTCTTCAACCCCTCGAGCCCGGCTGCGGCGATGCGGTTTCGCACCGCGGCATCGGCCAACGTGAGCCCCGCGGCCAACTCCGCCGCGTTCGGCTCCCTCGGCACGATATCCAACAGCAACACCTGGATTCCGGCATTGGCGAGGTGGGCGGCGATCGTCGCTCCCATGACCCCTGCCCCCAGAACTGCCACCTTGTTGATCTGATTCATTTCATTCCTCCCTGTCTGTAATGACGCGGCAAGCCTAGTTGCCGTTGTCGGCGTAGAGTTCCTCTATCTTTTCCTTGTATTTCTCGTAAATGACCTTGCGTCTCAGTTTGAGCGTCGCCGTCAGCTCTCCGGTGTCGACCGAGAAGTCGCGCGGCAGCAGCACGAATTTCTTGATGCTCTCAAACTTCGCGAGCTTCTGGTTTATCTCCTCGATGCGCAGTTCGAAGAGCCTGTACACCGCCTTGTGTATCACGAGGTCGTCGACGTCGACGTAATCTATATGCTTTGCCTTGGCGAATTCAAGCACCCTTTCGATGTTGGGGACCACCAGGGCCACCAGGTAGGGCTTCCGGTCGCCGTAGACGAACGCCGAGGAGATGTACTTGTCCATCTTGAACTCGTTCTCTATCGGCTGCGGCGCGATGTTCTTGCCGCCGGCGGTGATGATCAGCTCCTTCTTGCGGTCCGTGATGTACACGAAACCGTCGTCGACGTGCCCGATGTCGCCGGTCCTGAACCAGCCGTCCTGGACCGCCTCCGCCGTGGCCGCCTCGTCCTGGTAGTAGCCGAGCATCACCTGCGGCCCCTTCACCAGGATCTCCCCGTCTTCCGCCACCTTGATCTCGGTCTGCTTCAGCGCGACCCCCACCGACCCGAACCTGAGGTTTTCGAAGCTGTTGAAGGAGACCGCGGGGCTTGTCTCGGTGAGGCCGTACCCCTCGAAGATCGGGAGCCCGATCACCCAGAAGAACTCGTTGATGGTCTTGTCCAGCGGAGCGCCGCCGCAGCAGCACATCTTCATGCTGCCGCCGAAGCGCGCCCTGATCTTGCCGAATACCAGCCGGTCGCAGAGGGCGTATTTGAAGGCGAGCAGGGAAGAGTGCTCCTTCCGGATGTACTTCGCCTCGACGAACTTCTTGCCGACCTCCACGGCCCAGTGGAAAAGGGTTCGTTTCAGGAGCGGCATGTGGTGGGCGTTCTCGTAGATGCGGTGATAGATCTTCTCGAAAAGCCTCGGCACGCTCACCATGACCGTCGGGCTCACTTCCATCATGTTTTCCGGGATTTTCTCGATGCTGTCGGCGAAGACTATCAGGGCGCCGTTTCTGACCGCCATGTAGTAGCCCGCGGAGCGTTCCAGGACGTGGGAAAGCGGCAGGAAGCTCAAGAGGATGTCGCGGTCGCCCACCGCGCCGCTTTGCTCGGTGAGGAAGCGGTTGTTGGAGAGGATGTTGCCGTGGGAAAGCATGACCCCCTTCGGCACCCCCGTGGTCCCGGAGGTGTAGATCAGGGTGAGGAGGTCGTCTTCCCCTATGCCGTCGATGCACGCCTCGATCTCGTTTCTCTCCGCTTCGGTGATGGGATCGTCTATCTCGGAAAGCTGGTAGAAGCTGCAGACCGGGAGCCGCGCGTCGCCCAGGAACCTCTCGAAGGAAACGACCAGCTCCACCCCGGGAATCTCGTCCCTCACCTTCAGGAGCTTGGCGTACTGGAACTTGCTCGACACGAAGACGACCTTGGCGCCCGAATGGTTCAGCATGTACTGGACCTGCTCCGGCGTGTTGGTCGGATAGATCGGGACCGTGACCGCCCCGGCGCACAGTATCCCCATGTCGGCGATGACCCAGCCGGCCCGGTTCTCCGAGAGTATGGCAACCCGGTCTCCCGGCTGCACGTTCACCTTCTTCAGGCCGCGGGCCGCCATCAGCGCCCTCTCGTAAAACTCCCCGTAGCTCAGGGTGACGTATCTCCCGCGCTTTCTGTACTTAAGCGCCAGATGCCCCTCAAACCTCGAAGCGTTTTGGCGAAGCATGTCCGGAATCGACCTGTATGAATTTCCCATCGCCAGCCACCACCTGTTGAAAATTAATTTAACCGAACCATACTCAACCTTGACGCTCATGTCAAGTATAATTCTATTTTATTTTTCCGTAATACCAACGCAACACAGGCAAACGCCAGGGATGGCGCAGAGTTGTGGCGGTACCAGCAGGGGTGCCGAGGGGGGGTCGGAGCGGCTGGTCATTGCCGCGCCGGACGCCACCTCCCCATAGCGGCGGCCCCGTTTTCCGGCGGTCAGCACCCCGTGCGCTACGGGACAATGCCGCCAATTTTCAGTATGTTACTTGGTCAAACGCCTCCGCACCGCCCTTCATCACCTCACTTCACCCTGCGCACGGAATTTATTTACGGCTGTCGTATTTTTTGTTCTTGACATGGACGTCAATGTAATTTATCTCTATCCCAAAATATTGTTTTACTTTCATGACGGGATAGGCCAACTCACGCAACGAACTGTCTTCGCGAAGGGAAAAGGAGAAACCAATGGAAAGAGGACTGTTATGCTCCGCCGTCTGCGCCGCGATCATGGCAACGGCATCCGTGTCGTTCGCAGCGGGTCTCAAGATCAACGAGCAGGGGGCAAAGGCGATGGGTATGGCAAACGCCTTCACCGCGCAAGCTGACGACCCGAGCGCCCTGTACTACAACCCGGCGGGCATCGCTTTCCTGAAGGGGGGGCAGGTGAGCATGGGCTCGGTGAACATCCTCGTCCCGCAGACCGAGTTTGAGGGGACGACCGGGCTCTCCGGATCCGCGGTGGTCTCCGAAAAGGCGAAGAGGGACCTTTTCATCGCCCCCAACCTTTACGCTACCTACACCCTGGAAGCGCTGCCGCTCACCCTGGGGTTCGGGGTGAACTCCATCTACCCCCTGGCGAAAAGCTGGGACAACAGCAGCGCCTTCAGGAACCAGATCCAGGAGATCGCGGTCAAGCCGATCAACTTCCAGCCGACCGCCGCCTACCTGTTCGAGGACCTGAACCTCTCGGTGGCGGCCGGTCTCGATATCACCCACGCCATCGTCACCCTGTCCAAATCCGTTTACACCGCAGATGCCAGCAACGGCAACGCGCCGGTCGAACTGGGGGTGATGGGGCTCGACGGGACGGCCACGGACCTGGGCTACAACCTGGGGATAAAGTGGAAGCCGATCAAGGAGCTCTCCTTAGGCGTCGCCTACCGAAGCGAGGTCACGCTCCACATCGACGGGGACGCAAACTTCCTCGCCACCTCGCAGGCGGGCGCCGCGACCATCGGGCAGTCGGCCAGCGCCACTTCCTACAACCCGCAATTACGCGCGACCTCGCCGGTCACCACCACCATCACCCTCCCGGACAGCCTCGCACTCGGCGTAGCCTGGCAGCCGACCGAGAAGCTGACCGTCGAGTTCGACGCCGAGCGGACCGGCTGGAGTTCGTTGCAGGAGTTGGAGTTCAATTTCCACAACTCCCAGTTCAACAACTTCAACAACAAGCCGGAAGAGAAAAACTGGCACGACGCCTGGTGCTACAAGCTTGGGGGGCAGTACGCCATCAACAAGAACCTCGATCTGCGCGCCGGCGTCGCCTACGACAACAATCCCATTCCCGACTCCACGCTGGGACCGATGCTCCCCGACTCCGACCGCTACAACGTCACCCTCGGCTCTGGCGTGCACAACGAACACTTCTCGGTAGACCTCGCCTACATGTGGGTGCACTGGCTGGAGCGCACCGTCAACAACCAGAACAGTGCGACCCTAATGGGCGAAAACGGGACCTTCAAAAGCGACGCCCACCTCTTTGCGGCAAACATGACCGTCAAATTCTAGGCACCGGCTGTTTCCATCGGTGTTAACAAACATTTCGAGGTGATGATATGAAATCGCTTTTAGCTAGAGCCCTGACCTATCTGTTTTTCCTGCTGGCGGTGGGTTGCAGTTCCGACACGTCCCAGACCGGCTCCACTAGCACCAACGCGGCCCTCTTCGACCCGGCCGCCAGCATCATTCCGCTGCCGAACGTCCTTGCCACGGCGACCGCGAGAAACCCGCTTACCAACTACATCGACCCGTACTCCTCCTACACCGGGGCTCGCCCGGCGAACAAGCCGATGACGCCTCCCGAGGCGCTCTCCTACGTCAACCTGAAGGAGGTGGGGAACACCAACGCCGTCGCGGGCCTGAACGCCCCGATCTACCTCCGCTTCGCCGCGGCGCTCGACCCGACGTCCGTTACCGCCTCGACCGTCAAGGTATTCCAGGTCACCGGCGACAGCAGTGCCAGCTCGGCCACGGAGAACAACCCGCTCACCTTCACCGATGTTTCCGGGATGTTCAGCCGCAAGTACACCGCCGGCGGGACTGATGTCTTCTTGTTCCCGAACTTCCCCATGCTTCCCGGGACCCGGTATCTCTACGTGGTTACGAGCGGCGTAAAAGACGCAGCCACCGGCAAGCCGGTATGCAGCTCCACCTATTTCGACGCCCTGAAATCGCCGATCCCGCTCCTTGGCCCGCTGGCCCGCCTGGAAGCGATCCGCGCCAACAAGACGAGCGGGACCACCGTCGTATTCTCCGGCTACGCCAAGGTCATGGACGACCTCATCGCCGCATCCGCCGTCACCGGGATCGCGAGCCGCAACGACATAGCACTCATGGGGAGGTTCATAACGACCGCAGCCGGATACGTCGCCAAGGACGCCACCAGCGCCGCCTCGCTCATCCCCGTGGAGAGCGCCCTTCGCGCCATGGCAGCCGGCGCGACGCTTGGGGGGCTCTCCGGCAAGAGCTGGACCAACGACGTCACGAGCACGGCGACCACCCCTGCTGCGACCTTCTGGGCCGCCGCCGGCGCCCCCGGCAGCGCCCCCGCCTCCCTTGCCAGCGTCGTCACCGGGAGCATCAACAGCGCCGAACTCTCCGTCGACCCGGTCGTAGTCGCAGCCAACAGCTCCACCAGCGACCTGACCGGCGTGACAGGCGCCTACAACCCCGCAGCAGGGGTCGTGCAGCCCTTCCGCTCCGGCGCCACCCTGACCAGCTATTACCATGTCCCGAGGACGGTGCCGTTCATCTACCTGGTGCCCGCCGCTCCGAACGGGAAACTGGTCATCTTCCAGCACGGCATCACCGGGCAGAAGGAGCAGGTCCTTGCCCTGGCACAGTCCTTAACCGGCACAGGTTATGCGGTCATGGCCATCGACCTCCCGCTGCACGGCGCGCTCGCCGTCACCGGGCACACCACCGGCTCGCTCTGGGGCCAGGATTTCCTCGCTGTGGGTGCGCCGCTTGCCACCCGCTCGAACATCCAGCAGGCCGCTTTCAACCTGAACCGCCTGGAGCTGACCACCAAGACAGGCGGCCTCGTCGCCGCCGGCATCACATCGGCCCCGCCGACCGAGGTCACCTTCGTCGGTTTGAGCCTCGGCTCCATCGTCGGCTCCTATTACCTGGCCGGCAACACCACGCTCGCCACCTCAGGGATCCCGTACCTCCAGTCGACGCTGAACAGCGACATGAAAGGGTTCCTGAGCGTCCCGGGCGGCAGGCTCGCTTACCTGCTGAAGGACAGCCCCGCCTTCAGCGGCAGCATAGACGCCGGTCTGGCGGCGATGGGGATCGTCAAGGATTCGCCGACCTACAACCAGTTCTTCCAGGTCACCCAATCGGTCGTCGACCCCGTCGATCCGGCCAGCGTCACGACTCCCCTGGCAACCGGTCTCCCTTCCCGTCTCTCCGGCAGGACCGTGATGCTGGAGGCGGTAGGCGACCAGGTCATCCCCAATGAGAGTACCCGCTACCTGGGCAACGCCCTGGGAGGGAGGGAAATCCTCGGCTCTGCGGGCGCCGCAGTTGCTCCTGGGTTCAACCAGCTGGCCTACCTGAACGGCACCGCGGTTCCGTCCACCTTCATGTACACCCTGAGCGGAGCGAACATGGTGCCGAAGACCCTCTCCGCGCGGAGCATCGACATTGCCGGGACTTCGCCCGCCGAAGGGTACTTCCAGTTCAACCAGACCGGCATCGGCCACGGCTTCCTGATCGACAACGCCATTCCGAGCAACACTCAATTGGCGCAAACGCAGTTGGTCGCCTACCTGCTGAAGGGGGTGGTAGTCGATCCTACTTCTTCAGCTTCCATCGCGGCGCTGGCGAAGGTCCCGGCAGCCGATAGCGAAATACGCCTGCCGTCCGTTCTGGAAATACTCGGGTACCGGTAGGGATAGAGGGCGTTTGAAAACGATGCTTCGGAAAGTGAAGAAACCGTCCAGCAAAACAGGTGCGACAAAGAGGAAGGATGCCGTGGGGAGGACGAAGGACTCCCCACGGTATCACGTGATTTCGTTGAGGATCAGCGACGAGGAGTTGTCCGCGATCAAGATCGTCAGGGAAGGATCGGAAAACATCTCCGACTTCATGCGGAAGGTGCTGGCTTCATTTTTAGACGATGAGATCTGCGGGAAAAGGAAAGAGTACCGCTGAGGAGGAATCGTAGCGGTTGCAGGGAACTCCGCTGGAGCGTGCCGCTGCCCGTCAGGCTAAAAGCTGGTAGTATAACCCCGAGGGGCGGAAGCTACCCTATGACGGACGGTTTGCCTGGGGGTGACTATGAAAGCAACCAATGGGAGTAATGGGAAGAATGGGAAGGCCTCGTCGTCCCATGACTCCCATGACTCCCAGCCCCCCCAGAACTCCCAGAACTCCCACAACAACCTTTTGCCTCCCCGCGGGGACTACCGGACGCTGCTTTCCTACCAGAAATCGGTGGTGATCTACGAAATCACCTACCGCTTCTGCCGCCGCTTTCTCGCCAGGGGTGACCGCACCGTCGACCAGATGGTGCAGGCTGCCCGGTCGGGCAAACAGAACATCATCGAAGGAAGCAAGGCTGCCACAACCTCCAAGGAAACTGAAATCAAACTGACGAACGTGGCCCGGGCGAGCCTCGAAGAACTGCTGGAAGATTACGGGGACTACCTGAAAGTCCGCGACCTGCAAACCTGGGACAAGGACGGCCGCGAAGCACGGTACGTACGCAACCTGGCTAAAAGCACCCCGCTCTCTTTCGAGCTTTTTCGCGAGTTTACTGAAACGCGCCCCGCCGAAGTACTGGCAAATATCGCCATCTGCCTCATCCACCAGGCAAATTTCCTCCTGGACCGGCAACTGAAGGGACTGGAGAAGTCTTTCCTGAAGGACGGGGGACTGCGCGAACGGATGACCCGGGCACGGCTTCAGGCGCGGGAACAGCAATACAACGTGCTGGCAAAGAAATAGAAGACTCCTACCGCCGCCCTGTCTCCTACCGACCCTCTCCCGTTATCAAAATCGCCCTGAAATCGTTGACGTTGGTGAGCGTAGGCCCGGTAACGAGGGAATCGCCCAACCCCTGGAAAAAGCCGTGGCCGTCGTTGTTGTCAAGGCTGACCTTTGGGTTCACCCCCTTCTCCCAGGCGCGCTGCAAGGTGTCGGGAGCGAGAAAGGCTCCGGCTATCTCCTCCTGACCGTCCACCCCGTCGGTGTCTCCCGCCAAGGCGTAAATCCCCGCCGCTCCGTCCAGGGCCACTCCCATTGAAAGCAGGAACTCGACGTTGCGACCGCCGCGGCCCGTGCCACGGACCGTCACGGTGGTTTCGCCTCCCGAAAGAAGCACGCAGGGAGGGACAAACGGCTGCTGTTTCTCGGCGACCTGCAAGGCGATGCCCGCCAGCGCCTTCCCCACGTCCCTCGCCTCTCCCTCGATCCGGTCGCTCAAGATGTGCGGCGTGACGCCGTGCTCCTGAGCCACCAGCGCGGCGGCCTCAAGTGCTCCCTGCGGCGTGGCCACCAGCCGGTACTCCGCGTTGGACATCCGGACATCGCCGGGCTTCACACTCTCCCCCGATCCGGACTCCAGGCAGTGGAGCAGCGGGCCGGGAAGGGATATCTTGTAGCGCCGGATGATGGCCAGGGCCTCGGCGCAGGTGGTGGGATCGGCCACGGTCGGTCCGGACGCGATGTCCGCCGGGTTGTCGCCGGGGACGTCGGAAATGGCCAGCGTCAACACCCGCGCCGGATGGCACGCCGCGGCCAAGCGCCCCCCCTTGATGGCGGAGAGGTGCCGCCGGACGCAGTTGATCTCGCTTATGCTCGCCCCGGACTTCAGCAACTGGCGGCTTATCTCCTGCTTGTCCGCCAAGGTCACGCCGGGCAAAGGAAGCGGCAGAAGCGCCGAACCGCCCCCAGAGATCAGGCAGAGCACGAGGTCTTCCTGCCGCAGCCCCTGCACCAGTTCCAGCATGCGGGCGGCGGCGGTCATCCCGGCCTGATCGGGGACCGGATGCGCTGCGGCGACGACTTCGATACGCGAACAGGGAACCTCATACCCGTAACGGGTCACCACCAGACCGCCCGAGATCTCACCATCCCAGGCCTCCTCGAAGGCTCGCGCCATTGCCGCGGACGCCTTCCCCGCACCGATGACGATGAGCCTCCCGTAAGGGGGGGCGGGGAGGTGCTGCGGGATGCAGGCCTCCGGCCTCGCCGACCTCACGGCGGCTTCGAACATCTGCTGCAACAAATGGCATGGTTCCATATAGCTCCCCTCCACCCATCCCCCACCTGGCCTCCCCCTTGAAGGGGAAGGGACGTATAGCGGAAGATAGCCGCTAAGGCATGCTGTCTACTCGTTTTGCTCAACGGGACCGGAGACAGATGTGATGCCACGCCCTATTTACAGCAACGCCTGACAATATTCAACAGCGTTCTGCACCAACTTAGCGATGACTTCACCGCTTGGCGTGTGCAAGGCAAAACAGAGGGGGTGCTGTGCCGGCAGGGGTTAGTTCAGGAAGTTCGAAGAAAAAGGCAGGCGCGGGTTCAGTACTGTTCCTTTCTCATCCAGCCGTACTTCTCTCCCGCGTAGAAGTGGCCGTGACACAGGTAGGGGCCGCCGTTGTAGATGTTTATCATCTGCACTTCTCCGCACTCCGGGCAAGGCAAAGTCGGTACTTCCCTCCGCTGCGCCTCTTCCCGCAACGAGGTGAGGCGGTTGTCCAGTACCTCGATCCACGCAACCAGATCGCGGTCAAGCAGGTGCTCCAGGCATCCCCGCACACCGCACTTCCCCTCTTGTTCCCCGGTGAAAACAGGATGTTCGCATTCAGGGCATGTGCAATCGACACAGAGGTTGCCACAGAGGGCGCAGCGGCGGCTCTCCAACTCGGGAAGGCCGAAACAGGTCGGAGGGTAGATCCAGCTGAAAATCGAGCGGGGCATGGTTTCCCTCCTCATGAACGAATGGACCGCCAAGGCTTTGTAACTTTAGAATTTTGTCATGAAAGAAGACGTATGCAAGGTTGCCTCCATAAAAAAAGCAAAGCGCCCCTATCCCGTAAAGCGGCTTCTTAGGCGACTCCGGGGGCGACCTCATACCTTTGACGTCCCCTGGACCTGGCCGCTACGGCTCATGAACGTATCGACCAACTTTTTACTGCCGCAGCCACTCGATTGATCCGCCCGCAAGCCGTACTGTCTCGACGCCAAGTACAGTAGGAGTTATCGAAGCGGCAAGGGAGAAAAGACTCTCTACCTCAAGTTGTCAATAACAGTACCGATGAGACCAAGCATATCCCTATTAGGAAAACGGAGGGTACATGTTCAACAACTTCAAGGTTGGGACCAAGTTGCTGTCGGCGTTCATACTCATTGCCTTGATCAGCGCCATAGTGGGCACTGTCGGTGTAAGGAAGATACACGAAGTGGACGATGCAGATACGGCCCTATATGAGAAAATGGCCGTGCCTCTCGCCGGACTGGCACAGATCTCCATTCACTTTCAAGAGGTGGGCGTTGATCTGCGCAATCTGGTCGAGGCAAAGGAAGATAAGGAAAGGCAAGCAGCGATGGAGAGCATCAGCAAGCTCCGCCAGGAGATCCGCAGCCGAGTCGAAAAGCTGGAAAAATCAATCTCGAGCGAGGAAGCACGTAAACTCCTTACCGATTTCAAGGAAGCGCGCAAGGTTTACGGCGGCGATATCGACAAGGTGCAGGAACTGGTGAAGAGCGGCAAAGGGGATGAGGCGCTGGCGCTTCTACAAGGCGACCTCAGGAAGGCGGCGGCTCACGAGATGCACACCATCGACATGATCATCGACTCGCTGGAAAAGCAGGCGAAACTGACCTCGGACCATAACACGGCTACGGCCAACTCGGCCTCCACGCTGATGATAATCCTGGTCGTCGCAGGCGCGCTGACTGCCTTTGGCTGCGGCATATTCATGACCAGGATGATCACCTCGCCGCTCCAGGAGGCGGTTTCCGTCGCCAACGCGATCGGCGCGGGAGACCTGACGGTCGACATCAAGGTGAACTCCAGCGACGAGACCGGCGAGCTCATGGCAGCCCTTATGAAGATGACCGCGAACCTCCGAACGATCATAGGGCAGGTGGCGGACACGTCGACCCAGGTGGCCTCCGCCTCGAACCAGTTGCACGCCACCTCCGATCAGATCGCCACCGGGGCCGAGGAGGTCGCCTCTCAGGCGGGCACCGTCGCCACGGCGGGAGAAGAGATGTCCGCCACATCTTCCGACATTGCACAGAACTGTCAGATGGCGGCGGAAGGGGCGCGGCAGGCCTCCGAGACGGCACAAAACGGCGCGGCGGTGGTCGAGAGAACGGTCAGGGTGATGGGGCAGATCGCGGACAAGGTGCAGGAGTCATCGAGGACGGTGGAAAACCTCGGGGCGCGCAGCGACCAGATCGGGGCCATCATCGGCACCATCGAGGACATCGCCGACCAGACCAACCTGCTGGCGCTGAACGCCGCCATCGAGGCAGCCAGGGCGGGCGAGCAGGGGCGTGGTTTCGCAGTCGTGGCAGATGAAGTCCGCGCCCTTGCCGAGCGGACCACCCGGGCGACACGGGAGATCGGGGAGATGATCAAGGCCATCCAGAGCGAGACCAGGGGTGCGGTCACTGCGATGGAGGAAGGGGTAAAGCAGGTTGAAGCCGGCACGGCCGAAGCTGCCAAATCGGGAGCAGCCCTGCAGGAAATCCTGGAACAGATCAACAACGTCGCGATGCAGATCCACCAGGTGGCCACGGCCGCGGAGGAGCAGACCGCTACGACGAGCGAGATTTCGTGCAATATCGTGCAGATAACACAGGTAGTGCAGCAGACGTCGCAGGGTGCCCATGAATCGGCGGGAGCTGCGGCGCAGCTGCACGCCAACTCCGAGGAGTTGCAACGCCTGGTCAGGCAGTTCCGCCTTTAAACGAACAGGGAGCCGGCTCAATGCCGGCTCCCTGTTTTTCCGGATCATGCAGATCCGGCATCCCCTTTCGAAGTCCGCCTACCGTGGTATATCGAGGGTGAAATTCTTGGTCCCGCTTCCCTTCTCGTCGATTTTCCACTCCCCCAGGATCTCACGTTCCTTCCCCTGCCGATGACGCGAAATTTTGATATGCACGCTCAACAGTGACTGCTGATGGGAAGGGAGCTCGGCGTAGTTCACTTCGATCTGGTTTGGTCCGTAGCGAAGCGAGCGTCCGAACATGTTGTAGTTGTACTGCACGTCCGGCTTCCCTTCCAACTCTTTGAGGACGGCGCCGTTGGCCCTTACTGTTCCGGTGTAGTTCGCCGCATAGATGAAGATGCTGACGTCTTTGGGTTCCTCATCGCCCGAAGCCTGCGGCTGTGCCGGGACTCCTTGCGAGGCGGGTGACGGGGACACGGCTGCGCCTCCTGCTGCAGTCGTTCCAGCCTCGGTCGTTCCTGGCGCAGTCGTTCCTGGCGCGGCAGGCGCCTGCTGCGGGAAGGTTATCACCCTGTACCCCTGTTGGTCGGGAGCCGCTTTTGGTGCAGGAGCGGCAGGTTGCAGGGTGATGCCCTCCTTCGATGCCAGTTGTGCGATCGGCCCGAGGGCCCCCAAAATGGAGGCACCCAGAATCGAGAAGAGCACCACCGGAAAAACCAGGTAACCGACGAGCGCCGCCCCCGGCCATTTCACCTTGTCCGATATGCCGCAGGCAAACGGAACGTCACCTTTTATCTCACGCAGATCGCGGTAGATCAGGTAATGGAAGATCGTCAAGTAGGGGAGAAAGACGATGCTGAGGATCGGCCCTGCCAAAGGTATAGCTCCGACCAGCAGCGAGGCTGCCCAGACCAGCAACAGCCTAAGGGCGACGTTGAACCACTCCCCTCGTATGTACTCCTTGCTCTTCAGCAACGCGTCCATGCCGCGAGAATCCTCACATACCAGCACGAACTGCGCAAAGCAGAACCAGACCATGAAGACGATACCCGGGATGACGAGAAGCATGAAACCGCCGGAAATGACGAAGCCGGTCAGCAAGCCGACCCACGCCAGCGGGAGGACCATACCTTTTCCGCGCCCGAGAGCGTCTTTCAGGCAAAGGCCCTCATCGGCAACCGCGTGCAGAAAGCCGGCAAGGCAGCGGAATCCGAGATAGATGCTTGCCACCATCCCGGCCATCCCGATCGCCACCATGACAACTTTTCCTGCCACCATGCCGACGACCATCCCTAGCGCGACCGCAGCACCCCCCGGACCGACGAAAGCGAGCACGCTCAGCAGGAACAGTCCGATCAAGGTGGAGAATCTGCGCTGGAAAACGTCCCAGCTCTCTTTAAAGAGGTCCACCACGTCGGTCAGCGCCCGGGGTGATGCCGGCTTCGTTCCCCTCGCCCCCGGCGGGGCGTATGGGTTAATGAGCGGCGAACGCGGCGGCGGAGGTTGAGGTTGAGGTTGAGGTTGAGGTTGAGGTTGAGGTTGAGGTTGAGGTTGAGGTTGAGGTTGAGGTTGAGGTTGAGGTTGAGGTTGAGGTTGAGGTTGAGGCGGCGGCGATTGCAGAGAGTCCGACTGTCGCCCGTCCAGGGAAGAGGCAGGTTCATGAGCGGCGGAGGTCTTGGGAGGAGAGTCCGTCGTCTTGTTGAAAGTGAAGACGGACTTGCACTGCGGGCAGGTAACCTTTCGGTCTCCGTCCGGCACCCGGTCTTCAGGCATCTGGCGGGACAGTCCGCAAGAGGGGCAGGAAATGGTCAGCATTTTCATGTGATTCTCCCGGCGAGCCTGGCTCGGTTCACAGTTTGAAACGGACCGTAAGCCCGCTGCGCGACATGGAAAGAAGCTTCACCTGTTGTCCTTCGATGGTGATGCTGGCGCCTGCTGTGAGCTTCTCGTCATCTTCCGCCTTACCGTTGTGGTTGACGTCGATGACCACCGGGTCGTTCGAATAGTCGCCATCGCAGTTGCCGTCAAACGCCACTACCTGGTATCCCGTGCCGTTGACGGTCAGGATGCCCACCCAGTGACATGCCGGATAGAAGCGGACCCCGCCCATGTTGCTGCCGAAGACCCAGAGTCGATACGGCGCGACGACCTTCTCCTCGTCGTAGCGGATCAGGATGGAGTAAAAGTTGGGGAGAAGTGATGCGGCCTTTTCACCCTCGGACGGCGGCCGGTCATCGGTGAGGTCTCCGTTGTGGTTCTCGTCGAAATAGAATCTGGGGGGACTGGACTCCTCGGTTATGACCAGGTGCTTATTGCCGGCGATGGTGAATTCGTCGAAGTACCGCTTGGAACCTGTTTCGGCGGGGAATTTCTTGAACCCCTGGCTGGGGCTGGGCGTTTCGAAGAGATTGAGGGCGAATCCCTGAGAGACTGACAGGCCGAGAGGAAAACCCTCGGGAGAGGGGGTAAGCTCGATGGCGGTGCCGTCCGAAGCTCCCTTGGTAACGGATACTGCGGCTGGAGTGGCTGGAGTCGCATCGTTCCTGGCACTTTTGCCGGTATCGGATTCGGAGCAGCCGACGCAAAGCAGGGCGAAGATCATCAGCAAAGGCAAAGCTCTCAATGCCACGATTTCTCCTTTCTCATCCCCGATGTTGGGTGATCGAGAAATAATAACTCAAAAACGACGGGTACAATAGATAAAAACAGCCAAGGGTGGTTATCTGCAATATTACTGCAGGCTATGGCTACCACGAGAGTTCTCACTATCTTCAAAGAGGCCGGCAAAGAGAGAAAACGGATGACCTGAATGATAAGCCATGATAGTTTTTTAAGGACTCATTGAGTCAAAGAATCTGTGAGGCGGCACCCGATGGCAAAGCTGCTCCATGTCACGAAGCGATACATCCACAACCGACTCCGGAGGCACCTCTCCCTGACCAGCGACGATCTTCCGCTATAAAAATCTCCCCCTCCCCTTCAAGGACAATCCCCCTCCTGGCCTCCCCCTTGAAGGGGTAGGGACGTACAGCGGAAGAGGTTTGCTACGGGTAAGTATTTAAAGCTGTCGCGCTTGGATGACCAATGAGATATACTCGACCGGAAAACTCATGAGGGAGACAGGCGGAGTCCGATGCGTATCCTGATCATTGAAGACGAGCAAAAAGCTGCCAATTACCTCAAAAAGGGGCTGATGGAAAACGGCTTCAGCGTCGACATCGCCAACGACGGCGAGGACGGCCTGCACCTGGCGACTACCGAGGCCTACAGCCTCATCATCCTCGACGTGATGCTCCCCATCAGGGGAGGGTGGTCCATCATCAAGGAACTGCGCGACGGGGGGAACGACGTGCCGGTCATCTTCCTGTCGGCGCGCGACGCGGTGCACGACCGGGTCCACGGGCTGGAACTGGGCGCGGACGACTACCTGGTGAAACCGTACTCTTTCTCCGAGCTGCTGGCCCGAATCCGGATCATCCTGCGCAGGCACCCCCTGCAGCAGCCCGAGGTGATGAGGATCGGGGATCTCGAACTTGACCTGGTCCGGCACAAGGCCCGGCGCGGCAGTGTCTCCCTCGACCTCACCGTCAAGGAGTTCCAGCTCCTCGCGCTCATGCTGCGCCGCCGGGGCGAGGTATTGAGCCGCACCACCATCTCCGAGCAGGTATGGGGGATCAACTTCGACAGCGACACGAACGTGGTGGATGTTGCCATCCGGAGGCTGAGGAAAAAGGTGGACGACCCATTCCCGTTCAAAGTCATACACACCATCAGGGGGGTGGGCTATGTCCTCGACGACAAAGCCTGACGCCCCAACGGCGGGGTCGATAACCACCCGCCTGGTGGCGTTCTACATCGTCACCACGCTGCTGATCCTGTTCTGCACCAACTGGTTCCAGTTCAGAGCCCTCTCCGACGACCTCGACTACGAAGACAACGACTTCCTGGTGGACCGGATCGCCACGCTGCGCACCCTCGTAGCGCGCCACCCGGACGCGCTGAAGGAACAGATTTCCTCGGTCGACACGGGACAGCCGACGAGACATCTGGTCCGGGTGCAGGACGAGGAGGGGCACATGGTGCTGGAATCTCACGGCATGGCCCAGCTCGAGGTCGGGCTCTTCCCGCCGGCGGTGACGGCGGACCAGAAGATCGGGCACGGCGCCAAATACCGCAGCGCCGACAACCGGCAGTACCTTCTCAACTCGGCCTGGGCCGAGGCGCACGGCAACCCGCACTACCGGCTCTTGCAGGTGGCTCTCGACGTCACGGACGAGGACGAACTGATGTCGAAGTACCTGCTCCGGACCGGCATCGCCGTCGCGGTCGGCCTGCTGCTGGCGACGGGTCTCGGGATCTTCATCACCAGGAGAGGGCTGCGCCCGCTGAAGGCGATGGCGGCAACGGTGGCGGAGATCACGGAGGCGGACCTGCACCAGCGGATCAGGACGGAGAGCTGGCCCAAGGAGCTGGACCAGTTGACGATAGCCCTGGACGCCATGCTGGGAAGGCTGGAGGGATCGTTCGCGCGCCTCTCCGAGTTTTCGGCGAACCTCGCGCACGAACTCCGCACGCCGATCAACAACCTGCGCGGCGAGGCGGAAGTCGCCCTGTCCCGGGCGCGTTCCGACGAGGAGTACCGCCGGATCATCGAGTCGAGCATCGAGGAGTACGAAAGGCTCTCCAGGATGGTCGGCGACATCCTCTTCCTGGCGCGGCCGGACCGCGGCCATCTCCCCCAGCTCATCGACGCGAGGCAGGAGATCGAAACGCTGGTGGAGTACTACCAGAACGTGGCCGACGAGCAGCAGATAGACATCTCCGTTGAGGGAAGCGGGAGCATCAGCGTCGATCCGAGGCTGTTCCAGCGCGCCGTCGGCAACATCATCTCCAACGCCCTGCACTACACCCTGAGCGGCGGCACTATCGAGGTCCGCCTCGGGACGGCCGACGACGGCTGGCTGGAGATCGCCATCGCGGATAACGGCATCGGGGTGGTTTCCGCAGAGCTGCCGCTCCTCTTCGACCGGTTCTACCGCTCCCCGCAGGCCCGCCTGATGTACAACCAGGGTAGCGGCCTTGGCCTTGCCATCGTCCGCTCCATCATGTCGCTTCACGGCGGGACCGTCTCCGTCGCGAGCACCCCGGGCGAGGGGACGGTGGTGACGCTCCTGTTTCCCCCGCCCGGTGCGTATCCGGAGTCGGCGTAGCGGCGGTGAGGTGAGGTTTTTCCCTGGATGACAAAAATGTCATCTCCCTGCAATCTTTCGGCAAGACTGTTTACCGTATCTTCAGGTGTCGCAGAAATCCAAACACCCGAACTACGGAGTAATTGTCCATGCCGCAGCGCCGCCCCGGGCTTATCGCCTTTGTTTCCTGCACCTTCCTGACCGTTTCCGCCGCCATCCGCATCATGCTCTGGGGGATGACCCCCGCCGGATCGGGGCTCAAATTCCACCTCCTGGTCAAGGCTGCCGTCGCCGGGTTCTATTTCGACCTGGCCACACTCGCCTACGCCATACTGCCGCTGGCGCTCTACCTGATCCTGGTCCCGCGCCGCCTGGCGACTCACCGGTGGCACATCTGGGTGTTGCGCGCCCTGTTCACAACCTTCCTCGCCGTGCTGGTCTTCGACGTCTGCGCCGAGTACCTCTTCTTCGACGAGTTCGGCACCCGGTTCAACTTCATCGCCGTCGATTACCTGGTCTACACGCAGGAGGTGATCGGCAACATCCGCGAGTCGTACCCGCTCAAGGCCATCTTCTCCGGCATCGCGGCCGTCGCCCTCGCCGCGTCCTGGCTGCTCAGAAAGCCGCTGGAGCGCGGAGCCGCGCTTACCTTCGGCGGCGCCTATCACCGCGCCGGTCTCCTGCTCCTTCTCCCGGCTCTCCTCTCCTTCAGCGTCGTCAACGTCTCCCAGTCCGCGGTCTCGTACAACAACTTCGCGAACGAGCTGGCTGGCAACGGCGTCTACAACCTTTTCGCCGCGTTCGTCAACAACGAGCTCAGCTTCACCCGGTTCTACCGCACGCTGCCGCAGGACAAGGTGAACGGGCGCCTGAGGACCCTGGTAGCCGAAAGGAACAACAGCTTCGTGAACCCGAAGGACGAGCGGTTGACGAGACAGATCCGCGGCGAGGGGACGGAAAAGCGGCTGAACCTGGTCGTCGTCGTCGAGGAGAGCCTGAGCGCCGAATACCTCGGGGTGTTCGGTAACAAGGAGCACCTGACCCCCAACCTGGACCGGCTCGCCTCCCAGTCGCTCCTCTTCACCAACCTGTACGCCACCGGCACCCGCACGGTGCGCGGGCTGGAGGCGCTCACCCTCTCCATCCCGCCCCTTCCCGGCACCTCCATCGTGAAACGTCCGAACAACGGCGGGTTCCGCTCGTGGGGGGAGATCCTGAACTCCAAGGGGTACCAGTCCAAGTACATCTACGCCGGGCACGGCTACTTCGACAACATGAACGCCTTCTTCACGGCGAACGGCTACTCCATCGTGGACCGGGCCGACTTCGAGAAGCAGGAGGTGACCTTCTCCAACATCTGGGGGGTCTGCGACGAGGACCTGTTCCGCAAGGTCATCAAGGAGGGGAGCAAGTCCTACGCCGAGAAGAAACCGTTCTTCTCGATGGTGATGACCACATCGAACCACCGCCCCTTCACCTACCCGGCGGGGAGGATCGACATCCCCGTGAAGAGCGGCAGGAACGGGGGGGTGAAGTACGCCGACTACGCCATCGGGAGGTTCATCGCCGAGGCGAGCAGCCAGCCGTGGTTCAAGGACACCATCTTCGTCTTCATTGCCGACCACTGCGCCGGGAGCGCCGGCAAGACCGACATCCCCGTGAAGAAGTACGAGATACCGATGCTGGTCTACTCGCCGGCACACGTAAAACCGGGGCGCGTGGAACGGATGACCAGCCAGATCGACGTCGCCCCCACCGTGCTCGGCCTGATGAACATGAGCTACCGGAGCGACTTTATCGGGCGGGACATCCTGAAGGACTCAGGCCAGCCCGGGCGCGCCTTCATCTCGACCTACCAGAAGCTCGGGTACCTGACGGAGAACGAGCTGCTGGTGCTCGGCCCGCGCCAGTACGCGGCGCAGTACAAGGTGGACCGAAAGAGCGGAGACGCGAAGAAAGAGCCGGTGACCGACGCGCTCCTGACCGACATGCTCGCCTACTACCAGGGAGAGGACTACCTCTACCAGCAGAGGCTGAACAGGATTCGCTAGATGACGAAACAATTGAACGCAAACTTCTGGGTACGGCATCTCGCCGTACCCATTTTCATTTTCCTGGTTGCAGCGACACTCTGCGAGACGACAGACGTCGACATCACCCTGGCGGACCGTTTCTTCGATTTCCAGAAGGGGATCTGGCCGGCCCGCGAGGCATGGTGGGCCGAATGGCTGGTTCACGAGCGTGGCAAGGACCTGATCCTGGCGATTGCAGCGGGATCGGTTTTGGGGTGGATCGGGTCGTTCAGGTGGGAGAGGCTCCGCCCGTTGCGCTGGCGTCTTTTGTACCTGGCGCTCGCCATCGTCATCGGCACGACCACAGTTTCGATGCTGAAGAAGGGGATCGGGCGGCACTGCCCATGGGACGTGCAGCGCTACGGCGGGAGCGTGCCGTACACCCGGCTCACCGAACCGCCGCCGCAGGCGTGCGCGCCGGGGAACTGTTTTCCCGCCGGGCATGCCTCCGGCGGGTTCTCGCTTTTCGCAGGCTACTTCGCCTGGCGCGACCGGCGCAGGAAGGTGGCGCGGTACTGGCTCGGGGCGGGGGGAGTGCTGGGAAGCCTTTACGCCTACGGGCAGATGGCGCGCGGCGCCCACTTCCTGTCCCACAACTTCTACAGCGCCATCATCTGCTGGGTGATGGCGCTGGCGCTTTACCTGGCGATGCGGCCGCGGCTGTCGGACGGGGCGAATGATCATTCGCCCCTACGGCGGCGCCCGCATGCGGCACCGAGCAGGTCGGAACCAAAAAAATGATTGTAAATTAATTAGCCTCCACGTAGAATCCCCGGCATTTCCATCCACCAGAAGGGGCCATACTTCATGAAAGCGTACGCCGACATGAGCAGGGAAGAGTTGCTGCAGGAGCTGGCCAAAAAGGACGCGGTGATTGCCGTGTCGCAGCAAAAGGTCGAGGATCGCTTCCTGGAGTTCTTAGAGGACCTGGATCTTGCCTGGGCCGAGAACGAGATCATCTGCGACGAAAAGGGGCAGCCTCAGGATTACCGGCTTCTGCGCGTGACCCCCGGTTTCGAACAGGAGACGGGAATTAAGTTTACCGAGGGGAAAACCATCCTTGAGATTTTCCCCGCACTGGACCTGTGGTGGATCGAGACCTTCGGCAAGGTGGCCCTCACCGGGGCCGCGACCAGATTCGAGAACTTCGGGGAGGTAACCGGCAATTACTACGAGGTGTATGCCTTCAGCCGGCAACGCGGCAAATTCACCACCGTGTTCACGAACATATCCGAGCGCAAGGAGATCGAATACGCCCTGATCCAGAAGCAGACCGAACTTAAATTGGCCAATGAACTCCTGGAGCAAAGGGTCAGGGAACGGACCGAGGAGTTGGAGGAGGCGATCAGGGCGCAGGAATCCTTCAGCTATTCCGTTTCCCACGACCTGAGGGCGCCGCTTCGCCACATGAACAGCTTCAGCTCCATGCTGGTCGAGGACTTCGGCGAGGTGCTTCCAGCCGAGGCCAGCCGCTACCTGGACCGCATCAGGGGAGCCTCCGAGAAGATGGGGACCCTGATCGACCATCTCCTGGAACTGTCGCGGATGAGCAGGGCGGAACTCAACCTGGAGACGGTCGACATGAGCGAGATCGCGGAGTCCACCATGCGGATGTTCCGGGAGACGGACCCGGCGCGCCGCGTGGAGCAGGTCGTAGAACCGGGGATGAAGGTGCTCGGGGACAGCTCGCTGATGAGGCAACTGCTGGAGAACCTGCTGGGGAACGCCTGGAAGTACACCTCGAAGAAGCCGCTCGCCTCCATCCGGTTCGGCAGGTTGGAGGCGAGCGGCCAGGAAGTCTATTGCGTCGAGGACAACGGGGCCGGCTTCGAGATGCTCTATCAGGACAAGCTTTTCCGTCCCTTCGAGCGGCTGCATGGCTCCGAGTTCGAGGGGGTCGGCATCGGGCTGGCGACGGCCCAGCGGATCGTCCAGCGTCACGGAGGCAGGATCTGGTGCCAGGGAACGGTGGGCCAGGGGGCCAGCTTTTATTTCACGCTCCCCCATAGCGGCTAGCGCTTCCAACTCCGCAGGTTTTGGCGGCCGCCTCCCCGTCGATGTCGGCAAAGACGACGCGGCAACCCTCCTGCAGCAACGAGACAGAAAAGGGACAGAAAAGGGGACAGGCTGCTTTTTCCAGCGATGTCACTAAAAGTAGCCTGTCCCCTTTCCCCCCTAACTTAACGGCAGTGACCCCGTCCCGCCCCGGTCACAACCGCGACCTTGACGGATATGCTGGCTGTCAGGTCGGCTCCCGCTTCGTCATAACAACTACCGGCTCTGTCACAGGCAGGACAAAACGTACAACAGGGACCGCCTGCAAGCAATCGGCAAAATGCGGAGTTGGCTCTGCGGGGGACCCGACAATCACAGCGAAACCGGCTGTAGGAGCGTAATCCTGCCCCGATCTCACAGAGGTACTGCGACAGGACCGCCGCTGCTGCAAAACTTGACCAAAGTTGTCACCATCTCGTTTTTTTATGCAGCCAACGGCCCGCTTCTATGCTAGCCTTTATGCTATTTTCCGATCCAGGGAGGCGGGACCCGATTCATGCAAAAAAAGGCGATTGAAAAGATCCTGGAGGAGGTGAGCCGGGGGACGGTGGACGTCACCCAGGCGATGGAAAGACTGAAACACCTCCCATTCGAGGACCTCGGCTGCGCCACGGTGGATCATCACCGCGCGCTGCGCCAGGGGTTCCCGGAGGTGATCTTCGGCCAGGGGAAAAGCATCGAGCAGATGCGGACCATCGTCGCGGCGCTCCTCGAGAAGGGGGGGAACGTGCTGGCCACCCGCGTGAACGGCGCCAAGGGGGCGAAACTCAAGGAATTTTTCCCCAACGCCGTGTACCACGCCGACGCCCGCGCCCTCACCATCGAGCAGCACCCGGTGGAGCTGCGCGGCAAGGGGAAGGTGCTGGTGGTCTGCGCCGGGACCTCGGACATACCGGTAGCGGCCGAGGCGGTGCTGACGGCGGTTCTCATGGGTAACGAGGTGGAGAAGATCTACGACGTGGGCGTGGCGGGGCTGCATCGCCTGCTGGCACGTCGCGGCGCCCTTGCCGAGGCATCGGTCATCATCGTGGTCGCCGGGATGGAGGGGGCGCTCCCCTCCGTGGTCGGCGGCCTGGTGGCGAAGCCGGTGATAGCGGTGCCGACCTCGGTCGGTTACGGCGCTTCCTTCGGCGGCGTCGCGGCGCTCCTCGGGATGCTGAACTCCTGCGCCGCCGGGGTGACCGTGGTGAACATAGACAACGGCTTCGGAGCGGCCTACGCCGCCAGCCTGATGAACAGGATATAGCGATGAAGGTGATCTATTTCGACTGTTTCGCCGGGATCGCCGGCGACATGACGGTGGCTGCCCTGATCGAGCTGGGGCTACCGCTGGAGACGCTGCGCGAGGCACTCGCACTGCTGCCGCTCTCCGACTATGAGCTTTCCAGCCGCAAGGTGGAGCGCCACGGCGTCTCCGGGACCTCGTTCAAGGTGACGCTCACCGAAGCAGACCAGCCGCACCGCCACTACTGCGGGATCGCGGCGATGATCGAGCAGTCGGAGCTGAAGCCGCGGGTAAAGGAATTGGCACAGCGGATCTTCCTCAGGCTCGGCCAGGCGGAGGCGACGGTGCACGCAGTGCCGCTGGAGCGGGTCCATTTCCACGAGGTCGGCGCCGTCGACTCCATCGTCGACATCGTCGGCACGGCCATCGGCCTCGACTACCTCGGGGTGGAGAAGGTCTACTCCTCCGGGCTTCCCTTCGGGCGCGGCTTCGTCCATACCGCCCACGGCAAGCTCCCGGTCCCAGCACCCGCGACGGCGCAGCTCATGAAGGGAATACCGCTCTCCTCCGACATCGGCGAGGGGGAAAGGGTGACCCCCACCGGCGCCGCCATCGTGGCCTCCCTCGCGGAAGGGTTCGGCCCGCCCCCGAAGATGACTCCGGAAGGGATAGGCTACGGCGCCGGCGAAAAGGATTTCCCCGAACTCCCCAACCTGCTCCGGCTGGTGCTGGGAGAGGCCGCCGGGATCGGCGCCGCCGAGGAGGTCCTGGTCGTCGAGACCCACCTGGACGACATGAACCCGGAACTCTTCGGTTTCCTCATGGAAAGGCTCTTCGAGGCGGGGGCGCTCGACGTGGCATTTTCGCCGCTGCAGATGAAGAAGAACCGCCCCGCCACCCGCCTCACCGTCATCGCCCGCAAGGAGGAGCTGGAGACGCTCTCCGGCACCATCCTGGCGGAGTCCACCGCGATCGGGCTGCGCTACTACCCGGCGGGGCGGGTCACGCTGTCGCGCGAAAGCGAGTCGAGGGAGAGTTCGCTCGGGCCCGTGCAGGTGAAGGTGATGCAAAACGGGCGCGTGACGCCGGAGTACGACTCCTGCCGGGAGATCGCCCTTGCCCTGCGCCTTCCGCTCATCGAGGTGTACCGGATCGTGGAGAGGGAGTGCTGCGGCCGATGAGACGCTTCGTCATCCTCGCCGCCACCTGGTTCGGCACCGGTTTTTCCCCCTTCGCCTCGGGAACCGTCGGGACCCTCGGGGCCATCCCGCTCTACCTGGCGCTGGCCCGCATGCCGCTTACGCTCTACCTCCTCACCACGGTCGCCTTCACCCTCTTCGCCTGCTGGTGCGCCGGTTTCGGGGAGGAGATCTGGGGCGAGCACGACTCGGGCAAGATCGTCATCGACGAGGTGGCCGGTTACCTGGTCACCATGATCGCCGTCCCCCCCACCTTTCAGGGGGTGCTGGTCGGGTTCCTGGCGTTTCGCTTCTTCGACATCCTGAAGCCGCAGCCGGCGCGCTGGTTCGACCGGTCGCTCAAAAACGGCTACGGCGTGGTGCTGGACGATATCGCCGCCGGGGTCTACGCCTGCGCCGCGACCCACCTGGTGCTGAGGTTATTGTGAAGATAGCAACGCTTTCCATAGGGGACGAACTTCTCACCGGCGAGACGGTGGACACCAACGCGAGCCACATCGCGGACCGTCTCTACGACGCCGGCGGGCGCGTCTTCAAGCACCTGACGGTGCCGGACGACGTGGAGGCGATCGCCGCGGCGCTCAGGGAACTCGCCGGGGAGAGCGACGTCGTGGTGGTCACCGGCGGGCTCGGCCCCACCCCGGACGACTACACCGCCCAGGCCGCCGCGGTCGCCGCCGGGACGGAGCTGGAACTCTCGCAAGGAGCGCTCGCCCACCTGGCCCGTTTCGAGGAGCGGATCAAGGGGGGGCTCCACCCGGCGAACCGGAGGCAGGCGCTGCTCCCCAAGGGGTGCACGCTGATCGACAACCCGCTCGGAACCGCCTGCGGCTTCGTCGTCAACATCTCGGGCGCCGACCTCTTCTTTCTCCCGGGTGTCCCGTACGAGATGGAGCGGATGCTGGCGGAGAGCGTCCTCCCGCCGCTAGCCAAGCGGCTTCCCGCCCCCTGGCGGCGGGTCACGCTCAAGCTCTTCGGCATCCCCGAGGCGGCCATCGCCGAACGCCTCGCGGGGGTCTTCCCCGAGAACTCGCCGGTGCAGCTCGCCTACTGCGTCAAGTACCCGGAGATCCACCTGATCCTGAGGAGCGCCGCGGAGCATGCCGGCCTCCTCAAGGAGGCGGTCGAGGCGGTGCGGGAGCGGCTGGAGAGCTTCGTCTTCGCTAAGGACGGCGAGACCATGGACGACCGGCTCGCCCTCCTCTTCCGGGAAAGCGGCCTCACCCTCGCCCTCGCCGAGTCGTGCACCGGCGGCATGATCGCCTCCCGCATCACGGCCGTCGCCGGGAGTTCCGCCTATTTCCTGGAGGGGAACGTCACCTACAGCAACGAGGCGAAGACGCGGATGCTCAAGGTCCCGGCGGAGCTGATCGAGGCGCATGGCGCGGTCAGCTCCGAGGTCGCCCGCGCCATGGCGACCGGAGCGCGCGAGGCGGCCGGGAGCGACCTGGCCCTCTCCGTCACCGGGATAGCGGGGCCCGACGGCGGCACGGCCGAGAAGCCGGTCGGCACCGTCTACCTGGCGCTTGCCGACGCGTCCTGCTGCCTCGTGGAGAGATACAACTTCCAGGGTGACCGGGCCGGCGTCAGGTCCATCACCTGCTTCACGGCGCTCGACTGGCTGCGCAACTACCTCCTCACCCTCCACGGAAAAACGGGCCGCAACTGAACCGGCCCCCACGTTGAATGCTGGTACAGGGGATACGGCCTTGCACTTTGCACCGCTCTTGCTGATAATCGCCTGCGAGTTGCTGCTCCTCATCATCGAGCGGCTCACTCCGCTGCCGGGATGGCTCCACTTGGGGATCTCCATCTCGCTCGCGGTGGTGCTCCTCGCCTTTGCCGCGCTGTTCAAAACCCGCCAGGCACAGTTCGTCGCAGGGCTTCGCCGGGAGATCGACGGCATGCAGCAGGAGGCCGCCAAGGCCGCACGCCGCTACAAGAGCCTCCTGGAGGGGGCCGGGAGCGCCATCTTCATCTTCGACGCGGAAAGCGGGGTCCTTGAAGAGGAAAACCGGGTCGGGAGGGAACTCCTCGGTTTCAGCCGGGAGGAACTGACCTCCATGCCGGCCCGCGATCTCCTGCATCCCTGCGAGCACGACCGTTTCCGTTCCTTCCTCTACCAGTTGAAGAGGCACGGCAGGGCGGAGATGGAGGACCTCCAGTTCCAGAGAAAGGACGGCTCCCTCTTCCTGGGGGAGATCAACGCCCGCCTCATCGACCTGGGTGACGAGCAGGTGGCCCACTGCCTGTTGCGGGACATCACCGAGAAAAGGCGGACCGAACGGGAGATCTGGCAGAGGAACCGGGAACTCTTCATCCTGAACCACATCCTGAGCGGCATGGGCAATTCGCCAGAGATGGAGGTGCAGGAAGCGACGCTCGTCGAGATCATGGAGCTGTTTGACGCAGGCGGGGGGGCGCTGCACCTGTTCGACGCCGACGGGGTGACGCCGCGCCTTTGCATCGCCCGGGAGGTTTCGCAGCAGCTCGGGCAGACCATCTCCGACAAGATCGCACGGGAACCGGAGGCTTACCGGCAGCTCTGCGTGCGGGGGGAAGACCAGGGGGGACTCCTGTCGCTCGCTGCGGCGGCCGAAGGGTGGAACTGCCTCACCTCGATTCCGATAGCCGCGCAGCAACACGTCATCGGGGTCATGCACCTGATGCACTCCGGCATGCACTGCTACACCAAGGAGGAGTTGCGCTTCCTGACCACCGTGGGTAAGCAGATGGGGAGCATCATCGAGAAGGGGCGGCTTTTCGTCGAACTGAACTGGAAGAGCGAGGAGCTGCTCCGCTCGCACCGCCTGCTGGAGAAAAGCAGCCACAACCTTTCCGTTTCGGAGAGCCGGTTGAAGCAGAACCTCGTCCTCGTGGAACAGGCGAACCTGGAGCTGAACCGGCTGGACCGGATGAAGAACCAGTTCCTGGGGATGGTCTCCCACGAATTCAACACCCCGCTCACCAGCATCATCGCCGGGGTCGACCACCTGCTGCAGCACGGCTGGAGCAGCATCGAGAGCGCCGTCGGCGTGCTGGAGATGGTGCGGGACGGAGGCCTGCGGCTGAAGGCGCTGGTGGCCGATCTCCTGAAGCTGGTCAGGCTGGAAGCGCGCAGGGGGGGGCTGGAGACCACGGCGATACACCTGAGGATGTTCATGGAGAACCTGCTGGACCAGTTGCAGCCTGTGCTCGAGGAGCGGGGGCAGGTGGTGATGCTCCGGAACCTGGACTCCCTCCCCTACTTCGACGGGGACCGGACCTACCTGGAGCGGGTCTTTTCCGAGTTGCTCCTGAACGCGATACGGTTCACTCCCAAGGGAGGCGAGATCGTGGTGAGCGGGCAGGTCGTGGACGGGAAGGCGCTGCAGGTGCGGCGGGATACGCTGGAGCGTTTCAACCCGGAGTTTCTCAGGCGCTGCGGCGAGCGCTGCTACATGGAGATCGAGGTGCGCGACCAAGGGATCGGCATCCCGCCGGACGAGCAGCGGCGGATCTTCGAGATCTTCTACGAGGTGGGGGACATCCGGCACCACACCAGCGGCGGCACCAGGGCGCAGGCGAAAGGCGCGGGGATCGGGCTCGCCATCGTCAAGGGGATGGTCGAGGCGCACGGCGGGATGGTCTGGGTCGAGAGCGCCGGCGGAAGTTCCTTCTTCCTGGTCCTCCCCCTGGAGCAGGAGGCGATGCAGCCGGAGCTGTTTTAAACCGGAAGCCGTTCTACGTTCTACGTTCTACGTTCTACGTTCTACGTTCTACGTTCTACGTTCTACGTTCTACGTGTTGAGTGCCACGACATCGTGGACAGATTTTAGTGCCAGGACATCGTGGACACTCGATTGGTTAGTGTGACCTGTATTCGAATTCCTCTACCTGGGTTTTGTCCAGGTAGAGCTTCAATTTCTGTTC